>JACLAC010025617.1_pt1 | contig 26397 bp, 8 predicted proteins | sample 8027881 | NCBI WGS metagenome assembly JACLAC01 (sample SAMN15725517, study PRJNA655200) | protist metagenome | isolation source: fluorescence activated cell sorting (FACS) single amplified genomes of... | place: Spain: Blaines Bay Microbial Observatory, Mediterranean Sea | collected 2016-01-19 | reverse complement strand
ACGCTGTTGGCTGGATTCCACAGTAATAGTATTTTCTCTTTCTTTATCGTACTGATCCAACTTAAACTGTTTTTTCAAACTTTGCTGTAGAGTTTGATTCATATCTGCAACTCGTTGCTTTTCTTCATTTGCAACAGCTTTTAAGGTTTTCACTTCTTCTTCTAGACGTCTTACAATTGGGCCTTCTATTAAATCTTTTCCAGGATTACCTTTCTCGCCACGATCACCACGTTCGCCTTTTTGTCCTTGAATACCTTGGCCACCTTTTTCTCCGTTAACACCACGTGGTGCATGGAATTCAACCCAATTACCAGATTCTAAATCCAGATGTGGTTTTTTATTTGCGATAAACGTTTTTTCAGCGATATACATTGAATCATGACTGTCCTTACTTGATTTTGAAAATACATATTCACCTATATGATATGTTTGACCAATTGTAAACAATTTCAATTTCAAACCGGTACCATCATTACCACGTTCACCTTTTGGGCCGACCAGACCAGGCTCACCTCGTTCGCCTTTTCTCCCTTTTTCGCCACTGGGGCCTTGCTGACCTTTCGTTCCCCTTTCACCTTTCTCTCCTTTTTTGCCATCTTTGCCTGGTTGCCCTGAAAACAAACCCTGTTTCTCCGTCAAAGCGTGGTTAACCATCTCATTTATGTATTCAACCGTATCGACATGATTCTCCACTTTCATTGCAGCAACATGTGGCAATATTTCAGTAACACAAACATTCGCGGGCCCATTTATGACACTTGACAAGCTTTCCTTAGATCCAACATTCGCGCCATGTTTGTGAACTTTACTATACAGTGTAACTTTACAATTTTTGGGGACGTTCACCATTTTCACGTTTTTAACAAAAACAAATGATTTGGATGGTTTATAAATATCGTTCTTGTTATCTAAATCAAGAGAATTGCATGTGCTATACGTCGTTATACCTTTACATAGTGACCCTGACGGATCTTTGATGTTAGAGAGCAATCTACGTCTTTTGGGAATCGGTGTTGCAAATAAACGATCAATTGAATTATACATTTTTCTCATCGAATGATGATATGGTATAAACAATTCACATAATTTACGTTCATTATTCGTTCCAGGTGCATTTATTATTCGTGGTCCACATAGTGAAATGTCATCAAAGAAAGCATCGACCGAGCCCAAAAGCTCTTGAATTTTTATAGAGACTTTTATACTCGATTTAAAATGTTCAAGTAAGTTTCTCATGCCTTCATGTAAATAGCCATTGCGTTTAATCGTCTCTGTTACCTCAACATATAAATTATGGCGGCTGTAATTACCACCTTGTGATAATGCAAATGGTATAATATTTGCACGTTCAATTTTGCCATTAGGATCTGCGCAAACGTCTAATGTTATATTTCTACGTTCTTTACAACATATATTTGGCCAAAATGTTTTTGCTTCTTTATCGATATTTTGGTTTTTAAATAAATTATCTAAATCAGATGTAAAAGAACAAAATGACTTTAATAATTCATCACGATTTGTATCAATACATGTTGTATCTTCAAGTTTTTCAATTTCATTTGAAATTTCAATAGCAGGCACGATGACAGTACCTTTCTCACGCTCATTTTCGCAGCTTTCTTTTTCCCTTTCATCGTCTTGTTCTTTACGTTGTTGCATCAATTTATCATATTTTAATCTGATTTGCTCGTTTTGCCATAAACGTGAATTTTTTTCTGATAATTCGTTTGTTTTTTCCTTTTCAGCTGCCATAATTTTATCAATATTTTCTAATTTCCACATGACGTATTCCTCTGAAAACTCTAGTATGCATGTTGATTGGCCTGGACCTTTTGTAACTTTTTTTTCTTCGCACGATGTACATTTTGCATCGATACCACCTTTACTGTATGTATTTTTTGGGCATATATTACATTTTTTTGGTTTGCATATGCATTTATACTTATTGGTGCATTTTACTGTTGATGTTGTGTTGCCATTAAAATAATAACTAAAAAACCCATCATAATAACACCCCGGTGGTGTATAATTAACATCATATCGGCCTTTAAAACCTGTATTAGTATCAGTATTAGTTTTACGATTATATTCAGCTGCTAATTTGCATTCTGCTTCTGTTGTTATTTTAGATATACCACGACATTGTGAACCAGATGTACGTTTTTTTGTTTGTATACCGTGACCAGGCAGACACTTTAATGATACACAAGAATCATTAGAAATTTGTCCAGTTTTGAAATCTTTTGTTACTGGTCTATCGATTGGACATGGTGTACATGTAGGATTGATACCACCTTTACTGTATGTGTTTGGTGGGCATTTGGTACATGTTTTTGGTTTACATATACATTTATATCCACCATCACCACATTCTTTTGACGATTGAAGGTATTTGTTAAATAAATATTCGCTTGGCTCCCCATTACCATTTCTTTCATGGAAACATCCAGGGGGTGCATGGTCCTGCCAATCTTTATCTGGAGGCTGGGTAAAATGGCCGTATCCTTTATTCACATCAACACCATTCTCATTATTCAATCTGGCTGCCTCTTTACATTCTTCTGGTGTTCTTATTATATGTTCGGCTTCGCACTTACCAGATGTACGTACATTATATTTACTAATATGCTCACCAGCTTCACATTTAAGTGCGTCTTTTTTACTCGTACATGAATCTCTCGAATCTTGTTTACTATTTAAAAATGTATATGGTCTATCTTCTGGGCATGGTGTGCATGTTGGATTGATACCACCTTCACTGTATGTGTTTGGTGGGCATTTGGTACATGTTTTTGGTTTACATATACATTTATATCTATTACTACATTTTCCTGTTGATGTTGTGTTGTCATTAAAACGATATGTTTTCCTGTCACTATCATAAAAGCATCCAGGTGCAGGACCCGAATAATTCCCTCCGACTCCATATCCTACATTTTTATCAATATTATTCTTACTATTATATTCAGCTGCTAATTTGCATTCTGCTTCTGTTGTTATTTTAGATATACCACTACATGCAGGACCAGATGTACGAATATCTGTTGGTATCATACCATAACCAGCTTTACATAGTAAAGCTTCTTCACCACTAACAACAGATATTAACAACAAACATATTATTAATACACTAACTTGTTTCATTGTTAAAAACAATATTTTCGATCGCCTCGATCACCTTGTTTGAAAATATCCTCTTGCTTTTTAAAATACCGCGCAGGTGAATGTTCAACACCGCAGTAAAATATATAAAACTTCGTTGATTCTTTAAACCTTCTTTCGAATTTGTTTGTTTGTTTTGACGTTTCTGTTTTTTGATGGTCAAGTTGTTTCTTGTGTAACTATATATATATATATTGTATTGCTGTTAGTTAAAACACTGTAAACCAACAGGGTGCCCTCCCACTTTTTTAGATAATCTTTTTCTACTAAACACTTTCCTCGTTAATGGTATAAACCACACAGCATTGCCACACCATCCAGAATTCCTAACACATAGGGAAGCAGACTACAGTCTTCCCGAAAATCTCGTCGCTCCTCCAGCAAAAACCAAAAACGTGCTTAGACTCCTTGCGCGTCCAATACTATGCCCCTGCTAAAAAATCTTTCAACCATTTAGAAACCCTAGCAGGCCGATAGCACGCGCACATAGGCCGCAGGTGTCTTGACTCTAGGAAAAGGCTTACTTGGGCGGCGAGAGTTTCGTTTTTAAGGATAGTACCCGAAATTGGAGGGTTTTATAGTGATAGGAGCTCTAGAGTACATACTAGTACGAAAATCTTTGGGAAATTACTAGGTACATAGTATGGGAGTTCCAGCATAGCACTAGGATAGAACGGTGCAAAAAATCTTTGGGAGCGCTAGCATTACACAGCCTTGGGAAAAATATGCCACGAGTCCCGAAATGCCAGTTTTATCCAAGCCTAAAAATGCCACGAGTTGCTAATCATACTAGTATCTCCGAGATCTCATATTTTACAGTATACGATTTTCCATTTGCAGAGGTGCATTTGCTTCTTCTTCTTCGTTTTGCTTCATTTTTATTTTTTATGTCGTTGTGCGTGTCATATTAATATGTAAAACCAATGCTATTCAGTGCTATTTTATAATATTATACTTTATAGACTATACATTTTGATAGGAAACTATGAAATGAGGTTAAAAATCAATCATTTTTGCGGAAATATTTATCAATTTTCAGGGAAAAAATGTGATGAAAATGTGAAAATGGAAATCACTGAAATACCTATCAAAATATTCATAATTTATACTTTAACTGGTAATGAGAATACCACTAATTTATAAAAAATCACTGAAATACCTATCAAAATATTCATAATTGTACTTAAACTGGTAATTAGAATACAACTAATTTATAAATATAAAAATAGCACTGAGATAGCATTGTTTTTACATATTAATCGTCTTTTGACAATCCCTTAAACGAATGGCATTGCACTATTTTTTCCATCAAAAAATCTACCAAAAACAACAAAAAACAACAAAAGTTTTTTGATGAACGAAGAAAAAATGAAAAATGGAAAAAACAATCAGAAAATGGAAAAGAAATTATTCTACCTTTGATAAGATTCTACATCTAAATACGATGAACGATTCACCTTTTAAACAATATACTACGATGATGATGGCGATAATAACGATGATGGAAATATCATTTGTATTAGTAGCATCAACATTCACATCATCAAATATTCCACCATCATCATCCCCTACTAGTAGTAGTAGTATTATTTCTCAAACGAACCTTCGAACAAATACTGTATATAATAATAATAATAATAATCAAATTATATTGCCATCGATATATGGATCTCATCAAGTATTTAAACATTCAACATCACAAATAGTATGGGGTATCGCCGAACCAGGTGATGATATTAATATTAAATTATCTGATAATAGTTTTCATAATACAGTTAAATCAGACGCTAAAACAGGTAGATTTGAATTTTTATTACCATCACATCCACCAACACCAATATCATCATCAATTGATATTGTAATAACATCAACAAAAGATAGCCTTACGTTGACTGATATTACGTTTGGGGAAGTATTATTATGCGGCGGGCAAAGCAATATGGCCATATCCGTTCGAATGGCAATGAATGCATCGTATGAAATTTCTAGATCTGATATACCTGAATTACGTATATTACAAGTTGCAAATTTAGATAGTTTTGGAAAACAAAGTATACCTTTAATAAATACCACTATGTCGATACCATGGTCAAAATCATCCCCGGATGTGATTCCAACATTTTCTGCTGTATGTTATTTTACTGGTAAAAACTTATTGCCACAATTACCAAAAGGTATGACATTGGGATTGGTTGAATCATGTTGGGGCGGTACAATTATTGAAACATGGATGTCACCGGAAGCATTAAAAGTTTGCAATGCGAATGATGATGAGACTAATAATAATAATAATAATAATAATAATAATAAAAAAAAATATAGTCAAGAATATGAAAAACGACAATTTATTATTGAAACCAATCCAAATTTACCATATGATATGAAAAAAGCATATCATTTAGGTGGCCCACATACATCATCAGCATTATATAATTCTATGATTTATCCATTGTTTGATTTAGAAATTACTGGAATTCTATTTTATCAAGCAGAAAGTAATGTTGATCCTGCACCAGCTGCATTTAAATATAAATGTAAATTTAAATCATTAATCAATAGTTGGCGAAGTAGTTTTAATAATAATAACAATGTTAACAACAATATAGTAATGACTAAGAAAAATAACGATGCTATTGGGTTTGTATATGTACAAATAAGTGATTGGCCATATGATGGTGATTTAATATCGGATATGCGATATGCACAAGAAGCTGGATTGACATTACCAAATGTAGCACAAGTCGTCGCTGCTGATATTGGTGATGTTGCATCACCTAATAATAATATCCATCCAGATAATAAACAAGAAGTTGGAAGACGTGCTGCAATTGCTGCATTAAGTGTTATATTTAAACATGAAAATATTATACATGAAGGCCCAAGACATGTACATGTAGAAGCGGTGAGGTGGGATCCATCTTGGGGAAATTTTCATTCGAATACGGGAATGTATGGCTATTGTAATTATACAACCATCGTACGCTGTGTTGGAATACAAATATCATTTAATCAAGAAGTATACAGTAGAGACTTGTTAAACAATGAAATGCGTAGTGGATTTGAAATTTGGTGTGGTAATTTATGGCAACCGGTTATGATGACTGGATTGATCAATTCCACAACAATTCAATTGAATCTAACAATGGATAGTAGTTTCCCAGCTGAATTGCGATATGGTTTTGGAATGTATCCATATATGCATTTGTACAATAGCAATGAATTTCCAGCACCAGCATTTAATGTAACAATTCCTGATATGTATGTTTGATATGCGCATGTACTTCTAATATTATATTAATGCATTTTATGTACGACGTATATCATACGATGGTCGTATATTATATATATATTAATGCTTACGAGATCACGAAAAATACTTACATTTATTAATATATATAATTTCTATACAAGTCTGGCTGGCTGGCAAGAATATTTATTGAAAAAAAAATATCAAAAAGAAAAAGAAAAGTTCAAAATTTGCTGTGTGTTTTTATAGAGATATAAAAATTTGTGTAATTGTTGCCCCGTGAAAAAAAAATATTTTTATATATATTACGATTTGTATCAGATACCCCGGATTTCGTACAGAGGAGATATCGTAATTTTGCTTTTTACTTTTTTTAAAGAAATTTTCTTATATCAGTTCTCACGTTCTCACGTTCTGACCAACACACTTATTTATTTAGAGTGTCATATTATTTGCTATTTGATCTTCACCCATTTTTATTTACTCCAGTGGTTCTGTGTTGGTTGTAATATTTTTATTATATGTTCATATATACATACAAAGTAAAAGAAGAAGGAAAAAATAAAAAGTTGGGTGTACCAGTTGATTTTTCCCGTTGGATTTTCTCTCGTAGTGTAAAATATATGTAAGTACAAAACTTGCTATACGTTCCAATTTCATTTTTTGTACACATTTGCAAGAAGAAAGAAGAAATAAGAAGGCAAAAAAGGCAAAAAAAGAAAGAAAATTTGTATTAAAAAGTGATGTGTGTAAGATCGTATGTACCGTGGTATATTTCTTCAATATATATATAATATATATATATGTATATATATCTTTTGTACACAATTGGAATAAATTATATAACACAGCATTTGAAATAATATTTGCGTGTCGATACAGTAGATATAATTAATAATTAACGATGGGTGGTGGTGCATCGAAAAACAAAATTATACCACAATTTACAGTAACAATTGTTATTAATGGAGAAGCTATCGTAGCTTTTGCTGTATGTGAAGATGCGACATTAGCAGATGCAAGGAAACAAATATTATTAGAAAGTGAGGAATTTTCCAATTTACCAACAGCTTTCTATTTCAATTATAAAGGTGCACCCTTTTCAGTACGGAATGAAAATACAGAATCAGTACGAGAAGTTGCTGGAACTGATTCTAGGTTAATATTAATACCAAAAAAAACAGAAGAAAAAAATAACGAAAGCAAAGGTGATGTAGAAACGAATGATATTCCAACGAAAAATCTGGAAAAAGAGCAGGCAAAGGAAGAAGCGGAAGATAAAATCGAAACTGCTTTAGACAATGCCGAAACTGCCATTGACAAAGTAGATGAAATAAATAACACTATTGTCGATTATACAACAGAAGAAATTCAAATGGTACAACAAGATGGTACAGTGACAACAGAAAATGAGATAAGTTTACCATCATTTATAAAACTAGACGATACTTCATTAGCAATATTAAATAATGTATTAGATGGTATCGAAGTAGTTGCAGAAATTATTCCATATGCACAATTATTTATTAAAACATGTAAGAATATTTACGATCGATGTCAAGAACCAAGTCGTTTACGTGCTGAAATACAAGATTTTTTACATTTTTTAAAAATCATTGAAACAAGTATTGTAAAAGGATTAAAACAATTTCCTAATGAAGATCGATTAAAATTAATCAATAATAAATTAATTGAAGCGGCGAAAACAATAAAAGAATCACAAAATCGAAATACATTTAGTGCATTTTTTTATGGTAAAGCAGATCGTGAAAAGTTTACAGAAATTAAAAAAGATATGATGGATACCATGATACTGGTTAATTTTACCATGCAAATTGATGCAAATGTAAATGTTGCAAAATTGATGGCGAAAGATGAGGAATTACATAGTAAATTTGAAAATATTAATACATCAGAAGATGCATTGGAAACATTATTACAAGGTAATAATGATGTGTTGAAAAAGGAGATATTGGAACATTTAAATTTGAAAGAAAATGATTTAATATTGGAATTAGATGAATTGAAGAAGCGATTGACTAAAGTGGAGGAGACACAAGAAAAAATAGCAGCAACACAAAATAACGTAGTCAAAACACAAGAAAAAATATTGAAACAAATCGATATCACCACCTCATTAAAAAACATTTTAGACCCTCTCAATTTCAATTTAGAAATTGATGGTGCCGTTGTACGTTTTCACAATGGTACAAGAAAATGGGCTTTCGATGATTTTGATAATTGGGTTAAAATTAAATTAAATTCACGTGTATTTCTGTTATCTGGTGGTGCTGGTATGGGTAAAACTGGTATTATGAGTATGTTAGTACGTACTAGAATGGGAATTGTCATTGCACATCATTTTTGTAGACATGATGATAGTCGTAAACGTGATCCAAAACATGTATTATGTTCGATTGCATATCAATTAGCGGAAAAAATACCAGAATATCGTAAGAAATTAGAAGAATTAGGATTAACTAATGCAAGTTTAGGTGAATTAAATGTGACAGGACTATTTGATAAAATTTTAAGAGCACCATTAGCAAATATAAAACGACCAGAGGAATTTACATCAAAACGTCAAATTATTTTAATTGATGCATTAGATGAATGTGATCATAATGGTAAAAATGATTTATTAGATTGTATACGTGATCATTTTCTTGAATTACCAGACTGGATTGGATTCTTTTTAACAACACGTCCTGAAGTGAATATTATGAAAAAATTAGGTAAATTTCATCCAGAAGAATTAATTGCAGATTCGGAGAAAAATATGAAAGACATACAATTATATATTGGTGATGCATTGAAAGAATGTATTGTACCAGAAGAATTGGAGGAAGGTGTTGCAATTTTATCGAAAAAATCAAATGGTGTATTTATATATGCACGATATGCAGTTGAAAAATTAAATATGCAATCAAATTATATATCATTAGAAGAATTAAAAGAATTTCCAGATGGTATTACTGGATTTTATGATATACAATTTCGACGATTATTTGGTAGTAATTATGAAGGTGTATTAAATAATTCAGTCATGTGGCGTATTGTTGAAGTAGTAATGGCTGCGGAAGAACCAATACATGTCGAAGCATTGGATTATTTAATACAATGTAAAGCAAATGAACGTAAAGTAGCAGTTGCTAAATTATCATTATTATTTCCAATACGTGATCGTAAATTACATGTTTTTCATAAAAGTGTGAAAGATTGGTTGGTGGATTTGGAGCGTAAAGAGGAGATATGTTATGTGGATGTTGATGATGAAATACATGAAAAAATAGGCAAGAGATGTCATGAATTGTTGAACGAATCGTTGACATATAATGATAAAAAGAGGATAAAGATGGAAAAAGCGTTAGTATATTCATTGAAACATTGTGTAACACACTTATGTAAAGGTGGTATGGTGAAAGTTGCACGTGATTTAATGTTTCAATTTGACTATTTGTTGGAACGAGCAAAGTTAGGACCGGAACATATGTTGCTGAAAGATTGTGTACAAATTGTTAGTAGTGGTGGAGAGGATATTAAGAAAGATCGTGCATTAAATTTGTTAAGAAGTGCTTTAATATTGGCACAAAATGGATTACGAAAGAGTCCATTGCAAATTGCTGGTCAATTGTATGGCAGATTAATGGGTTATGGGAGGGTAAAAGGTGGAGGTACTGGTGGTGGTGATGTTGGTGATGGCCAAGGAGGTGGTAATGAAGGTAAGAAGACATATGTTAAAGATATTGATGATTTGTTGAAAAATATTAAAGCATGGAAAGGACCAAAAGGTGGTAAAGGATGGTGGTGTCCGAAACAACAAACATATGAACCAGCTGGTGGTAAATGTTTACATACACTTGTTGGGCATGAGGGGAGTGTGCGTTGTAGTGCATTTAGTAAAGATGGTACATTGATTGTATCTGGATCGTATGATAATACAATACGTGTATGGAATGTTGATACTGGTGAATGTATATTAACATTGAAAGGTCATACAAATTGGGTCTTGTCAGTTGGATTTAATCATGATGGTACAAAGATTGTATCTGGATCGCGTGATGGAACAATACGTGTATGGAATGTTGATACTGGTGAATGTATATTAACATTGAAAGGTCATACAGGTAGTGTCATATCAGTTGGATTTATTAATGATGGTACATAGATTGTATCTGGATCGGGTGATAATACAATACGTGTATGGAATGTTGATACTGGTGAATGTATATTAACATTGAAAGGTCATACAGATAGTGTCATATCAGTTGGATTTAATCATGATGGTACAAAGATTGTATCTGGATCGAATGATAAAACAATACGTGTATGGAATGTTGATACTAGTGAATGTATATTAACATTGAAAGGTCATACAGATTATGTCAGATCAGTTAGATTTAATCATGATGGTACAAAGATTGTATCTGGATCGGTTGATAATACAATACGTGTATGGAATGTTGATACTGGTGAATGTATATTAATATTGAAAGGTCATACATATAGTGTCTTCTCAGTTGTATTTAATCATGATGGTACAAAGATTGTATCTGGATCGAATGATAATACAATACGTGTATGGAATGTTGATACTGGTGAATGTATATTCATTGGCAATCAATTAGAAGATACATTACGAAATGAATTTAATAGAACATTACAAGTACCAGTAGAATATTTTAATTATGATACAAAGTCAATTATTGGTATGTCAGGTGAAGGTCAAAATACCAATCCAGAAATGTATATTGGTAAAAAACGTGGAGAAGAATTAGTATGTGTAGTAAAAGATGGTCCACATATCCATATCATGGAACATCGTGGTTGGCAGTCGCAATTACATATAGCATGTGAAGTTGATAATGTGCAATTTATACAGTCTTTAGTGAATAATAAATCATTAAATATTAATACAAAATTGACAGATTCCGACGAATTGCCTCTTTATATTGCATGTGCAAATAACTCATTGAACACGGTGGTGGTTTTGCTTAGTATGCCTTCTGTAAATTTAAACGCCGTAAACTCTCAAGGCAAAACTCCATTATATGCTGCATGTGCAAATGGAAATAAAAGAATTGTAGATTTACTACTTGATAGAAATTCAATTAATATTAATAAAGCTACAAGTGATAATGATCAAACGCCACTTTATGTTGCATGTATAGGAGGACATGTAGAAGTAGTAAATGCATTATTAAAGCATGATTCAATTGATATTAATAAAACTACAAGTGATAATGGTAAAACACCGTTTTATATAGCATGCCAACGAGGTCATTTAAAGGTAGTAAATGCATTATCATCAAAAGATGATTCAATTGATATTAATAAAGCTACAAGTGATAATGTTAAAACGCCATTTTATTTTGCATGTATAGGTGGACATGTAGATGTAGTAAATGCATTAGTAAAGCACGATTCAATTGACATTAATAAAGCTACAAGTGATAATAGTCAAACGCCACTTTATGTTGCATGTGTAGGTGGACATTTAGATTTAGTAAATTCATTATTAAAGCATGATTCAATTGACATTAATAAAGCTACAAGTGATAATAGTCAAACGCCACTTTATGTTGCTTGTGTAGGTGGACATATAGAAATAGTAAATGCATTATTAAAGCATCATGATTCAATTGATATTAATAAAGCTACAAGTGATACTGGAGAAACACCATTGTATGCCGCATGTTCAATCGAGAGCCTTGATTTAGCAAAATTACTACTGGCAGCTGGAGCTGATTGCAGTATCGGGAACAGCAATGGGAGTAAACCATATGGCTTTAACGAAGATGGTACATTAAATGAAGGCATGTTTGATGATTATTGATTTTATATGATGTTGATGACTATTGACTATTGACGACCACAGGAAAGACACATACTGTAGACACACACACACACACGTTTTTTTTTTAAATTATAAATAAATAAAATATTATAATTTACTTTTAATTTGTTTTGCGTTGTTAATATCCGATTCACCATCTTTACTTCCTAATACTTCCGGTGAATCACGATCACTATTTGGATCCATCATGACTAATGCACCTTTTAATTTTCCCTCTCCAGCATGTGATACAATATATTGCATTTGTTCAATAACAGCACCTTCGGCATGAGGGGCACCAGCTGGTATGATGACTTTATCACCTGCTTCCACTTGTAATTTTTCTCCATCACCGGTTAAAAAATAGGTCTTTCCTGCTAAAGCATATGTTACAATATCGACAGGATGATAATGAAAAGGTAATTCATTTTCAGTGACTGGTGATGTTAAAGGCCTTGATTTAAATCCATTTTTTATGACATCTGCTTCTACATCTTCTTTTGTTTTAAAGAAATGTTTCACTACTCTTACTTTTGGCATTTCATTGTTGTTGTTGGTATTATTGTTACTTTCCGCCATTGCTTATTAGTAGTAGTACAATCCTAAATTATAATTATAAATTGCTTTATTATAAATATGCCGCGTTATTATATGAATATTTTATATATATATATATACTACTATAGTCGTCTCTCATTCGATACAACTTCTTTTGCTGTATAATATACTAAAATGATAATATGCCCCGTTATATATATATATATATATTGATGGATACAAAACTTCATCTCATCTCTATATTATTTTTGTTGAGCGTTTGACTGACTTTTTTTTTACAAGTATATTATGTATTATCATTATTATCACCCCCATTCCTTATTAACAACCGTATTTATTATATACTCTGTATATTTGGTCTCTGTGTAATAAAGGAATCGCTATTTAAATTTAAATATTATAATATTCATTTCGGATTTGGACCAATCCCGCAAGTATTAAAACAAAATTGTTACTGGATCACAAATTAGAGGAATTGAATCCAGTTGTTGGTACGCCATGATGATACGGAAAGAAGCTTTTGATAATACGATGTTTGGAAGTCGTCTAGATTAGGTATATGCATATAGCTTGTCGCACCTATAACCCGTATGATATATAGTCAGGAAATTGCAGCAAGCAGTATTCCACCTGGCAACATTTTCACAAGATGTGCAATCCGTGCAATAGGCAGTTGGAAAGGATTAAGTCGTATTGTACAGTATTTGAAATTATCTTAGATAGGTGCAATTAGAGTATTTTAAATTTAAAAAAACATACGAACGTCCAGTATTAAATTTACTCTGGAGATATCTGGAGACAACCAATTTATTAAAAACATTATTTAAAATTTTTTTCTTATTATTTTGAAAATCAGAAAAAACTTTATTTTTCTATTTGAGTATATTTTGCAAAATCACCATTGTACCATGTATATAAAATAAACAAAGCTGGTAATACAACTGCTGGAATGTATCGGAATCGTCCAGGGGCATGTTCAATCACACTATGTTTACCATTTAGCAATGACAATGGTTTGTAATATGTAAATGTCCAACTTGTAACAAGGGATTTTCCAAATTTAAATAACAAACTTAAATAACAAAATTGTGTTTGAACAAAGTTAATATACAACCAAATTAAACCATAACCAACTCGATGTATACCATCTGTTGCTTGTAATACACCGACCATAACACCCGCAGCTGTTTTATTATTTAAACCTTTCATCCCAGCAATTCTTTCAAGACCTCCAAAGGGTTTCATTAACCAATGCGGAAATGCACCCATCATATCCATCACTGTAATCGCAAACACAAACGTACGAATATATTTAGCACATAATTGATTTTTCTTTTCATCATTTTGTATATAATTATAAAAAAATAATGTTGTTGTAATGGTAGTTGTTATGGCAAATATGGGATAAATTCTATTTAAATGTGCTTTTTTTGATAATGCCGTTGGCATTTTTTTTCTCTCTCTCTCTATCTCCCCACGTCTTTTGCTTCGTAATGTTTGTCACTTTTGTAAATGTGTATATATATTCTTTGCTTCATACTGTTGGATGATATACAAGATGTATTTTAAATATTATATATTTATTTTTTTATTGGATTTTTTGTATTAGTTGAAGTTGTTCCAAAACCCTTTACCTTAATTAACCTTCGTTCCTTTTGCGAGAATTCGAGTCGTCTTTTGTATACTTAATCCAGTTATTATAATATATGGCATAGGAGTATTTTCAGCAATTCTGAAAATTACAAACGAAAAATACACTACACGAAAATTATAAAAACATGTATAAAAATACATGTTTTTATACAGGACAAAATCTAAACATTGGCAATGACTACCATTGCCAAGATTCAACCATTGTCCTGCACAAAAACATATACATGTATATATTTAAAATAATCGTTTCTAAATTTGAATTTTCAAAATGTACTTTTTATTTTATACGTTTAGTGCTATATGTACCTGTTAAATGCAAGTTATTTTACCTGCTATGCCTTGTTAATTGATTATAGCATGGAAATACGCCTAATCTTCGTGCCGTCGTGTTCTTTACTTGCTATTTTGGCTTAGCATTGGATAGCATTTGCGCTATTATTTATTCATAATAATTTTTTATAGTTAAAAATCGAATAATAAATTATTAAAAAAGCATATTATTAATTGGATTAATGTACAATGTACAATGTATGTAACAATACAAGATAGAACCAAGAAAATATTATATTATTGTATGTATGTATATATATATATATCAAACAAAAATAGTTTACAATATATATATATATATATATAGTTATACACATATTACCAAGAAATAAAATACACGTAGATACATATATACAATATGTCGTTGCCATTAGCAACCAGACAAACAAATGAATTATTATTTGTAGGATTTAACCAAGATAATGGATGTTTTGCATGCGGGACAGATACAGGTTTTAGAATATATAATTGTGATCCGTTTAAAGAAATGTTTCGTAGGCATTTTACTAGAGGCGGGATAGGAATTGTAGAGATGCTATTTAGATGTAACATTCTAGCACTAGTTGGTGGCGGGCAGCAACCACGCTACCCACCAAATAAAGTGATGATATGGGATGATCATCAAAATCGTTGTGCAGGGGAATTAACCTTTCGTAGTCAAGTAAAGGCCGTTAAATTAAGGCGTGATAAAGTTGTAGTTGTATTGGAAAAAAAGATATATGTTTATAATTTTGAGGATCTTCAATTGGTCGATCATATAGAAACGACATGGAACCCGAGAGGATTATGCGCATTATGCCCAAATGCAAATAATACCGTATTAGCATGCCCTGGACTTAAACCTGGCCATGTTAAAGTTGAATTATATGATATGAACAAAAATATAGTAATACCAGCACATGAATCTGATTTAGCATGTCTTGCATTGAATCAAGATGGTTCAAGGCTTGCGACTGCATCTGATAAAGGGACCTTGATTCGAGTTTTTGATACTCAAACACGGCAATTGTTGCAAGAATTGAGGCGTGGAATGACACGTGCTGATGTTTTATGCATAGCATTTCATCCATTTTCCAATTTCATTGCATGTAGTAGCGATCAAGGAACTATCCATGTATTTGCATTGGATCCAAAAATTAGTGGTGTTAGTGCTAATAATAATAATAATAATAACAAAAAAAATAATAAAAATAATAATACGCCGCAAGATTTAAGTTTTATGAAACAACAAGGTTTGATGCGTAAAGATGCTGATACCAACAGATCTGGTATCAGTAATAATAATAGTGGTAGGAATGTTAGTACTGGTGATACAAATCAAAAATCAACCTTGTCATTTATGAAAGGTATGTTGCCAAAATATTTTTCAAGTGAATGGAGTTTTGCACAATTTCGCATACCGGCTACTAGGACTATTTGCGCATTTGGTACTGAACCAAACACATTGATTATTATCGGTGCCGATGGATCCTTTTATAAAGTATTGTTTCGTAAAGGTGTCGAATGTGAAAAGAAATTTTTCGCTTATTTCGTAAAAGATGCAACAGATGAAGAGTCATAATCGGTTCGTGTGTATGTCGCGCGTATGTTTATATTTCAAATGTATGTGAGTGGTGTACGCGATTCAATATAAATGTTTTTTATAACTAGTATTAATGTTCATTTAATTCTAATTTATACAAAAATCAAAATCTTGAAAATTTTATTAAAACCCTATTTCCTAACTCGCCTTAGCCTAATATGATAATACTGGAGGTGATCGAACTCACTATATAAATAACAGTAAACATAAACAGACCAATTAGACATCAGCCTTTTTTTTGCCTATTAATATTATAGCTATATAATACTACCGTCGGTATTATTATATACCAAGATATACAGAGTTTCTATACAGTATATATATATATATATATATCAACAAGATATTTACATAAATATTTAAATAACATAAATTAAATTTGTGTAGGTAAGACGTATTTTAATATATAATATATATAATGTGTATATAAATAGATTATATCAAAAATGAAAAAGACAATACATGAAGTTTTTTTTACAATAATTTATCTTGTATTTTTAGCATGTACTACATATTCAATAGAATATTTTAATAACGGTATTAGCAGCACTGAAAATTTGCTATTATATTGTGAACAACAGACTGGAATACGTGAATCAGTTACATGGGATTTAATAGAAGGTAGATGTGTGTTGAAAGAAAGTGTAGAAGAAATGTTTAATTATCATACATACGATAAAGCGTTACCATTGAAAACACTTGATTACAAAAATTTTAAAGTCTTACATAACTTTGACGATTGTGATGAATGGAAGCAAAAACCGTTAGCTACTGTTTCCAATGATTGTCGTTTACATATTTCATTTGATATATCAAAACTATCTAGTACATATACCATTTACAATGCAACATTTGGCATTTTCCCTAGTTTTTGGGATGGGGAAGAAGAGCAAGCGGTAGCCTTGGATGTTGGCTTAACCAAATCTCACCCAGAGGAGAATCCAGGTATAGCAACGCAAATTGTTAAAACTACTTTTAATACAACATTGCACATAAAACCGCTTGATGTTCAAAGTATCGTAAATATAAAAAATATAATACGATCACAACAACGAATAATACATTTAGACAAAGAATTTTCAAGACGGCCAACTTTATCAAACTCGTTAAATTTGTTTTTAGAATGGAATCCAACTCTTAACCATGATGCAACTTATGTAAAAGTATATTCAACTAGAAGCGAATATGAAAATCATTTATTATGGCCTCGTATCAATATTCAATATAGTAACGAAAAGTGGATGGATGTAAACCCTCGCACAATACCTATAAATAGATCAACATCATATGTTATCAATGGTTTATTTGATATGAACGAACAATATGCATGTGCAGTAACATTTGTACCAATTTTATCTAATATAACGAAAATTATTAGAGGCTCACCAATGCTACCAAACTCAACTACCACATTAATTTGCGAAGTACCAAAAATTTTAACAGAATATAATAAACAATGCAATTCATCGGATAATAATCGAATATATCCAAGCAGTAATAATTGGGCCACGTGTTATGAAACTCTATTGTTTAATGTTTATCGCTTATATAAGAAAATGGTCCCTGTAAAAAATACAGAAAAAATTATTGAAGAATCGAAACATTTTATTGAATTAAAATATGATGGGAGAAATTTTCAAGATCAATATTTGGTACTATCTGCACCGCTTACAAAACGTCCAGCAACATATAACAATCAACTGGAACGACCAGGTGGATATGAAGGATGGAATGGAATAGATTTAGAATATTTTGATAAAACATATGATCCAAATGATTTTAGATGAGAGAGCGAGACGAGATTTATAATTTTTATACGAGCGTAATATTTTTTTATATCTCAGAGATTAATACGAGTAAAATATACGAGAAGTATATTATTAATACGAAAGTACGAATATGAAATTTATTAATATATGATATCATATTAACACACACTCTCTCTTTTGTGTATCATACGAAGTAAAATTTAAGCACTTCATTATAATACGAAATCGTATATCATATATATATATGATCATCATCATCATTATTTTATCATATATATATCATATTGATATGCATAATACATAATAATACGAATATACGAATTCGTATTATATATATATATATATTTGGGTAATTCCAAACCATCAAATTTTGGAAAACCTATTGGATTGTCCACCACATCACTTTCATCGAGTGTGTCTACTGGATTCAGAACTACTTGTGCTTATAAAGCTTGTTGGCCAAATTGCTTTTTACCACCTTTCTTTTTCTCTCTTTTATTCTTTTTTCTACCTTGACCTGGTAACGCAACTGATGCAGTTTGTAATTGCTTTCCTTTGCGTTTATCTTGAATTAATTCCTTATTTAAGTTTGACATTTGTACAATCTTTTGATCTTTCTTAGCTAAATCTTCCTCTAAATCTCTTAAGCGTCTCATTGTCATTTGATCCGAAGATATAGGATTCAAATTCAGTGTAATTTTATCATCCTCTTCGTCATAAAAGCTGCCAAAGCCAGCTTGCTTTCGATTACCAAACATTTTTTTAATAAATGTAGGAGTAAAACCAAAGACTTCAGATGTAAACACAAAGAAATAATACACTAAGCTAAAAATAATGACAAAGCCTGTAGCAAATGTGATCATATCACGCTGCCATGCATATCTATTTTGGGTAACAAGCGATCCATTTTCCGCGTCATCAAATCTATCACTTTCAAACATGACACCAGCAAGGCAAACAAAAATTGCACAAGCTAATAAGACTTGCTCAACCGTATTATAATCAAAGAAATATTCACGTTGTTTCTTAACTTTTCTTTTATTATCTTTGTTTTTTTTCTCATTTGAACTAATATGTTTCGCTAACTTTTGCTGACTTCTTTTTTTTTTACCCATCTTTTTTGCTGACTTCTTGTCACCATCCAAAAATCGCTTTACTTTATTGTTTATAGATGTATGTAGCTCTACACCTTCATCGACTTTCGCCTTATGCTCGGCTAAAATTTGATCACGTTGTGCAGTACTCATATATGGCTGATTTTTAACTTGCAATACATATGCTACAAACAAAACAAATAAAATAAATGCAAATTGAAAACCAGGATTAGCACGGAACATCAAACCCGCAGCTGCAATACCACATTTTCTTGCAAGTATGTATAACATCCAGTACATTTTACCAGGTTTAAAATGGTAGTACATCTTATGAAATCGCGTTCGCATGTGATATGCTTTCATATCGCAATCTTTTACACCTTCATCATCAATTCCGCGGGCACGTAAAATCTGATCAATTTTGATCAATTTCTTATTTCCTGGCCATTGTATAATGATGAATATTATAAGTGGTAATCCAAGCGTATAAAACAACAAGGCAATCATAGCTGGGAAGACTAATTTATCTTGCAAATGTCGTGGATCACCACATCTGCATAGACCACCAGCACATTCTAGACTTGTAAATCCAGTATACGTCCATCCATCATCTGGTTCCGCAGGTGAGCAATTAAAAATTTGCAATGCACGCAACGTTAGCATTAAATACATATAGTACATTGCTAACATAAATGTACCGAACAATTTTGACATGAAGTATTTATCAATAGAACGCCTCAAGAGACAAGTTTGATAACATACGTGCAATAAAAACGACAAAAATAAAACGAAAAACGTTACAATAGGCAATACTAACGTCAATGCAAATTTAAACCTATAATCAAATTCGGGCAATAAACATTCCGGGGCAACTATGTCAATATCTATATTGAAAAAGCTGAAAAATTTAAATAATTCAAGTAAATATACCGGCCAGCGTATATCAGCATTGCGGAACATCGCTAATACTTGGAAATAATCAACACCAATCGAAACAAATGCCAAATTAAAGTCTTGCATATCAAGAACGTACATAATTGCACAAAAGAAAACTACCCCAGCAATAAAACCAATGATAACTAACCACATGTTATCAGGGCATTCCTCGCATTTTCCATTTATTTTAAAATATTTAAATTGCGTACATTTGGAACATCGACCAGCTCCCGCATCGCATTCACACATACCGTATTCCTCCCCTGTATCAACATTAGTATGCTTTACGCAACTCATACAATCTTCTGGATTTAAATATGTGCAATGCTCTCCAACAGCAGCTTTTTCTAAGTCAACACCTTTACAAGCGCCTTGCAATGTGCTTAATTTTGTTGCATCTCGCATGCATGTTTTTAAACACGTATAACTTTTATCTTTCCAAGATGCTGGGCAATCGCATACTGATTGAATGGTCTCTGCGCATGCACTGCCAGACGTCCTTGTACGGCATTGTATTGTCGTATTGCAAAATAGCGATGTATTTGCTACGGATCCGATTATCGCCTCGCATCTTTCTTTTTGATATTCGTAACCCACACTACATTTATTCCCACCCGTACATGCCTCCTTCGGTTTGCATCCTACGATTTCAGTGCATGATTCGCGTCGATGTGTCGCTGCATACGAATAGTCAGCAATTAAATTTGCATCTAATACGGGATCAAACAGTCTTTCTGGTGGACATGCACGGTGTCTCAATGCATCAACAGGCAATCCAGCAGCACGGTTATAATCATCAGTTTCCTTAGCAGTTATAAAATCAGTATCAATACTATTTACTGCTTCTGGTCTACCACCGGATATGTCCATCTCCTGCAACCAATAGGAAGCAAACGCAATTGGCGGCTCGTATGATGGAGATCGGCAGAGGCCGCCAACTGGGCATTCGGAACATAATTCGCCCGGATTTGCCCTCCCCCAATAAAATGTCTGCGTTCCATTTTCAATGAAATAATCACTTGGCAAGCAAACACTACGGAGCACTGCGCGCTCCACGTCGTCTAACACAGGAAGATGCTTTGACCATTGGTCTGCTACATATAGTGTAACGTTCGTAGTCCCTACAACTCCTTTTCTTGCAGTACATTTAATATATGGAAATCCATCCGTAGGATGCCTTTCATACCATAAGGCATTAGCACAAATCTTATCGTTAACATAAACAATCGTTGGACTTGGTGTTCCACCAAAATTTAATCCATGAATTTCTAAAGTGGAACCTGATGCATCGTATGGGTTTGGGTTTCCAGCAGTCACTTCCGGTTCACGGAAGCTGAATGGTATACTATCAACTTGACCAGCAACATTTAAAGTCAGGGTAAGTCCTTGACCATAGCCGACAGGGCCTCGAACAACTAATCGTTCATGAGTATGCTCAAAGCAAAAGGTTTGGTTGTCTAAACATGAAGTATCCCCACGCTCAGCGGATGCTAATGCACCATCAAAAGCGACAAATGTTGGACTTGTCTTGTCGAAATCCCATAAAGGTCTTGCACCAGTGATTTTCACGGAAATAGCACGTGGGTCTACACCAAAGTTTTTCCCTGTCAAAATAACTGGAAATTGTTCTAGACAACGGCGAGCGTATAATTTTGGGTTTTCGCGCTGTTTCTCTGGCGAAACACCTTCAATTCTTGCAGCCCATTGTACGGCAGATTCAAATCTTCCCGGTTGACAACCATCCGTTGGGGCTTTGAACGAAATTGGGTTTAATATTGGTGGAGAGTAACTAACAATGTCTTTCCCATTTATCATCGGAACACTTATACTATCACTAAATGTTGGATGCACAGCAATTCTTAAGTTTGCCCCTTGTCCCGGTGGTGAAAGAAATGTAATCTTAGTCAAAACATGATAATTAAAATCCGTATTATCAACTTCATATTTTAGAATGTCTTTCTTCAACACTGGTACTGGTGGGTAAACGCCATCTACGTCGACCAAGAAAATCGGTGGGCACTCAGACAATTTCGTGCCAAAGTGAGTACCAACGATAGATATCTCTATTCCTCCAGGAGTTGGCAACGTGTGGCGATTACTGCTCACATTTACATTAATAATTAATGGAAAGTTAGTAGATCCGGTGTACAAATCTGAATCCGTTTGAAGCAAGCTCCTCCCGTTTCTCAAGGATACTATATTTGGCATACTGCTTAATCTTCTTCTTTTAGTTGGACACAATCGACGAGCCCTGCCATTATTTACATCATATTGTTGGGCTATTGCTGTGACTCTTCTACTTTCCTCCGTGCTAAATTTGCCCCCAGCACATTCAGATTGAAAGGCATGGCTGACAGTAACAATTGCAATAGCAGTATCAACTTGTAAAACAGATGCTGTCCATCCCGAAACCAGCGAGAATGCCTTATTTTTAGAATTTGCAATTGCGTCAAGCGCTTCATCATAAAGCGTTGCATTTAAAGCATTATGCAGACCACCTACTTTTTGAACCATGCTTAGAGCCCTAGCATTCATGGTATCGTTTTTATATATTATTCCTGCATATATGGATGTTTGATCATCTGTAGCTTGTCCTGCTTCATGCGCAACCAATGCTGCTGCTTTATCGCTCTGCCCGACAATAGTAGAATCTTGACTTGCAACAATAACTTTTGGGATTGATCCCGAATTTTTTATTTCATCCATAGTACACACAATTTTTGTATACGATGTTGATTTTACAACGCAAGGTGTGCTTCCAATTGTAACACTAGTTTGACTCACCATGTACGACTCTGTGCCAAAATTGAAACCAAGAATTTCAATATCCCAACCACCACGAGATGGTCGCCACAACGGACGCACGATATCTACAATGGAAGGTTTGTAATATTTAATAGCGATATTATTATTTAATGGTGATGTTTGATCTACTGCTCGAACTTGGACATGGCGTGGTGTGCCACCAATACCAGGTGGCACAGATATAGTCAATTTACTATGCGGAGTAGAAGAATCCTGCACGGTCGTGACTGTTGTAGATCCAACTAAACCAGCCGCTTTTCCAAGGTCACCAAAGTTTTTCCCTAAAAGCACAATACTTAATCCCTTTGTCGGTATCATGGTCTTGCTATTTACAATTTCAGTGACAAATGGCGCTTGATATTTGATGTAGCTTGGCCCAGAGCGATATCCCAAATATTCTATGCGCACGCCAACTTGACTTCCTTGACCCGATGGCACTATGCAATTAAATTCAACTTCCCCGGTAGCACTAGTATATACAACAGAACTTGCCTCAATCGGACATGGTTTTTCCTCCGCTTTTACATCTCCAATAAAAACAAATGTATTTTGTGGTAACTGCCCATTCGTTGGAGTTCCACAATGTTTACACTTAATGCTAATAATCGCTTTCACCGAACTTGTACTACCCAGAGTTGAAAATTCGGTCACATCCGATGAGCTACCGCTAATAACCTCCTTCTGCGTTAATGCTTTGATCAAAGGGGTTTTCAAGTGGAACCCGACTTGTTCACTAGTTACACCACCACGCGATACAGTAACGTTGCCTTTAACCCCAGAATATATGAATACAACCAAATCACTATTACTTCGGGTTGATTGATCCCATGCTTGAACACCTGTATCTGAAAATGATGCGATTGAATTGCCAAATGCTTGAGGAAGTGGATTATTGCCACCATTTGAATCAAAGAGATTCAAACTAATTTTATAACTCTCCCTTGGGCGTGGACCAAGAGTTTTACTACCGAAGTTTGAGCCGTAAACCTTTACTACAAGTAACTGTGCATTATTAGGATGATCTTCAACTGTAATCTGTGATATGACCGGTTCTTGGTAGTTCCAGCTTACGACATTGGACGTCTGCAATGTACCTGATTTCGATATTACTCGAACTTGTACTTCCAATGAACTAGCTTGCATACCACTTAATAACTCAGGAACATCAAATGTTAAAATATCAAACCCGTCAGCCGTTGTTTTTGTCAACTCAGGATCCGATAATGGTATTATTACATAGTAATTCGGCACACTAGACGTAAGCGCACCAAACCATATTTCACGCTTAGACGCTGGATCCTGTAAACCAGAATTACTTGTATTCAATACAATTTTTTCCCTGCTTAATTCAGATCCTAATGTACTAGATGTCGCTGGGGATATAGAATGTATAACGGGGCCCGCATAAGATGTTGTCTTACCAAGAATACTGGATTGAGAACGCACTGTGACTCTCCAATACAATTTCTCCCCTGTCCCTGGTACAGTCATGCAATTAACTTCAGTATGCGATGCAACAACACAATCACTAGCGGTATACTCTTGACCACTTTCACCATACGTAACAAGTGCCCCAGTTGGGTATGGACCAAAATTCAAACCTTCGATTTTAACTGCTTGTCCACCATTTGTCGATGCAAAGGATGCGCCTGGCCCGGACAAACTAGAAACTTCAGGAATTCCATAGCTTGAAGTTGGTGATCGAGATAATTGATCACCAATTATCAGCGACCAACTATGTTTGCGACCGGCACCTTGATTCATACGGCAACGTACCTGCACATGAGGAACTACTACAACACAATCCAAAGCTTTAAATTCCTCCGTGGCGGTTCCATATGTACCTATGACAGGGTTCCACGTTACGTTTCCAGGACCAAAATTTTCTCCATCAATAATGGCATATTCGTAAAAAATACTTTTTGTATTTCCAACAATTTCGACTTCGACAAAACCTCTCGTATCACTATCATCTAATGCCTTCCCCGTCGTGCGTTTAACACCAAATAACGCTGGTTGCGCATAAAATCCATTAAATTGACCTACATTTGATGATTGCTCAGCAATATCTACACGGTAACGAAAGTCTTTTCCAACACCTGGAGAAGTTTCACATTCAATGCGTTTTTGTGCTTGCTCCACGGTACAAACAAGACCCTCAAACCTATTCAGAACAACATCATTCCAATATGCAACTAAATCAATATAAATTGAACCAGCTGGGCCAAAGTATTCACCATGGACATAAAATTTATCACCACCACGGCTTGACCCACCAAGTGCACCAGGACCACTAATTTTATCTATAACTGGCTGTTCATATCGAGTTGTGCCAGTAGAAGGATTTGATTGTTGACTATCAACATTAACTTGCCATTGAAAGTCTTTTCCAACTCCAACAATAGAGTTGCAATGGATCTTATCATGTGCCGTTACTACTTCGCACTCAGCCAAGTGAAAAGTAATACCTCTCGAATTTTTATAGGTCGATGTTGGCGTAGGTACATTTTTTGCTGCTGTTCCAGAGTATTTACAACCCTCAAGAATACTGTTTGTTTTTGTATGCGGACCAAAATTACTTCCACTCAAAACAATCGTTTCTCCACCATATGTGCTCATAACAGTGGATGAACCAGTTGCTTTTGTTACGGACACATCAGTAATTCCAGGTACAATGTACTTGGTGGTGACATCGGCAGGAGATATCAAACTTTGCCACCCGTGTGCAAATGTACCAACCCTCCATTGATGGAAACTTCCAGTTCCTGGGACACTTTGGCAAGTTATGGCCGTGTTGGCAGTTTTTACCACACATAATTGAGCACAGTACCCGCTTCCACCACTACCATATTCAGCATCAACAGATAGACCAGCAGGTGCTCCCATGTTTGTACCATAAATAGTGACAGTCTCCCCACCTTTTGTTTCCAAAGCAACAGCATCAATAGATGTAATATTCGGAAATGTATATGAAATCGTACCTTCCGATGTTGCTGTTCCAGTTGATGCACCGGATACATCAACTTTTACTACCATATTTGCACCGAAACCTTCTTGCGTTTGGCATTCAATGACAGTGTTGCGATTTGTAACGGAGCATGATGAAGCAGTAAACGTCTTCACACCATTACCAATGTTAACATTATTTGAATATGTTACAGCTAATAATGGCGTTGCACCAGTAATCAAACCAAAATCAGTTCCAGTAATTCGTATACTATCTGTTCCATCTGTTCTGATCGTACCTGTTGCAGTCAAAACTTGCACGTTACTAATAGTCACGTCATCTACATCGTTGACCTGTATGGTAACACTGGACGTAGTGCTTAACTTATCAGCGTCCGATCCAGCACGATCTTCTACTAAAAGTTGAAGGGTATAAATCTGTTTTCTTTCAAAATCGATTGACGTACCATTTGCAACGA
>JACLAC010016196.1_pt1 | contig 26409 bp, 9 predicted proteins | sample 8027881 | NCBI WGS metagenome assembly JACLAC01 (sample SAMN15725517, study PRJNA655200) | protist metagenome | isolation source: fluorescence activated cell sorting (FACS) single amplified genomes of... | place: Spain: Blaines Bay Microbial Observatory, Mediterranean Sea | collected 2016-01-19 | reverse complement strand
TGTCGTGCTCTTTGGTGATGGCTTGCCGATCAAACGACCTGATACTGTTTGACATTTGAAGATACCATAAAAAATTGCTTGTTGTTAACATCATCACTGGCAATTTGTTCATCACCATATAGTATGGTATGGTATAGTACTTAAGATATTCAGTGCTCATCACGTCTAATGTCGTGCTCTTTGGTGATGGCTTGCCGATCAAACGACCTGATATTGTATGACATTTGAAGATACCATGACTATTTACACTGCATTATTATTATTTTTTTTTGTTGGCATCCCAGCAAGTTGAAAAATGTTGACCCGCTTCTTCCTTGTCGTGGAGGGTCGTGCGGCCTTTCGTTTGTCTGTGCTCACGCATCCGGCACAAGTGCCCTTTCTGAGTGACAGTGCGTCACGATTGTCACTGTTTTTTGAGTTGTAGAATCAGCCGCAAACGCGTGCACGGATCCTGGGAAAGGATTCGAGTCAAACAAAGGATTTTGCTTTTGTCTGCCTGCTTTCCGGCGATCAGAGGCGCGAGGCGGAATTCTTTCTAATCCGTGTTGGCATATACCTAGTGAGCTGACAAGAATACCTACATCTGATTGTTAGTAGGGTTTGTTGGGGATCCAGACCGTGTCAAAGGGGTTAATCTTTGCGCACAAGTAGATATGAACACTAGAGCCCGTGTGAGTCATGCTTCTAATCTTCGCGTCGCCGGGGGTGCCTGTGCTGCTGCTGGAATAATTGCCTACGTGTGGTGTAGTTGGGGATTGAGAGTGCACAATGCAACCATGGAAAATGCAAACGCATATGAACGGCGGCTCGCTAATCGGCTTGGCATGAGTGAACAAGCCAAACTTGAACTGGCTGCTTTCAAGCCCTGTAATATGCCAAGCACGAAGGAAACAGATGTATAGACGTATAGACTTATTGGGTTGTTTGTGTTGGTGTGGTACTTTATGATCAGCGACCGAAGCGTGCGTTTGTCGGCTAGCCAGTGCAGATTCATTTCAACTTGAGGTTTATTCAATCAAAAAATAAAGAAATACATGAACAGGAAAGCTAAAGAAATGTGTTGTAAACCCTCCCTTCTCGCCTGTGTCGTACGCATTTGTTTTTTTAATAAGGGTAAAAGTAACATACACATGAGTTGCACGTAAATTGACCACACAACCACAAAGCAATGCTGTACCCTATGCTGAAACCGTGGGCGAACACTGGCCCCTCTCTTTCCTCTCTTTCTTTTTGTTTATCGTTTGGCGCAGACTTTTTACTATTTAGTCGTCGGGTTCACAGCTAAAGTTCCTTCTAATCTACATTGTTACTGTCTTTCTACTGCGGTTTTCATAGGGTTACGTACACTTTACATATTCAATCATGTCGAAGTGGAACCTAGGTACATGACACCACCAGGGAAGTGAGAGAAAAAAAAAAAAATGTTAATTTTAAGTTTACGTTGGCTCGGACGTCACTTAACAATGATTGTGGCATTGGCGCAGTGACAGCTGCTGCAATGGGCGACATGCCTGTGAGTGGCGAGCCCATCGCAGGATCCAATGGTCCAAAAAGCAGCGCCTGGCAGCAAGCATTCTACGAAACAGTGAAACGCCTACGAGAAGATGGGTCTCCAGAAAAGCTGGATCTTAGTGCGCAATCTTTGGACGATGAGGATGTTTCGACGCTTGCGAAAGCGCTCACGAAAAATATTACCTTGGGGGGGCTTGACCTTGGCAATAATTCATTTAGTGTGAGCGGTGTAGCAGCACTTAGCGCCAGTTTGGCGGTGAATATGCGGTTGGCCATCTTAGATCTAAGTCATAACTTTTTAGGGCCAAAAGGATTCGCTTGCCTTGGTCGGTCCCTCGGAAAAAATGACGCGTTGAGAACGTTGCTTTTGAACGGGTGTGGCATTACTGGTGACGCAGCTAGCGACCGTGCTATTGATACGAGTGGTTTATTTGCTTTTTCCAAGGACTTTGTCGGAAATCGCGGCCTAGAGCATCTTGAGCTGCGTGGCAATCTCTTGACCGACTATGGCGAGTCCGAAACCGGAATGGCCGCACTATTGGAGGCTGTCTTTCTTTGCCCGACGCTGCGAACTCTAGACCTTGGCGATAACGGTCTTGGTCCCAGTGGTGCTGAGATAGTGAGCAAGGCCTTGAGAGAGAATCACACTCTCGACCGCCTCGGCTTTGGCCATAATCGAATTCAGTCTCAAGGCGCTCACTCGTTCGCTGAGTTGCTCGGAAAGAACTGCTTCTTGGGCAAGCTTGACCTGCAAAACAACGATCTCTGCGTTTCAGGGACAGATTTCTCTGGAGCAGAAGCTCTCGCCCGATCTTTCGAGGCTAGCATGAATCGCCAGGACGAAAACAACCGAGATGCTATAAACGACAATTATTACAAAGAAAGGCGTGGCTCTGAATCGCATATTTCGTACGATATGCTCCCAACCGTGGTCAAGGGCAACAATGCCTTATGGTTCCTCGATCTCAGGGGTAATGGTCTCATGAACACAACCATCGGTCAACTATTTGAGAATATTCTCAGCTTCAATTCGTCCCTAGTAGACCTGAGGATTTGCGACGAAGAGCCTTACTGCTCTCCCATGACTCTCACGCGCCTTCGTGTCAACGAGACCGTTCGCCGCATAGTTGGGTATTGCAATGATCCTATGAATGCACACAGCGTGGCGACGCAGGGTATCCCAGAAAGGATGCTGATGGTCCCAAACCTAAGACACGTCAACCAAGGCGATCCTAGAGACAATGATGATGTCATCCGGGTCATTCACTTGGCAGTTCAAGCTCGTTGCATCGTTGCACTATACAACCTGGTTCCTTGCCTGTCGGCGAAAGAGCTCAATCAAAAATCTGGGCCCCTAAAGTCAAGCGCGCTCCATCTCTGCGCAAGCCATCCGGATCAATGGGTAATCAGCCTTTTAATTGCTGCACATGCCAATCCTAATACCACCGACCGAAACGGCGATACAGCGCTGCACATCGCAATGCGAAACAGCGACCTAGCTCTTGCTTTGCTTCTTGTTGAGTATGGTGGCTCTCTCACTTTAAAAAATAGGTTGGGAAGGACGCCGCTTGCTTGCACCGAGTTGACATTCCTGCAAGAAGAAGTTTCTCTCAGTGCGGCGCGATGTGAAGCCATTATCATTAGTTCCTCAGATCCCGAAGAACGAACATTTGCTCGCGAGCTTTATGCAGAGCTAGCTCGCGGAAGGGACATGAGAGTGTCCCTGCTTACCAGCGGGCAAGATGCTATTCGCGATTTGTTTTACCGTGGCGTGCCACAATTATACTGCTCGACAGTAATTGCAGTTCTTCCGCAGGGTTGCTCACAAAGAGCGCCAAATCGCTTTGATGACGTTGGTCCAACAAGACGCCAGGCACAAGCCTTTATTGACTTGACTGCTTTTTCACGTCAAAATGGGGGTTGGACTGCACGAGCAAATTTGAACCGCCACAAGCTGCATTATATATCTGAAGAAGACAAAGCTGGCTCAAAATCTCTCACGCCCCTCGTCGCAGTTGCAATTGATCGGGAATCCGCGGCTCAGGGTAAAGGCTTGGGGCTTACATGCACGTCAGCATTATTTGTGAGCGATTTAGAGAGAGCATCTGAAAGCGATTATGGTGAGGAGGCCGTAGGCTGCGACCAAAATGGCAAAGGCCATAGGAATCACTGGCTTGGGACGGGTAACGACACGTCTGTACGTAAGAATACCTCGAATCTTTCAATCTTGTCTCACGAGACCTTCAGAGACGCTACGCATATTGATCTCACCGAATGGGCGGACAAGCTGATTCCACACAAGGCTGCCGAAGCTGATGTTGCATCTAAGCCTGTCGCTTTTAAGCGGCGTAGCATGCTCCAAGGAATGGCCAAGCGAAAACTTGGGCGACAGGAAATGCTTGAGCGACTGCGGGCAAATAAGCCGGCGCCTTCAGAAACTACTGTCAATGCGCTGGATGATCTCGCTCTTCGAATAAGGGCCCATGAAAAGCGCAGAAAAGAGCACGCAATCAACGAGCTGCTGCACTCTATTGGGAATCTAGGGAGCGAGTTCGAATTGCGTTCTTTAATAAAACGCGAATGTCCCTTTGCATTTATCCTTGATTCGAGTGGAGGACGTTATTACGATCTCGCGCTTGAGCTGCGCAAAAAGCTTGATGCCCATGGCATTGTGTGTTGGCCTTGGCCCCACAAGACAATGTATCAAGCGGCAAAGCAATATGGCTCTTCGCTCAATGATTGGAAACCAATTGTTGATGACTTGGTTTGGGACGGCCTGAAATCCTGCAAGTGCGTAATTAATTTGCTTGAAACAAACCCGGAAGGACAAACTTCGACCCAAGGCTCGCAACCACTAAACCCCAAATCATCTCTTCATTCTGGGCTTGCATTTGTGCTGCAGACGGCCTGCGATCTGATAAATGAAAAGCGATTACCGGTCGTGAATGTGATGCTTCATCCGCCAGCAAATCTCAAAACACAGCGAACTACTGTTCCTGATCCTTCTCTTTCTGCTCCTTTTCCAGCTTTTGCAGCCCCGGCAGTCACAGTCTCAGAGATTCGTGGACGTTTTGCATATGGGGCGGATGAAGCGCTCAGTCAAAAGCAAGCAAGACTTTTAAACAAGCCCGTTACAACGTGTGCAAGATCAAACCAGAAAGTACTGTTTTCAAATGCAAACATCCCTACCATGTCCCAAGTAATCCGCGGCCACATCGAGGCACATGTTGTGACGGCACCTTTGCCAGAAATACAGCGTTCGCTTAACGAGACCAAAGCAGCCATGAAAAATAAGAACAAAGAGCCGGCGATGCCATCATTCCACGCAAATGACCTAGAATCACGAAAGCGATGGCCTAGTGCACGTTATGAAGCGCGTATACTTGAGCTTGAAGCGTTAGTTAAAGAGAAAGAACGCCTCCTCAACCACAGCATGAACCTGAATCGCGAGATCATGTCGCTGGCCGAAAGGTATGAACAACGGTTTCGGGACGCCGTACAAGTATTACACCCACCGAAAGCGCCAAGCTCCTCTGCGGAACAGGTGCAATGCCTCAAACAGGAGCTTTTGCGACTTTCAGCTGGTTCGGCGAAGAGGGAACATGTTGTCTCGACAGATATATTTGATGTACTGGTTGACTGCGACAAAGAATGCGCAAGGAAAGATCCCTGGACTCGGGGCGAATTGACAGATTGGATACACGAGCGGCGCGAATGCTTGCTGCGACACGATGCAGCGACAAAGATTTCAAGCGCTTGGCGCTCTGCTTGGGCGAGAGAGTTACTTCGCAGGGAAAAAGCCGAGCATTGTGCGAAACAAATTCAGCGAGCATATAGGTGCTATCGATGGAAGCAGCTCGCATGGATGTATTAATAAATGTTACAAACGGAACCATTTGGACATCATTTCTTTTTAATCATATCTGCCTTGTCCTTTAACAGGAATTGAGGTCTTTCTTCGAGTCATATCGGTAACACAGGCGTTCGTGACATCGCCAAGGCTCTCGAGAACAACTCGATGTACGTACAAACTATAATCTGTTTCAGGATGTTCTAGTTTAGTCAAGGCGAAGAGAATAACCCCCTGCCCCTTGGTAATGGCTTTGATTTTGCGGCGGGAACTGCTGCTGATCATCAGTACCTTGCACAGCCACATGCGAAAACCCTGGAGGGGCATTATCAAAATGAAATCCAGGCGGCTTTTTTTGCTCTTGCTGCTCGCCTTGGTCCAAAGCTTTCTTACCCATAGCCAACAAATCGGCTGGCGAGAGCAATTCGGGGATCGGGCGAGGAGGTGGAGAGAAAGGAACAGAAGCAGAAGTCGCACTTAGCTGAAAGATTGGTTTTGCGTGAAAGGCAGGTGCCGGTGCCGATTCAAAGTAGCTTGGGAAGCTCTGTTCATCCGGCTGAGCATAGTTGGTAGACTGTGCGTCCGAGCTTTGCAGCATTCCCAACAGCTTGCTCCCACCCTGCGTCTGCTCGGAGGCTTCTGCGTTCGCATCGCTGCCGAGTAGCATAGTAAGTACGTCAAGACCTGAAACCATTTCATCCGGCGTCTTCTCTGGCTGGGGTAGGTATTCAACGGGGGCTGGGACAGGGTGTGCTTTTCGCGAATAATTTGGTGCAGGACGCTGGCGGAGTAACGCAGGATCCATTTCTACGGGCATCCCCACATTTGCGCTTTCTTGTATTTTATGTGCTTGCGCACTACCCACGACTGGCCCCACTCTAACAACCGCATTTCTGAACTCTAATTTGTTGTCCAATTTGTTATTTGAGTCGCGAGAGCTCTTTGGCTCCTTCGGCTGTCTTTCTTTTTGAAGACGTTCTCCATTTTCAAGTTCCAATCGATATTTTGCTTGCCGTGCTTCTATTTCGGCAGCCCGCACTTGCTCTTCCCCTATACGTTGCTGGACTATTTTTTCGACAGCCTCTTTAGCTGCGGCAATAACGTCGGGACTGCTACCTGTGATGTTCAGCACAGAGCTGCCTTTGCCAATCCGTAGAGTTGCACCTGTCTCATTTTCAATGGCAGCTATCGTAGAACCCCCCTTTCCAATCACCCAAGAGACGTGCTCTGGATCGAGGATAAGGGCATCATTCTCGCGCTCAAATTTAGCAATTGTTTCCATGACCATGCGCGCGGCAGTTGCGACTGCGTCGGCGTTTCCTCGTAAGCGTACGAAATTTGGTGAACCACGATGTAAATCGATGACTTGAACACCAGAGGTTTTGCGTATAGCACCGATCGTCGCGCCTTTACGCCCGATCAAAGTAGCTATTGCCTCTTCGGGTATCTCGATACTCTGATTCTGCCGGTTCCAAGAAGCGATCAGCGCTTCTATCTGCGCAGCTGCTGCCGAGACACGTGCTGGGTCCGAGTCAAGAATATTTACTTTCAAGGCGTCACGATCCAGATTCACATTCATGCACTTCGCCGAAATCTTGCGAATTGTCTTGCCGCCTTTGCCAATAACAACAGCGATGAGCGCAGAGGAAGGCAACTGAACCGACGCAACTTGATTCGCGAAATTGAAGCGAAGCAGGCGCAAAACTTCTGCTCTGCCTTTCGGCAGGTCTGTAGGCTTTCCTGACAGTCGCACGCTGAGGTTCTTATCATCGATTTCGATTTGCATTTTGAAGTTCTCTCGGATGCGCTCTAGTGTTTGTTGATGCGCGGATAAGTACGCGACATGCTCTGCGGAGACCTCCATTGTCTCGCGCTCGATACCTGCATCGATTTCAGCGAGCTTAGCTTTAGCAATGCGCACTGCTCCTTTTGGGCCTTCGATCGTTACACGGCCAATGTGCTTTGGCTTGTTGTCGGGTGGCTTTGTAGGGTTATATGATGAGAACAGGTCTTCTGCCGCCTTGGCGGCTGCTTCGACTGCAACTGCTTCGGCGGACTCAATGTTTATCGAGACCAAGCCTAAGCTGTCAACAAGACGGCTGCACGACCCGGGGTCTGATAGAGTCTTCCACAGTAGGTCCCCGACGTCATCTAGCACACTCTTGGTCACAACTCCATCTTGTAACAAGTTTTCTACCTGTTCTGCCGCTTTCAGCATATTGGCGTCTGCCCGTCCACTGATGCAAACCGACATGCTCTTGCGAAGGATGTTAATCCGCACACCAAGATCCTTTTCGAGGGCCATTATTGTCTCGCCCCCTCGCCCAACCAACTTTTTCGACGCCTCCGCGGACGGGATGTCTATGCGCTTTTCGCGAAAACTATCACGATCTTCGGCCTTGACGAGGGCTGAACCAGCCGCCTCGCACAATGCTGCACTGGCAGCGGCTAGTGCATCTTCTGTGCCTCTTATGTGAATAGAGACCAAAGGGACGATTGTGCCGTACTTGTCCGCGCGACCGCTTTCTTGTTGCTGCTTGCCACCGGCCTTGTTGTCTTTCGAGACAACATCAATCTGGGCGCCGCTTTGCTCACGAATCTTCTTGAGTTTTGCCCCGTTCTTACCAATTATCGAACCAACTGAAGTGGAGAGCAGAAAAAGAGTTTTGTTCTCCTTCGCAAAGGCTGACACGATAGCCTCGATTTCTTGCCTTGCAGCCGCAACCTGCTCATTCGTGCCGTGTACTGACACCGTGCTGTCGCTGGTATCGGTCGTGGCGGTGTCCGTTAAGTTGATAATCGCCCCGGTTTCGGCTTGGATCTTTGAGACTACGGATCCCTTTGGGCCGATTACTGCTGTCTTAGCTTCTTTTGGAACGTGGAATGTCGCCTTGGTTTGGGCATCAATAAGTTGATTGATACCGGCGACGCAGGCTGCGACCCCGTCCTCGGGCCCCCGAATGAAAATCTTAATGACGCCGTTTTCCCTCAATTCACGCCTCTGTACCATGATAGTGGAGGGAGCATGCTTTTGGGTTAATTCCTTCGTGGCAGCCCTCCCTGCTGCCCCAAATAAAAGGCCATCAAAATGGTCGGGAACCTCCAACACTACATTCTGAAGGGCGTATTCGTCGAGTGCCTGTTGAATCGCCGCCCGCGCCGCAGGGATTTTATCGCGTGGAGCGCGAAGAGTGATAACATGCTTTTTACCATGGACACTAATCTTGACCCCAGTCTCCGCTCGGATACGGTTGATCGTAGCACCTTTCTTCCCGATAACTGCAGAAACCTCGTCGGACGATTTCAGCTCGATATCTTCGGTTTCCTCTTCGACTTTTAAGACCAGCTCGCGCAATCGGGCTGCGACTAAACCAACCTGGCGTTCGGAGCCGGAAACCTCTACAGCAGGAACAGTCTTGCCAGCATTTCCACCACGATCGATACGAAGGCTGGCTGTAAATTCGCTCTCCAACGCGCGCAGAAGTGCGCCACTGTCACTAAGCAAAAGGCGCATCAAAGCGCCATCTGATTGCAAATCAATCCTCTCGGAGCACGCTGCAATGTCGTGGATTGTACGTTTGGCGCGCACAAGCGCGTCGGGGCAGCCACGCATTTTCAGGACTGGCCCGTCAGCTTTGTCCCCGAATTGAAGGATCACAAGGCTGATCCCGAGAACAGACTCGATACTTTTTAGGTAATTGCCCTTGTTGCACTTGAGAACTCGCATTTGAGCTGGACTCAGAGGGAAGTGTTCGATTTCTTCTGCAGCGAATTTCATCACCACCTGTTTGCAAGCAGCAATGTCTTCAGTTATACCAGCGATTTGAACGACCCCATCATCACCCTCGAGGTCGAGCACTACGGAATACTTTTCTTCGAGCTGATTCAATTTTGACCCGTTCTTTCCGACGAATAAGCCTATGCGCTCTGGCGGGATCCTCACATGTATGTATTGCACCATTGCTTCGGTGACCGGGGCTCCACCCTTGAGATCGGATACTTTGCGAGCGACCTCAGCAGGATTCCGGTTAGGCCCTACTTGCCTCTTACCCTGATAAAGAGTGGCCCTAGTGGCATTGCGCTGAGACTCAATTTCCTTCAGCTCCTTGCGCAGTGAGTCAATGCTGGCGATGACACGTCTATCCGCGTTCAACTTCGATATGCGCTTTAATAGAGCCTTTTCTTCGGCAAGCGAAAGCTGCAGTCGAACGCGGTCTTGCTCAAGCTTCTCTACGGCTTTATCAATTGAAGCTACCGTTTCCCTGCCGCTCCTGGAGCTCAATTTTTTAATCTCAGCTTTGATCCTTCGCTGCGTGTCCTTGATTGCTTCATCGAACGGCTTGAGTTGCCTCTGGCCTTCGCCGTTCGCGCCGGTGCTCATCATGCCCGTTCCAAACACATTCATCCATTCTCACCTTGCGTATTTGGTATCTTGGAAGTAACCGTTACGTTTTATAACGTAAATGTTGATTTAACAACTTTTATAACCTTCTCCGCTTATTCTTGGCTTATACTTGCAACTTGCCCTGGAGGCCACCGCGCTTCATAATATAGTATAGATAGCAGCTCTGTGTATTCTCTATTGGATCGATCTGCGCGGCACCGTTGTCAAACCTTCACCTTTCTACTTTCGTCCGTTGTATTGGTCCAACTCGTATGATTGCATTTGTATTTGCAAATAGAGCGAAGAAGAAAAAAAAAAAAAAAAATTAGCCCAAGCTCAAAAGTTCCCCAGAGGAACTGTGCGCGCGGGGGCGGCGGTCACTTTGGTTTAGCGTGCGAAAGTGCGTTTACCGTGCGTCCAAGCGCGCATGCTGACAGAGTAAGGGAGCGAACACGTGTCTCCATTTGTAGATCCAAAACGCACAACGGCAGCACCTGCTTTTCTCCCCAGCACACATTCTCAGGGGGAGGTGGTGTCGTGCAACTCGATGGGTGAGCGGGATGGCGAGGCTGCCGTCGCTGCTAATTCTGCATCCAGTTCGCTCATAGATGTCGATTTAGAAATCGAGGGTACGCAGGGAAAGCCTGTGTCCTCTGAAAGTGTTCGTCGTAAAGCTCGGCGAAAACGATGTCGCAAGAAGAAGAAATCTGGAGTTAAGGAGTGGGGAGAAGTAGGCGCTGCGGGCATAGTAGAAAATCTTGATACCGAAGAACTAGGGGTAGTTGAGTCGACCAAAGAATCCGAGGCTTACGATGATCGAGGATTCGGTGACAGCATTTCGGCCTCAAGAAGAGCTGCGTCAAGCCTAGACGTGCCGACGACAAGTCGAGTTGCACAAGTTGAAGTGCCTCTGCCTGTTCCGAAATCCTTTTTAATGCGCTCTAAATCCGTTAAATCGGCAAAGTCCGATGCAAGCTTATTGAAGACGAATAGAGGTATAGCCAGTACGCCAGTTTGGGCAGGGGAAGCGCCGCTGGATGAAAAAATACCTCGAGTCGAACCGATTAAAACTTCTGGAGCCTATTCTGAATCAGAAAATCTTGGCAATCGTACTGTAGACTCATGGCAAATGGATGAAGAAGATTCGCGCGAGGCACGTGTCGAAATGACCAGCGCATCGAATCCTACCTCTCAACTGAGTAAAAATGCCCCAATCGAAAATGCAACAAATTGTAATACAAACAATGAGAGTGTGCATGGTGAAGAGGAAGAGATGGTAACGATGGAAGTGGAAGAGTCCGAACCAGTTCGAAAGCGTGGTCGAAGCCGTGCAAGTCAGAGGAAGCGTAAAGTTGTTCAACGCAACAAGAAGAAAGCAGATTTTTCCGCACCACTAAAACCCGTTCCCGAGGAAAGCTCAATTGTTGTGCAAGGATCCCAAAATCTTTTGTCGGCACAGGCCTGCGATTCCCAGACAAGTGTTTTAGAAGCGAGCGGTACACCCAATACTGATGAAGAAGCAAGCAGGGACTCCTTTCGTTCACAGTCAAGATTACCTTTGGTCAACGCCGAAGAGACTGCATCTAGTGCTGCCCTCTCAGTGTTGGAACTTAGTAGTGGACAAGAAAGTGATTGCTCGGATGGAGGTGGGAAAGAAACCATATCAATTGGTAGACGAAAAAAAATAAAAGCAAAACTGAAAAAGGCAGCAGCTGCTGAACGAAAAGCTGCGCTCGAAGCGGAGCGTAAAAGGCAGAATGCTGCGCTCCCTACGAGTGACCACAAGGATGAGGATGGCACGGAATACAATTTTTCAATGGGCCATCCTGTACATGAGCAGCAATTTTCAGGACAAAAGCAAGACCTTTCCCAAATGCAAGGACCAGGATACCAGACAACACTGCACCCTGGTTACTATCCTGGCTCTGACGACCATGTAAACCACTATCATCACCACCACCAGCATCCACAGCATTATGAGCAGCATCATTATCATCCGCAGCAGCAGCATCATCATCATTATCATCAGCAGCAGCAGCAGTACTCTTTTACCCCTAATGCTCCGATACAGTACGGTCATGGACCTGGCCAGATAGCAATTTATTCACACAATTCGCTCGAAGCTGGCCAGCAATCTGTGCAAAGGCAAGACGAGAGAGGATCGCTATCACTGAATCATCATGCGGCTTCTTTGCAGAATCCGGTTCTTGATCAGTATCAATTTCTTAACAGCAACTATGGCGGGCGAGTATCGGCAGCAGTAATGCACACCACCAATCATCACAGTAACGCGCAGGAAGACATTCCGCAAGAGGGAAACGTTTACTTGGATATGAATGAGGAAGCACAGCGGGCGTCAAATTCTCTTTCACTAGAAATTCTCGTACATGACCTTGCACAGGCACTGCCCAACCCTGACACAACTTCGCCGAGACAATATACCTCACCAAAATCTTTTTCAACGTCTTCGTCTAGCCATGACAGTGATGGCGGCAACAGCTCAGTCTCTCCGCGCACATATCCAAATATGTTGGCCGCTGCAGGCACAGCAGCGTCGGACGCGGCGGCAGCCGCGGCTGCGGCATCAGCAATCTCAATGAGCCTCAATGGCGGTAGCAGCAGTAGCGGTGGCAGTGGGGGTGCGAGCCAGGGGTACAACCAGCATTTGCACGGCAGATCTATGTCTTGGTCGACTTATCAAGGTATGGTGTCTCATAAACGCAACGCTAGGACAGCTTCACACGACAGTAGCTCCTCAAATGGTGCAGGAGGGGTACCGCTAGTGAATACAGGCGGCGCAAATAAAATGCTCCGCAAATTTTATCGACGTTATGACTCCGAAAGGGAGTCGAGAGTGAGTCGCGCGATAGCAATGGCCGAGGCTGAACGCGATCGTCGTATAAGTGAACAGATGAACGATGACTTTCAAGAACGCGTAGAGCGTGCCAGGCGCCTTGAGTGGGCGATCAAGGCCACGGAACAAGAACGTCGGAGACAAATTTCCCGCGACAAGCACTTTGAGCGGCGTTCAACGCGTCGGCGTAACCAGCACAAAAAGCTTGCCATTAAGCTCGAAGAGACTGAACGCAACTTGCGCATCAAAAAGGGAGCAAATGCTGATATTGTTCTTGCTGAGCAGCGCAGGAAAGAGCGGGCTGCTCGCCGCCAGGAGCGGCTTACGGAGAATGCGTCGTGTCAGAATGATGCTTCTTTTTCTTCAGAAAGCGAATACGATAGCGACTTGCAGTACTCGTCGGATTATTCAGATGGAAGCACTTTGGGAGATTTCTCGGACAATCAAGATATTGAAGGGTCTGGCGGAGGGAAAGTAGTTGGTCGGCGTCGTCGTTCGAAGCATCGGCGGCGTAGCTCTTTCTATGATGACAGTGCTTTCAGCGGAGATTACGAAGTAGTATGTCCCTACACCATTCTTGGATGCGACCACACGGGGCGGCGGAGCAAAATTGACGAGCATCTTGATATTTGCCAGTACCGCGCCAAGTCGGCGGATGTCATAGACGAAGGCCGAAATGAAGAATACAAGTCTCTTTACAACCCTTTGGACCACGTCGTAAAATGTCCTTATGCAGTTGTCGGGTGTGAGCATAGGTGCACGCGCGCCGATCTCCCCGAGCACTTACTGCAATGCGCGTACCAGGATGACGACCCAATCTTGGTCGCTGACTTTTTCAAGGAACTTGATCCGGAGGCCGACTTTGACTTGGGTAGCTACGAAGTCGTGTGCCCATATGCAACTATGGGCTGTCAAGAAGTTATACTTCGGTCCGAGGTGCCGCGTCACTTGGCTGTTTGTCGTTTTGCTCCGTCTACTCGTCAGGAGGAGGAAGATGCGCGGCTCAAAAATCGCATGTTTGTTATCGCTGCAGCAGAGCGGGAACGTGAGCGGCGTCTTGCGCTGATAACCACGGGTGATAGTGATACAAAACCGAGGCCACGTGCTGACCATTACAATGCGCTGTTGCAGTTTTTGATAGACACTCGCTTGAGCACCCGAGTAGAGGAAGCACAACAATCTACGCATCATGATCGCTCAAGCGTTTGTAGTGGGGCAAGCAAAGAGGAAAGCGTAGATGACAGCGCTTTGCATGGCACTGAGTCAAGAAAGACTCTCCCCAAGGAATTAGAAGAAGAGCTGATAGCCGCGCGTCAAACAAAGCGGGGCATGCCCGCAACATCCCCAGCTCACATGCATCCTCTCATGGTCAATGCCCAGATGCCCCCGCGCCATGCAACAGGCAAGCGTGCCACGAGTGTGGCCGCAACCACGCCCTACTCGCCGAGTCCAGCGGCGCGCGCCGCATTTGCAGCGACTGCTGCCGAGGCAGCTGCGGCCAGCAAGAATGCCGAATTTCATCCCACTACCGCGTCGCCTTCACCATCATTGGGGCAAGCTGCAAACGCAGATGCGCCGCAAGCAGCTCCAGGAATCGACGTACAAATTTCAATGCCTCAATCTTCTTCAGGGGCTGGTGCGGACCCGTTCTTGCAATCGCCAGTTCCTTTGTCTCCAGCGGGCCGTGGGCCCACTGCACACGCGAGACTCCGCCACCGTCATACCCACAGCCTCACCTCTCTAGGCCAGTTTCTCGGGATTGGCGGTGTGGGCCAGTCTGGAGCCCCGAGCCCTCCCTCGCCAATCTCCCCTGTTTTTGTGCGATCCTCGTCGTCTGGCGTGTCTCCAAGTGCGTCTCTCAACGCGTTGCATGATGCGACAGGGCAAGTTGACGTAGCGTCTGTTTACCAGAATCGCGAATCGTTGATCAATAGTCGCAATGCTGAGTGGATCGTCAAAGCTGCGGAAATCGAAGCGCTGCGTCTGCAGGTTGAAAAAAGTGCATTGAAACGGAAGGCCCTGGATTCGGGCCAAGCTTTGTCTGCGTCTAACATAGGCAGTGGATTTGCTGGGACTGCGCACAGGTCGACTGGCAGCCTGGGTTCAGACTTGAATCGCCTTGTGACTGTCGGTGATCTTACAGTTGGAGATGATGGCAGTGTCAGTGTGAGCACTGGGTCAAGCTTCGTTGCTGCCCGTGGTACGCGAACTTTGGCCGTTCTTGATATGCTCTCGCAGCCGTCCAAGCCCCTAACGCGTACCCAGAGCTGCCCAACAATTTTTGTTCACCCAATGACTCGGCCTTTTAGATCAAAACAGAGTGGCAGTGAAAAGGAGCGCCGCCGAGAAAGAATGCTGCTTCTCGACGCGATTGCTGCTGTCGCAGGAAGAGACTCTGTCGCAGCGCGGCTGGCGCGGCGCCGCGATTCAATTTATTCAGAGTCCTCTTCCTCTTTTGATCTCTTCGGCAGTAATACCGCAGGCAGCTATCTCAACGCAAATAGCGGCAGCACAAGCGTCACAAGCGCCCAATGCAATAGCGCTGTAGAAGAAATCTTCGAAATCAGTGCAGATCTTCGCGAGGAGCTAGTACATGGTGCTAACGTCGTAGAAGTTGCGTCTAAGGAGCAATCGCAGCGAGATGAGCGCCATGCAAATAAATCGCCTCCCCGTGTGCCACCAAAGCGAAACCGAGCTGGCTCGCATTCTAGATCTCGGTCTCATGGGGGCGGTTTCTCTTTATCTAGCACCGGGTCCGTATCACACGGTAGCTTCGATGGGGCCTCCTTTACAGGATCTGGCGCCGGCGATAGCTATGGACCCAACATTGGCGACGATGCTTCCGAGGGCGCTAGCTACTTGTCACCTCGACCCGGGCCAAAAAGGCTGCTACGAAATCTCCGCTCTGAGCGCCATTCCATATCAAGTCTAGATCCTCTTGGAATAGGACCACCGCATATGCTTTCGTTACAAACGCACATGTACGAGCAAGCAAGCTTGCTAAATCGAAGGTTGCACACAGAGCTGGTGAACCTTACAGTTGAGTGCCGGGTAGAGGTAGCAAAGTTTTCCGACACCATTCAAGATATTAAACAGCGAATCGCCAAGGGGGTCTCACTGTGCACAGGGGGCTACGAGCCACGTGTTGAAGTATTTGGCTCTTTTGCCACCGGCCTTGCAGTTCCTGAGCTATCTGACGTTGATTTAGTCGTATTCACCAATGAGCGCCACAACGACGGTGCAATGATGTGTCGGATATTGGGCCGTGTCTTTGCAAATCAGGCCTGGATAAAAGAACTCAAGGTGCTCGATCGTGCCAAGATGCCTGTTATCAAGCTTGTAGGGCAGGAACACCAGATCCATGTGGATTTGACATTTGCGTCACCTTCGCACGCAGGTTTGGCCACAGCAGCCTTTGTGACAAGTCTTATGCAGCAGTACGACGGAATTGCACAGCCCCTCATCTATTTCTTGAAAAAGCTTCTTGCAAAGAAAGCACTTGGAGATCCATTTACTGGCGGCTTGGGGTCCTATGCTCTTGTGCTCATGGTTGTCGCTAGCTTGAACAAAAGTGCGGTCAAAATTAGGCGACGCCGCGCGACGAGTGTTGGGGGCGTTGATGACGACGTCGGTGTCCTGCCCGCGGACCTTGAGCGAGACTACCCTCTTGGTTCGCTCCTGATGGACTTTCTACAATATTACGGCAAAGATTTCGACACTCGCCAAGACGCAATCATCTTCTGCCTTGCAGCGAACAAAGCTTGGGACAGTGGTGTGGGATCTGGAGAGGGCGGAAGCTTTGGCAGTGCCTCATTCGGGAACATGTCTTCTACAAGCACTGGCGCCGGACCTATCCCTCCTCGGAACACTGAGATTGGCCTCAAACACACGATAAGAATAGGTAAACGCTTCCAGGCACGCGCACACGACCCCCACGATTACAACTCTGCCGCTCTTGTCGTTGAAGACCCTATTCAACCAGGCAATAATGTCGCCAGCACTTGCTTTCGCTTTCTTGACGTACAACGAGCACTGGCCGACCTTTATGCTAAGCTATTATCGTGTACCGTGCGCTGGAAAATGCTCGATTCGGAACAGACAGGCAAAAATTTACTTGATGAACTTCTCGCATGACAGATTGCCCAATGTAATATATGTACCATAATAACTAACTCTTTTTGAAAACTAACTAACTCTTTATATTTTCAAAAAGAACCTTGGTTGGTACCTAGAAAATCGTTAGATTGATTCAACGACTGGCATCTCTACTGAAGCTGTGATAAGTATCTGCTCATCCCGCACGAGAGAGAGCTGCAGTGGTGGCGACTCGGCTCCAGGCTGTAAATGAGTCAGCTCCATTTCAATAGAGCTCAATACCCCAGGTACAAGGGCTGGCAAGGCTTTGAGCGGGGTTTCCACGCGGTATGTTTCTGTGTCATACAGCAAAGCAACAGCTGAACCGCCAATAGGTAGCCGACCAACATTTTCAAGTGATACAAGAAGTTTGAATTTGGGACCCAAACCTAGAAGAGAACAGGACATGCTTACACGCTCTTTTGTGTCCGCAGCAGAATCAATGAATTGGTTCGCGCTTGTATAGGCCTGGGCATTGGCTGTGCCGCCGTGCTCGAACAGGCGCAGATACGATTTTGCGGTTAGATAGCGCAATTTGCAAAGCGAATGCTGAAATGATCGATGCATATCTACAGCACATTCTCGCTCGCGCTGGGTCTGCTCTACGTATAATTTGGTTTTTTTGGGTACTGGGATAGGAACATCCTGTTCCTTAGGTGGTCCTGGCTTGAGAACCATCCCAGGGTCAAGCTTTGCAGTACGCTTGAGGATTTTAACGGCCAGTGCTCCTGACGTATAGAGCAGAATCAGTGCATTGGGTTCGCGGCTGAAGGGTCCAAAGCGCATTCCTGTTACCACCTGGCCCGGGCCAGAATGTATGGTGCTCATTAAAGTATTACCCATGTAAAGGCGCACTTGACCGTCGCGTAGCGCAACCAGCACGCCAGACTGAGCAGCCCTTTCGCATACGAATGAACACATGTTTGTCGCTTGATAAGGTAGGCGTAAGGTCCATTCTTTTCGCCCCTTGATGGTGTAGCAATGAAGTGTTCGGTCGACGGATGCTGTAATTACTGATTTACCGCATCGAACAACGCCACCACATATTTGAGACTCAAGGTCAATTGTCTTTCGGATTAAGTCGCCATTCTTGATACTGTACATTCGGTTATCACGGCAGGATACTATGATCCGGTATTCGACTTGCAGACTTCCGCTCACAGCAATAAAAACAGGCACGCTAGGCAGACGTATAGTGCGAATAATTTCCCGGCTGCTCGGGTCCAAAATAAGGACTTTTCGTGACTCTGTGCCAAGCACCAAGAGTCCTGGACCACGCACATATCCTCCCTCGTTTCCATTTGCGTTTTCGCCATGGCGCGTAAGGACCTCCATGCAAGTGATACATGTGGATATTGGCTGCTTGTATTTATCACCAGCCAACTCATCTTTCACATAGCTTTCGAGGCGAGAGGGTTCGTTTTCTAATGCTAAAAGGTCTAATGAGCGTTCCGACAAACCTGGTTGGCTTCGGAAGATCTGACAGAGTCTACTGGCGTTTATGGCGCCGCCTCGCAACTGCTCCCAAGCATCTCGCTCAAGTTCACCGCAGGGTGACGGCTCTACGGTAAACTTGAAATATGGAGCTAATTTTTTGAAGACGAAGACACTTGGCCCACATGCAACAGCGACCATGGCTGTCAGACTTTCTTGGTCGTAGTACAGAGTCCGCACAGCGCTCGGCACGCCAGGAAGCCGAATATCTTCTGACCGGACCCTCTTGCTTCCACGGAAAACCTTCAGTACCCCATTTAGGTCTCCAGCTAATATTTGGTCGCCGTCCACACATAAACCATTGCTGAAAGCATGAAAATCCGCCAATGGGTCAAGCCATGCGTCTAGCCAAATTGAAGCACCACTACCGCCCACAGCATCCCCAAACCCAGCTCGAGCTCCGCTTTCAGGACCAGGCTTGCTTCCAGACCCGCTTGCACTTTGCGACGTCCTCGATGATGCGACGGGGCCGGGGCCAGGAGCAGCTCCTGTGGCCTTGCTGCTTCCGGGCATTCTCACGGAGCAAAGCGCCGAGTATCACCTTTCTGACGCTTTGCCCCTTCTAATTTGCCTTCCAGGTCGATCGTCGGGGTCGTCGTCTCGTACTTTCTTTTTCTCTCTCTCTCTCTCTCCTCCCATCACATGAGAAACGGTTTTTCTTTCTTTCTTTTCTTTCCTAATGGTATGGTATACCATGGTAAGATGATATTGATGGTGGGGCGATTGAGGATCATTTGTCGTCGATCTCCATCCCAATTCATGATACACATGATTCAGATTCCAATGGTCTGCATTTGCACAATAAAGTATGCCCAATAAAGGTTTATGAAAGAAAGAGTTGGGAAGAGTGTAGAGGTGAGATGGTAAACAAAGGGAAGACATAGAAAGAAAGAATGCCAACGGAATTTTTGTTGAGGAGAGAGAGAGAGAGATGACATCAGTGACACTGGTGGCGACAGGGTCGGCACAGGCAGGTAGGTCGCCGGCTGCAGCGGGTCGAATGAAGACCTTCCTCTTGTCTGGCCTCCTGGCGACGGGGTGGCTCTCCCGGCGGGCCGGGGGACTGGTGGGCAGTAGCGCAGGGTTAGACGTCGGGGGCGGCTGCGAGTATGATTGGGTCGTGCTCGCTGGACTCGTCCCGTTTTATGAACTCGACGGTGGAGTAGACGAGAGTGTGGAGGACACTGTTTCAAGATCGGTGAGCTTAGATGGGAATCAATTGTACCACCCCGACGCGATGATGCGGCTAACCTGGGTGCTGGCCAAGCGCGTGGGGGACACTGGCTCTCTTTACGTGGATTGGCGAGCGACTTCACAAGCCGCAGGTATTGGCGTTACGCCCCGAATCGCAATGGCATACTCGTTTTGGGATGAAGAAGCTGGCTCTAGAGACGCTAGTATTAGTGATATCTGGCCCAATAGCAAGCTTACTAAGGCACAAGGGTGGTCGCTAATCGTAAACATCACTGAAACGCAAACCTTCGCACCGGTCCGCATAATAACCCAGAGCGAGTGGCGCGACCCTATGAATAGATTGAGCATTTGCAACTCTGAGATTGTATTTCGAACCCCTCTCCTAGAACTAGGGGGGCTGACGAGCAAAGAGCCGTACGTAGTGATCGGCCAGACCTTGTCCCTGACACTTCCCCTTGCACAAGACTCGCCTGAGTCCCCACTGCCGCCTGAATTTGGCCAGGCTGGTCCCAGCTTGGGCAGGAACGGGGAAGGCTCCGAGACGCAAGAGCAACACCAGGTTGATATCGAAATGGTGCCGGACCCGTGGGGGTGGCGGCCCTTCGCTTATCGCAATGTGTGGAGCGCTATTGGCGTGGAACAGGTTCCGGGGGTTTCGTGGGTACGCTTTGCATTCGCACTGCCAAGTGATCTAGCGGGGGGCTCAAAAGCCGTCACTCTGTGGGCATCAACAAACGACTTTCTGAACATCGGTCGTGCTAGCATCACCGCATTGGACCTTGGCTTCATTTATCCGTTCCAAACACCGCGAAGTCATGTTGGCTTCGAGTGGGACTTGGATCCATTTGACGAGGTTGTGTATGACTACGTGGGCGACACCAATGACGATTTAGAAGGTGCTGTAAAAGCCGAAGAAAGCTGGTATACCGGGCCGTGCGCTAGTATTCCGGAATGGCGACCTCAAATTTTTAGCTATGGTTCGCTTCTGCTTGCCAGCACCTCTTGGGGCATTGCTGTTAAGGATGCCAGCGAGACAAGTCTTAACTCGATGCTTATCAATTATGGGTGGACTGCGATAGCCCCAATTTGCGGTCGCGTTGTTCCTTTTCAGCAAGTAGATACGCCGGCGCCTGGAAAAACGTGCATGTTCTTTGTGATTCCGTTGTACGATAACGTGACTGTTGGCTTCGACAGCGAGCCTTTGTACGATGCTGGCATCTACCAGAACGTCTCGAAACTCACACTTTTCCAAGGTGCAAGCGATCACTGTGGCAATGTGCCAGCTCGGCCCAGAACAAAGACACAAGACGCAGCCAATAACGCAGCAGACGTTGCTATGGACGGTATCTATGAAGAGGACGAATATACCACTAGCTCGCCGACAGCAGCTCCGACAGAGAGAAAGGAGACTTCGTACGATGCACCTGCCGATACAACAGTCGCTAATTTTGGCGTCAGTATGCTTGAACTCCGCGATTCTGATGGGCAGACACTGGGACAAGCTTTCGAATCGAGCATCGCCACTGCGATTGTTGGCGCGATCCACCTCGTACCGCAAGCAAAGGATTTTAGCTTGGTTCTTGTCTCCACACAGGTAGAGTCCCATTTTGCCTACAGCGTTGTATCTTTCAATCCATCAGGTGGCTGGCGCCTGGAATTTAAGTTTCCACCGCAGGGCTTACCTCCACGACCGCTAGGTCCGTGGGCAAGTGGGGAACGCGTTACTAATGCTTTGGGACAAAACAATGCAAGCGTGCCTCTCGAGCTAGTGGACATCGTTACCGGCCCGAAACTTAGTACCCAGGTTTATCTCTATGGCAATGCACTTTTACTTAGTGTAAATGCCGGACGCTCGTTTTGGCGGGTCGCACAATCTCTGCCGGCCCGCTACTCTGTCTTTGAAGCAGCGCATGAGGTAGATGAGTCCAACGAAGCGCTGCTCTTTCACAAAGACCCGATCACGGGCGTCACGCTGAGCTCTGACGGGTGGATCGCCGTTTTAACGCAAGACTGCAACGTGTGGGCCGGTCGCGCTGGTGCGGGCACTATTTTTTTAGCTGGGAGCCAGATTTGTAATACACAGACATTGGTGTCGCCTATCAGCATATTTTTTACAGAGGCGAACGATCTCAAGGCAATTGGAATGAAAAGCTTAGGTGCTCAAGGTGAGTTTCGTACACTAGCTGACTCTGTAGCCATTGACTTGGGCCACTTGAAAGAACTCTTTATTGGCGCGCACTCGCTGCGAAGCATCGGCAGTGAACAGGCCGGAGATGTAGCCATCGCGTACTCACATGACTGCCCTTTGCAGAGCCTGACCTTATTCGCGCAGCATCGCACGGATCAAATACGTCAGCTTTACTCTCGTGAGGGCTTTCCACGTGACGAGCTGGTGGATGTGCAGAATCAAGGATACTTTAATGAACTACCCACGCGGATTTTTCTTGACTACAAAGGCAGCTACAGCTTTCTCCTGCGCTTGTATGGCACTGAGGCGGTAAAAAAGCAGCCAGCGCTAATAGATCTTGTCAAAATCGGGTTCGATTTGAGTAATCAGAGCGCAATATCGTTTACGGCACATCGACATGTTGATTATTTACTTGGTATCGTAGAGTACAACGTAACCTTAAGCGACCGTGGCCTCTGGGAGGGCACAGCCACCAGTAATCAAGAGCTCGAGGAGGAGTCCGGTAACGTGCAAATTATAGACTCATTAGAGGAGCAAGTACACGCACTTAATATCAACTATGGGCTCTCTGGTGACGGCATGGCCGTGCACAAGTTCCGAATGCAAGGATTGACAAAGGGGTGCTTTTCTGCTTTGGATCCTGCAGGCCTAGTTTCTGTCGACAGCGTGCAGCCCCCCCAAGTACTAAGCATTTATTCGGGCTGTCCACCTTTAAAAAAGATTGTGTTCGATCGCCAGCTAAGCATGGGTGGCATGAATCATGGCTGCTCCGAGGAGAGCGAAGACATTTGCCTTTTTTACAACCACAAGTTTGAGCCGAAATTCAAATTGATCGATGATGTGACAGGTTCAGAGTCAGTCGTCGGTGGAGACTTTGGCGAAATCGTAGTCGTGGGAGGCGGACCTACCTTTAGGACAATAGAAGAGTACCCGTTGGAATCGCGATACCATGTAACCTCACAAGTCCTTACTTTGAGTCTTGGGGGCTCTTTGTTGCGGTGGGTCTGTGGTCTTGTCCCGGACAGCCCCTGTTATCGCGTTGAAGCAACGTTTCCTCAGGCTCCGCAGTATTATTTTCGACTCGAGTTCCGCTCTAACAGCAATAGCAGCTATTGCGATTTTGCAACCACATTTACTGTTCGCGTGCACAACTTGCCGATTACAATTGAAACAATCCTCATTACGAATGGGGTAACAATGCTGTGCATCTTGATTCCATTGCTATTAGTATATCGCCGGCGGCAGAGAAAGCTTAAGACGACAATCCGTGTACAAGACGTAGACATGAGCGAGTACTCGAAAGAACACGAGAACTTGTCGGACTATGAATCCGATGACAGCTCGTCTTCCTCTGACGACGCAACAAGTCAAGGAAGCTCTCTATAGCTCTCTCCTCCTTATTCAAGCATATTTGTGTAATATTTAATTGGGTTTCTCAGGTGTATTGTATTAATTAACCATTTTAATTAACGTATATCCTAATACGTGTGTCGCAGCACGCCTCGATTAGGTACCGTTAAAAACAAAACATACGATATGAAGCAAAATGAATGGTAGATACCCGGGCGGCAGGAGCGAGGGGATTCCAGCTTGTGAAAAGAATTGTGTGCCGATCTCTAAGACTCCATTTCTTGTTGGCGGCATTACGTACCACTTTTTAAAAGTAGAAAAGACACGGAGAAGAGATAAAAGCAAAAAATCAGTTCAACTTGTTGTAACGGATATAAAGAAAAGATGATGAGGTGAACACTGGGTGAACAGGGGAGAAGAAAAGATGTCTGGTCGCGTGCACCCATGCGCCGATGATGTCGCTTTAGACGACAATGGCAAAGGCTTTAACCCAGCAGTGATCAATGACAAGAACGACGGCATCGTCTCTCAGACTCTGAGCGTCGGGGGTGAATTTTATGAAGTGATCAGGCGAAAACAAAGCGAACAAAATGCTCCCGAGTGGAATAGAAGACGACGTTCGGCACTAGTAGAACCGGAAGCGTTTATTGTTCGTAATGCTACCTGGTGTAATGAAGGCCATCTGATGAAAAACACTCTGCATATTAAGCGCTGGCTGTACTTGTTGAAGTTTACCTTATCGATTCCCGTCTTTGAGCAAGTCATGGGGAGCTTCTGGCTAGATTTGCTTCCAAGATTTTTTGTGTTCTCTTGTGGTTTTACTTTTTTGTTCGCTTCAGGTGGCGAATACATTCGAGAAGACGGATCTGTTGCTCTTTCACTTATCGGTATACGAGCTTTTGTACTAGGTGTTGGGTTATCATATCTCTATCTGCTTTGGCCAAGTGCACAGCTCTTTTGGAATCGCAATAACCCTCGCAGAAAGTCACAGCCGTCACTTAATTTTATGTCCAAACTCATCGCCTGTAGTGTCATAGACCCCATAGACTTAGCAACTGTTGAGAGTCTAGTTGGGAAAGCGACTAAAGCACACCTTCTTCTTTTCTGTACTTTGGCACCACTTTTTGTTTGGCTTGCCTTTCCTACGAATAGCATAGGATCATCACACATGATGTACATCATCTTCCCAAGACTTGAAAACTCCTCAGGCTTTCGTGCCTTTTATCTTGTCTACGCTCCGTGGTGGACAGGAGTGTGGACGCAATTGCCATTTCATTTTTTCGTACCGTTAACTGCTTTTCATTCTCGCGTGGATACACTGCTCGATGATATTTCAAATTTAAACATGCTAGCCAAGTCCGTTACACAGCAGCAAAGACGAAATGTTGTTTGCAAAGACAAGTTTTCAGCGAACCAATCCCTGGATGTGGATGATTGTAGATCCATTGAAAGAGTAGGTGATGCTCTCAAGTCATTAGCTGAAAAGCATAAAAGGCTCCTCGAGGATCTTGACATTGCGAATAATTTATTGGCACCCCTGTGGGTAATTGGTGTTGCAACTGGCCTTATTTATGCATCTTGCGCAAGTTTTGAACTTATATTCACTAATCCAGAGACCGCCTACAACGTAGATACGGACAAATACTACTTTTTGTCGCTCGCCTCCTTGGTACCGCAAATATTTATGTCGATGATTTGCGCGACACCGGCGTGCACCCTTAACCTTAAAATCAAAACGCTTCAGACCGAGGTTTCTGCAATGGTTGAAGATCCGTCGCATCTTGGAAGCATCAACAGCGCAACATTAATATTGCTGAAACAAAGAGTGCACAATGATCCTCGTGGCTGTTCTATGTGGTATCGAGGCCCTCTTATAACATGGCGTTTGATTACTCAATTCTGGGGTTATATGGCAACTGTCATTGCTCTGTTGAGAGAGCTTAATTCAAAGTAGCGAATGATTGATTATGAAGAATTTGTTTTATGATGGTTTTCTATTTTACAGCTTTTCCTCAGATGAACTTTTTCCTTCTCCTTTCTCTTCAGCGCTGGCCGACATGACTATCTTGTTTGGCGATGCTTCAAGTCCCATAGATCCGTCAAATGAACCACATGCATATACTTCGCACAGGCCTTGTGGTCGCTCATTCTTGCGACTCATCGCCTCGATAGAATAGAATGCCTGTAAACCGTAAACAACACGGCCAAAGGCAACGCGCTTACGATCCAGCCAAGGCAATGCTTGTAACGTCACAAAAAACTGACTCCCATTCGAATGTGATTTGCCTGTGTTCGCCATTGAAATGATGCCAGCACGGTCGTGCTTCACTGCAAAGTTTTCATCAGGAAAGATTGCATTATTTCCGGCGGCGGATTCGCTGTGCGCGCCAGAACCGTCAGTTATGTCACCTCCCTGTACCCAACCGCCAGGAACGACCCGATGAAAAGGTGTTCCAGCATAGCTAGCGTCTCCTGCGCCTGTGCAAAGCCGGAGAAAATTTTTCGTCGTTTTGGCACAGACATCATCATACAGCTCCACTACCACACGGTGAACCGCGCCCTCTTCGCTCTCTCGAGGCCTAATGGCTACGTCCAGGTATGCAAACTGACGCCGCTTGCTCTCAATGAGCGACTTGAGCTCTGCAGCTGCACGAGATTCATATTCACTCGTGGACTCGGGGCGCTTAACATCGAAAGTGTTGCCAGCCCAGAGCACAAATTCTTGCAAAGAACCGACAAGATGCTTCCGGTTGTAATACACAAGCGGGGAGGCCTGCGAGGCAACATCCTCTTTGGAAAGCCCGAGCTGATTAGCGCGACTGGCGACAAAGTCACGCCACTCACTGTCAAATAACACGTGCTGCTCGACCCTCACATTACTGTGTTGCTGCTCGAGCTCTTCCGCGATCGCGCGTGCCTTTTGAAAAGCAGCGTCGTCAACACGTCCGGCGACGACGAGGTCGCAGGGCGTCTCAGGCATCGCTACAGTATTATGTCACTCGCTTGCCAGCGAATATCTCGTTCGGGCACGAGCGCAGCCTTTCGTTCCGATGGTTTTGAGAGGACCGACAAAACCGAAGGGAACCAACCCTTTCAGCTGATCCATAGGATAGATAGAGATCGCTCGCCCTCTCTCTCCCCCGTTTGTTTTTAACGAATCTATTTTTTCCTCTCATTTTTCATTTTCATTTTTTCTTCTCATTTTTTTCTCATTTTTCATTTTCATTTTTTGTTTTTGTTTTTTGTTTTTTCCTAAAAAATTCCTGAGTGAACGTCTCACATCTCACGTCTCACGTCTCACGTCTCACGTCTCACGTCTCACGTCTCGCATTTGCTGTCGTTCGCTGTTCGTACCAGCTTGCTCGTCGAATCACGACAAACCTTTACTTTGTCAGTGGCCATTGCTTTGTATGTTCGGATTTTCGAATTGATTTTAACCTGGTAGGTAT
>JACLAC010011889.1_pt1 | contig 26412 bp, 28 predicted proteins | sample 8027881 | NCBI WGS metagenome assembly JACLAC01 (sample SAMN15725517, study PRJNA655200) | protist metagenome | isolation source: fluorescence activated cell sorting (FACS) single amplified genomes of... | place: Spain: Blaines Bay Microbial Observatory, Mediterranean Sea | collected 2016-01-19 | reverse complement strand
AGAGGATGACAGCCCCAACGACCGCAGGTGGTTTTGATCCCACTGCGAAGCAGGGGCTGCTAACCGACACTTCGTCTAATACTGCACTGGACCGGTAGACGCCGTCAACGACGGCCGCGTCTAGCGTGCCAGCGCACTTCAAACGCGTGCGCGCGAACTTGACTGCGCTGACAGCGTCTGGTAAACCAACATTGCAAGACGCAGCTGACGCAGAGGACGCTGTCGACCCCGACGACCCAAACCGACCAGCACGCCGCTGATCCCTCGCCGACGCCTAATAATCTAGCTTAGTGAGACGTTTGTCGCACCAGAACCCAGCAACTGGGTAAGAACGTATAAGTTCACGAGATGGAACTTCCATTACAAGCTGTTGTGGTTGGCTATTTCAGATCCTCTGAATATATTCATGCTGATGGTGTGAATGACACAACAGAGCTTCGGGGCGCCGCCGACGTTTTTCGGACCGCTCATGATTTGAGTTTTTGTGCTGTGGGGGCGCCTGATGTTCGAGAACTGGAACACGTATCGATGAGATAGGGCGTAGTAATCGGACGCGGTGCGAACGGGTGCTGGTGCCGGGACGGAAGAAGGAAGTCGTTGATGAGGATGGTTCAGGGACGGAGCAGTTGTTCGAGTTCGCTACCGAGTCGGTGGAGTGGCAGAACCTGCGGGTGGGCGACGTGGTCCAGCTCGGGCCAAGCGAAAAAGTCCCATAGTGACATGATTCTGCTGTCGACTACGAACAAGGACGGCAAAGTGCTGGTGGACACGTAGTAATCTCGATGGCGAGTCGCACTTGCGGACGAAGTTTGTGTCGCAGGAGCTGACTGCGCTGGAGTGATAATGAGATGGCGCTGAGTGGCGTGGGAAGCGCTGGCGCAGTGTCTGCAGCTGACTAAGACAATACATCAACAACTTCTATCCCAGGCCAGGCCCGCATCAAGGGACCTGACGGGAAAGTCATCTAGAAGTACCGCACGCCCCGGCACGTGTAGTGACCTCATTGAGTTTCTCTGATAGTGAGCCACCCAATGGAGAGATCACGGTTTTCAACGGCATGGTCGGCCTTAAGCAGGGCCAGCGACAGAGGATCAACGCGCACCAGCACTCAAACTCATAGAACTCATCTAACGATGCGGCGCGTTTTCCCTCCTCCGAAGAACTAAACACAAACACTGCCAACATCACGTCCGACCTGTTCGACATCGACATCGACAATCTGCTGCTGCGAGGTTTGAAGGTTCGAGGTTGAGACGCCTGTGTGGGCATGATCGTCTACACAGGCATGGAGTGTCGGCTGATGAAGCACCTGTAGTGAGGGCTCCAAGTAGTGACCAAGGCGGGGGCGGCGGGGCAGCCGGTGTCGGCGCGGGCGGCAGCTACTGAATCTGCTGGACGAAAGTGAAGGGCGCGCTGAGTCGCATGTTATCGCTAATCGGCATGGGCAGCGATGATAAAGAATCATCTTCGAGTACTGCCGCGTCTTCAAAAAAGTAGAAGGCCGGTCAGATCAAAACCGGCGTCGTAAAGAAGCACAGCCGCGCGCTGATTCTCTCCTGCTGCTTCTGCATCGTGCTCTTCTGCGCCATCAACGCCCTCTAGTAAAATAAAGTTAGGCAAGGAGATTCCGAACATCTCAGGCGACTGCATCCGCACAGAAAAGCACGAGTGGGACTGCGGGCTGTACACGCGCGACACGGACCGGCTCGTGAACTACGAGTCCGTCACTTTCACAGGCGTTCCGCTACGAGAAGCGGAGAAAGTGCTGGGCGGCAGCGACCTAGGCTGGCTCGATTGGGGGCGCTCTATCTTGGATTTTACGGTGTGGGAGTTTTTGTAGATGTTCCTGTGTCTCGCGACCGTCGCGCCCACAAGCCTCGTCAGCATGTGCGAGATTCAGCGCATCATCCACAAGAGTGCCGTCGAGTAGTGACATGCAGCTGCCGGGTGTCATTTGTCGCAACGTGGACGTTCTAGAGGACCTGATTCCGAAGTACGTGATCTGCGACAAGACGGGCACGCTGACGAAGAACGAGATGGTGTTCCGGTGACTGTGAATCGGAAATGGTTTAAAGTCATATCCTGAGTAGTAGGTACCTGCCGACGCACATGCCGTCGGGTGCGCAAGACGATGCGAGTGGAGCAGGTGGAACCGGAGGCTGAGATGCGAAGCTCAAAGAGGGCACACATATGTTGGCGCTTCCTGACTTGCCGCCATTGGATCAGGTGGTCGTCGTGGAAGGGTCGCATCGTGCTGAAGGTGAAGACCAGAGTTCCATTAGCGCTGACCACGCTACAGCTACCTCCAGCGACATTAAATCGCCAGCAAAGACAAACGAGTAGAACACGATCACAAACATTACCGATAGCAAATCATCTTTCACCTTTGAGCCGGCGACGAAGTCTGCGCGGCACCTCGCCATCCGCCACAACAAAGCGTAACAAAAGTTCATGAATTTCGATCGGCGCGCGCACCGGCAGCTGCTGAGCGACCTCCTGATGCCGCCGCCGTAGCATGTTGAGAACGATGCAGCTTCGTTGTAGTGAGCACAAGCAACTGAGACGGAAGATATAGTGATTTTATTTTGAACATCTGCATCTGCCAGTCCATCGAGTGATCACAGTGAACGCTGACTGATGCACTGAAGATAGACATCGGACAGGGCACGGCAGCAACTTCAACTTCAACTTCAACGCGCTGAAGATAGACATAGGCAACGAGTTGAGCATGATCAGCAGCATCTTCTCTGCGAGGTAGCGGAGGTAGTAGTGGAAGAAGTGGTAGTGCCAGTGGAAGTGGCGCTGAGCCTCAGCCTGAAAGTTAGGAATAAGAATAGGACAAAAACGAAATCGAGTCTTTGTACTACTTCGGCACGTCACCCGATGAATTAGCGCTAGTCGCTACCTGAGCCGAGTTCGGGCTCGTGTTCAAAGGCCGATGAGAAGGCAACACAACATTATTACTGGAAGCGAATGCGACGTCGAGTGTGATCGGCGGAAGGTTATCATCTTCGTCTTCGTCGGCTAATGCGAACTCGAGTATTCGAAGTAATGCTAATGAAAATGATAATGAAGCTGATAGCACTGATAGCACAGATGGAACTTACACCTAGGCGAACTGCAACCTCGTGCGAGCGCTTTTCGAAATCTACGACGCGCACGACGCGCTGCGGTGACTGGAGGACGAACTGGAAGCGGGCACGGTGTTCAATCAAGGGTCTTCTCGGCTGAGGGTCGAGGTCAAGAAAATCCTCGAGTTCGACAGCACCAGGAAAAGGATGACGGTGATCGCTACACTCCCGGAATTGGACCCTCCTGGCACGCACCGGGTGTTCGTGAAGGGGTGAGATAGCTGCATTGTGCCGTTCTGTCGCGCTGACGACGAGCTGGTAAGCCTGGGCAATAAGAATAGCGTCCTAAGCAACGGTTGAACGCACACGCTCAGCGCCGAGTCTCTCAACCACCAGCAGCAGCAGCAGCAGCAGCAGTTCACACGCCAGATATCGTGAATGCAGCTGCAAGCGCGCGGCTCATTCGACCTCTCGAACGCGCCGCTGAACACGGACTTAGATCCCTTCAACAACAGCGAGTTGATCGAGTCTACGCCCGGCTACGCGGGCAGATAGTAGCGGCAACGTTTTTAGCAACTTGCTCGGGGTTGGGTGATGATCTGTTTGAGCGACGATGAGCGACATGGGGTCGCTGGGCGCACTGTCGCCGAGCAAGCAGTCTTTTTGTGTTCAAAATGGAGCCGGTGAGAAGGGTGATCCGCAGTCGGAAGACGTCGTAAGCCTAAGCGACATTCATACCTTACAAAGTCAAGGTTCGCAGGGTAAGCAGCTCCACGTGAACATCAGGGACACGGAAATCGAGCATTACTACCAACCATCCGTGAGTTCGCCTAACTGATCTGGAATGGGCTCTGGAGGTCGGTTCAGCAGTGGCGGAGCGTGAGCGTTCGCAAGTTTAAACCAGCGGAACAGTAAAACTAGTGATGGCCCAACTCCGACGCCATCTCCTGATGTCAATCTTAATGATGTCAATGCTGTCAATCTTGTACCGAGAAACACCGCTTCCGCCGGCCGCTAGTAAATTCGCTCCCGCCTACGAGCACCTCCTCGGCTTCGCGACGTGCGGCTGGCGCACCATGTGCTACGCGCAGAAACTGATAAGTGAGGAGACGTACGTACAATTTTGATAGTAACTACGAACGCTAGTGAGTAGTGAGTAGTAGGAGGAAGAGCAAGGTGGCGAGCCAGTAGTAGCAGTGGTGGCGCGCGGTAGTGAGCTCAAGAAGTAGTGAAGCCAAATAGGAGTAGTGACGCCTAGTAATTAGTGAGGTGTCCAACCTGATCTAGAGGATGGAGGAAGAGAGTCTGGAGTACCTGGGGTGAACGGCTATCGAGGACATCCTGCAGGACAACGTGGCCGAGACACTGCTGCGGCTGCGGTGATAGTAACATCATTTTGTGGGTGCTGACGGGGGACAAGGTCGAGACAAGCATTTCGATCGCCTTGAGCTGCGGCCTGCTGGAACCGGACACGCGCATTTTCACGCTGAGTTGAGGGCTGTAGTGACACACTGCCTGAGCCAACTGCATTTGAGGCTGAGGGCGAAGCTGGTGACGAGGGCATGGAAAATGTGGAAGGCATGGCAGGTGTAGGTGCAGCTACAGTTGCGTCAGCGCACCCTAAATTATGATCAAGATGAAAGTACAACAACATCGTGAACAAACTCGGCGGACCAATGGCCATCTACGAGAAAGTTCTCACGGATTAGTAAAGCGGATATGGACGCCTCATACGATTGCCAGAGCGGCGAAAAGTTCGCTCTAGTCGTCGAAGGGAGTGTGCTGAACACGCTGTTGCACCCTTTGTAGTAGCTTGCAACGTGCCTGAGAGGACAAAATAGCGATGGAACTTGTGACATCCTCGGCCTCGGGAACTCCTAGCGCTAGCTGCGGTTTGAGTACGAAGGATCTACAAAACATGGTGAAGGAGAAGCTCGAGGAATACGCGAAGAAGGAGGACGTGGACGACAGCGAAGGGAAGAACAAGAATCCTTACCACCCCAAGAACCTCAAGCGAGAGTAGTAGGCGACTGAAAGAACTGTTCCTGGATGTCTTGCATGGCGTGGAGGTGGCCATCTGCTGCCGCGTCACCCCACAGCAGAAGTAAGACATGGTTAGTGAGTAGTAAGCGACGTCTGAAGGAGGTGCAGAAGCCGCAATTGCAGTGGGGCTACGACGAGGAGACTGGCACGTATCGCTAGTAAGCACAGCAGACCCGAGAGGTGGGTGGGGAAAATTAGGAGGTTGCAGTACAAGTATGAGACGCAACTCGGTCGGGGCTAGTAGTGTGGTCGGGGACAGCACGACGGACTTCCACAAATACATGGAGAACCACGGCGAAACGTTCAGGTGATACGATGAGATCTAGTAAGGAAAGACGGTAGTAAAAGGTAATGAGAGGTAGTGAGAGGCGCAAGTCGAGAGAGGAGAAAGAGTAGAAGTAGATGAAAGCCAAAGGGTGACGAAAAGTGAAAAGCGTTGTAGATGAAAAATTGTGAACGACGTGAGGACACCGTGGGTTTGTGTCTTACTCTTAGGCGTCGCTGTAGGAATCTCACAATCCTGCTTCGCCTTCATCTCGTGCCTATAACTCGTAGAGGTCGAATGGCACCGGTGGAGGCGAGGGAAATGCGAGCACTGATGCAGCGGAAGGTGAATAGTGATGGTTCAGATCCTACGAACACTAACTCGAGTGGCATGGAGAATTTCGTGGGTGGCATGAAAAACCTGCTGAACGTGACGGGAATGGTCGCGGAGAGAGTGATGGAGGTCCCAACAAGGGTGGTGGAGTTCGGAATCCGCGAAAGAAGACGGGATGGAAGCAGATGAAACTGAAAGAACTACTAGAATAAATACGATACAACGAGTGACTTTTCGGACTCAGCTTAGACATAGTAGTGACTCGGATTCTGACTCGGACGACAGCGATGTGGGAGATAGGGAGGAGAACGATAAGGGGTTGATGATGAGTGCACGGCAGAGTCGGCAGAGTCGGCATAGCAAGAAGAGCAGTCACAGAAGCTCGGGGCGTGGGCCGGAAGTGATAGAACTCTGAGAGGGCGAGCTCGATCCTACGGCGCTGAGTACCGACTTATTTGGCGACACTGTCAACAGTGCGAGTAGCCTGGCGCTCAGAGGCGACCTTGACTTTACGGCTGGAGGGCGGCCCAAACCGCTCGCGCAAGCAAAGGACGCCGCGAATCGTCCCGAGCAGGAGGCGGTGAAGCCGGATGACTTCTGGAACACCACTGCGTGAAAGTCGTCGGGTACGTAGAGGAATCTGGATCTTGACGACAGTGACAGTGATGCTGATGCTGATGACGCTGCTTCATCGCCGGGGTCATCAACAGTGTCGAGCCCGGAGGGAAAATCGTCAAACGCGCTCCAAAAGAAGTAGAAGAAGAAGAACAAAAAGGCGCGGGCCGGCTCTCCAAGTCTAACAAATGCAAGGGTCAGTGCAGGCGCCTCCGCCTAGAACTAGAACTCGTCATCAGGCATGATCTAGCGTCCTCTCATCAACGCCTGCGCCGGCGTGCTGTGAGTGGGCGACGGGGCCAACGATGTCCCCATGATCCAAGAGTGAACCGTGGGCGTGGGCGTCCAGGGCAAGGAGGGCGCATTGTAGTAGCGCGACCTAGTGACTTCAGCATCAGCGAGTTCCAACACCTGTCGCGGCTTGTGCTGTATCACGGCCAGGAGCTGCACCGCAAGTAGTAACGCGCTCTACTACTGCATCTGATACCGGTGTCTGCTCACCGGCTTTCCGAACGCGCTCTACATCATCTTCAACCACGAGGGCAACCAGCTGATTCCGGAACAGGTCATAAGCGGTGCAGCCCTCGTCTGTCCGCTGCTGTGCATCCTCACGCAGACGGAGAACAGGCGCACGTAGTAACTGATAGTAAGGACCTGCAGAACACGGTGGACTAGAGCTACAACTTTTACTAGTAGGGAGGCGCTTTATTAGTAGTTACCCGTTCAATCTGCGCGCCTTCGGCGCGTGGGCCTACTTCTTCACTTTTTTCGAGGCGCTGACGATATAGAGCGTTTTGTACGTGGTGCCGTGGTACGCGGCGGGGGGGACGTTCGGGGTGGGGGTGAGTCCTTCCTAGTAGTGATGATGGCGCGAGCTCGAGCATCGGTGGTCTCCTGAGCACCTTCTGGAACTCCCTGCCGACGCCGTATAGCCTGGTCAGTGCGCGCACGCACTACGCCTTCAATTTTTAGGAGTACCAATACTACCAGTCCCTGCTGAGCGTGATCTTCCTGCAGATGTGGCCGTTCGTGAAGTTCACGCACGTGGTGACGCGCTAGTAGCTGATTCTTCATCGCGACGCTGGCGGGGGCGACGATGGTGAGGATCACTTAGCATTTTTACATCTAAAGTAGTACAACTAGAACCTATGCAATTGCCTTCAGCTTTATTATGCTTATGCTATGCAGCTTTATTTGTTTGAAATCGATCCATCATACATTTTCTTGAACTTGATGAGTTGATACTACCTATAAAAATCTCAATCATGATCTTCTCGAGCTCGTTCATCTCACTTATTGTCACTGTTCATCATCTCGATATTACTTATCTAGAACAAGAACACAATTGAATCGATCTAACTTCAACTTACGCCACTAAAAAGGTCGTATGAACTTGAGTCTTTGGTTTTGCTTTTGCTTTTCGCAAATTTTGACTGCAATTTTTTGCACAAATTTCTCACAATTTAAAACTAGAAGTTGGAGGTATTTATCAACAAACAAGAAGGTAGTGGAGAAGATGTTAGCGTCATCTACTACAAGGGTGATAGTAACGCTAGCATCTGGAGTAATTACAAATGCAATTATCCAATCGAGTTTCGACTCGTTTCTTCCGATCCAAGGTCTTAAGCTTAACTTAAGTAGACGGGGTCAAATATACTTTCAAGGAGGTTATGCCATACTTACAGCTCTGAATGAGAAGAAGCAAGATGATTTAAAAAAAATGAAAATTTTTGATAGAGCCAAGAAGGACTTAGAAGCAAGCTTAGGGTTAACGAAAGCTCAAGTACTGGAAGAAACTAACAAACTCAAACGAGCGTATAAGGAGTCTTTGACTAGCCTCGAGAAAATAGCGGAAGATATCAGTGCAATTGCTGCTAAGTGACAAAAAGGTGTGACTGAGGTTGTTGCACCTTTAGTGCCACTGCCACTTCCATTGGCTTAGGCCGGTGCCGCTCTTGACCATGTAGGAGGCGGTCTCAAATCATATACACGAACGCGTACAACCTCCGATTCCGAAATAGTGAGCGGAGTTGGAAAACGAGAAGTTGCTCCGGAGTCAGCGGCGGCCACCGGAAATCGATCTGGCGCAGTAGGAGATACTCTAGATAATAATAATAACAATTCAGTCGAAGTGCCACAGCAGTAGACAGAACTACAGAAAGCTTCTACCAAGTCAGACGAGGGCGCTCCTCGAAGTACGCAATTACCGCCGCGCAATAGAAGCTGGGCCACAGAGGACGCGGTCTTTTCGACAAGTAATGGTAGGCCGTGATCGTTTCCTCCTCCGCCTCCGCGGCAAAACTCTAGGCCTCCTCCGCCACCTGCACGCAGGAGTAGAGCTGAAAAAAATGTCGATAGTACTATTCCCACGCAGAGAAGGTGGCTTTGAAAAGAGGAAACTGCCGCAATAGCTCACGATAATATAGATGCCGCTGTCGATGGCTTTATGAAGCGAGTGATGAAAAGGGTTAGAGGAGATGCTGCTTCTGAAGTGGAGGCAGCGGAGCCGGCTACGCCTCCGCCTTCCAGTGCTGGTGTACTTAACCCGATAATTCCTGCTTCCGAAAATGGCTCAAGTGCAGCAGCTCAATCGCACCAATCCTAGGCTGACTTAGATAAGCTCCAGGCTGATATAGATAAGCTCATAGCTAGATAGGCTCAATCCGAGGCTGATTTAGATAAAGGCAAAGCTGGCCGAGTCGCTATCAATGATAGTCGCAAATGATTGCTTAGCACCCTTCAGCAGAAGAGAGGCGGAGTAGATCAATAGAGCGCGTTGACGCAGCTTGCAGAAGACGTAGCGAGAAGTAAAGACATTAGATTTGATGGCACTCCGGCCGATCTGACTAGTGAAAACGCCAGTAGTTTACACGAGTCAAGTGGTAAGGAGTCGGAGCAGGCCCAGAGTCTCAAAGAGGGCGTTCTTCAACTCCACGACAAAATGCAAACATGGAACGGTGTTGTTGATAGTCAAGTGCCTAGTTTGCAAAGTCCTAGTGAAAGTTCTTGAGGCGGGGATGAAGAAATAGATGATATTTTTAGCGCTGAAGAGGCGCAACATATGTCAGTTCCGGCTCCAGCTCCTGCAGCAGACGAGAAAGCTAGATCTGACGTGGCCTCTGCGCCGACTGCGGCATCGGCTGAAGTAGCTGATTTTGATGTTGGTCAACTCGTTTCAATCGACTTACCCGAACAAAGTTTCCTGCGTAATAAACAAGGCATAGTTCTTCAAAAGCAGTCTACTTCTTCATCGAGCGTTGTCGCTGTGCGGATTCGTGTAAATGCGGAAAAGTTACAACAATGCATGTACAAGACAATACTCAAAGACAAAACTGTAGACTGTAGTGTTGTCAAAAGTCTTATTTTTGGTGCACTGGAGTAGGAAAAAGGAAGATTTGCAAAGGCGTCGACAATGAATACGTCCGGCATATATGCAGATCTTGAAGGTCGCAGTGGACTAGTTGTTACTAGCAAGCTTTCCACAAAAGGAGAGAAGGAGAACTAGAAAAATTACTTTGACGTAGTTTTTGCTTTCGATGTGTTAGATTCTAGCATGAGCATCTACCCTCCTGCAAAATCAGAGATCAGTAAATCTCAAGACGGCGTGTCGTTGAGGAAAGTTTGTTTTGGGGTGGAGGCCAACTCTTCGAAACTTACGCAACATGCAAACGACTTATTGGATATGCACACGGCATACGAGAAAAGTAATAAGTCGGAGCAGATTGCTAAAACGCAAAAGAAAGCCTGAATTGGGAACGCTTCAAGTAGTTTGTTAGAGGGAGGTAGAGACAGTGAATGAGATAAAAAAGATGGCAGCACTGGGAACGGGTTGAAGCAGGCCGCGGAGGCGAAACGCAGAGTGATAGGAGAAATAGACACCAAAGATGAGCAAACTACATACGACGGAAGAAGATGGTGGCAAAAAGACATACGACAGAAAAACGCTAAAGCGTGGTTAACACGGCAGCGAGATGAAGGTGGGTCGTTATCACTTGAATTAATTAGAGAATGCGAACATTTTGAGGGGCAATTCGCAAATACGAATGGGGGCGCAGAAGAGTCCTCTAACCCTCTTACATTCAGCCAAGTAGACGAGGAAGTAGAAGTACATCAGCAACTAGAAAAAATAAGTAGAATACTATAGGATGAGCTACTGAAACTGGATGAAAAAGGAGATAGTATGGTTAATATAGGCCATCTTCAAACAGACATATTGTCAGATTGTTTGTCTCATAACTATTTGACTAAAACATGGGAATGGTGCAGGGAACAAGAGTCAAAGTTATGGATTCAAAAATATGAAACAAACTTCAAACAAGCTTTTCCTATTGTTGGCTCTAGCATAGTTAATTACTTCCTGGATGACATGAATACATTGTTGATTGATATGAGGCTCCGGAGGATAAAGGAAGACTAATTTGAGGGCGACAGTGGAGACAAGGAAGCGTGAAGAGGCATCACGAATAATCTTTATAGAAGTTAGGGATGGCGTAGGGACATTTAAGGCATGCCGCATTGTACGAGTAAATCTTAGTATGCTGAATTACTTTTGCGGAATCAGAACGCCCTCTTATTCTTTAGAATATCAAACAAAGTATAAAAAGTAAACTGATCTTGATCACCATCGTCTTTTGAAATTTAGAATTTAGTATTATAGACTTCAAACTACACGCATCTGCAACTACATTATGGAATTTACCGGGGTAAGCTGGATACTTGAAATTGCAAGTATTACTATTGGATTTAGATCACTCGTTGGAGTGGTCTTTCTAGCGATTCCTTAACATAGCTTTTAGGAAATCAGACAATTTGTATTGAGTAGAGTTTAACATTAAGTATACGAATAGGAGATAACTTCTTCTTCTTACTGAACTTTGGGTGCTAGATCTTCAAACGTCGCAACACTGGGGTACTGCGGCAATCACTGGTAGAGCTATCTTCTAGTACATGTAATTCACTTATTGGTGTAACTTTTCCTGTAGTAAGCTTCATTCGTAGAAATGAGGTACTTCATCTGCTGTAGTTTAGTAGAGCACTTTGTTCATATCTTTATTATCATCATCATCAAATAATTTATACCTATGCCGAACGACTTACGCGGAAGGGAACACTAGAGGAAGAGGTACTGTATCTTCACTGATCTAGAACTAGATCTTGAACTTGATGCACATGTGCATCTTCTAGCTTGAGCGTGAGTGTGCTTATAGTATTAAACTAAACATTTTAATATTCACCGCAGCAAGGAACGAAGCGGGACACTCGAAATCGCAAGTACAACACGGCCACTCGTTGGAGTGATCTTTTTAGCAATGACTCAATGTACTCCGCTTCTTACAATTACTATACTAGTTCAGACAATCATTGAATTAAATGAAAAATACTATATTGATTTGTTGAGAAAGATTTAGAATACAAATAGTACGCATACATAGAAGATGTTTTACTGAGTCTGAAAACTGTACGTTGAAGATCGTCGTAGCATTATACTGGTTGAGAAATAAGCACTCATAATTTAGCTATTGTTACTACACGCTTTATTCTTAGAAATGAGGTACTTCATTTGTTGTAGTTTAGTAGATGACTTCTCATCAACTAACGTAAACCTATGCCGAACCGCTTATGCGGAAGGGCACACTCGAGGAGGAGGTATATCGTCATTCAATATCATTCACTTTCACTGATCTTTAGGCCATTCCAACAAAGAGTTACTGTACAAACAAGGTGAACTAAAACGCACCAGAAGGAGAAGGTCGTTTAGCTTTAGCTTTTCAGGTGAAGCTTCAAACGTAGACGTAGACCTAATCTTAAAGCTGACCAAACTTTTCTATCTTAACTTTCTACAAATGTACTCTTCTTGAATAAATGAATATACTCTTAAAAGCTTAACAATCATCTGCACGTTGAATTCCAAAGTCGTCGAAGCTAGTATCTTATTTGTGTGTTTTATCTTGCTGAGTCAGTCGTAACGAAATCAGTCGCTCACGTTATCGTCCTTGTCGCCATCGAAGTTCTAGTAATAACAACTTTTACTTCTACGTATAACTTCTGACGTCGCGTCACTAATTTAACAACAAATTATTCATTCCAGCTCCTCCTCTACCTGGACATCTTCCAAGTCCTCCCATACGTTTTCGACCTCAAGCAACTTATCGTGAACGGCTTCTGGAAGAGAGACTTGGAAATCACTGGCTGGCTGACACCTACCAACGGTTACCGGTTCACGGCGTACTACGCGATGCACTTCAGGAGTCTGAGCTTGCTGTGGTTGACGGGACCGCGGAGTAGGCCGGAAGAGTAGAGGAGCGAGACGTTGTAGTGGGTGGATTACTAATCTAAATTGCGGAAAGTTTGTAGTTGCCGTTGTCGATATTAACGATTACTCATTTACATATTCTTCAAATTTTTCTGACAGTCTTAGTCCAATGCCGTCCCACCTCGTCCCATTCTCACCACTCTCCACTCCCCAACTAGGTAACGGCTACCCCGAATCCGGCGGCCTCGCCTCCTTCCGCAAACACCACGAGTAGTAAGATCGACGAAGAAATGCGGTAGTAGTTACGACCCCGGCTCAGATTTTCGCGAAAGAATGCTGCCTTAGTGACGGTGGCGGCAGCGACTTGAGTGGCGTGCTGACGGTGCTGCTGGTGCTAATCATCTTCTTCGCGCTGATCACGTGCAACCTGTGACTGACGCTGTCGTACAGGTGGCGGATCCTGTATTTCGCGGGTGAGGAGAGGCGCCGAAGGGCGCGGCGGGCACGGAGCGCGGAGAAGCGGGCGGCTGAAAGAGAGAGACGGAAGAAGGCGGTTCAGGGTGCTCAGGGACAGTCAAAGTGAAAACAATCACGGAAGTCTGTGGGTCTGGCAAAGATAACGGCTCCTGCTGGTGGTGTCCGAGATACGGAACAAGTTGTTGACATCGAACTATAGGAAAGGGTGCCAGATGACGCTGTTGGCGAAACAGCCAAGTCTAAAGCAACAGATAAAGACAAAGAGGGCGTGCACTCCGCGGCAGTGCCGACGATACCGTCGATGACGTTAATCTACTCGCGGGCTGTGCCGGGGGATTCGGCCATTGAGATGTCATCTATGGATGGGGCGAGGACGGCTTTGCTGGGAAACGATGAAGATGGCCTGCCACGTGCGGGCTAAGCGTTAGCGTTAAGCTCGGGATACGCTGAAGCTGAAGCAGTTGCCGGACAAATTTGGATGACAAATCCGGACGACCAAATAGTGGTTGCAGATGACAAGGTCGTGAATAAGAATAAGGATGATTTTAAGAATAATGTGGATGAATTGTGTGTACGTCTGACTAGGAATAAAAGTATCGTCGACGAGTATGGGAGAAAAGCAAACGAAGTTATTATGCGTGGACGTTTGATCGGGTGATGACTGATGATTATGTTTCGTGTAGCTACATGTAACCTTGTCTGTGAATGTGAATGTCATTGGAATAATGCTCGACATTGATGGGGTGTGCCCATGGCTTGCGTTTTTTCATTGTGAGTTGCATCTGCATGCTGTGGATGTGTGTTTGTTCATCAGATTTTTGTGGGATCGTGCTTTGTTTGGTCTGGTAGCTGCGAGTCTATCTCTATTGTCATTGTGTAAATCAGCTTAACAATTATCTACAACTTCGCTACTTACGACTGCTACCAACTGTTTCATATTCATTCTAATCTTAATCTCAATCTCAATCAATCACCTTCCTTTATTTATGCGTCGAAAATTTCACATCAATCAAGATGAAGATCAACTATCAAAACTATGATAACGTCATACAAAAAACAGTCGGATGATCTTGAGTCTTTGGTTTTCTTTTTGCTATTGTAATTTCGCACGTTTACTTTATAGTAATACTAATAGTATAGCTGACGTAGCTTTCTCAGTAAAAGCTTATATTCATACTCGTAGAAGTAGGTGATTCTGATTGTGATTATACAAAATGTTCACGTTTGCTGAACGTAAGGAGAGGTCAGCGAAACAAATCCTACGGGGCTGTTTCGTAGGTACGTTGGTGTTCGCGTTCACGTCAGCGCAAGGTTTAACTTTAAAGCTGACAATAAAAAAAGAGTACGCGAAACCAGTATATTTACCGAGAAGAAACGATGCTGCTAGTAGCGGTGAAGAACAGGACTTACCGGAAATAACATATAAAAACACAGGTGGAGCGATTGCATCGACTGAGTCCGTGAGTGAGGTAGCTAGCTTTGAAGTTGGCCAACTCGTTACGATCGATGCTACGCACTCACCCAAACAAAGTTTCCTGCATAATAAGCAGGGTCTAGTTATTCAGAGACGCTCTAATTCTTCAACTAGCGTTATCGCTATGCTAATTCCTGTAAATGCAGAAAAGTTACAGCAATGCACGAAGGTAACACATAAAGAGAAAGACGAATCTGTAGTCTGTAGTATCGATGAAACCTCAAAAGGAGCACCACTAGAATAGAAAAAATCAAGATTCGCAAAGGTGTCGACAATGAATACGTCCGGCAAATATGCAGATCTTGAAGGTCGCAGTGGACTAGTTGTTACTAACAAGCTTTCTACAAAAGGAGAGAACTAGAAAAATTACTTTGACGTAGTTTTTGCTTTCGATGTGTTAGATTCTAGCATGAGCATCTACCCTCCTGCAAAATCAGAGATCAGTAAATCTCAAGACGGCGTGTTGTTGAGGGAAGCTTGTTTTGTGGTGGCCAACTCTTCGAAACTTACGCAACATGCAAACGACTTATTGGATATGCACACGGCATACGAGACAATGAAAGTGCGAGAGTAGATCGCTGAGACGCAGGATGAAAGAATTGAAAATGTTTCACTTTCACCTTCAAGTAAAGCGTGGCTAACACAGGAAGACGGAGGTGGACTAACAACTGAGACATTCTAAAAGTGCGAAGCTTTGGAGAAGCAATTCGTTGAAGTGCAACGTCTGGATGAAAATGACGTCACGAACGTGGAATATCAGTCGAACGTCTTGATAAAGGAGATGATTGATGACATTCTTGTAAAGCATGGGGAAAACAGTCTCTTATACGATTTTCTGGCTGACGTATATGACTATGATTTGAAATACGATTATAAAAATGACAAATGGACTTTTTGGGATCACAAACACAAAGGCAAGCCAAAGACGAAGGTGAAGGAATGGCTTGATATCTATAAACGGAATTTGCACACAGCTTTTCCTGCAATTGGTCGGCCTATTTTTAGTGCATTTATAAACGAATTGAGTGATGAGTATTTGAGGAACGTGTACTTGGAGCCTTGGAAAGGGTACGTCTAAGGTGAATTTAAATTTGCACCGCGAAGAGGTATCTTCATCTCTATCATCAGATAATCAGAATTATAATAATTTTGATAAGATTAAGACATAAATATTAGTGTACAATAAAGTGTGGAAAAAAATCGTGAGTTCATCCTACACAGTTTCTTCACACTTAACTACTGGTGCTGTAGCAATACTTAGTTAGACTGTATCTGTAAATAGATTTGTTCAAACTGTACTTGGTGTTGAGCGGAGTGAGCAAGGTGGAAGCTCGAACTCGCATATTTTAAGTCGCTCGTTGGAGTGGTCTTACTCTTACTATCATTAATCAAATTCAATGTCGTTACAACTTCTACTAGAAGGTGGATTCTCTTGAGTATACTTAGATTAAGAATACGAATGGCAATGGATAGACCGACGTTTTACTGAATCTGATAAGAACAACTGACAACTGTATTAGATCTTCAGCAGTCGTAGCAACAAGGTTCTGCCTCTCCGACTATCACTATTAAATTAGTTGTAAATAGCACTTATAATTTAGCTGTTGTAACTGTAAGCTTCATTCTTAGAAGTGAGGCACTCCATCTATTTTAGTTAGTAGTTTAGTAGAGGACTCTATAAGTATAAACTATAAACTAAATCAAATCTATGCCGAACCGTTTACGCGGAAGGGCACACTAGAGGAAGAGGTACTGTACGTTCACTATCATTCACTTTCACTGATCTTTTTTCCATTCGTTCCAACAAGAACTAGTTGCTGTACAAGGTGAACTAAAACGCAGCGCGAGGAGAAGGTAGTTTAACTTTATAGGAAGAACTTCAAACGTAGTAGACCAAATCTTGAGCCTGACCAAAATCTTCTTAACTTTCTATCGTGTAGCTACATCATGTAACCTTGTCTGTGAATGTCATTGGAATAATGCTCGGCATTGATGGGGTGTGCCTATGGCTTGCGTTTTTTCATTGTGAGTTGCATCTGCATGCTGTGGATGTGTTTGTTCAACAGATTTTTGTGGGATCGTGCTTTGTTTGGTCTGGTAGCTGCGAGTCTATTGTGTCAGTCAGGTTACCAATTATCAACAACTTCGCTACTTACGACTGCTACCAACTGCAACATCTAGTATGGATATCCGTAGTTAGCGGCCGGCGTTAGTGGCCTCGCTCGAGCGGGCGCACAGTTGTATCTCTATATATTAGTTAGAAAAACTGGTCAATTCATATCTTTAATTGCTATCCACCAGATTTTGTCTCTCAGTGCCGTGCGCGTTCTAAGCATAACGCCACTTTTGAATCATTAAGTGCATTCGTAAATAGTTTCTGTTTGTGAGTAATTTCAAATTCAATAGTACCAGTGGTGGTAGTCATTGAAACCGCGATACTGGTTGTAGATATTAGTCTGTCGATTGTTTGAAGGTCGGTTTTGTATCTGTTGTTCATAGCTCATAGTTGACATATTCGTAGACGTTTTGGCTAGTCTCACTTCTTTGTTCAACATAGCTCTAGCGTCTTCTTAGCTTCAGCTAGTATACTAATACTATTGAAGATTGTACACTAAGTTCAAGTACAACCTCTAAACTTCCTATTAGTATTAACTAAGTATTCCAGAAAGAAAAACTAAAAGCATTTTCCGAGATGGACGCCGCCAACGCCTACAACGGGCAGATCAAGGACGGCCTCTTTCATGGCAAGGGCACGCTCATTTACTCCGGCAACGAGAAGTACGAAGGCGACTGGGAGTTTGGGAAGCGGCAAGGTAATGGAAGATTCACGTACGCAGACGGCGCAATTTTTGAGGGTCAGTGGGCGGACGACAGGATACACGGGATCGGGTTTTCCGTTTTCGCTTCTGGCAACAAGTACGAGGGGAGCTGGGACAACGGGCGGATCAACGGCTACGGGAAGCTGTCGTACAGTAACGGCGACGAGTACGAGGGGGAGTGGCAGGATGGTGAGGACTTACACTTACTTCTACTTCTAGATCTAGTTCTAGCCTAAGGCTAAGGTGTAATAGTTGTAATAAGTCTCAATGTAAGTAGTTTGTTTAATAGCTTTAGGGCTTCGCTTGAAAAAATGCGACCACCACGACGTGTTTCGCTACCTCATCAACTTCAATTTAATTACAATTCCAAACTGCACCTCAATCAAACGCAAATTCCAGGTAAGATGCACGGCCGAGGCCAGTACCGGTACGCGGAGGGCGATATTTACAGCGGTGAATGGAGGGAGGACAAGAGGCACGGCAAGGGCACGGTCGAGTATGTGTCGAACCAGGTGAGCCTCATAGAAGTGGATGGTGAATACATTTTTATGCTAGCTAGCAACGGTTGGAGTTTAGTTGGAGTGGATGTTTATGTAAATCTACTACTTCGATTACGAGGATTCATTATAATCGTACACAACTTCAAGTTCAACCTCCAATCTCCAAATCTATCTACTCATCCTCTTCCACCTACGCCAGGGCTCCATCGTTGAGAAGTACGAAGGCGACTGGGTGAACGGGAAGATGCACGGCCACGGCCGCTACCAGTACGCGGACGGCGGTATCTTCGAGGGATCGTGGATTGAAGGGAAAATGCACGGGAAGGGTGAGTTGTAGTTTGTGGATGTAAGTAGATGAAGATGTGGTTGTGCTGTTAGGGGACGTGTACAATAGTTAGTTTGAGTGTGAGAGTGTGTGTGAGTAAATGTTCGAGTTTCCTATCACTTCGACTTCTATCATTCAACTACCTCCAAGTTACGAACTGCGTCTCCAAAACTCCAAACACCAGGCATCTACGTGTTCCCCAACGGCAACGAGTACGACGGCGAGTGGGCGAACGACATGAAGGAAGGCTACGGCATCCTCACCTACAAGAACGGCGAGCGGTACGAAGGCTACTGGAAGGGCGACAAAGTGCACGGAAAAGGTACCTTGGTGTACACCTACGGGGACCAGTTCATTGGGGACTGGGTGAGTTGTTAATACCTACGGGGACCAGTTCATTGGGGACTGGGTGAGTTGTTGGATTAGTATTGCTATTGATCATGATTATGTTATTCAACATTTTCAATTTCATACAACTTGCAACTTGCTTCAGCTTTATGCAGATGCTTTGAACAGCAACTTACTACCTGACTATTTACTTCCATTTCAGTCCATGACCATGATCCATTTCCACTTCCACATCCATAGATAATTATAATTTAGACAAATGATGAAGCAGAAGCACTCACTGCTATCACATTATTAAATCAACTTCAACATCACCAAACCTGAAACCTCCCACACATCACATTCACACATCACACATTAACTTTAACTTTGACAGGTCGACGCCAAGAAGCACGGTGAGGGCGAGCTGATCTACGCTAACGGCGACCGGTTCCGCGGCCAGTGGCTGGACGACCGCGCGAGCGGGTTCGGCGTGTTCGCCTACCAGAACGGCAACAGGTACGAGGGCCAGTGGCTGGACGACAAGCGGCACGGGCGCGGGCAGTTCATCTGCCAGCTGGACGGCACGAGCTACGACGGGGAGTTCGCGCACGGCCGCAAGGAGGGCCGGGGCATCCTCAAGTTCGCCAACGGCCACATCCTCAGCGGCACGTGGCAGCACGGGGAACTGAAGGCGACCTCGGACTTCGCCTTCTCCAGCGAGTCGCCGTGGAAGAACCCGGACCTGTAACCGCAAGGAAGCTAAGTGCAAGTCCACGTACATAAGAGGTGGTGGGTATAAGTAGTAATATTTATGATTGTTGATGTTGATGTTTGTATAGAACACGTAGACGCAGTTGTTGGGTTTTTGGGAGACGTATACACCGAGTAGAATCACCGGGGAAACAGGGCACATGCGTATGTATTGCTTAAGGTAAACGATATCTAGAAAACACAAAAACACATTTCTATTTCACCTGTGGTTTGAAGACAGCATTTCCATTTTCACAACCACAATGTCACTTAATAGCATATTGTATTTGTAAGATACGTGTATACATTAGATACCACCAAGAGAAAATAGGTTGTTCTACTTGCAACTAGCTTGGCTGATAATTTGTTTCATCTAGTAAGAAGAGAACTATAGCTTCTTTCGCATTCGCAAATAGCCACACGACTAATACCAAGTTTTAAAGGAGACTTAAATTTTGTTTTCAAGTTCATCTACTTCATCCGAGAATGATAATGGTTTTCAAAAGCGCGCTCGATGTATGCCTATGGTTAGGGTACTGCGCATGAATCGACTGTAACAAAATTTTGCTCGTTTTCTTGTTTTATCAAATACTATAATTAGAAGTATTGCACCAGTAGCACCAGGAGCTGCACCTAAAATTAGAAAAAAATTAAATTGTTCTTAGAAATTTGTGTGCAATACGGTGCAGATTCATACTTGGGAAAAACTTTAGGTATGTGGTTGTTGTATGTAGTTTACGTTGTCCATAAACATATATTGTTGTTGTAGTCCGATTTTCATTTTAATTAAAACTTACATTACGCAATCCACGTATGCGACGTTCACTGTAGCGTCTGCTAGTCGCATTCGGCAACGGCAGCAGCAGCAGCAGCAAAGCCCTGCTATAATTAGTTTTAGAGATTGATAGTGATTAGATTAGATTCATTAGGATTTTAGGTTCACATTCAGAATCGGAGACCACAAGAGTCTTCTATCCAAAACCAAATTCAGATCCAAGTCCAAAATGCCGTCTGCCAACCCAGCCGGCGGCCGCCCCAAGTCCGCCTCCGCCGGCGGCTGTCCCAACTTCTTCTACTACTCCGCTTCGGTCGGCGCCGACACGCCCATGTATGACGTCCGCCGCGACATCACCGACGACAAGGTGCTTGGAAAGAGCGGCGGTGGCGGCGTGCGCGCGACCGAGTTCGCCAAGTACAAGGGGCCGCGGGAGTTTCCGCCGCCACGCCACCGCATGCACCCCAGTGTGGACAGCCCGATGTACGACGTGACGGACACGATCGGCAAGGGCGCGCGGAAGGTCAGCCTGTACAGCACGGGGGGCCGGTGAGATTATATATATTTTATCAACATTAATAGCATTATGAATATCTTGTTCTTGTTAATAAATAGTGTCTGGATGTCGGTCGCTGTACTTCACTTTTATACATTTCGCAAAAAAATTAAACATAACAGGTACCTCGACCAGCTGCAGCGGGAGTCGCGCCGCAAGACCCAGGCGCCCTGGCGGCAGGACGTGTCGTCGGGCAAGAACCTGACGAAGGACGTGCGCGGCGGGTTTATGGGCTTCACCACGCCGCGGTTCAAGGAGGACCCGGTGACGCTGGCGAAGAGGAAGACCATGGACAACGTGACGGTGCTCAATCTGCGGGAGACGTTCGACGTGTACCGCGGGCGGTGCGAGACCAAGATCTCGTGCAGGCCGAAGAGCGCGTGCGGCGGCGTGTACCTGAACAGCCGGGAGAAGCGCTTCTTCGTGCTGGGCGAGAACCCCGAGATGCGCGCGGACTGGAAGAAGCAGCAGGAGCACATGCGCAGCCAGTCGCTGATCAGCACGGCGTGCCCGTCGCCCGGCGACAGCGCCGCCTCCAGCGCCACCGCGAGCGCGACGACGAGTGCGAAGGCGAGCCCCACCGACTCGGAAGGCAGCAGTGCCGCGGGCCTGGGCGACACGCTGAACGACCCCACCAAGATGCCGGTGGACACGCGCCTCGCCTCGCCGCAGCCGCGCGCCCGCAGCCAGTCGCAGCGGCCCCGTCCGCAGTCCGCGATGCAGAGTCCGACGGTGCCGACGGGCATTTTCGAGGAGGTGAGTACCATGAAGAAGAGCGCGTTCAACGACACGCTGGGCGGCTCCAACGCCAGCCTGATGAGCTCGTCCAACCTGATCCGCAAGACGAACAGCACGCCCATGTACGACGGGCGCATCGAGATCGGCAAGGACCCGTTGTCCACGATGTATAGGGTGAAGGGCGCGGGCGCGTCCTTCCGCATGAGCGAGAGCCGCTTCGACAACATCCACTACAACAAGAAGTCGAAGTTCGCTGTGGACCCGCCCTTCTACAGCGTGCGCGAGGACGTGGGGAAGGGCAAGCGCACGACCTCCTTCGGCAGCAGCGCGCCGCGCTTCCCGCTCATCCGCTACGGCTCGCGGTAAGCGCACGGTAGGACTCATGAACATGATCTTATCCGTAGGGGACGGGGACCTAGGGTATGTGTATGTCGTAGGGCGATGCGGGAGTAAGTATCTAAAACTAAATCTATTGTAGTAAGTTGTAGTTGCACCATCAAATGATTTTGCTCCTGTAATTGTAAGTTGCTTTTGCTGTCGAAGAACTGAAGTGATAGTACTGATACCTGCTACAACTGTTTTGTAACCTACATTGCGCGAAGATGAAGAAAGTACTGTTGATAGCTAACGATATGATGTTGTTTGAAGCCGTGTCGATAGAATAGGGCAGAAGCGTTAATCAGTGGGAGTGCGTTTAGGATCACTGGTGCTGTCGATATATGCGCTCTGTTCGCTGTACTATATTTGTTTTGCAGAGTCGACACACTGTACACTATTTGTTGATATTGATAGCGACGTGAGTAGAGTAAGAGTTCATTTTTGTTTTCTGTTTTGTTCGTCTTCGTTGTAATTAGAGTTAGAGACCGCGATTAAACAAAGCTCGTACATAGGATTAGGAAGCCATATCAAATATGAAAAAATAGACTGCCCGACAGTCATTGTACATGATGTTGCTAGTAGAAAAGTTTTGCAAATCAGCGGAGTATATAAGACAAAAGGAAAACCATCAGCGATCAATCGACTGTTAATGTTGTCATTATTGGATTGCAATCTCGTAGAGATCTTCATGGTCAGAACAAAATTCAACGTATTGTGTCTGCCGTTAGTTATGTTAGTATTTTCGTCTTCATAGTCACCGTATGTGTGTAATTCTCTAGCTCGTCACGCTCACGGTCACTCGTCTCTCTCGTTGTTTACGTCAACGTCACTTCATCTGTTTCGAATCTCACCACGCTACTTTGTCTTTGTATCCCCAAAAAAAATTGATACCGTTGCCAACCCGTAGTCCGACGACGTGTGACTTGAGCGAAGTGGTTCACTTTTTTTATTTTTTTATTTTTAGAAACACGAAGGGAAGAAGAAGATGAAGGAAACGGAGCCGCAACCGATGGCGGTCGGTGCCGCTGTTGGCGCTGTAGAGATGTCCAGTGGCGGTGTGGCGCTTTCTGAAGGCGAACACGCCATGATGTACCAGCAGCCCATGTCTCCCATGGGGGGTGGCGTGGTCATGAACCCAGTGCATCCGACTCACGTGGCGACGAACCTTGCGCACGCCAGCCTGGATCCCTCGCCTCAGTTTGAAAGGAAGTGCGACGAGTTCCACCAAGGCGCGCAAGTGATGAACGCGGGGGGGTGCGGGCTGTGCGCGATCTGCTGCTGCTCGTGTTGCTGCAACTGTTGTATTGTGCCGTGCATGTGCAACCTGGGATGGGGGATGAACCAGGTGAGTTTTTTTTAATAGTTATACTCTCTAATATACTACTTAGTCGTAATTCTAATTTGGTAGGTTGATAGCACCATCTTCAACTGTAAACAGTACATACTTACATAGTTAACAACACTGCTAAAAGTGGAACGTACTACTGGATAAATCAAAATCATCAACAAATACGAAATAAAAATTATCAGAATAATTTTTGGTATACACATTTTTTCTTACCAGCTGCGATAATTCTGGGAAAGCCTGTCCAGTAACAAAAATTCATCAACCTGAATTTATAGTGATTTTTTTGAACGCAGTCAGTAAGAAAAAACTTACAAAAACAAAACTTCTTTTTATTGTAATAAATTTGCTCGTACATCGACGAAATAAAAATTAACTACTTATTAATTTTGCGTTTGCACATTTTTTCTTACCAGCTGCGATAATCTTCGGAACGCCTATCTAGTAACAAAAATCTATCAGCCTGAATTAATGATGATTTTTTTGAACGCAGTCAGTAAGAAAAAGCTACCAAAAATAAAAATTAGCGTGGCGATGTAATTCACTCTAGTATGGGTGTAACGTATTTAAGATTTTTCTTACAACTAGTAGAAATAATTCGCGCAAAAGCGTCTCTAGTGAGATAAATTCTCTAGAACTTCAAATTAACGAATTTGTTGAATGCAGTCTTAGTCTTCATCATCGAAACCACTATTTCTCTCATTTTTTCATCCCAAACATTACTAAATCATTACATTGCTGTACTTCAGGTCGCCCGCCACAAGAACGGCGACAAGGAGATCGGCATCTGCTTCGGCGCATGCTTTCCTACGCCCCTCTTCCGAGCCATCAAGAACATGATCCTCACCAACTGGATCTTCCTTATCATTTGGATCGTCCTGTTGAGCACTTGGGGCTTACTGAGCTTAAGCGAGTACTTGTTCGCGTACCACGCGTGCGAGTACACCAAGCGCGGCAAGTGCACGAGCTGCGACAACCTGGAGATGAAATCGTCGTACTACAAGTGGGAGGCCGGCATGGACGACGAAGCGAAGCAAGCAAGACGGCTCAGCAGTATCGTGGAATCGACTTCGTCTGGTGAATTCTCATCGGCCCTTGCGCACGCTGGCGACTACGCAAGTAACGCTATGACCAAGATGTCCGCGGCTGTTCAGAACGTGTCGCCAGCCACGCATGTGTCGAAGGTATTCTCGGCCACGTTCAGCGGGGAACACTTTTCATCATCAAAAGACTCGAGCTTTGCCGCGGGTTTTGGGCGCATGTCGGGTGCTCTACACCGCGCACTGAAGGAAGAAGTGGGCAAGGTCGTTGGCATGCACCAAAGCATGAGCACCGAGTCGCAAGACCTGTCGGTGACCGTGAAGAACGCGAGGGACGGAGCCAGACGTGAGTTGACCGCGGTTATGCACAAGGACTCGAAGCTTTCAGCCGCCGAACAGAAGCGCCGCATGTCCGAAATCGAGGCCAACTTCGGGAGGATTTTCGCGGCCGACGCATCAGCAGCTGCTGCTGAGAAGAGAAGACTGCAACAACACTCCGCCCAAGACACATCCACCTCTTACACCGGCAACGAGAACAAGGATGATAGGGGCTGGTGGCTCGAGCCAGACGCTGCCAACGGCTGCATCATGGGGTACGGACCGCACAACAAAACGTCGCTCATTCTTGGAGGACAAGCTGCGATGTGCAAAGTAGCGTGGGACACGCTGTACGATAACAGCGGTTTGTCGTTCAAGGGAGACCACCAGAACTACTGGGGCTACGATTCGACGTCTGGTTCCATAATTAGGCAGACGTGCACCCACATGACCAACGACCCGGACAGAAATCTTGAGGTGGACAACAATATTCACCGTATAGGTATGGATATCTTTTGGTGGGGAGCCGAGTACCAGAGTGGATACTTCGATGAGAAAAGCTGGACCTGGGCCAAGCCGGTGAAGATGTGGATCCCGTGCCACGGCGGGGGCGTGTCGTTTTTAGGCGACCTGGCCGACTACTTCGTGGGCTGGACCAGCGACACCATCTTCGGCAGCCGAATCAGCGGTTCACCGCCGAGTGATGGCTACATGTGGTGCCAGGATACGTGTGACTGCCTTGAAGGGGAGTTAATCCCTGACTATACGAAGCGGTACTGGGGCATCGTGTTCCTGGTGTGCGTCATACTGTCCTACCTGATGGCGTGCGTGAACTGCGCGATGTTCGTGAAGTTTTACGGTAAGTCGTCAGACTGTGAGGAGGATTGGGCGGACGTAAAGAGGTGGCGCATGATCCACATGCCGGTGATGGCGGGTGTCATTCCTGGTGTGGGCGTGAACGACATTCAGATGCAGCAGCAGCTGATGCAGCAGCAGCAAATGTTGATGCTGCAGCAGCAGCAGCAGACGCATATGCACGTGATGAACGGACACATGGCCCAGCAGGGCATGCAACCGGGCTACACGGCGCAGGGCATGTCGATGCATCAGAAACCGGGGTCGGTTCGGTACGGAGGAGGTGCGAGTGGCGAGAGCGCCAGGCGGTACTAAGAAGTGATGTAAACTGGTGAAGAGGGAAGGAATGAGGAGTAAAAGTAATTCTACTGGGGTATTACAGATTCAAATAGGGATATCTACGTTTAACTTTAAGTACTTGGGTAAAGTCTGCTAGAATCGTGAATTATCATACAGTAATACTATTTAATAAATTTGATTTTTGGGTAGATCAGTATCATATCTTCAAATGTTTGTTGTATTTTTTTTTCCGGATTTTTTTCCATTGGTGTTTGTCTAACGGTTCCGGATGCTGATCGTCGACATCTGCAATGCCGTCATGATCAGGCTCAAGGCCAATATCTGCAATGCCGTCATGATCAAGCGTACTTACAAGAGTTTTGCATTTAGACATATATTTAATGAAACGAAGGTCTTTCTAGTACAGCTACAGCATATATCGTTATCGAACTTTACCTATTTGATTTGAATGATTGGAACTAACAAGCGTTCCTTGCGGAAGTGCAATGGGTGAGTGAAGGATAGGTTGTATATGTTGAGTCTAAAGATCTATACAGCTCCAAATTTGGGCGTGGTGAGAAGCTGCAGAATATGATATCAGATGATAACTCTCGATGAAGGAACTGACATTGATCGATTCTGCTGGTGGTCGTGTTGACGTCGAGTTGCAATTGAAGATATTGTAATTGTTTGTTGTTGTTGTAAATGTATGTCTGTCATCGCTCAATTTAGCGAACTTGTTGTAGTCCGTATGCGTGGCACTGATGTGGATCGGATATCACAATTGGCTGCTAGTGTTGGGAAGTCATAGATACCAGCTGCAGACGAGCTAAAAATGCGCATCCTAAATTTGTTGATCGCTGTTGTAGACAT
>JACLAC010015451.1_pt1 | contig 26418 bp, 36 predicted proteins | sample 8027881 | NCBI WGS metagenome assembly JACLAC01 (sample SAMN15725517, study PRJNA655200) | protist metagenome | isolation source: fluorescence activated cell sorting (FACS) single amplified genomes of... | place: Spain: Blaines Bay Microbial Observatory, Mediterranean Sea | collected 2016-01-19 | reverse complement strand
ACTCCTAGTAGAAGTAAGCGACGTGTGAAGACCTAGTAAGCGCGCGTGTCTGCTGCTGCTGTTCGTGAACGCGATTTTCCTGCACACCTTCTACGGCCAAATCGTGACGAACTGGGACTGCAACTGCCGCTTCAAGGCGGGGCTGGACGGCTTCGTCAAGTGCAGCATCCTGGGTGCGTTCACGTCGAACATTGAGGCGCCTGCTGACAGATAGTGACCTTGCGTACACGTTTATTAACCCGTTCAAGATGCCGACGCAGCTGTCACACTCAATCGACAAGGGTTACATTAGCAGCAGCGGAACGTATGCCAATGCCGGAGTGTAGTAGTGGCCTCAACGGGGATAGCGCGCAGGTGGAAGAAAGATAGTGATGGCAGTTATTCGTACTGGCCTCCACCGAGTGGGCTTGGTGACGACGTGTGCAGTTCTGGGAGAGGTGGCGAGGGGAGTGCGGACGCGGCGACGAATCCCAACTGTGGCGCTGTAGAGAAGTAGAGCGTGTTGGGGACTGTCACAGGATATGGCATGCTGTGGGGTCCCGGTAGCTGGCTGTCGTCTTCACCCTCCGGTTCTAATGGCGACGGTAGCGGCGGCGGTGGTGGTGACATCGGTCTCGGCTACAGCATGCGTCCCGAGAAAGTGACACTGAGCAGCACCGAAGCGTAGCAGATTCCAGCGCATGGAGAATAACTTGTTCATCAGGCAGCGGGTGTACACAAGGTTGAAGGCCGCGACGTTTTGATATAGTAAGGAGCAAGCCGCACGTTGACGCGAGCAGGCTTCGCCAGGTGGTGGAGGCGGTGAAGGTGATGTTGATCGGTGAGCGGTTGCCGAGCAGGAGCTTGAGAAGTGAAGTGATGACTTACGATGGTGAGAACACAAAGCATCGATGTAGAAGGCGGGTGAACAGAGTGAGCCAGAGGCTGAGCCTTCTCCTGCTGCACCTGAGCCTGATGCGAAGTCAGAAGCTAAATCTGAGTCTGAGAAGTCTGAGCAGAGCCAGCAGAGTGAGAAGTCGGAAAGTGAAACAACTCCACAAAGTCCTGACAAAGATGTCACTGCGCAACAGTAGGAAGCGATCGGCGAAGTTAAGCAAGAGCAGCCGAGCAAACCGGACGACACTGCGACGGATAGCGGTGAGCTAACTTCTTCTGCTGGTGATGCAAACGCTGCCAATGGCGCGAATGCTGACGTGAAGTCCAGTGAAGCTCCAGTGCGGCAAGAACAGTTGAACAAACGTGACGATGCGGAGCTAGCGCCAGGGGCAGCGCAGGCGAACACTGGCACTGAAACAAGCCCTGCTACGAATGCTGTTCCACCCATCCCTGCTCCTGCGCCAGCACCGGTGGAGACCGTGAAAGACGACAGCGAGCTAACCCCGGGTGACATCAGTACTGGTACCGGAACACAACCTGAAGCACCTGCACCGGCAACAGCACCTGCTCCTACACCAGTGCCAGAAACAAAGTATAATACCGCTGGTGTTGAGAAAATGGTAAAAAACTGAGTGCAAGCCAACGTCGAGAACATGGTGAGCGGCTGAGTGCAGGCTAAGCAGCAAGCGGACGGTGTGACAAAGCAGTTTCAGGAACAGCAACAGTAGCAGCAGCAGCAAGCGCCGGCAGATGGTGCGCAGAAACCTGACGATGGTACATACTCTGGACCTGAGGCGAACACGAAGGAGCTCCGTGCTAAGTCTAGAGAGCTTGCGGCGGGAATCGCGACTGGCCTTCAACAAAAGTGAAACCAGGCGGGAAGTGCTACTGGCGATTGAGAACAGCGAACGCTAACTCAACCGCAACCGCAACAAGCTACTGGCCCGGTTGCTGTACCAGTAGGACCGCCAACCGCACCGCCCGCTGCTGTGGATACTCCACCTGCGACGGCAAACGCGCCTGCAAACGAAGCTATAGCTAAACCGGAAGTCCAAGACAACACCAACTCCAACAGTGAGCTCACAGAAAAAGACGTGAACACGGGTGAGAGTGCGACGCAGACGCCGACTGCGCCCGCACCATCTCCATCACCGGCTCCCGAGCCGAACAAGCAGGGGAAGGACGAGCCGAAAAAAGAAAAAGATGAAGCGCCGAAGGGAGTGCTCGACTTCGCTGCGGATGCTACAGCTCCTGTGGAGCCGCCTCCCACCAACATAAAGGCGCCCGAGGAAGCGTATCGACCGCCAACGAAGGAGGCAGAAAAGCCGCCTGACCCTGAGCAAAAGCCTGATGAATCTAAAGCGGACGCTCAGAAGGGGAAGGGGGACGATGGTGGTGAGCTCACATCCAATGACGTGAACACAGCTACCACACCAGAGCCTGCACCTGAGGCGGAGCCAGAGAAGAAACCAGACGAGCAAGCTGCAGCACCCGGTGCCACAACCCCCAGCGGCGACGCTGCGAAAACCGAGGATACTCATACTACGAATACTCCTCCTGGTGGTGAAGGTGATACTGGTGCAAATGCTCCGGATACCGGTGAGCTGACACCCGATGATGTATAGACCGAGGCCGGCGAAAACGCCGGTGCGCCTACGCCGGGTACTTAGCCGACTGTGCCTGCTCCAACTGCGCCTGCGCCTACACCCGCGCCGGGTGAGACACCAGCAGAAAATGTCGGGCCGGATGCGGGCACCGGTGAGCTAACTCCAAGTCAAGTGAACACCGGCACCGAAGCGACTCCTGCGGCACCAGCTGCACCTTCTGCGGCAACAGCACCGGCTGCACCTGCGTCAACACCGGCAACTCCAACAGCGCCTGCGTCTACGCCAGAGGACGTTTGATGAGCAGTGACGGATAAGGGAATCTTACCCGCACCGACGCCGGTAGCGCCTGCGCCGGCTGACAACTAACAGCAGCAGCAACAGGAACAGCAGCAGCAGCAGCAAACCGCTGTGCCACCAGTAGCGGCGACTCCAGCAGCGCCACCAGCGCCGGCGCCACCAACTGCTGCGCCTACCGCGCCAGCTGCGCCAGATGCGAGTGCAGAAACACCACTGCCATCATTTGATACCACCGGCGACGGTTCTGAAGCCTCATGACCTGCAGCACCAGCATCACCTCCAGCGGCTGACGCGTCGACCGCACCTACTACGCCTGTGGCACCTGCTACAGATAATCCCGCTGGCGACTTGGTGAAGCAGGAAGGTGAAGCGAAAAGTGCACCTGACCAGCTGGGGTGAGCACCGGACGCACAACCAGCGCCGATTGTGACCGAGCCTGCTCCGGGTACGATGGGTTGAGCACCGGCTTGAGGTAGCGCACCTGCATAGACGGCGCCAGAACCTGCAGTCGCACCAACTGTACCTGCGGCCCCTGCTACAGTGCCTGTGACACCACCGGCTTCTCAGCAACCTGCGCCCGGTGCTCCTGCTGAATCGCCAGCGGCAGAAGAGCTACTCAAAAGAGAGGAGCCAGCTGCTCCTATAGACACATCAAGTTCTGCACAGGTAAATCCGCCAGCTGCCGCCGCTGCGCCAGCGCCTGTGCCTGAACCGACTCCTCCTTTGCCACTGGAAAATCCGACAACGCCTGATGCAAATGATAGCGCTGGCGAGTTGACAAAAAATGAGGACAGTACTGCAGTACCATCGGCACCGACGCCCTCTGCCGCTCCACCAGCGGAAACACCGCCAGCTCTTGATGCTGAAACTGGTGAATTGAATCAAGCAAACGACAATACTGGCGTTGAAGCTGCGCCACCTGCATCTACTGCAGCGGACTCAAATGAAGCGCCCGCTGCTCCATCGACAGGCGCGGCACCTGGTGCAAGTAGCGCTGAGACTGAGTTGAAGCCCGAAGATGTTGCAACTGGTGTTGAACCACCTAATCAAAGTCAGACACCGTTGTCATCGACGGAAAAGGCGCCACCTGCTCCAGCTCCAGCAGCTTCTGAGACAGCCTCACAAGCAGAAGCAGAAGCGGCTTCGCCAGATGCAAATGGTGCTGCGCCTGATACGGGTACATCAACATCTGAACAAGATTCGACGGGCACTGAACCGACGGGGACGCCTTCTCGGCCAGCGGCAACACAGCCAAAGTCTGCTGACGCATCAAGCACTGAAGAACTGACACAAAGTGACGTTAGTACGGGTGTTAATGCAACACCATCTGCTACTTCGGATGCGAATACTGCTCCTTCTGCCGGCACGGTTGCAGGACCATCGAATGATGCGAATGCGACACCATCGGCAGCGCCTTCTACAAGCAGTGATACTCCTGATACAGGTGCATTGACACAAGCGGAAGTCGCAACTGATGCTAGCAATGCACCGAGTACGCCAGCAACGCAACCAGCTCCAGCTGGGCCATAGACCGCACCAACAGTTCCGACGCCCGCCGCTCCTGCAGGAGGTGCTGAGGAAGCCGCGCCGGCTGAGAATGCAACCGATACTAACGAGTTATAGGAAAAAGATGTAGCGACGGGAACGGATCCTGCTAAAACACAGCAAACTGCGCCAGCAGATTCGGCCACTCCTGCAGCTACGGATGTCGCTTCTGATAGTAATGCCGAAGATGACGCCGATGACTCAGCCGCATACGCGAGTCAACCGCCCCCCACAACAACACTTGAGCTGACAGGCTGAACGGTAACACGTGGTGGACATAGCAGCACCAACTTCTACCAAGTCTCAAAGAACCATAATCACCTTCGTGGTGGCTTTCGCTTCCAGCATACAGTGCTGACAAGAGATGAACCACTACACCTCGAGCGCTATGAACCGTTTGGGTCTCCGTCGTTAGCCTTGCTTGGCCAGCGTGTCGACGCCATAGACTCTATCCAGCCTGAGCCCGAAGCTATTGCGTCAGTGGCTAAGAAACAAAAGTCTAATCATGGGTTTGCAACGGCAATGGCGAATAAAAAGCGCACAACAACTAGCTTCGTGCAGATGCATATGCATATGCAAGCACAGCAAGAACTCGAAATGGATGACGAACAAAAGTCCCTGACGAAAACTGAAGAAGCTTTGCTCGAAGACACCGACTTGAAGGAGTAGGTGTCACGTGCGGACGCACAAGGCGATGACCTGTAGCGATGACTGAGGAAGGAAATCGTCGCTGTCGAAAAGAAAAGGGCGAGGGAGCTTATTAAGTTTTAGAGTCATCATGCTCATCCTCATGCAAAGCGGCATCGGCATGCGCATGGGCATAGCCACCGTGCTCGGACTGATGCAACGGCCTTCCTTGAAGAAGCTAGTGAGTCAACAAAAGTACCCGACGATGCTGCACTTACGCCAGAGGGTGCTGCTAAGGCAGCTCAAAAGGAACAGACGGAGAGAGCAGAGTTTGCACCAGTCACCGATAAATCTCCTGACGGGGTGGCCAGCGATGATGCTGTGGCAGTGGCCTCGGCATCTTCAGCGGCAGCACTGTCGGCTAATTCACAAATCAGGTGCGCCTGTGCCACCAAGTGCTATCCGTACCGCAGTGCAACAGTTCATCACCGTCACTGGTGCGGAATCGACGATGAAGCCGTGGCGAAGCAGTGCGTTCGTGAAGGGCACGACGTCTTCTGGGCAAGCCGTCCTGAGACCTGGGCGAGTAAGACGAGTGAGATGACTGACGCTGCTAAGAACACTGGGGTAATGCAGAAGAAGTTCTACTCAGCTGATGTATGCTAGTAAAGCCGACGACTTCAACTGCAGGTGTTAGTAAGATACCGGTTGGAGCTGGTGCGAGCGAGGGCGAGAGCGAGTTCGACAACCCACTGAAGGCATACAGCGGCGCGGGTGGAGCGGACGCAGGCATGTGTCAGCGTGGCCTGAATGCGCCGTCGTCCGCTGCTGAAGTGTAGGACACGAGTGGAAGTAGTTGAGACGGGATGGGCGGCGTAACCACTGTGTCCGGTGACATGGTCTAGTAGCGACAGCCGTGAGGGTTTGTTCGGAAGTGGCTAGTAACAAGCCTGGTGTTGGAGGGGGAAAACTTGGCAACCAGCAGAGCTGCTACGTGTAACGGGAAAACGTGTGCCCAGATACGGACGTGTACAAACTGAGTGCGTTTTGATGTCAGATGCAGGACGACACAGCGGAGAGACATTTAGACGCATAGCGACCGCTGTGCAAGAGTGTGTGATGAGTCACGACCGGTGCGTGGTTCTTCGCAGTGCTGAACAGTCTGGTGCTGTGGGTGGGCCTGCTGTGCCACCTGCTCTATGAATGAGACATGGAAAATCGCAGACGGATCAAGAGCGTGATGAATGGCGGGCGAGGATCGCTCGGCATGATCCCAGTCGAGTTGAACGGAGAAGAAATCGAGAACGAACGCGACTTGGATCTCGACCAGAGCTTCGTGATTCGGGTGTACAATGCGGACGTGGTGGAGAAAGGCGGGCTGGGGAAGGACTGAGATGCGGTTATGGGCATCAGTGAGTCAGTTACAGAGATGGCGTAGAGAGAGGCACTGCACAGCATGCAGTAGAAGCAGCAGATCAACTACAGACAGGGCGATGATAGAAACGGGGAGGAGGCGGGCCTCGGTCACAAGGTTTACGTCAACGGTGAGGCCGAAGGGCTCGACACTCAGAACGTCGATCGGCTGACGAAGGGTGAACGCTTCCTCGGCGACAAACAGTGAGATCTAGACGTGCTGAAGAGTGTCGACGCCAGTACGGACTCGATGCTCCTGAGTGTGTACAGGAACATGCTGTCTGGCAAGGAACGCGACAAAGCGCAGCACTGAGACGACCAGGTACTTGATGAGAGTGCCATCACTGGTGTGCTGGATGCAGAGGACAGGCGACGTGAGATGATCGAAGGACCCGGGATCTACATCCTTGACGACATGGATAGCAACGCCGCGTTTGATGATGAAGAGGGCGAGATCGAGAAGCTCAACGTGGTCGGAAGTCGCGGTCAACTACAGCATTTCGACTCTGTGATCTACGACCGTGCGCTGGTGCACAGTGGTGATAATGATGCGGCAGTAGAGGAGCTGGTAAACGAAGCAGCTGCGGATAACACTGGTAGTAAAGGTAATGGCGCCGCAAACCAAGCCGCTAGCGATTGGAACAAGATGCAAGCGACTACGGAAGCTGCGAATAGACCTTCACACGATGGAGTCGATAGTTACGATAGAGACCCCAGCATGACAGCGGGGATGCAATAAATAGAAAGTGACGTGGTCGTGTGAGCGTGAGTCATGCTTCAGTGAGTAACGTGTGTCTGTGTGAGTTCTGAAACTGATCCTTCCAGTCTTTTCCGATAGAGTATTTTTTCACCAGGAGTGAGGTCGTGGTAGATAGATAATGATTTTTAGTCGAGCTCAGTTTTTTTTCCGCGGATGGACAAAATCAGTCTAGATGCAACACTACTTCTACTACTTATAAATAATTTTTGCATGTTGATGTTGGTTAGTCGGTACCCTATCCATATCCTGTATCCTTATCGTATTCGTATTGTATCTATCATATGGGCACACTTATTGTTTATTCAGCATTCGTCGAGCAACTCTAAATTAATTATTAATATGATTTTATTGACTCCTAAAAATACTGTTATAAATTAAAATTAATTTTCTCTGACCTCCACCATATGTAGTGCAAGTTGCGTAAACCGTAGAGTAGACCGCCAGAAATTAAGCGTAGCACTCAACTCACTAAAACAGAAGAAGACGAGACAATATGCCAGCCAACGTGCCCGGAGGCGGCGACTTCGTGAACGCCAACAACAGCGGCAGCGCTGTGGGAGGCGGCATGGATAAGCATACGATGGAGGAGGCCGCAGGGGCGGGGGGCGTCGATGTGCAGCCGGTCGATATCAATTTGGAGGAGAAGGAGGCGGAGTGCATTCGGCTGGGGGAGCAGTGGATGGTGCAGGGGCCCAAGATCATGGAGTATGTGCGCAAGCTCACGGACGAGCGGTACTTCATCCAGGACACCATGAGCAAGGTGCGGGACGGGTGGCAGCTGGAGCGGCTGCAGCTGGAGGCGGTGATCAAGACGAAGAACCTGGCGTGGGAGGAGGCGTGCCTGAAGTGCTGGGAGCTGGGCAAGCGGTGCGAGGACTACGAGCGGGAGATCGCGGACCACGACCGACAGAAGGAGGCGCTGGTGTCGCGGCTGGACATCGAGAAGAAGGAGTTTTGTGAGTTTTGGCCATCTGATACCTTATTTGTGTAACCTGCTTTAATGCCCCCTATCTAAGCGGAACTTGTCATTTCATATATAATGATATTTCCGTTGTGATAAATTATTGGCAGGTACTCAATAGCTTGAGTCTGAAGCTTGTTCATCTGATTCCACACACAAAAACCTTTTTCCCCGCCCAGGTGCCGAGGAGCAGCGCAAGGTGGACAAGCGGCTTTTCGTGCTGGACGACAAGTACCGCGCGAGTGAGGTGACCGTCCGGCGGCAGGAGAAGCAGCTGGAGAACCAGAAGCACGACATCCTGAAGCTGAAGACCGCGCTGGCCAAAAAAGAGCGCGAAGTGGAGAACCTGAAGGCCGCGCAGGAAGACGTCGTGCGCGACTTCGAGAACAAGATCAAGGAGCGCATCTCCGGGCTGCGCGCGCTGGCCTTCGGTCTGCTGGGCGCTGTGCTGCGAACACATGGTAATATTATTACGCCGAAGGAGGTGGAGGATATTTTCTACAAGCTGCACCTGGAGTTTTTGACGGACGAGCACTTCTACGAGGTGGTGGACCAGTTCGCGGCGCTGTACACGCAGGAAGGAGAAGAAACGAAGCAACTGCACCGTATTGGTTTCTCCTCTAAAGCTCTGTCCTAGCCAGTGCAAGTCTTCAATCGTGTAGAGCAGCATCCAGAAGAACAGTGTGAACGTCAGATCGAGCATGCCAAACAGTTTGAGAAAGAGCGGCTTCCGTATCCTTGCACGAATCGTGCGGTTGAAAAACGCGCCCAACCACGATTCGACAACGATTGCGTCGGCGAGGTTGACCCCTTTGCCCACCATGACGCTGTCTTTACCGCCCACGCCGTGCATATCGTCGTACGGTGCTTCGTGTGTACCTTCTAAGTGTTTGCGGTGCTTCTTACTTGACAGCTTTTGCCTCTAGACTTCCTAATCCAGTGAAGTATACGAAGCATCGTGAGGAACCAGCGCCATTCCTCGCAGCACGTCATCAACATTAAGCTCATCTTGATTCACTCGTTTCTGCTTCGTAGGAGGTTCACCTCACCCAACGCTCTCATTCAAATCCTTCATCGACCGCTCCCATGCTTTTACCTGCCCTTCCAACTCTTCCCAATGCTCTTCCTCGGCAGTCTCCTCATGGTGAAAGCTGATGTGCCGTTTCCCTCCCTTCTGCGCTCAGCCTCAATCTGCTTGGAAACCAACTTTTTGTTTGTGCTATTCCTTCCCCGATCTCTTCGCCGACAGCTACTCTCTATGCTCACTACAGCTTCTGGCGCTTCTCCTCCTTACTCAAGCTTTCGTCCTGCATGATTTCAGCCCGCTCATTACCTTCAGTCTGCCTCTCACTGCTTGTGCTCGAGCGTCCGTCACTGAATGTGGGCGGTGTCCAGGCGCTTCACGCGCTTACTGTCTCATTCATGAGTTTTCACGTTGATTGCACCTCGCTCGCCAAGAATGTTGGGAGCGCTTTTGTGGTTGCTACTGCTAGGGTCGTCTAACTCTCATCTAACTTTATCAACGCCCTCTCCACTGCCATTGCCATCGACTTCCTCTTCTTCCTCAAATTGCCGTGTCATCCTCCCTCTGTCTCCGTCAAACTTTGCCTTCGCAACAGTCTCATCCATTCCTCACAGCTCCTCTTCCATGGCCACCATTGACGGCGTCATTGAATTGCCAGTACGCAGCGACTCGCGAAGTTCGCCATGCTGATGACGCCGCACGTAGTCAGCTGCCGCCTCTTGGGTGACTACCGTGTCAGGGCTTGCAGACATCTTTTTCTTTATTTGCTTCCTACCTTCGTTCACGTTCGCTGTATCAAAAAACACGCTAAACCTAAAAGCTACGTCTACAGCTACGACTACAAATTTGATCAGGACGTGCCAACTTCTACATGACGCATTTGAAGATGATATGCATACACGGAGCCTATCCTTGAACCCATGGTGGATAGTTATAAATTAGATAGTTAAAGTTAAACAGTATTTAGATTCGATATAAAAACATACATCAGCTTGATGCATGGGTAACAATCAAAATTTAGTAAAATTATATAAAACCCATCAATATAAAATGTCGTTATCGTTCCTTGTGTTCATCATCATCCATCATACCTTCTACATACTTCATTCATTGTTTAAACTTTAATATGTTGTTCACGACCATAAGAACCCCTGCAGCTAAATTTATACTATTGTCTTCAGTCTACCACCTCTACAAGCTGATATCGCGTCGAACGGTGTACTCTTTTCTATTTTACACAAAAAAAACCCGAAAAATGTTTACTAGTATTGATCGTACACGTACACGTGCACATATGTAAAGTCAACGTAAGTACTAATATTGCTCGTTTACGACTTCATGTACTTGCCCAATAGCGGGCTCACATGCGACCGACGTTTCTCCATCGGCGTTCCTCCACCAACTGTACTCGCACGTGTAGTCGGCGTCATCTTATCCATATCCTTATCACCACTCACACCATCGTTGTTGTTCAGCGAGTTAATGCTGTCCCTGTCTCTGTCCCTATCTTCATTACGGCCCCATCCCTCATTCCGTACATCCAACATGCCACTGCCTGCACTCACGCGCGACGAACTCCGCTTGTACCGGTACTGCGGGCTCTCGTACAGCGCCATATAGCTCGTGGCGAGCTTACTATCACACACTGTGGCAGATCACACCTGCGATAGTGTCACCGACAAGGCTACTAGAAAAAGTCGGTCACTGCGTGGCCCCAGTGCGCGCGCTGCTCCCCGTTCAGGTTCCCCATCAGTTTGTTCAGGATGGTTCCGACGAAGTCGTCACTAGGTGCATCAGAACAAGGTGCCCTCGAGAGACGCTTGGGTGTTATCAGTCAGCACTCAGCCCGGCGGCACGTTCAAAAAGTCGAATGGTGGCAGCTCGCGCGGTTCAGACTTCAAGCCTAAGCCCGGGCCGAAGAGGCGGCCAAGCCATGCAAACACTTCACCGAGACCAGGGAGCCAGGCCATGTCGCTCTTCTACAGCCCGTAGTACTCGGCGTACAAACTATTCTAGTGGTAGAATCCGAACGCGTTCTACGCTTCGTAGCTACTATAAGTATGGCAGGGTGAGGTGCACCTTGCGGCTCTAATCCAAGGAATAATTCTGCCGTGTGCACAGCGCGGTGATGTTGACAATGCAGCCCTTCACTTCGCGCCTTCTGTCGTTGTACTCTGCTTCAATATCGCGCGACGCGGTTCTTGGGGACGGCATGAGTATGACACCTTCAGCACTGCGAGAGTTTGAGTTGCGACTTCCTCTGTAACTCTAACTCTCCGCTGCAGCACTGACAGTAACGTCGCCACTCCGCTCTCACGCCGACCGTCTTTTTGCCGCCTCTCACCTTCAGTAAAACCGGCCGATAAAGTAGTGGCACAGTCTCTACTGCACTACCGTCCCCGTCACGATTGTATCATGTAGTTTCCCAACCGGACTCTCGTGGTAAGGCATCCAGCCAGTGCGATGACCAACGTTGTTGATGAGAATCGAACAATCGAGATCACTAGGTCGCTCTTTCGATCTTCTCGTAAAACTCATCCCGCCACCCGTCGCTGAAATCACTATTCAACATGCACGATCTTCAACTCTCTACCACTACCACTGCCACCTCCTACAGCTGTGTTCTGCCGTCGCACACTCTCCTTGAGTTGTTCACTAATAGGGAGCCTTTCTTCCTATTAAAACCAAATTGAATCCACGGTGCGCCAGCATCTTACTAGAAAACTCAGCCTTGACCGCTACTACTAACCCGTGATCACCGCATAGCTGCCTGCGCCGTACCTGCTCTTCAGGTCAACGCCCGGCATGATGAAGTACTTGTAGACGCCGAACAAACTCCATGCGAAGACGTAGGTCATGTTCCAGAGAATGGTGTACAGGATGAACAGCTGCAGGACCATAAGCGTGTAGCAACCGAAAAACGCGGCTGTACCGTCGTGGCCTAGTGTCTTATTGCCTGCGCCGCACCGGTTGGAGAGGATTGTGTTGAGGAGGAACCAGTCCTATCCTAGTCCCTGCCCGCCGCCGACAAGCGAACCCAAGTTCATACTCGATTGTAGCCACCAATTAGTTGGTGCGCTCGTCGTTGCAGCGCTACTCGACCTCGACCAAAAGCTGCCACCAGCTGGTGCAGCCGCTTTTGGAGACGCAGAGATCGAAGACCAGAAACCACCACCCGCAGGCGCTGCAGCTTTCGGCGGCTCTAGCCCCAGCTCCAATCCAAGTCCCTGCATCATGACACGCGTGCCCCACCCCAGTACTCAGCTAAGCAGCGATCCTGTCTTTTGCTGCACAGCATGCCAATCACTAACGAAGTTCGCTCCAGTCGACGCTGCGTGTGTCACTCCAGAGCAGCTAAAACGAGGGATAGTCCACCAGATAACACACCGTGACAAAGTGGAACCCTGCCACGAGCGCTGCGCAGGTGAAGGACGTTATGTAGCGCTTCTTCATTTTGCGCCCGCCGCGGCTTGTTTTGCGGTAGAGTTCCAGCATTTATTTGATTTTGAGAATTTATATTTTAGAATTTCGATTAAAGATGTAGTACAGTATACAAGTAAGTAAGTACTTATGTACATGTAGACGATGCTTTTCAGTTCCAGTATAGCGAGTGAAATACTACTACTGGCCTCTTAGATAGTACCCCCAATTCCTATATTACTTAGTAGATATGTTTAGTGTTACACTATATTACTGATAAACGCACAGACCAACCTCCAACTCTACGGTAACGTAGCTACCGCTACCTCCCCTTCGTTCTCTCTCCTCGAATGCGTGGTAGCAAAATAAAAAAAAAAAACTGTCCACTACAACAAGTCAAAACATAAACATGAGTCTGCATTTTTAATAAGTTCGAAAGTCGCACTCAGAAAATCTTGACGCAATAATATGAAGGGAGACATCACAAAGACCAAAGACAGTATGTGGACTGAAACTGAAAAAACTGACTACAGCAAAGGCAACTTCAGGTTATTCATGTTGAATCAAGTTATTTATTTTCGTCATCGTCAGAAGTCAATTATGGTACTGTCGAGTGATCTTGACATCAACATAGTGTCGATCACAAACATCCGTTTCTATTCGCCCAGGCTTTAAAAAAATTTGAAACACTTCGAGCGCGCTGCTGACAGAAACAGCTGCTACATCATCTATCACGACTTCATTACCCCGCTTACAATTTCGCGTATCTCAGCTTCGTCGAAGCCTCGGTGCGTCTGCCTGGCTTCAGCACGTCGCCAAACAACGTGCTCTTCATCAGAGCTATCAACTCCTTACCCTTCAACTTCTTATTCGGCTCCTCTGCGTTTGTGGAGGCGCCAATACCAGCACTCTGCGTCTGCCTCTGCCCAGGCACCCCATCATCCAAGTTCATCAGTCGTCCGCTCACCAAACTACCATGCCCCGCCCCGGGCGAACCAACACAGTTATAGTTATTCGAGTAACGTATGTCCTCGAGCCGCAGGAACGTGTCGACAACGAACTTGTTCTCCGCCGTTTTGTTCGCCTTGTACACCGCCACCAACGAGCAGCACGCCGTGATTCGCGACAGTGAGTATCACATCTCCCGTCAGTAAACGATGTTCTCGTGCACGTGACTCGCTCCACCCACGTTGCTGTCCACCTCGATGAACATGCGCTTCAGCGCGTCCAACACCTTCTCCAAGTCCTCCATGATCGTCTTCTGGTACGGCGTGCCGCTCACCTTGTTGTACAGGTACAGCCGGAAGGTTTCTCACGCGTCACTAGTTGAGCTTCGAGTTGCGGTCAGTGAACGCGCGTATGATGTCCATCAAATTCACGTTCGTCGTGCCTTCCCACACCGGCAGCACCTGACTGTCCCGCGCGATTTTCGGCATTTCGCTGCCCTTGAGGTACCCGATTCCTTACATGCACTCGAGCAGCTCGCTACTAGAGCTGCACCGCGTGTTTATTATGTGTACAGCTTCATCATCGGTGTGGTCAGCCTCAGTAGCAGTTCACTACCGCTTTCACGCGATGACGTGTTCCATTTCACTAGCTCCGGGATTGGTTGGTGCGGAACTGGTCACTAGCCGGTCGCGCCAGGTCCAGCTGCATACGACTCCGATATCTGCAGCAGCCGTCACCCGTCCAGCGTGAAGTACAGGCACGAACGCACTGCGGCCTCGCACTGCATCAGCGTGTGCAGGTGCAGCGGGTTTTCGTAGAGCAGCGAGCCGAAGACTTTCCGATTATCTGAAAGGCAGTGCTTCTTACTACCGCAGCAGCGCGCGTGACATGCTCCCAGTGGCGCTCACCGAGTTGTACAGTCGCGTGATATTCAGCAGGTGGCTGATCGTCTTGATCCCCGCCTCGCGCGGACCGATCAGCACCGCGTCGACGTCCGTCAGCTCCAGCTCACTAGGTCGGCAGCTGGCGGGTGCCCATCTTATCTTTCAACTGAACCACCCGAATGTTCTTCTTCGTCTTCTTCGCCTTTTCGTGCACGAGCATGTTGTAGTTTGACGGATTCGGATAGATGCAGGCGTCACCACCGATAATGGAAGGGTCGCCTTGGCCACCCTTGCCGCACGCTCGGTCGCCTTCCTTGGTGTAGACGAGAAAGCAGGACAGCTTCGTGTCACCCTCACCTCTTCACAGCGTGATCGCGACCTCTCCGTCAGCAGCAGAGGAGAACCACTTGTAGCCGCTCAGCGTGTAGTGACTCGCCGTACCCGAATTCGCACGTCAGTCCGCGACCTTCTTCGCGACAGTCCCCGTCCCAGTCTGCACATCACTGCCTCCGCCCCTTTCGGTCATCCACTGTCCAGACGTCCAGAACTCGAGCGGATTCCGACTACTAGCAGCGCTTCTATCAGTCACTAAAGCTCATTATGTGCCGGAAACGCGCTGGCCAGCTTGCACAGCCCATCGGTCATTCATAATGGACAGTTGTAGAGGCCACAGCTCGGCGAGAACATATGCAACTTCACGAACTGGTGGAGGCGGTGGTTGGCGTTGTTGGAGTGTGGTTAAGCTTGTGCTTTCTGGGGTTCCGGCTGCTGCTGGTTCTTGGGATAGCCGATGGAAATGAGGCCTGAAAATGAGGCAAAAAGGTTTTTGTTTAAATGGATAGCGTTGGATACGCTTGAAAAGTGGGATCAAAAAAGTAGTAATTTTACAGTATATGCTTTGACATACCGCTAAGCGGGGGGGGGTCAAAAAGGCAGCTTGATTTAGTAGTCCGCAATCATAAATACTGTACGTAAACCGCCGTAAATCTCAAAGTCTCACCTTCCTCAGCTCATATCGCCTTCATCCGCACCCACGCGCTCCCCACCACCACCTCGTTACTACACTTGTCCGTTCAGCTCGTATCACCGCAGGCTCGGCGTGTCTCTCTCCATCTCCTCTCACACCACGTCCAGCTCACTAAACGCACCGCCGCCCGAAGCGCTCCCAGTCACTAAGCGATCTCCGGGCTCACCTGCACCTCATAGTCCACTTTACTACTCCTTCAGACTCCGCAGATACGTCTGAAGCTACACGTCCTCGGAGAAGTTCGAGTGGATGGGCGGCAGGGAGAGGAAGTAGCCGCTCGTTCCGGCGCGGTCGAGAGACAGAGACCGCGCAGGCGCGGTGGAGGATGAAGAGGACATTATGGTATTCGTATAGTATTGTACGTGATGGTGATCGTTTTGGTATGCGTACGCTACAAGCACTGAATCTGACTATGTTGTATGCGGCAGGTTGTAGTTCGCCGTGAGTGTATTTGTACAAAAGAAATTATGGTGACTCTTAGCAAAAACTCTCCGTCGATATCTTGGACTCTCAGACTCTGTTTCTTCCCAAAATGACAAACAATTTTTAGACTCAGCAAATTCATGACAGAGAGACAATCAGGTTCAGCACGTTGTTATACATATTTAGGAACATTGGCTTTACATCATGAGAGCAAGAGCATTAACAGTCTCTGTTCGGTTCACTAAATCAGTTAAGTTGACACGTTCCTTTCACGGTTTCATCTACTTTATGTTTATGCTGTATCAAAGACAGTTCTAACTCTGGTATGCATCTCATCATATGCTTGAAAAAACAGTTTCTAATGGTGGAGGTGCGTATCCCAGTCCACCTAAATCGCTATTGTTCTATGTTCATCTCTAAAAGCAGAACTGCTTAGAGCTCCTTGTCGTCGATTTGTCGCTGCAGTCTTCTGTACAGGCTCAGTTTCTGTATGTCACCCTCCAAATTCTCACGCACTTCATCGCGGTGTTCTAACCGCAACGCCTCGTCCTCGACAACGCACACACCGCCCTGACCCTCAACGATCGCCGCGATCTTCGCCTCCAGCGCTTTGATAGTCTCCGCCAGCTTGCCATCGTTCGTCGCTTTCATAGCGAACAGCTCGTTCGCGTTCGCGTCGGTCATTTCGTCCAGCGCCTCATGCGCCTCCATCATTTCTTCCAGCAGCTCCATATCGCTGATCCGTTGGTCCTCGAACTCAGCTTCCGTCCAGTAGCCGTTGATTTCCAGCCAGTGCAGCACCTTCCGGTATGGATCCCGCACCACCGCCACTGCCTCGTTGATCTCACTAGCTCTTTCACTCAACGTCACTACTGCGAGAAATCGGCCGGCAGATCACCGCTACTACTTCTTTTGCTCGACGAGATCGGGGTGGTAGAGTTTCTGCAGCTGTCGCAGCCGGTCATCCACGATTTCAGGCGGGAAGTTGTAGCCGTGTCCGCCTCCGCGTTCCAGACCGAGGGTGGCAAATGCGTTGAAGCGTCCCTTGGGGGTTTGCTGCGATCACTGACTCCGCCGAAGAGGTGTGGTCCAGACACCGCGGACTGCGCCTGCGCTGCTACTGGTAGGCGACCCTGAGAGTGAACCCATGTACATAGGAAGTGCGCCATCGTGACCGACCGTGGCCATACTACTCGACATCATATTGCTTCTAAACACGCTGGCGCTGCTCACCGTGCGCGAAAAAGTGGCACGCACCTTGCGCGTGATGCTCGCAGAGGAGACCGTACGCTAGAAGTTGGCCTTGAGGTTGCGGTAGGCGCTTGCACTTGACAGCGTACGCGCGAAAAACAGCGGTGCAGTGGACTCGAGATCGATTTCGTGATCTCCACCTTCCAATTCTCCGTCAGCTTTTGCGTCTTCGGTTGCGTGCCGGAGCACTGTGCCAGCCGACGTTGAGAAAGACCGTTTGCCTGCCGTTAAAGGCGTGGCAATAGCTCTAGTTGTCGAGTACGATCGCTTGCTGCCGACGCCACTCCTACTTAAAGGCGACGAAGCGGAAGCGGAACAAACGCCATTTGCATTTCCGCTAGCACTTTTTCTTTTGTGCGCACTCGCACTATTACTCAAATCTTTGCGTCGCGCATTCTAGTTGGTCACGATCGTCTGTGCAAGGTCTTCGTACTCCCCCTTCGAGTCACTACCTCATTTCCTCCTCAGTCTCGCCTAAAGCAGCCTCGTTCTCTGGCACCTCCTCCCACCACGCCGTGTCCATGCCGCCTCCGTCACTATTCGTTGCCGTAGAGCTTTTTCATGAGATCGTTCCCCCGGCCAATCGGACCGTCCTCATCGCCAGCGCCACCAAGACCAACTTGTCGCACAGTCGCCTTTCAGGAGTAGACGTCTTGGCTGCTGACGGTCTTGCTGCCCTTTGGCTGGCTATTTACGTTGCGCATGAAGTCGTCGCTCGTGTCTTTCGCAGCGGCGTTGAAGTTTCTCGTTATGGAAGACGCTACAGGGGAGGCAGCGGGAATCGTTGGCGATGCAGCCACGGACATTGAAGAAAGAGCCATTGAACTCATGTTACATGGCATAGATGACGCGCGACGGAGAAGCGCGCGAGACGCCTGCGGAAAACGCAGCGCGGATGCGGACATTCTTTATGAGTGAATATGGATATGTTCGTTGCTGTGTCTGTGCTGCGCTGCGGAGTGAAACACACAGGAATAAAGTTAGTTTTACAGGTTTGATTATTAAAAACGAGAGCGGAAAACAACCGGCGATCTCGATTTACTAAGTAACTTCTATTTCAAGAAACGGCTAAGCTGACTAGTGTCTCACAAAACTTTATGCCGCTGTAGTATTGTGAGTTTATTCAATGGATATTGTATAAGTAGGCGAAGTCGGGTCTTGATGATAGATTTGTATGTTGGTTCTGACAGTTGAGCGAAAAAACAAAAAACATAAAATGCCCACATCAAAAACGAGGCCATCAATAAGTGCAAGACGACAGCAGTAATAAACTTCAACGGCAATAAAGATTGCATGGCGAAATGAACACAGTAGAAAAGCATGTGAATATCGTTGTCCAAATCAATATTAAACTTCTTCCTCATCGCTTACAACTAGCGGCATAACAACTAAGTATAACTACAACTTAGGTCACGAACATAGTTACTCCTGTTACTCACACTGCAAATGTCGAGCATTTGCTTCGAAAATAGCTACGATAGAGACTGATTCGTAAAACATAATCACCGGCACAACTCAAATTATATTCTATAAGCGCACAACAAGAATGAATACTCAAAAAAAACGACGTGGGTCGAAATACAGATACGGATTATAAAAGAATGGAACGGAACTCGTTTGACGGATGCAGAGGTGTAACCTAACAGCATCGTCTTGAATGATGTACTACATCACTTAAAAACTCTCTGAGCAGAAACTCGATCTCACACATTCTACCTCTTCTTATCGACACTCCCCGTGTGGATCATCCTATAAACAGTATTTGTATACGTTGTCAATAACATGGCTATTCATACTCTACTTAGCTACGTACGGTTTCACATTTCGAGTTCGACTACCAGTACCACGCCCCGTCGGCTGGACTAGCCTCACAAGCTACGCTACTCCCGCAATTCAATCATATTACCACCTACCATCAATACATCTCATCGATTAGTAGACGGCCATCCATCCTTCGCTTAACCCTCTTAATACCCGTCGTCCGTCGGCCCGAACTGGAACTCGTGGTCCAGCCGCATGCTCTCCGTCGGCTCCACGTAGTCGCTCGTGTGCATGCTGCGGAACTGAATCCGCTTCTACGAGGGCCGCGGCAGGTTCATCTTCATCTCCTTTCACAGCTCGGCGTTGATCACTCACAGTCACGCGGCGCGTCACTCCGCGTCGTCCCGTCACAAGTCCACTTCGATGGTCAGCTGGTCCTGCTCCTCGTCGCTCATGTCGGCGAGATTCTGCGCGTCGCCCTCCATGCCGTCGTCTGGTTCTTCCACCAACATGCCACCCTTCGGCGGTCAGACGCTTTTCCGGTACTTCTTCTTCAAGTCCTCGGGGGGACTGTCCTCCTCATGCATGTAGTTGCCGTCCTGCATGTAGTTTCCGTCATCCTCCTGTTCCGGCGGCGGTCAGGGCGCCTGCCGCGGCTTGGGCTGCTTCGCTGGCTACACCGACTTCCGGTACTTCTTCTTCTTCGTGCCCGCGTCCGTGGTGGCGTCGTCATCGTCCTCACCACCTTGGCCTTGTCAGTCGGCTGCTCACTCCTCTTTCTCTCAGATCTCTCAGTCTATGTTACTACAGCGCTCAGATTGCCCCGCCCTGGTCTCACTGGGTCACGCCCTCGCCCACTTTGCCGCCGTGCTTGTCCTTGTCCTTGTGCTTGTGCTTGCCGTGCTTGTCTTTGTGCTTGCCCTACTTGCCGCCTCATCAAGGTCAGGCTCAGCCGCCCTCACCAGGCGGTAGCGGCGTCTAGGTGCCGAGAGGGCCCGCATTATTACTACTCTGCTCCGATGCCAAGCATGCCTCACAGCTCGGGCGATATGTTTCAGACGAGCGGGTCAACACCAGCAGCACCTAAATTGCCGATGTCGCCGCTCACTCACCCGCCTGCGCCTAGCGGCCCGTCAGCTGGTGGCTACGCTGCCCCTCAGGGTTATCACGCGCCTCATCACGTTCACGCCTTGCGGTCGTGTTTGTTCCGCTTGCCGTGTTTGTCTCACTTGCCGGCGTCTCGCGTGGTCAGGCCGCCTACCTGTGTCTGCGGCGGGCTGCCGCCCAAGTCAGTTGTCCCGGTCGGTGGTCACCCTCAGCACGTCGGTTCTCACGCCGGTCCTAGCGCCCCTCAGCCCGTGAGTCATCCGCCACCTCAGCCCACGCCGCCCAGGGCTCCTCAGTCACTACCCAGTAGGCGCCTGCTCACTATTACCGTTTTTCCGCCCGCTCTTTCTTCCTTTCATTACCGGTCCTTCTTCTTGTCGTGCTTGCCGTGCGTGTCCTTCACGTGCTTTCCGTCCTTCTCTCACTTTATCCTGTCGCGCTCCTTCTTGTCGATCTTGGTGATGCCACCGTCGTCCGTCGCCTCCTTGTCCTTGTCCTTCCTGCCGTGCTTGTCCTTATCCTTCTTGTCTCTGTCCTTGTCACGCTCCTTGCCTTTGTCTTTGTCCGCGGCAGCCGCGCGCGTGCACCCGCCCACTGCTCCAGCGTCGTCATCGTCGTCGTCGTCGTCATCATCCGAATCCATCTGCATGCGTTTCGGCGCAAGCGACTTGTTCCCAGTTCGGCCCTTGTTGAGCCGCAGACTCTTCCCGCCTGCGCGCACGCTCTTCCTGCCCGCGTTGTCTTTGTTGCGGCCCCGCGAGCGTGACGTTCAGTCATCCTCGTCCCAGTCCGAATCCCGCGCCGCCGCCTTGGTGCTCTTGCGTATGCTCTTGCGTCACCCGCCGCCGGTGCGCACCGACTTGCGGATCGACTTCCGCCCTCCGTACCCTTTGTCTTCGCGCATCATTTTTCGCTCACTATCACAGCCTGTCTAAAAACTTGGTGGCAAAAAGCTATCTGGGCGAGTCACTATCACTTCTGGTCCTTCTTCTTCTTCGACTTCAGGTCCGTCTCGCGCTTACTATCGCTTGAACTCCAGGTAGTCGAGGTCACTACCTCTTCAGCTTCTGGTTGATGATCACGTTCAACAGTAAAGCCTGGATCAGTCTGTCCGTTTCGTCTTATACCATTTCCTCCTCCCGCAACTGGTCGTAGCCCAGATCTTTATTACTACTTCTACAGCTGCTTCTTAACGTCGTCCATCTCCTTGCGCCTCGCGTCCTTGTCATTAGAGCCGCCACACGCGAGGCAGATGGCGCAGATGACGATGAGCAAGAGCACGATGACGACGCCGGCCGCGATCACAACCACGTCCATCTTGCTAAATATTTAGTTCGTGTTCGTGTACTTACTTTACTGTATTAATACAATTATGTTTATGATCTATACTTTACTACTCTTGTCTTCTATGTCCTTTCACTCGTACCTACAACTACATCAGCTTCGGTTACGTTGGACTAATATACGCGGTGGTGCTCGTGCTCAAAAACTTCATTCTTAGCGCTTCTACTCAAAAAGGTGTACGGTGTAATTGTAAACAGACAAAAAAAGATGGAAAGATGTCGATAGTACTCACAAGAGAAGCTACATAAAAATCAAAGAAAACGAGGTCACTCACACACAGGTCAAAAAAACACTCGAGGGAACACAGAAAATCGGGGTCGCTGTAAAAATATGACTTTTGATGTACGAGCAAGCAATAGGTAGTGCATGCAGTAGTACTTAGTTGACTTGAGCAATGACATGAGAATGACAGATTAAAACGACTGTACAGCTGGTTGACGAGACACGTAGTTAGCTGACTGACTCTCAGCACATCTCCTATACTGTTTGAATTTGATATTGACCTTTGAAGTTGGACTTTGACTGAGTAACCACGTAACCATTGGACTACGCGACAGCTTGTAGTTGACCAACAAATATATATAGTTACCACTAGTACCAGCATGCCCTTAGTTATTTATGATATGTTTCGATTTCGTTCACCCACAGCCTGAACTGAAGATCAGGTAGGTACCTATGACCACTAGTATATCGATGCGAATTCATCATGCTCCTTGTTTACCAATATGCTTGAACAAGTTCATTGAGAGAACTACGTTTTAAGTATGTTGACCCCTTGTTTATTCTCCACCCTCGCCCTCAGGTGCCTTCTCCTCGTGTACCGGCGCGGGCAGTGGACTCCCGCTATCCGTCGGAGGTGCTGCTGCTTCCTCTGCCGCAGGAGCAGGAGTAGCCGGAGCCGGTTCCTCTGCCTTCGGAGCCGGCTCCGGGGGCTCCTCAGCCTCAGCCTTCGGTGACTCTGGAGCAGGTGCTGGCGCCGGAGGCGGCTTCTCTTCCTCGGTGAACACGATCGGGTCGGCCTCTTTCTTAGCCTTGGGACTCTCGCTCTCAGTGCCACTTGCGCCTGGGCCTGACGCTTGCTCCTTGTTCTCCTTACTCTCCTTCTGTCCACCTTCGTCCTTTTTATCTTCCTTCTTCTCGTCCCCCTCATCAACGTCCTGGGTAGTGACGAACGTGTTGTCGGCACCGATGCGCTGCTCGTGCGTCGTGGTTGATGCGTAGTAGTCCTTGTACATCTCCTTGGCGTGCCGCCGGCCGGTGATGCAGAAGGAGAGGTACTCCTCGCGGCCTGGAGTATGTAGCAGGAGCAAAAAGTGTTTTTAGATAGTGAACTTTAACATATAGCTATATGTGCAGGCATCCCGAAGAATCTGATGTATCTGAATAATAATCATACAATATTCAACATGACCGGTTAGGCCAGGGGTCATTGTAGCACCTAGCACATCTATAAAACTACTATTATTTTCGTCGAGTACGAGTACTACGGCTACCTACCTAAATAAATCAACTCACCTGCCCGCAGGTACGGCGGACTGTGCTTCATGTTCCACTCACTCAAACACGGCTCGTAGCTACAGCCGAACGCAGCCGCCGGCCCGCCCTCCTCGTCGCGCAAGATAAACGGTCCGCGCGCCTTCATGAAGTCCGTCAGGACGCAGTTACACGAAGGACAGTTCGTGCGCTTGTTCCACGGCATGTCGGGCGGCACGGCCTGCGCCACGTACGTGTTCTCCAGGTGTGCTCGAGCCTTCATGTTCTTCCGCGCCAGCTTCTCACTGTAGATCATCTCGGTCTCGCGCTGCTGGATCAAGTTGGTGAGCCTCGCCCCGGTCTTCCCGTACTCACTCGTCTTGAGATGCTTGTTCAGCACGCTGCTCACCTGCCGCTCGGGGTAGACCAGGTTCTCGTTGAACTCGTTGAAGTTGGCCGGACCCTTGCCTTCGAACGCGCCCGTGGAGCGCATCAGGCGCGCCGTCTTCTTCGCCAGTCGCCGCTGGATCACCTCCTGCATCGTCGGGCCCTGGCCGAACTCAGCAGAGTTTAGCGCGTCACCCTTGCCTCGTCCAGGTCCGTCGAAGGAGCCCCGTCTACCCGCTGGATTCGCCGACGAGGCTCGCTTCGAATTCCGCCGTCCGCCTGCACCGGTTGAACCTCCGTCGGCCGCACTACCAGGTCTCGATGTACTGCTGTTCCGTCGCTTGTGCTCACCCTCCTTCAACCGCTCAGATTGGTCGGGTGGCAACGCCATCTTCTTGTGCTCCTGAATGCGCATCTCCTCTCACAGAACCTTAGAAGCGAACTCAAACACCCCGCTCTGGTGCTTCTTGAAGTGTTCCTCGAAGTTGCAGTAGTCCGGGCCGTCCGCTGGCGCAGAACACTTCTTCAGCTACTCACTAAAATGGAATTCTTTTGAACTTCGACGGGTCGTACAGCGTTAGCGGCAGCGCCTTTGGGTCCGCCTCGGTGCCGTCCGGGTTTCTGCCCTCCTTCGCGTTGTTCTTCTCCCTCTACGCGGCGATCAATTCATCTTTAGTCATCGACAGCGCCTGGAACGGGTTGAACTCCTTCATTTTCTTACTAGCTGCCTCACATCTTCACGAAGTGCTCCACCCGCGACGTGTGCTCCTGGAACATCTTCTGGATGCACAGAAACTCTCTCTACATCTCGTTCTTCAGTCGCGACAACACCACGTTCACCCGTCTATCGATCTTCAGCTCGTTCTCGGCGTTCTCCTTACTATCAGAACCTCACTTTCGAAATCAGCTTCTCCCGCTGCGCCGAAAAGCCGATGCGCACCTGCTTGTCCACGTAGTCCTCCCGCAGCTTCTTCGACGTCTCCATGTGCTCCTGGTGCCAGCGGATGTGCCGCTTCTCCTCCTCGGTGGCGACTCATATGAGCGAGTCCATCGCCTCGTAGTCCTGCATGTCTTTGTATTTCTCTTCCAGCCGGAACATGTCCAGCACCACGCCGCTCTGATGCATCTTGCGGTGCGCCGGCCGAACCAATTTCGACTCGATCTCGTCCTTCTTCTCTGCGCTACAGAACTCCATCCACTGCTCGCCGAGGTCGAAGATCTGCTTCTGCGCCCGGTTCTGCGTGCTCTCCAACTCTCGGAACCACTTGTTCTTGAAGTTCTACGTGTCTCATCACAAGCTATTCCTCACTTCGAGCTCCATCTCCTCAAACCGCTTTTTCACGTACTTCTCCACAGAATCTTGGAAATTCTTACTATCAAATAGCACCCGCGTCCCCCCGCTTGTCACTATCACGACCGCTTACTAGTCAATTCAGCACAGCAGCTTCTGCGTACCGTCCTTACTACACTCGTCGTTCAGAGCAGTTCTTGTTACTACGGCGTGAATCACGACTTGGAGTACTCGTTCACCTGCTTCTTCTGGTCTTTCAGGTACAGCAGCTCCTCCCGCGTCAGGCGCCGGTTCTCACTACTTGATCTTTCACCCGTGCTGCCCGAAGTCGTACCGCTTTTTACTACGTCAGGTGGTACACACACAAGTCCTTGCTACTAGTGCGCCGGTTTCCTTTCCTCTTCTTCGCGTCGCAGCGTCCTACTAGAAGGGAGACCGGAGCGGATTGGTGGCGCTTCGCCGCATCTGTTCGTCCTCGTCCAACTCCATGTAGTTGGTGAAGAGCTGCCAGCACACGGGACAGCCGAGGATGCCGTTGTACTTGCCGTGCTTCTGCACGCCGACGTCCTGACACGAGAGGTTTTGCGACACTGATCCGTCCACCGGCCCGAAGCTGTGCTGCGGAGAGGCGGCGCCGAAGCCGGAGTGCTAGTTTTCGAACTCTGCGGCGTTGAACTTGAACTCAACGGGAACGGGAGCGTCCACCGTCTTATCCACGACGGGCGCGGAGTCGAATTCGTCAGCCATTTTGAATTCGATCGAGTGTACAACTTTATTAGTGTTGTAGTTGTAGTTTGCCTTGTTTCTTGCCGTCACCTTATCATATTAAGCAAGTGCAGGAACAAGTACAGGATGAAGCGGGTAAGTGAAGGAAAAGACAAAGAATGAAAAAGTGTAGAGTAGAGAAAACAGGTGGAACAGTTGTGTAGAGTAGTTAGTGAATGAGGTGCAATTGGGTGAGGCGGAGGCGCAATGCGTAATTTTTTTTCACAATTGATTCAGAAGATACAGTAAAGAACAAAGAAGACAAAAACGCTATACCGTGACATGGGTGACCTTTATAAGGATTTTTGACAGAGCGTAACGCGCGGTTTGACCGATAATAGTGACTATTTCAACACTCAACGTCAACTGGCTTATAGCCTGATAGATGAAGTTGAACTTGACATTAAATCAAAGACAAAGTAGTATATCTTTATCCTCAGACTTCAATCAACACTGACAGCAAGCTACTCGTCAACATTATACACATGCGCATACTCCGGATGCTGTTACACCTAGGGGGCTTGTTTTTACTTTCTGTATTTCCCTTACGCTTACCACCCAGGATGGTGGCCACCAAATACTCCGCCGACACCCCCTCCTGTGCCTACTCCCATTCCGTATTGCGGCGCCTGCTGCCCTGCGTTCCCTCCATCGCCCATCAAGCAGCACGCGCCTAACACGAGCACTACCAGCACGACCAACACCACGAAAACTATCATCCATATGCTGCCGCCCCCGTCTATCCCAGGCTTGCTCACCTCCACGAGTTTCTCAGCCGTCGTCGTAACAGTTGTAGTCGTTGGCTGAGGCGTTGTTCAAACTACGTCGCCTTCCGACTTCTAGTTCGCGATCGTTGTCGTCGCTGTTGTCGACGTCGTCGTCGTCGTGGTTGACGTAGTTTTCGACAGATCTGCCGTGCTCATTCACACCTCGACGACACCCTTGTGGCTCGGTGTCAGTCCCAGCGCCAGAATTGCGGGGTCCTCTGCAAGTGTAGCAGCCCGACACGCATTGCCTTCACTACCCATCTTTACCAGCAGCGTGCTGTCTGCTCATACCGGCTTGCTGCACAGGTACGGCAGCTCAGCGCTCACGGGTTTCTCAGCTTCCCACTTGAAGTGCTCTCATCATTTACTTGTTCCATCTTCGTCTTGTTCCACTGCCCGCCCAAAGAACAAGCTCTAGGCTTGGGAAGTGCCCAAGGGTGATGTGCCAGTGAGCCAGTTG
>JACLAC010014309.1_pt1 | contig 26421 bp, 29 predicted proteins | sample 8027881 | NCBI WGS metagenome assembly JACLAC01 (sample SAMN15725517, study PRJNA655200) | protist metagenome | isolation source: fluorescence activated cell sorting (FACS) single amplified genomes of... | place: Spain: Blaines Bay Microbial Observatory, Mediterranean Sea | collected 2016-01-19 | reverse complement strand
TAGAAAATACTTTTGGCATTTTTTCTGGATATTTTTCTAAAACTTTTAAAAAAATTTTATCTAAAAATTCATATTTTTTTCCAAGATTGAATGTTTTTACTTTTTCAATTTTATCAATATTTCTTGCAATATATTTACTATGTTCTTGAATATTTAGAAAAGTATATCCAGTGCTTAACCTAGTCATCCCACCAGCAGATCCAATATTAATATTTTTTTTGTTATTTTTAAATCTTGGGTAAAATAATGGTATAGCTCCCTTTTCTGTAAAATTTATTTTATAATTTTTTATCCCTAAATTATTCTTAATATAATTTTCTAGTTGTAAATCGTAATCCATAAGACTTTGATCCTCTAAATTTGACAACCATGTCGTTTCAATCAAAGCCCTATTTTTACTAAATGGTAATGTATAAAAAAAATGAACATCGTTTCTTTGATCGCAATTAAAATCCATAAGGTTTAAAATTTCATCATCAAAAACGTCCTTTGTTGTCTCGATTTCAATTCCTTGAAAGTGTTGCCACAATTCTGATTTGTCAAGCTCGCCTTCAAATACACTATTAAAAATAATTGAATTTTTTGAATTAATTTCATTAAGATTTTCGAAAAAATTGATATTTGGATTAGAAGAAAGCTTTGAGTTAATCTTTTTATAAAATTTTTCACTATCAATACTCTGATAAGGAAATTTTCTATTTACTAATTCTTGAGAATTTTCAGATGAGTTTACTGTAAAATTGTTCCAACTCTTTATTACACAATCTTCAAAATTGTGATCAAATACTTTCCAGAAAGACCAAGTTTTATCTCTTTTATATTCTTTACGCGGCTCAATAATAGCTAAAGTTTTATTCTTTAATTCTCCATTAATTTCAAGTTCATAGGCTAATGACAACCCCGCACATCCTCCACCGATGATTAAATAATCAAATTCTTTCATTTAAGTTAATTTCTTTTTCTACAATACTATGGTTAATATGATTATCGTAAATTATCTGCTTAACAAATAATAATTTTATAAAGTCAAAAATAGAGAAAAAAGTCTGAATTATTTTGCTGAAAATTGGAACATATATCTTTCCAGCCTTGTTATAATTCTCTGTATTTTTTTGTTTTAAAATATAATCGCCGATCTTTTTATAAATACGTCTAGCTAAAATAACTGAAAATCTAGATCTTAATGGTATACCGCTAATTGAATTAAAAGATTTTTGGTAAAATATTTGTGAGTCATTTATTGTTTCCTTAATTGTATAAAAATCAGGTTTAATATAATGACGATTACGGTCTTTATCTTCGCAAACGTCACGAGCAATATTTGTAAGTTGCATAGCAATTCCTAGATCAACTGCACCTTTTAGAGCCTCTTTATCTTTTACTTTTAAAATTTTTGACATCATCAATCCAACTGTTCCTGCAACCTTATACGAGTAAATCAATAATTCTTTTTTTGAATTAATTTGCACTTTTTCTTTTAAGTCTGTTTCAACTCCATCAAATAAATCAATTACAATTTTTTCAGAAATATTTTCACTATTGATTATTGACCACATTTCACTAATTATTTGATTATTGAGATCCTTATTAATAAAATCCTCTTTAAATTTTAAAAAGTTTTCTTTTTTAATTTCTAGCTTATTATCATCATCAACAATATCATCTAAAGTTCTACAAAAGTTATATAATGAAGAACTTTTATTAAATATTTCTTTTGATAAAAAGAAACTAGCCCAGTAAAAAGATTTTGCGTGTTTTTTTAATAAATTATTACTCATTTAAATAATTTATCTAATACTTTAGCAGACGAGAGAACTCCTGGCATTCCTGCCCCAGGGTGTGTTCCAGCTCCTACAAAGTACAAATTTTTAAATACTTCTGATTGATTATGAAATCTAAAATATGCAGACTGAGAAAATTTAGGCTGAATTGAAAACCCAGAACCATGCAAGGTCGCTAAATCTTTTTCGAAATAATCAGGAGTTAAATAAAAATCACTGACAACATTTTTTTTTATTCCAGGCAATACTGAGCTGTCCATTTTTTCTAAAATTAAATTTTTAAATTTTTCTCCTTCGTTAGACCAATTAATATTTGATAGATTGTTTGGCACTGGGACTAAAACATAAAAAGCGTCTTGTCCACTTGGAGCCATGTTTGGATCTGTAGCAGACGGCCTATGTAAATAATAGCTAATATCTTCAGACAGTATTTTTTTCTCAAAAATTTTATCTAAATGTTTTTCATAAGAATTCCCAAAATAAATAGTATGATGGGCAACATCTTTGTATTGCTTTATTGATCCAAAATAATAAACAAACAAACCCATAGAATAATCCATTCTTTTCATTTTTTGTTTAAATAAAAAATTATAATTTTTTTTTGATTTGATTAAATTCTGGTAAACATTTGGAGGATCAGAATTACAAACTATATAATCACACTTAATTATTTTTGAATTGTTAAGCTTTACTCCATTTACTTTATTATCTTTTGAAATGATCTCAGTGACTTCAGCATCTTTAATAATCTTAATATTTTCTTCTCCCATTAATTTTTCTAATGCTTTTACCACATTACCGGTGCCTCCCATTGAATAGTGGATTCCCCATTTTTTTTCTAAAAATAAAATTAGGGTATAAATTGACGTAGTTGTAAAAGGATTGCCTCCTACTAAAAGAGGATGCATGCTAAAAACTCTTCTTAATTTTTCATTTGTTATATAATTTGAAACTAATTTATAAACAGATTTATAACTTTTTAAACTTAACAATGAAGGTATCTGCTTAAGCATAAAGGTAAGATTATTAAATGGTTTGTCTGATAAATCAGTAAAACCTTTATTAAAAATTTTTTCAGTAAAATTTACTAAATCTTTATATCCTCTAAAGTCTATATCTGAAAATTTTTTGACTTCTCTTTCCATTGATTTTTCATCACCCGAGTAATCAAAGGTTTGTCCATCACTAAATACAAATCGGTACCATAAATCTAAAGGGACAATCTCAACGTAGTTAGAAATTTTTTTATTAAACAATGAAAATAATTCTTCAAAAAGATATGGAGCTGTTATTACCGTTGGTCCACCGTCATAAGTAAAACTTCCTTTTTTAAAAACTCTAGCTCTACCTCCCAGATCAGAGTGTTTTTCAACCAAAGTAACTTCAAACCCTTTAGCTCGCAATCTTAAAGCAGAGGCTAATCCCCCAAAACCTGAACCAACAATTATTATTTTTTTTGCCATAATTATTATGGCTATTCTAACTGGATTTTTTCTTAAGTGCTAATTTTGTTTCTTCAAGACTTGATAAATAAATTTTATCTAATTTACTTTTATCTATGGAATTTTTAAGAAGCTTTTCAACAGATTCTATTGCTATTTTGACAGAAATGTTTTTGATATCTTTGAGGGCTTGGCTTTTCATTTGTTTTATTCTTTCCTCAGCATTTTTTTTTCTATTTTCCATTAAATTATGAAATTCTTCATTAGTTTTAATAATATTTTTTTCAGCATTCTCATTAGCTTTGTCTATCATTAATTTTACTTCTGCTTTTGAATTACTAATCTTTTTTTCATGTTCACTTAAAATATTTTTTGCTTCCTCTTTTAGTTTCTCTGCCTCATTTATTTGATTTTTAATGTTAGAAATATTTTCATTTAAAAAATTCTTTACCTTTTGAGGAATCTTAAAGTAAATTAAGACTCCTAGAAAAATAAAAAAAGAAATAGCAACCCAAAATGTTGCATCTATTGTCATAAATATTTACCTATATTTTTCTTTGAAACTTCTTCAACAACTGCTTTGATGCTGCTTTCATTAAGTTTGTCACCCGACATTTTTTCAATAATGTTTGAGGAAATTTCTTGAGATATAATATTTATAGAATTAATAGAACTTGTTTTAAGCTCTAAAATTTCTTTTTGTGCTTTTGTAAGTTGATTTTCTATATCTTTCTCTATCGTTTCTTTTTTGGTTTGAATGTTCTTATCTAAAGTATTCTTAGCTTCCAATAAAATTTTTGTAACTTCTTTTTTTGAGTTTTCTAAAATGACATTATATTCCTTAAGTTTTTTTTCTGATAAACTTTTCATTTTATTGGCCTCATCTAAATCTTCTTTTATTTTATTTTCTCTGTTGTCTAGATTCTTTTTTATTTTTGGTAGGTAAAATTTTGCGATTGATAAATATAAGATCGAGAACACTAATATCAACCAGAAAGCTTGTGATGCCCAATACTTAGGATCTAGCTGAGGCATGCCAGCCTCAGCTGCAAACAAATAAGTGCTAATAGTCGAAAAGACTATTATTACAAGCAAATAACGCTTCATAATTTATTTAATTAAAATGCAAATAAAATAATTAACGCCACTACTAGACCAAATAATCCAGTTGCTTCAGCTAAAGCAAATCCTAAAAGCAAATTAGGAAATTGTTTTTGTGCTGCTGATGGATTTCTCATAGCTCCTGACAGGTAGTTACCGAAAATTATTCCGATACCCACACCCGCTCCAGCTAGCGCGATTGCAGCAAGTCCTGCTCCAATCATTTTTGCCGCTTCTAACTCCATTTTTCCTCCTTTATTAATTAATGATGTAAGTTTAATGCATCGTTTAAATAGATGCAGGTTAATATTGCAAAAACATAAGCTTGAAGAAATGCCACTAAAATCTCTAAGCCAGTTAATGCTACTGAAAAACCAAGCGGTAACCAACCACCTAATATTCCTAAACTTATTACGAATCCTCCAAAAACTTTTAACATGGTGTGGCCAGCCATCATATTAGCAAATAATCTGACAGACAAACTGACCGGTCTACTTAAATATGAGATAATTTCTATTATAGTAATAAGAGGTAAAAGAATAGCAGGAACTCCACTTGGAACGAATATACTAAAATATTTTAAACCATGCTTCAAAAATCCAATTATAGTAACTGCAATAAAAATAAATAAAGCCATTATTAAAGTAACAATGATATGACTAGTTACTGTAAATGCATACGGAAGCATACCCACCATGTTACACAACAACACAAACATAAATAAACTAAATATAAAAGGGAAATAAGGTTTAGCTTTAGAGCCAGCAGTATCGTTAATCATTTTAGCAACGAAACCGTAGAATAATTCTGCAATCAACTGAATCTTATCAGGTATTATTTTTTTCTCTTTAGTGCCTAAAAACAAAAAAATTGCAATTATTGATGCACTGATAACCATAAATAAACTAGCGTTAGTGAAAGATAAATCTATTCCAGCAATCTTTATCTCAGGTCCTATTTTGTGGACACTAAATTGTTGCATTGGGTTACTTGCCATAAAAATCCTGTAATTTAATCCTCTTTTTGCATTCGGTTGGCAGCCCTTATAACATTTAATATTCCAGCCGCAGCTCCTAAAAAAAAGAAGATTATTATTAGCCATGGTTTAGTACCAAACCAACTATCTAAAATAAACCCAATTATTGTCCCAACCCCCACTGCAGCAACTAATTCGGTGCCTAATTTGAATGCATTACCCATAAAAGAGCCTCTTTTTTCGCCGTTTGAAAGAGATTGTTTTTTTATTTTTGATTTTGCAATTTTTAGGCGAGTTTTGAAATCTTCTGGGGCAGTCATTTTTAATTTTGTTAAGCTACAAGCTCTTCGGCTTTTTGTAAGTCAACCGCAACTAACTGGCTAATTCCCTGTTCAGCCATAGTAACCCCATACAATCTATGCATTCTTGACATTGTTAGGGCGTGATGGGTAATTATTATAAATCTTGTTTTCGTAATCTTTGTTAGCTCGTCAAGTAGTCCACAAAATCTGGTTACATTAGCATCATCTAAAGGAGCATCAACTTCATCTAAAACACAAATTGGAGAGGGGTTTACCAAAAAAACTGCAAAAATTAAAGATAAAGCAGTTAAAGCTTGTTCTCCTCCAGATAGTAAAGTTATTGATTGAAGTCTTTTTCCAGGGGGAGACACAAACATTTCTAAACCTGCTTCTAAGGGATCATCAGAGTCCACCAACTCAATTTTTGCTGTTCCACCACTAAATAACTTTGTATAAACTTCATTAAATTTCCTATTAACTTTAGTAAAAGCCTCCAAAAGTCTTTCTCTTCCTTTTTGATTAAGTTCATCAATACTTGCTTTAAGTTTTACAATTGCAGAGTAAAGATCAGATCTATCATCTTCCATCTTTTTTATTTCAGTCTCATATTTTTTTGTTTCTTCGTCAGCTCGCAAATTTACAGACCCGAAAGACTCTCTTTGTTTTTTAATTTTTTCAATTTTTAATGTTTGATTTTCGATACTTGGGAAATCTTCATTAGATAAATTACTTAAATCTGACTCAGAAAATAAAGATCTTTCGTTTTCAATACTTAATTCATTTTTTACTGAATACAATAAATCATTTTTTCTACTATCCATTCCTTCTATTGTAGCTTCGTTTCTAGCTTTATTTTCTTTTAAATCAGATAACTTAGATTGTATTTCTTTTAAATTTTGATTAATTAAATTGTATTTCTTTTCAGACTCAATTAATTCTATTTCAATTTCTTCGCTTCTTTTTTTGGTATTTTCTAAATTTTGTAAATTTTGGCCTTTAGAAATTGCTATACGTTCGGGGTTTTTTTTATTTTCATCTAACTCTAATTTGATTTTGTCTTTTCTTTCATTAAGTTCAGAAATCATTCTTTCAGAGTTTGATTTTAAATTTCTCCAGTTTTCAAGCTCGATATCTATATTTTTTATTCTTTCTTTTCTTTTAATCGAGTCACTTTGTATAGACTTATTCTTTCCATATTTTTCAGCATATTCTTCTTGAGAAAATGTAATTTTTTTTACCAATTCTTTTAATTCGTGAAAAATCTCTTTAGAAAGTTTTTTTTCTTGGTCTATGTAAGTTTCTATTCTATTTAACAATGCATCGAGCTGACTTTGAAAATTATTTAAATTTGTCTTTGACGCATTAAGTTCTTCAGAAGAAGCGGTCTCGACTTGTATAAGTTCATTTTCTGTTTTTAATAATTCTTCTTTTTCTTTTGATATTCTTTTTTCGTTAAGCCCTGCATCTAAAGATATACTCCTCTCTCGCTCAGAGTCAGACTCTATAGTTGTAATTGATTTTTCAAGTTTTATCTGTAAGGATTTTACCCTTACTTCTTCTTCGTCCAAGCCGGTAATGTCTAAATTTATCTTTTGAAGTTTAGCAGCACTTTCCATTTTTTTGTCTCTCAAGGGAGTAAGTTTTTTTCTCTCTTCCTCAAGCAAAGTATTATTATGATTAAAATCAATACTTATTGCACTAACCTCATCATCTAACTCTCCAAGTTTTTCTGAAATTAATTTCTTATCTTTTTCTATCTCTTGGATTTTTAAAAAATACAATCCTGCCTCAAACTTTTTAATTTCTTTTGATATTTCTTTGTATCTAGTTGCTTCTTCAGCTTGTTTTTTTAAATTATCTAGTTGCTTTTGCTGCTGCTTTTTTAATTCGTCAGCTCTTTTTAAATTATTTTCTGCAGCGTTAAGTCTTGTTTCTGCCTCTTGTCTTCTAGCATGAATACCTGAAATGCCAGCGGCTTCCTCTAAAATAGCTCTTCTTTCAATTGGTTTAGCAGTAACGAGTTGTCCGATTCTGCCTTGGCTAATTAATGAAGGTGAATGGGCGCCAGTTGACAAATCGGCAAAAAAAGTTTGCACATCTCTAGCTCTAACTTCTTTATCATTAATATAATATTTAGATCCTTTATCCTTTTCTATTTTCCTTTTAATTCCAATTTCATCAAAATCCTTATATTGAGATAAACTCTCTTTATTTGTATTATCCAACAATAAAGATACTTCCGAAATATTTTTTGAAGGTCTATTAGATGTTCCAGAAAAAATCACATCCTCCATACCAGAACCCCTCATGCTTTTGGCTGAGTTTTCTCCCATACACCATCTTAAAGACTCTACTATGTTAGATTTTCCACAACCATTTGGACCAACTATCCCTGTCAGACCATCTTGAATTAAAAAAGTAGTTTTTTCTGAAAAAGATTTAAAACCATTTATTTCTAATTTTTTAAATTTCATTTATAACAATTTTTCTATAACTTTCTTAAAAGACTCATAATCATGTTTTCCGTTGTATTGTTTTTCATTGATATAAATAGTAGGTGTAGATTTAATCTTATACTTTTTTTGAGCTTCAATTCTTTCATTTAAAATTTCATCTTGAGCGATTTCATTCTTTAGACAGTCGTCCATTTTTTTATTACTTAATCCAAAATTTAAACCAATTTTTTTAATAGATTCGTTAATTATATTTATATCAGATCCAACAGCCCATTGACTTTGTTTTTTATATATTTCACCCAATAATTGAAATTTTTTATTATTATCACTTTGACATCTAATTATTATTTCTGCGTTTAGAGCAGCTAAATCTAAAGGAAAACTATGATGTTCAAACCTCATTTTTCCTTTGGTTATATAATCATTTTCCAAATTTTTAAAAATATCTTTGTGAAAATTAGCACAATGGGGACAGGTAAGAGATGAAAATACTTTAACGTTAATTTTAGAACCTAGGTCTCCAATAGCTAAAATATTATTTTTAGCGTTAACAGGGAAAGTTAACAAAATAAAAAAAATTATCTTATAAAAAAATTTATTCATTTCTCTCAGTAAAAGCCTTAAAAAAATTATTTAAAGAGCTTTTTAATTGATTATTATTTACCTCATCTATCTTTTTGTTTATTTTTTTAAAATTTTTAATTTTAATTAGTTTGTCTCTTTTAGGACTAATTTTCTCTTGCACAATCTTTAAGTTTATATGTGTAATACAATCATAACCGAAAAAACTATTGATATTGTCTATGATTTCTTTTTTTGAGTACTCAATTTCTAACTCTTTTCCATGAAGTACGTTAAGTATTAAAGTGCCGTTTTTCATTTCTTTACCCATTTTAATTGTAATTGGATAACAGGAGTCTGATATTTTTTTACTTACAATTTTTGTCCAATTGTCAATAATGTTTGAATAATTATATCCACCTTTCTTTAAATGTTTTTTTAATGTTTTCGGAATTGAGCTTGAAAAAGGTCTAAGACCTTGTATGAAATTCTTTAATTTATTACTATCATTACTATGCATATAAATTTTAATTTACCAAAAAAAATTCTAGGTTGGTACGATAATAATAAACGCAGTTTACCTTGGCGTGTTGGCAAAAATTCACCAAAAAAGCTTTATTATAGACTTTTAAGTGAATTTATGTTGCAACAAACTCAAGTAAAAACAGCAATTCCATATTTTAAAAAATTTACTAAAAATTATAAAACTTTAAAATCTCTTTCAAAAAGTAGTGAGAAAAAAATTTTAAAACTATGGGAGGGACTTGGTTATTATAGAAGAGCAAGAAATCTTCTAGCAACTTCTAAGATATTGGTTAGTCAATATAATTCAAAATTTCCAAAAACTATTAAAGAAATTAAATCACTTCCAGGAATTGGAGACTATACAGCTAATGCACTATTAGGATTGGTTCATGATCAACCAGTTATTGCTGTTGATGGAAATGTAAAAAGGGTATTTTCTAGATTAATTAATAAACAAGAAAGTAAAATCAATTTTGATCAGTTTATAGATATTAATAAAATAAAACTTTTTAATTCAAAAAGAAACTCAGATTTTGTTGAGGCTTTAATGGAATTCGGTGCATTAATATGCAAACCAAAAGACCCAAAATGCAATATTTGTAATTTGAAAAAAAACTGTAAATATTTTAACTCTTCAAAAAAGATTAAAATTAATAAACGTAAAATGATTGAAGATAAAAACTATGATGTTTTTTGTTATTTAAACAAAAAAAAACAAATTGCACTTACTAAGAAAAACAATCTTGGCTTTCTAAATCAATTTAACCTCCCAGAAATTTGTGAGTCAAAAAAAAATGCTAGCACTGGAAACTGGAAGTTTTTAAAAAGATATAGAAATTCTATTTCAAATAAAAAGTTAAATATGAATTTATATTATAAGTTTTCAAATAAAATTCCAGAATCCTTCGTTTGGTATTCAATGGAAGAAAATAAAGAATTTATCCCAACTTTTACAAAAAAAATATTTAGACAAGTATCAATTTTATTTTAATGAAAAAAAAAATAGCAATTATTGGCGCTGGTATCGCGGGTTTAACTCTTGCAAATTTTATTAAAAAAAATTCTGAACATGATTTTATATTGTATGAAAAACTAGAGAGCTTATCACTCGAGGAAGGTTATGGAGTTCAATTGTCAACGAATAGCACAAAAATTTTAAATATGATTGGATTTAATAAAATTGATAATAAAAAAATATTTCACCCTAAAGGAATAGATTTTTATAGTATTCAGAATCAAAAGATTTGTGATTTAGATTTAACACAGTTTAATACTAAAGAGGATAAATATACTACTTTACAAAGATCGACTTTAATTGAGTTTTTAAAAGATGATATCTACACGCAACATTTAAGATTTGGAAAAAAAATAAAAGAAGTTTCTGAAATAAAAGGAAAAGTACTTATCAAATTTGATGATAATACTAATGACCTTGTTGATGTGGTTGTTGGTGCAGATGGTATCTTTTCTAGTACTAGAACTTTTTTTGAAAAAAAAAGAAATGAACCAAAATTTAAAAAAGCTATCGCAGTAAGGACAATACTTAAAACAAAATCAGAATTAAATATCGATGAGCAAAATATTGCTCTTATGATGGGAAAAAATTGTCATTTGGTTATTTATCCTATAAATAAAAATAAAGAATTAAATCTAGTCTGTATTATTAGAAGTAAAAAGTACAATCTTAATGATATTAAATCTTCAATTAATAAAGTAGTGAGCCAAAACTCAAATTTAAAAAAAATTTTAAATGAAGATTTAAAATCTTGGCCTTTATATTCTACTTCTCAAATACTTCCCTCAACAAACAATAAGGTATTTTATATTGGCGATGCTTTTAACGGATTTTTACCAACATTAGCTCAAGGAGCAGGACAATCAATTGAAAGTGCTTATGAATTATTTAATCTATTAAATGAGGAAAAGACAGATATTCAAAATATTTACTTTCAAGAGAGATTAAAAAGGGTAAAAATAGTTAGAAAAAGATCTAATTTTAACTTTTTTGTCTTCCATTTTTCAAGCTCAATTATGCAAACAATTAGAAACTTTTTTATGAAAGTTTTGATTAAAAGAAAAAGATTTATCAGCTCCTATTTGGGTAAAGTTTATAAAAATTAGATCTGCTTTTCTGTAATGAATTTTTGTCTTAAGCTATCGATTAAAACCGTTGATCCATTTAAATTATAATGCCAATAAGTCCAACCATTATAACTCTCAGCACCCATTATTTTTGCAGCAATTTTGTGGATTGATCCTTCTGACTCCTTATACTTTATGCTTCCATCGGCCATTATTTTTGCATGTATTTTCTTTTTTGGATCAAATAAAGATGAACCTGGTTTAATTATTCCTAATTCGACTAAAGAGCCAAAGGGTATTCTAGGTTTTGACTTGTTATTTTCTATTGTATCTAAATAGTCATCTGTAATTTTTTTTGTTTTATTTAACCTTTCTTTTGCTGCCATAAAATATCTTTTATCTTTTTCTATTCCATAATAACTTCTTCCTAACTTTTTAGACACAACTGCAGTAGTTCCAGTACCTAAAAAAGGGTCGAAGACTGTATCGCCTTTATTTGTAGTAGCTAATATTATTCTATGAAGAAGTGACTCTGGTTTTTGCGTAGAGTGAATTTTTTTTTTATTTTTCTTTAGTCTTTCTTTTCCATTACAAATAGGTAAGATCCAGTCGGATCTCATTTGTAAGTCATCATTTAAACATTTAAGAGATTGATAATTAAATGTGTACTTAGATTTTTTATTTTTTGATGCCCAAATCAAAGTTTCATGAGCATTAGTAAACCTTGTACCCCTGAAATTGGGCATTGGATTATTTTTTCTCCAAATAACATCGTTGAGTAACCAGTATCCCAAATTTTGTAAGTGATAACCTAATCGAAAAATATTATGATATGAGCCTATTACCCATATACTCCCATTATCTTTTAAAATTCTTTTGCACTCGGTTAGCCATATTTTACAGAAATCATCATAGTGTTTAAAACTGTTAAATTGATCCCATTTATCATTTACCCCATTAACTTTGCTTGAGTCTGGACGGGTTAATTTTTCACCAATCTGCATGTTGTAGGGAGGATCAGCAAACACTAGATCAAAAGTTTTATCTGGAATTTTCTTTAACTCTTTAAGACAATCGCCATTCAAAATTTTGTTAGAAAATTTTAACATTTTCTAGATTCAACCTTAAATTGAATCTAGGGTCAAACCATTTTAGTAAAAAAATGAGTTCTTTAGTGATTGAGATTTTTAATTCGACAACATCTTGTATATAGGTTTAAAACCTTTTCTGTGATGCATTGTTATACCAAATTTTTTTAAACCATCTAAGTGAGCTTTAGTACCATAGCCAAAATTTCTTTCCCAAGCATAATTAGAAAATTTTTCTGATAATTTTATCATAAATGTATCTCTGTAAACTTTTGCAACTATAGAAGCTGCGCTTATGACTTTAATTTTTTCATCTCCATTAATTATTGTTTTATAATTTTTTAAACCTTTGGGCGCAAAGTTTCCATCTATCAAGGTTAAACCTGGTTTTACCGCAAGTTTTTTAATTGCTCTTTTCATAGAAAGCAAAGATGCCTGCAAAATGTTCAGATTTAAAATTTCCTCAACAGAAGCAATTCCAATAGCAAAATAGGAGTTATTTTTAATATGTTTTGAAATTTCTTCTCTTTTTTTAAACGTTATTTTCTTCGAGTCTTTCAGAAGCTTTAAATTTATACCTTCTTTTAGTATTACAGCGGCGGAAACCACTGGACCAGCGAGACATCCTCTGCCAACTTCATCAACTCCAGCTGTAATCAATTCTTTCAATTAAATTTTTAAGTTAGTTTTTTTCTCTCTTATCATTTTTAGATCAATCCAAGCCATTTTTTTTTGTGCTGGCTGTCTCATTAAAAAAGCTGGATGAAACGTAACAATAATAGAAGTTTTACATTCTCCAAATTGCTTTTCAATCCATTTACCTCTAGCTTTTGAAATTACAACTTCATTACCGACAAGAGCATTTAAAGCAGTGCTTCCTAATAAAACTAGTATTTTTGGATTTATTATTTCAATATGTTTTTTTAGATATGGTAGGTATCTATTTATTTCTTCTTCAGTCGGTCTTCTGTTATCAGGAGGTCGATAATTAACAACATTTGTGATGTAAACATTTCTTCTATTTAAATCTATAGAAGCTAGCATTTTATCTAATAATGCTCCCGCTCGACCAACAAATGGTATACCTTCTTGATCCTCATTAGAACCAGGGGCCTCTCCAACTATCATAATTTTTGCTTTAGGATTGCCATCAGCAAACACAATATTTTTTGCATTTTTTTTAAATTCGCAATTTTTAATATTATTAATAGATTTTTTTAATTTTTCTAATTTATCAGCTTTGTTACCAGATATCTGAAAAACATCTTTCTTATATCTATTTATTGCCTTATTATTATAAATTAAATTATAATTAATGAAATTGTAGAATTTTATTAGTTTAATTGATTTATTATTAGTTTTCTTAATCATGATAATTATGAGTATATTTAAATTTAATATTAAGCTTATCTCACAAATATTTTTTGTCATCATTTTTTTTTCCACACTCCATGCTAAAAATCTAGATAACTTTGATGAGGGCGATAGTATTTCAAATTACTTTTCAGGAGTTTTACTTTTAAATGATAACCAATATAAAGAGTCTTATAGTTTTTTAAGGAAATTAAATGGCCTTGAAGAGTTTCATAATAATTATTCCTCTAAATTCTTACTTTCTTTAGTAAATTCAGGAAAATTTAATGAAGCTTTTAATTATGCTAAAAAGTTAGAAAAAAAAAATTTGAGCAACTTTGAAAGCAATTTAATTATAGGAGTCTATCACCTTAAAAATCAAAATTACGATTTATCGCGTAAGTATTTTTTAAGAATTAATAATAAAAAATCTAAATTTATAATTAATAATTTTATATCATCCTCACTTTATAACTGGATAAACTTTATCAACTTAGAATTTAATGATGCTAAAAATAAAATTGAATCTATAGATTCAAAATTTGAAAATTTAAAAAATATTCAGAATGTATTTCTACATTGCTTTTATAAAACTAAAGATACTGAATTATTTTTTGAGAAGCTTACTTCTAATGAAAAGATTGATTTTTCAAGATACAATTATTTTTATGCAAATTTTATGGCAAATTCAGGTAAAATTCTCAAAGCAAAAGAAATTGTAAATTCTTCACTTAAGCTATACCCGAGAAATTTATTACTTAATCAATATAAGCTTGATCTAAATAACGATAGTTATGAAAATAATTTCAATTGCAAAAATATATCTCACGTTATCGCCGAAATTTTGTATATCTCTGCCAATGCATTATCGTCACAGAATATTTATGAGTTTTCTAATTTTTATTTAAACTTATCAAAATATCTTAACCAAAATTTCCATTCATTTGATACTTTACTGGCTGAAAATTTTTACCAAACTAAAAATTTTGATAAAGCAAAAAAAATTTATAAAGAAATAGGAAAAAAAGGAAAAATCTTTCTTTGGTATGCAGCTAAACAAAATACAAAAATATTAATAAATGAAAAAAAAAATGAACAAGCGCTTAAAAATTTAACAAAGGCATACAATCAACTACCGGAAAAAAATATTTATGAAAAATATGATTACGCGAGATTTTTAAAAAATAATGACCAGTTTGAAGATGCAATAAAATTTTATACAGAAATAATTTCAAAAATTAATAAAAATCATCCACTATTTCCAAAGGCAACAGATGGCAGAGGTGTTTCTTATGAAAGAATAGGAGAATGGAAAAAAGCTGAGAGCGATTTATTGCTTTCATTAAAAGCAAGTCCAGATCAAGCATACGTAATTAATTATCTTGCTTATTCTTGGATTGAAAAAGGAGTAAAGATAGAACAATCTTTAAAAATGCTTGAGAAGGCAAATGATTTAAAGTCTAACGATCCTTATATTACAGACTCTTTAGGTTGGGCTTTATTCAAATTAGGAAGATACACTGAGTCAAAAAAATATCTTCAATCCGCCATAAAATTAATGCCAGGCGATGCAATTATTAATGATCACTACGGAGATGTTCTATGGAAAAATGGATACAAAATACAAGCAAGATATTATTGGAAGAATACATTAAATTTTGAGGATGTAGAGGATGATATGAAGGATAAAATTAAAAATAAATTAGTGTTAGGCCTATAATAAATAAAATGATATTAAAATCATTCTCAAAGATTAATTTATCACTAAAGGTAAACAAAAAATTAAAAAATAGTAGATTACACGAAATACAGTCTTATTTTTGTCTAGTAAACTTATGCGATGATATAAAGATTAAAAAGATTAAAGATCAAAAAGATATAATAAGATTTCGTGGAAAGTTTTCTAAATATATTAAAAAGAGTAGCAATTCAGTAATCGACGTTTTAAATATTTTAAGAGAAAGAAATTTAATCTCTAGCTATTATTCAGTTTCAATAAATAAGAAAATACCTGTATTTGGAGGAATGGGCGGTGGAACTAGCAATGCTATCTACTTAGTTAAACATCTTACTAGAAATAAGATTGATAAAAATTTGTTAAAAGTTTTAAGCAAAAGAATAGGTTCAGATATTAGAATATTTTTATACCAGCAAGGTTTTATAAGTAATCTTAAAAAGATTTATAGTTTTCAAAAAAAACATAGTTTATATTTTTTACTTGTTTATCCAACAATTAAGTGTTCAACCAAATATATTTATTCTAAAGTAAGAAAATTTTCTCAAAAATCAGATTTTAGTTTTAAAAAAATTAAGGTTAAAAACAAGTTTATCAAACTTCTAATAGGCGAAAATAATAATTTGCAATCTATTGTAGAAAATAAATACCCAACCATTAAAAGATTAATTATAGAAATTAGGCAAACAAAGGGATGCTATTTTTCAAGAATGACTGGTTCAGGGTCAGTTTGTTATGGTGTATTTAAAAGTAAAAAATCAGCCAAAGCTGCGTTAAATATAATAAAGGTAAAATATCCTAAATATTCGTCGTGGGTCGCTAAAACTATTTAATTTTATTAATTTATGATATATCAAAAACTTAATAATGGGGCATAGCCAAGCGGTAAGGCAGCGGTTTTTGATACCGCCATCCTAGGTTCGAATCCTAGTGCCCCAGCCACAGATCTATGCTTAATATAAGTTTCAATTTCATAAACAAAATTAAAAGAAACTTATTTCCATTCTATAAAGACAAAGAATTAAAATTTGTTTTCAACAAAATTCAAGAAGGCTACTCAGCTGATACTGTAACAGCTCGATTTGTAGGTGGTTGTGTTAGGAAATATTTATCTAACAATAAAATTGACGACATTGATATTGCAACGACATTAAGTGCAGAGGAAATAAAAGAAAAATTTAAAAATACAAAATTTAATGTGGTTGAAACTGGTATAAAACATGGAACTGTTACTCTTGTTACTGATAAATTTAATCTCGAAATAACAACACTCAGAAAAGATATCGAAACCGACGGTAGGCATGCTGAGGTTGAGTATATTGATGATTGGCAATTAGACTCAGAAAGAAGGGATTTTACTATTAATGCAATTTATCTTGATATTAATGGAAAGATATTTGATCCTCAAATGGGAACGGTTGATTTAAAAAACAATAATGTAAAGTTTATTGGCGATCCCCAAAAAAGAATAGAAGAAGATTATTTGCGTATCATAAGATTTTTAAGATTTAAAATAATGTATGGGAGTAAAATCGAACTATCTACAATTAATGCAATCAAACAAAATTTAGACGGAATAAAAAAAATTTCAAAAGAAAGAATTTTAATTGAGTTATATAAGATATTAGATTTAAAAAATTTTATAAATTTAAATGAAAGCACACACCTAAAGGAAATTTTTTCTTTGATATTCCCAGAATTTGAGAATCTCAAACGCTTAGAACGATTAGTGAAAATTTTTGATTATACCCAAATAAATAGGGAGCTTTTATTGGCAGTGCTTCTTATAGATGAAAAAAATAATCATGAATATTTTATACATAAATATAATGTCTCGAATAATATTAAAGAGAATTTACAAATGTTCGTAAAAAATTTAATACTAATTAAAAGAAACAAAGATTTTTTTAATAAAGACTTAGAAAAAAATATTTATTTTAATGACAAAAATCATTTAATTCATTTAAATATTTTAAATTTCACTATTAATGAAAAATTAAACTTTAAAGATTTTTCAAATACCTTAAAAAAGATACTTCAATCAAAAAAACAAAAGTTCCCGATTGATGGAAAATATTTGATGGATCATGGCATGAAACAAGGGAGTCAAATGGGTAAGGTATTAAAAAATATAGAGAAAGAATGGATTAAAAATAATTTTAAAATTTCAGAGGATCAAATGAAAAAAATAATTCGATTATACTCTAACTAGATATATTCTACGTCCAATATTTCAAAATTTTTTTCACCAGACGGAGTATTTACGGTCACCATTTCACTTTTGTCTTTACCGATTAAGGCTTTTCCAATTGGACTTTTAAAAAAAATTAAATTTTTTTTAATATCGGCTTCATCTTGGCCAACTAATTTATAACTAATTTCTTTATCTGTTTCTAAATCTTTTAGTTTTGTCGTTGAACCAAAGATTACTTTTCCGTTATTTTCAATTTTGGTTACATCAATTACATTTGCACGAGCTATTAGATCGTTAATAGCAAGAACACGTCCTTCAATTAAACCCTGCTGATCTTTTGCTGCATGATATTCAGCATTTTCTTTTAGATCTCCGTGAGATCTTGCTTCAGCAATAGCCTCAACAACTTTTGGTCTTTGAACATTTTTTAAATCCTCTAATTCTAACTTTAATTTTTTAAGACCGTTAACTGTTATAGGTTCTTTATCCATAATTATTCCCATTTTGCTTCTGGCGGCAAAGACATCAAAATAGAATCGATATTACCTCCAGAATTTAGACCAAACTTAGTACCTCTATCGTACAAAAGATTAAACTCTACATATCTTCCACGTTTAAACAATTGTTTTTCTTTATCTTTTTTTGAATACTTTAAATTTTTTTTTCTATTAATTACTTTATTTGAAATATCAATAAAAGCTAAACCAAGCTCTCTTACAAATTTGAAGTTTTTAATCCAATCTTTCGTTTCATAGTCGAAAAAAATTCCACCAATACCTCTAGCTTCCTTTCTATGGGGTAAGTAAAAATATTCGTCACACCATTTTTTATATTTTTTATAATTTTTTTTATTTTGCAAACAAATTTTCTTTAACTCGCTATGAATAATTTTACTCTCTTTAAAATCTAAATGACTAGGTGTTGCATCCATACCCCCACCAAACCATTCTTTAGATGTCACAATAAATCTTGTATTAAAATGAATTGCAGGTATTTTTGGATTTTTCATATGAGCAACTATAGAAATTCCTGATGCCCAGTATTTGCCATCTCTTTCAGCTCCTAAAATTTTAGACTTAAATTGTTTAGGAAAGATACCAGACACAGTTGATTTATTTACTCCCACTTTATCAAAAATTTTTCCTTTTGTTAAAAGATAAGACGTTCCTCCGCCCTCTTTAATATTTTTTTTATACCAATCTCTTTTAGAAAATTTTAATTTATTGCCTTCTAAATTTTCAAATGATTTACATATTTGTGCTTGTAAATATGAAAACCAACTATCTGCTATCTTTTTTCTAAATTCTGAATTAATCATTATTTCAATAAATTATTTTGTCTTAAAGCCTCAGCAGAGATTATTGCTACACTCATAGCAACATTTAGTGATCTAGTTTTTTTATTCATCGGTATTTTTATTTTATCTTTTATGGTTTCATGTAAATTGTTTGGTACACCTGCACTTTCTCTACCAAATAATAATATATCATCTTTTTTAAATTTAAACTTATGATAATGTTTTTTAGCTTTAGTTGTCATAAGTATTATTCTTCTTTTTTTGTTCTTATTTAAAAAATTATCATAATCTTGGTATCTAAATATTTTACCAAGTCCAATATAGTCCATTACCACCCGTTTAAATCTTGAGTCGTTCAAATTAAAACCGCATGGTTCAATGATATGTAATTTTAAGTCCAAACAAGAGCATAATCGTATAATTGCTGCAGTGTTCTGAGGTATGTCAGGTTTATATAGAGCTATGTGCATTATTTTGGCTTAATTTTCCATATTTATGTGTCATTCTGACCCTAGAAAATAGAATTATTTAGTCTTATTTAATAATTACATTATAAACACATACATAGATGAGCAAAGAAGAAAAAAAGGTTAATCGAAGAGATTTTTTATTTACAGCGAGTTACACTGTGGGAGCCGTAGGCTTGGGTGCAGTTATTTGGCCATTGATAGATCAAATGAACCCTGACAAAGCACAACAGGCTCTTGCTACAACTGAAGTTGATATCAGTCAAGTTGAACCTGGTAAATCAATTACGGTCTTATGGAGAGGAAAACCAGTTTTTTTAAAAAGAAGAACTCCAGATGAAATTGCTGAGGCTAGAGCTGTGAGTATGGACGATTTGCCTGATCCCCAAAAAGATGAAGAGAGAGTAAAAGACGGTAAAGATGAGTGGTTAGTTATGTTAGGTGTTTGCACTCATCTCGGGTGTGTGCCGTTAAAAGATAAAGGAGATTACAAAGGATGGTTTTGTCCTTGTCACGGTTCACATTACGATGTTTCAGGAAGAATAAGAAAAGGACCAGCACCTAAAAACATGGAGATACCTAAATTTGAATTTGTAGATAACAACACCATTAAGATTGGATAATAATTATGAGTGATCACGAATACGTACCTAAGTCGAAAGCAGGAAAATGGTTTAACGATCGTTTACCTTTGTTGACACTTGGTTCACACTTAACCGATTATCCGACTCCAAAGAACTTAAATTACTGGTGGACATTTGGAGGAATTTTAACTTTTTGTTTATTGACACAAATAATAACAGGAATTGTATTGGCTATGCACTATGTAGCTCATGCAGATTTAGCATTCGCTAGTGTAGAACATATTATGAGAGACGTGAACTACGGCTGGTTGATAAGATATATTCATAGCAATGGAGCTTCCATGTTCTTTTTAGCAGTATATATTCATATATTTAGATCTTTATTCTATGGATCTTACAAATCTCCAAGAGAAGTAATATGGATTATAGGTTTGCTAATTTATTTATTAATGATGGCAACTGCTTTCATGGGTTATGTTTTGCCTTGGGGTCAAATGAGTTTTTGGGGTGCAACGGTAATAACAAATTTATTTAGCGCAATTCCATTAGTGGGCGAAAGTATTACAACATGGTTGTGGGGAGCTTACTCAGTAGACAATCCTACTCTTACTAGATTTTTTAGTTTGCATTACTTAATGCCATTTTTAATTTTAGGTTTAGTTGTTTTACACATCTGGGCTCTACATGTGCCTGGAAATAATAACCCAGTGGGCATAGACATTAAAAAACCCTCAAAAGATACTGTTCCTTTTCACCCTTATATTACAATTAAGGACGCTTTTGCTTTATTAATGTTTATGATTCTATTTGCTGGTTTTGTATTTTTTACTCCTAATGTTTTAGGGCATTCTGATAATTATATTCCTGCCAACCCTTTAGTTACACCAGCTCATATAGTTCCAGAGTGGTACCTTCTACCATTTTATGCAATTTTGAGATCAGTCCCAGATAAATTAGGGGGAGTAATTTTAATGTTCGGATCAATATTTATTTTATTTGTTTTGCCTTGGTTAGATACTTCTAAAGTAAGGTCTGCAGTTTTCAGACCTATTTTCAGACAGTTTTATTGGATATTTGTAGCAGATGTTCTGATGCTTGGTTACATGGGAGCAATGCCAGCTGAAGGAATTTATTTAGTTTTAGCTAGAGTTGGAACAATCTATTATTTCCTACATTTTATTGTTGTAATACCAGTGTTAGGTTTCCTTGAAAAAACAGACCCTATTCCAATGAGTATTTCAGAACCTGTATTATCTGGTGGTGCAGAGCCTTCTCTAGCCAAGAAAGATAATGAAAAAATCTAAACTTATAAAAATTTTAATTACTACTTTCGCAATATTTTTTTCTTATTCAAGCTATAGCGCAGAGCAGGTTGATCCAATTAAGGTTAATTGGAGTTTTAAAGGTTTAACTGGAAAGTTTGATAGATCAGCATTGCAAAGAGGTTTTCAGGTTTACAAAGAAGTTTGTTCATCTTGTCATTCAATGCAATATCTTAGCTATAGGAACCTAGGAGAAACTGGAGGTCCAGAATTTTCAGAAACTGAAGTAAAAGCAATTGCAGCAAGTATAGAAATCGAAGATGGTCCTGACAGTCAAGGTGAAATGTTTACAAGACCTGGCAGACCATCGGACAAATTTAAGAGCCCATATCCTAATGTTCAGGCATCTACAGCTGCAAATGGAGGAGCTTATCCCCCGGATATGTCAGTTTTAGTTAAAGCTAGACCAGGAGGGTCAGATTATATTTATTCAGTTTTAGTAGGATACGAAGACCCTCCGCCAGGAATAGTTTTAGATGATGGAGTTTATTACAATAAATATATGATAGGAAATAAGATAAAAATGTCCGCACCACTATTAGATGGAATTATAGAATATACCGATGGCACTGAGGCTACAGTTGACCAAATGGCAAAAGACGTTACAACATTTTTATCTTGGGCTGCAGAGCCTGAATTAGAAGAGAGACACAGAACAGGAGTAAAAGTAATTATTTATTTAATATTATTAACTGTTTTAGTTTACTTAAGTATGAAAAAAATTTGGTCAAGGATTGACTCTGAAGTATAAAACATCTCCATCTTTTACAACATAGTCTTTACCTTCTATCCTCAATTTTCCGTTTTCTTTACATTTTTCGGCACTTCCATATTTAATGAAATCTTCACAAGTTACTGTTTCAGCTCTTATAAAATTTTTTTCAAAGTCTGTATGTATTACACTTGCCGCCTTAGGCGCTAATGTATTTTTCTTAACTGTCCAAGCTCTACTTTCTTCTGGACCTGAAGTGAAAAAAGTATCTAATTTTAAAAGATCGTAACCTTCTTTTATAAGCTGATTGAGGCCAGTTTTATTTAATCCAATTTCTTTCATAAAAGTTTCTCTTTCATTTTTATCTAAGCCCATAATTTGATCTTCTATATCTGCACAAATTATTACGATTTTTTCATTAGGATATTTAGATTTAACGCTTTCTGTAAATTTATTTCCTTTTTCCAGATTTTTTTCATCAATATTACAAACAATTATTTTAGGTTTTATACTTAATAGTCCTAGGCTAGATAAAAATTTATTTTCTTCATCATTTTCAAAAAATTCATCTTTTCCTTGATTTAATTTTTCTAATTTTCTTTCTAGTATTTGTATCTCTTTTTCACTGAGTAGTTTTTTTTTGCCTTTTTCTAGTTTTTTTTGAATCACATCGATATCTGAAAGTATAATTTCTGTTTTAATTGTTTCTAAGTCATTCAAGGGATTAATCTCAGAATTTACATGAGTAATCTTATCCGACTCAAAACATCTAATTAAATGTACAATTGCATCTACTTCCCTTATATGAGAAAGAAATTTATTCCCTAAACCTTCACCTTTCGAAGCGCCTTTTACTAATCCCGCAATATCTACAAAAGTAATATTAGTATAAATTTTTTTTTTAGAATTAGACAGTCTTGATAAATGATCTAATCTATCGTCAACTACATCCACTATGCCAATATTAGGATCAATTGTGCAAAAAGGAAAATTGGCAGCCTCTGCATTTTTTGAAGCAGTCAGAGCATTGAATAGAGTAGACTTTCCAACATTAGGAAGCCCTACAATTCCGCATTTAAACCCCATTAAGATTTTGATTAACTTTGCTTGAGAATAAATCTATTTTTTTATCAATAAGAGTTGGTATTAATTTAACTATATTATCTGTGATTTCTTTAATTTTTTCTTCTTCGTCTTCTTTAAAATCCTCTAATACATGATTATTAACTTTTTTCTTTTGCTTAGGATGACCGATGCCGACTCGAACTCTTGAATAGTCTTTTCCAATAAATTTATCAATAGAGTCAATTCCATTATGTCCCGCACTACTTCCTCCAAATTTTGCTTTTATTTTTCCAAAATCAATATCCATATCATCGTGAAAAACAAATACATCTTTAGCGTCAATTTTAAAATAATCTATTAATTCTTTTATAGCTGTGCCAGAATTATTCATAAAAGTTAAAGGCTTAATAGCATATATTTTTTTAGACTCTATATTTCCAGTGGTAAGTAATCCTTTGAACTTTGGCTTTTGTTTAGATAGTTTGAAGTGAAGGTTAATTGCATCGATTATTTTAAAACCAATGTTATGTCTGGTGTTAGTATAATTAGAGCCAGGATTTCCTAATCCGACAAGTAAAAGCATATTAATTATTTTTTTTCAGGAGGTTTTTTTTCAGCGGACTTTTTATCATCTGATTTTTTATCACTAGCTGCTGCTTCTTTTCCTTTTTCATCTTTTTTCGTAGGATCACCATCTTTAGCTGCCGCTTCCGCACCCTCTGCAGGAGTTTCTCCTTCTGCTCCCTCCGCTGTTTCCTCTGCTGGTTTCTCTGGTTCTTTGATAACTGTTGGAGCCGCAACTGTTGCTATTACAAAATCCCTATCTGTAATTGTGGGCGCCACACTTTCTGGTAATTTTACTGAAGAAATTTTTAAACTTGTTCCAATATCAGTGCCGGCTAAATCAATGGTAATATCATTAGGTATATTTTCTGCAGGACACTTTAATTCTACTGATCTTCTAACTATATTTAAAACTCCACCTCTTTTAAGCCCAGGAGAGTCAGGATGATTAATAAATTTTACAGGTATTTCTAAAATAATTTTCTTTCCTGATACTACCCTCATAAAATCAATATGAATGGGTTCCTCAGATAATACGTGGTAGGCTACATCTCGAGGTAAAACTTTTTCTTTTTTTCCATCAATGTCTAGTTCTAGAACTTTAGATAAAAAGTTGTCCGTGTTAATGATGTCTCTAATAGCTTTTTTTTCTATAGAAATTTTTTGATTAGGATCTTTCCCTCCATATAAAATTGCTGGAATAAATCCGCTGGCTCTCAACTTATTTGTTGAACCTGATGTAGCGTTATCTCTTTTTATTGCTTTTAAGTTACTCATTTAATTTTTTGTTGGAAAAGGTATATAACTCAACTTATTTCATAAAACAAGTATTAATTGAATAAATCTGATACAGAATTAGAATTCGCTATTCTTTTGATCGCTTCTGACATTAATGAAGAGATAGATAGAACCTCTATTTTATTGTTGTTTTTAATTTTATGAGAATTATCAATCGTATCAGTTATTATAAGTTTTTTAATTTTAGAATTCTTAATTTTTTTAACAGCATCACCACTTAAAACTGCATGAGTAATAAAAACATAAACTTCGTTAGCTCCATTTTTTTTAAGAGCCTCAACAGCATTTACAATAGTTCCACCGCTATCAATTATGTCGTCTACAATAATACAGGTTTTATTTTTTACATCTCCAATTATATTCATGACTTGAGACTTTCCGGGGGCAGGCCTTCTTTTATCAATAATTGCAAGATCTGCTTTAATTCTTGTTGCTAATCCCCTGGTTCTTTGAACACCTCCAACGTCAGGTGAGACACAAATTAACTTTTTGTTGCTTAATTTTCTTTTAATATATTTTGCAAAGAGAGGTGTAGTAAATAAATTATCTACTGGCATATCAAAGAATCCTTGAATTTGACCGGCATGCAAGTCAACTGTAACAACTCTACTGGCTCCAGCATTAGTAATTAGATTAGCAACGACTTTTGCAGAAATAGATGTTCTTGGTGCAACTTTTCTATCTTGTCTAGCGTAACCAAAGTATGGAATGACCGCAGTAACGTTTTTAGCTGAAGATCTTTTTAATGCATCGATTACTAAAAGAAGTTCCATTAAATTATCATTTGCAGGATTCGACGTAGATTGAATTACAAAAACACTATTACCTCTAATGTTCTCATTAATCTCTATATAGATTTCACCATCGGCAAATCTTCTTATATTAGTATTAACTAATTTTAATTTTAATTTTTTGGAAATATCCTTGCTTAACTTAAGGTTGCTAGTTCCAGATAAAATTTTCATGAAATATAATTACTTATATAGCTATTTTTAAATGTTTTCAAACCAAATCCAGTTATATGTTGTTGAAGGTTTATACGTTAAAGAGCTTTAACAATTAATAATATATTAATTAATTTTGGCTAAACTTTGACAGTTTTTTCATAATACCTATGAGACAAGACTTATTACAGTAATACACCTACCATAATCTTTTTCCTGTAATTTTTGAGACCTTCTATAACTAAAAAAACTACTTTTTTCTCTAAAAGTATCTCGGTTCACATGATCAACTTTGACATTAAGTTTTATAAGTTTATCGTTAATATATTTTCTAAGATCAAATAACTTTTTTCCATTATTTTTTTTTGAAAAATAGACAGTATTTTTTTTAGATTTTGATATAAATTTTTTATAAAAATTGATATCTACTTCATAACTTTTTTTACCTATACATGGCCCTACGCCAGCGAATATTCTATTTTTTGGGTTGAGTTTTCTAAATTGTTTAATTGTATTTTCTATTATTCCAGATGAAGCTCCCCTCCAACCAGCATGAACACAGCCAATGATTTGATTTTTAATGTCATAAAGAATTATTGGAACACAATCTGCTGTGACAACCCCTAAAGCAATACCTTTCATCTTTGTTATAAGCGCGTCTGAATTAAAATTTTTAAAATTTTTATTTTTTTTGTTAATTATAATTACTTTGTTACTGTGAGTCTGGTGCATCAACGTTAGTTGTTTCTGGTGTACTTTCATTTTTTTTGATACTAAAGATAAGTTCTTAATAACATTTTTTTGACTATCCTTTGATCCTCTGCCACAATTAAGGCTATTGTAAATTCCTTTTGAAAACCCTCCTTTTCTAGAAAAGAAACAATGCTTAACATTATTAAATCTTTTAAATTTTTTTGAGAAAAACATTATTCAAATCCTAAAAAATTATTTTTTTTCGATTTATAAGCAAAAATTACCTTAAATAAGTTGCCCATCAACTTTTTGTCTAGCAATCTTTTTAGCCTTAAATATAAATTAGACTGTTCTTTGAAACTCATTTTTTGACTTAAAA
>JACLAC010006960.1_pt1 | contig 26424 bp, 27 predicted proteins | sample 8027881 | NCBI WGS metagenome assembly JACLAC01 (sample SAMN15725517, study PRJNA655200) | protist metagenome | isolation source: fluorescence activated cell sorting (FACS) single amplified genomes of... | place: Spain: Blaines Bay Microbial Observatory, Mediterranean Sea | collected 2016-01-19 | reverse complement strand
CCTTTTCAAGCAGAGATGCTCTCTGTCTGGCTGACCCGAGCGTTCACGGTGGATCTCGTCGAGCATCTGGCAGCAGAGTTGGGAGGGGCACAAGCAGTGAAGCTTGATCCTGCATTACGAAGTTTGTTGGGAGTGGGCAACTCGACTGGCTTAGGCATGGCTCCCTTCTTGGTACGTCATCCGGTGCTGATTCATCACTGGTTTGCTGCTCGTGAAGAGGCGCTTGCGCGGGTACGCTCCCAACCAAAGTTAACTTCAGAAACACTTGATCAATTTTGTGAAGTACTCAGAGCAAAACAGGAAAACGCAAATCAGTGGCAGAGTGAGCATCCACTTCAGGTAGTCAAGTTGAAGGAACTGCGGGAAGGCTTGAGGCAGCTGCATACATTTGTTCATGAAGAGTGGGATATAGCGCAAAAATACCCATGGGACGCACTCTGGTATTGGAGTCAGCTTGAACTGCCGCTGGAAGCACAGGAGGCATTGGCAGCCCTCTTATTGGAGCCGCATGGTGAGTTGATTGATGATTTAGGAGATCAGATGGCTACAGACGAAGAAGTGACTTTCAAGGTCGATGGCAGTCAATTGATTGGTGAGTTGAGAAAGCATTTGCATAGTAACTTTGTTTGGGCTTTGGGAACTGATTATCAGCAACCAGAACAATGCGCTCGCTTTTGGTATGTGTCAGAAGAAAAACTAGAACCTCGCCTTGGTGAACGACACAGCGAACCTGGTGCTGAACGAGAACAGCCCCTGGACATTGGTCGCCAAGTAGCTGAACTCCAGGATTTGCTCAGAGAGTGGTTTGATGAGACTCCAGTGGCTCAACTATTGTTGGTGCATCCTGAGTTTCGTTCCATTGTTCGTCGTGTTCAACTATCTGCTCATTATCCTTTTGCTGAAATCCAGGACAATCTCATTTCTTCTGAGATGCTGCCCATTGACCTCTTACGAAGCAAACTAGCTTTTTTTGGAGCAACTCACTTTGATCCTCGTTCTGACCGCTGGGTGCGAATTAGCTTGTTTCAAGGGGAGCCTTATCCAAATGAATTGAACCGTGCAGATGTCTCCTGAGAATCAGCAAGTCTCAGAAGATTTTTACACTTCTGGGGACCTCTGGTTTTCTCAGTCTGAACTCCAGCAACTTGTAGTTAAGGTCGCCCGGGGATCTGGTTATTGCTGGAGTGATGCAGAAGAAATTGGCTGGGCAGCGAGTTGGTTGAGTAAGTTTGGTTTGCCCGGTGAGGATGTTGTGTTGAGCTTGATGCACTCAAGCGAGCTGATAGCACCAACACCAACACCTCAATTTTGGAAGGAAGGTCGTATTCCGCATTGTCCATTGCGTTGTGGACTGGCACTAATGGATTTTGCGCAATTGCCTGAGGGATTGGGGACTTCTTCGCTGGTGATTGAGTCTATGTTGGGTTTGCCCTGCTTTCTAGCTTTTGCAGCACGGACTGCTCGACAAATTCAGCATCCGCTGAAAATTCAGTGGGAGGAGCAGTCTCTGTTCATGAATGAGGCGGCTCAGCCTAGTGTAGAGATTGATAAGGTTTCAATGGAATTTGGGAAGATAGTGGAGGTTAAGATTACGCGTTCTGAATCGGACATGGCTTATGTTCGGACAAAAAACTCCCAATACTGCGTGCGTGTATCTTCACAAAGTTTTGAACAATTAGAGGCCTTTGCTCAGCAGACTCTGGTTCCTGCCTCAGATTTATCTCGACTCCGAGCTGGTGGTCACGATAATCCAACCTCTTGAACGAGACTGCTAGTCGTTTGTCCACGGATTTGCGGTAGTTGGCTTTTGTTTTGCGGAAGTAAGTACTGATCAGAATGTCTGATCAAAAGTGATTTGGTATCAACTTAAAGAGAGCGAATTTACTTGACTCAGTTGTTGGTTCAATGGCAAGAATAAGTATTATCCTGTCAAAATTGTTAAAAATAATAATTTAACTCCAACAATCGGAAGATTGTTAGGCAATCTCTTCAGCAGTAATTGAAAATAAAGACCCGAACTGTCGCAAATTCAATCAGTACAATAAGCTTTCATTAAATAGCCACAGCCAGAGATAAAAAAGATGCGAAACCATGAGGTGAGATTTGTTGACAGCAAGCACTATCGAGGAGACTGCCGAAGATATCACAAACGTTTTCCAGTGGTTCTACCAGCGACACTTCAGTATAACGAGAATGAGGGAGTAGTGAAAGTACTCGATATCAGCATGGGAGGGTGCAAGATGATTGCGAATAATCACTGCAGCCCTCATGCGAAAATCAGCATGACTTTTTATACTCCTTCAGAGGCTAATGCAGAGGAGTTAGTCGCCTGCTCGCCTATTCATGCTTTAGTAGTACGCTCCCATCACACAGCAAATGATCATTATATCATCAATGTCGATTTTCGGGGGGCGCTGTTCCATGAACATGGAATCGAGCAGCTGATTGAAATCCACAAGCACCAAACACATCAATAAAGTCACCCAACTTTGCCTTCATTTTTACCCTGCCGGGCGATCGTTTTTAGTATTTTCAGAAGCGGTTGATATCGTGTCTAATCAACAATCTCTATAAACCATATTCCCAGCTGGCATTCGGGTTCTACAAATCTGAGCATCGGTCATTTCTACATCGGTCAGATCCGCTCCACTAAAGATTGCCTCGTGGATCTTTGCGCCTTTGAGATTTGCGCCTTTGAGATTTGCGCGACTTAGGTTGACTACCATCAGGCGGGCGCCCTCCAAATTGGCGTTACTCAGGTTTGCTTCACCAAGCATTGCTCCAGTTAGATTTGCACCACGCAGGTCGGCTCCCTGAAGATTGGCCTTGTAGAGGTTGGCCAACCCTAAATTAGCGTTTTCTAGCGAGGCTCCTGCAAGGTTGGCCCACTGCAGGTTAGCAATTTCCAGATTGGCCTCAAACAGGTCCGCGCGATCCAGGTCAGCCCCTTCTAAATCTGCACCGACTAGTTGAGCATGAATAAGCGAAGCTTCTCGAAGCTTTGCGTCCACTAGATTTGCCGAGAGCAGTCTAGCTCCAGCCAATTTGCTGCCAACAAGGTTTGCTTTCTGAAGATTGGCTTCAAATAGATTTACCCCCAGTAGTTCGCGCCCTTGGAGTTGGGCAAATTTCAGATCACAGCCTTCGCATTGCCCTTCTTTCAGCTTTTTCAAATCCTTTGAATCTACGGCACACAGATTGGCGCCAACAAGCAAGGCTACTAGGCTCGATATGAGTAACTTAGAACTGGCGAAGAGCGGTAGGTGCATGGTTGAATTCTCCATCGGGTTGAGATCTGTGAATATTTGTTGTGAACACAAACTAGCACGAGACGACAGAGGCAGGGAGTGATTCGAGTTGGTTCGATACGTCCCCTTCCGATGGTGGCGATTGAAGCCGCAGTGAATTCCTGCCATGGTGATTCAAAGTCTTTACCGATGCATACCCTTGACCGGAAAGGGAGTCAAAAGGAATTTACGTAGACTCTTTTTAATAAACCAATTGAGGGCGGATGACTAGTTCGAAAAATCCGCCAAATTTGATGAGTTAGCAACGCTATGGATTTCTGATGGGTTTTCTATCACTGGCGCTGTCAAAAAGTGCCCAGAAACGGTTGAAACCCTAGGGCTGGGAAGTCCTCACTTGCTTGCCTTTATTGAGCATCTTTGGTTGGAGTCCCCATGGTAGATCGCTGAATGGCCAACGATCTGAACAGTCCCAAAAGGACGGTTGCTTCTCTGGAAGATGATGCTTAATTAGGTTCACTACTGGTGCTGGTTGTGTTACTACAATAGCAGTAATCTTTTGGGGAGTCGGCATCTTTGCAAAAGAAAATCTTGGCTTTTGAGACAATTTTGTCTGGATGCTCTCAATGAGAGTGGTCTGAGCACAGTTAGCACCACAGTCGACCATGAACTGGTGCATCATAAGGCTAGATTTGAGCAAGCATTTGGAAGGGTCTATAGCCGGTGTCTGCTATGAAGTCACCGGCTCTGCTGACGAATTTGCTACCTTTTCAGCTACAGCGGTATCCCGATCATTATCTCCACGCCTGAAGATCCTATCGGTTGTTATATCATTGTAAAGACGAGTCTAATCTATCATATGCATACGAGGCGATAATTGATCCGGAGCTGCTTCCTCCTGTTTGTTTCCGAGTGATGGACCCCAAAGAAGTGTAGCAACAAAATCTCATTTGACAAAGGTTGCCATAGGAATTGCGAAGTGATCAGGAACAAGACTTCAATAAATTTTAGAATCCAAAGAAAGCCGCATTGGGATCAATTGTTTCGATATGCAGTCGTTCCCAATTCCAGACCAGCATCAAGGTTTGACTTTGTCGAGGTGTAATGGTCGCTTTGATGTCATGATACTGAATCTTCAGTGAATCTGTAAAGTAGTTGATCGCATAGCCCAACCAAAGTTTGCCAGAGACTTCTAGGATCAAATTTAGGCCATAATAGAATTGGTAACCCCACTCACTCTTCTCCTCATAAGGTGTGATTTTTCCTGAGGCTGAAGTGTGAGTAGCATTGTGGTAGTCCATGCCGAGTCCAAACGCAGCATAGGGTTGCAGATGAGCAAGCCCCAGTCGCAGATCATAGCCAAGTGAATAAGCGAAACTTAGGTTGCGATATTCGACAACATGATCGTTGCCAGAACTATCAGTTCCTTCCCCTTGAAATGACAGACTCAGCAAGTGTAACCCGTCCAATAGTCCGCCATCAAAGCCACGATCCTGCCAAAAAGTAATCTCGTTATGCATGCCATTCATCGTCAGGGCCAGGTCTGAATTCTGGGCTCTGAAGTCGGCTTTAGTGGGACCGGTGGCAAACCAGCTAAGCGTCTTATCCTTCCCACTTTCCTCCTTCTCTTCTTGTGGAAAAGCCGAAGAAAAGGTTGATATGCAAAGAAAGGCAAAAAGCAACAAGCATCTAAAGTGGGGTCTCATAATTTGGTTCAGCATAGTTCCCCGGGCGCTGAACTCCCTGTTCAATGGCTGGGACAGAGTTGGCAGAAATAATCTCGCGGAAGAACCCGTCAGACAAGCAAAGGCAACACCAACGACAACTGACATCGAGAAAGATGGGAAGACCCTACTTTGAGATCAAACTTTCAGGAAAGATTGCTCAAGGGCGAATCGGCAAGCATACCAACTGATGGGAGCCCCTCGAAAGCAAATGGAAGCGCAGACTGTGCAGAACAGCCGCTACACTCAACCCAGCGATCAGACCGCCCCAGACGCTGATAGCACCCCATTCCCAAACAAATCCAAAGAGATAGGCCAACCCCATTCCAACAGGCCAATAGGAAAGCAAGTTAGTTAGTAAGGGAATGCGGGTATCCTTCAGTCCCCGTAAGGCACTCATTGTGGAGACCTGCAATCCATCTGAGAGCTGGAACAAAGCTGCCATCCAAAGAATCTGGATTGTTAGTTCGGTGACAGCAGGATCACTTGTGTAGAGTCCACTGATTGCGTGTGGAAACAGAACGAGAATGCTGGCAGTCATGGCCATGATGCCGACACAAACACCGACTCCCAGCCAACCTCGAAAACGGACTTCCTGCCAATTTTTTTGACCAACCGCATTACCCACTCGTTGGGAGATCGCTGCAGAGATTCCCAACGGGATCATGAAAGCCAAGCCTGCTACATTGATGGAAATCTGGTGCGCTGCCAGTGCGACTACCCCAAACTTACCCATCATCAGGGCAATTACTGTGAACATGCAGACTTCTGCCCCGAAACTGAGTCCACTTGGAATGCCGACTCGCAAAATTTCCCGCCAATAGCTCCAAATGGGCCAGTCAAATCGACTCAGAAAGCGAATATTTTCAGTTTTTTGACTAGATTGCAGATAAAGCAGCGCTCCTATCAGAATTACCCAATGTGCGATGGCGGTCGTCCATCCAGCTCCCACAGCACCCATCTTTGGAAAACCAAAATTGCCGAAGATCAGGGTGTAGTTGCCAATAATGTTGACACATAAGCCTAAGAGAGTGAGGTACATGCAAGGCCTAGTGATTCCAAGACCATCGAGACTATGCCGGATGGCCAGAAAGACATAGGCTGCGGGTAATCCCCAGACAACTGCTTCCAGATAGCCATCAGTGATTCTGACAACATCGGGTTCATAGTCCATCCAGCGCAACAGATGATCCATATGAGGAAGTACTAGCATACTAAGCAAAGCCAGCAACATACTAATCCAAATGCCTTGTCGAACACTGGGGCTAATTTTGCGGATATTACCTGACCCTTCTAGTTGAGCGACGATTGGGGTCAGGGCTACCATCACACCAATGCCCAAGCAAAAGATTTGATGGAATAAAGCACTTGCTGAGGCAACTGCTGCTAGCTCATTCGGGCCAGCATGTCCAGTCATCACGGTGTCAACAAACTGCATTGAGAGGTTCAGCACTCCTGAGACTACAACGGGTAATCCAATGCGCAGCAAAACTTGGCTTTCCTCAATGATCGGAGCAGCATTCATAAGTGCTTTATAAAATTAAATTCTATTGATGAGGGAAAGTGAATTTTATGAAAAGCGGAAACAATATTTCTATCAGGAGGAAATTCACGATGAAGAGGGCCTGTGGAAAGTCCAGCCAAATTAAGCTATCCTCTTATTTAAAGTAAGCGTAGTGAGCTTCTGAAGAGAGGATCAAGAAATGTACTTTTTTTCCATTCGTCTTGTTGTTAACAACTGGGCTTAACAACGTTACATCACTTCCTGTATAAGAGGAGAATTCCATGGCAAACAACGACAAACGAAGTACCTACGGTCAGGGACGGCTATATGATTCGATCGTTGAAACGATCGGCAATACTCCATGTATTCGGATCAACAAACTTGCTCCAAAGGGAGTTCGACTTTATGTAAAAGCCGAAGCATTTAATCCTGCTGCATCGGTCAAAGATCGATTGGCAATTAGTATCATTGAAGAAGCCGAAAAGCGAGGTGACCTTAAACCTGGGCAGACTGTGGTTGAAGCTACCAGTGGCAATACAGGAATTGGCCTTGCAATGGTCTGTGCAGCTAAAGGCTATCCTCTAGTAGTCACAATGGCGGATAGTTTTTCCATTGAACGACGTAAGCTGATGCGTTTCTTAGGAGCCAAAGTTGTTCTGACACCAAGAGCTCAGAAAGGCTTTGGAATGTACAAGAAAGCAGTGGAACTGGCAGAGTCTAACGGTTGGTTTCTAGCGCACCAGTTTGAGACTACAGACAACGCTGATATTCATGAGAATACAACCGCCCGTGAGATCATTGCTGATTTTGCTGGAGAGCGACTGGACTACTGGGTCACAGGATATGGTACTGGTGGAACAGTTACCGGTGTAGCCCGGGTGCTACGTAAGGAACGCCCAGAAACTAGGATCATTCTCAGCGAGCCTGCAAATGCTCAGGTTGTTGGTAGTGGTCATGTTCAGGAGCGAGATGCAGATGGTTCTCCGTCTGTGAGTCACCCTCACTTTGAACCACACCCGATTCAGGGCTGGACACCAGACTTCATTCCCCTAGTTCTGCAGGAGTCCATTGATAATAAACTGTTTGATGAACTGGTTCCGATTGCGGGTGCTGCTGGTATTGAGTGGTCTCGTAAATTAGCAACTCAGGAAGGGATCTTTACTGGAATTTCAGGGGGCTCATCCTTTGCGGTGGCGGTTCAGATTGCTCAGCAAGCAGAGCCTGGATCTGTCATCCTCTGCATGCTAGCAGATACTGGAGAGCGCTATCTCTCCTCCCCACTTTTTGAGGCAATCAGTGAAGACATGACGGATGAAGAAATTGCTCTTTCAAAGTCAACTCCTGGTTACCAGATGTCGGAGAGTTGAGCACGCTACTGAGATTGAAATCAGCATTGTTCTACCCTTTCAAAGAGTATAGGTTTGTTCTTTGCTCACTTTCCAAAGAATTAAATGCACAGATTTCTCAAATAGTGAAATCTTACAATCTATCTACTCACCAGGACACTTCATGAAAAGAACAATTCTTATTTTCGTTAGCTTCTGGCTGGGAACGACAGTCTGGGCTTTAAATCAAGCACACTTTGAACGGTTGATGCAAACGAAGCGTTGTCTAGAATGTGATTTGTCAGACATGAATCTGAGAAATGAGAATCTGAAGGGGGCTGTGCTGGTTGACAGCAACTTGCAGCGTGCAAACTTGTGGGATGTGAACTTGCAGATTGCGTTCCTTCAACGAGTGAACTTTCAGAAGAGCTATTTGCAGGGTGCTAAGCTGATGGGGGCTGATCTGCAGAACGCAAATTTTCAGGGAGCGGATCTGCGCGGGGCTGATTTGCAGGGTGCTAATTTACAAGGGGTGAACTTCGATGGAGCCAACTTGGAAAGAGCAAAACTCTCAGGAGCTCTCATGCTCGGAGCCAAGCTATGCAACACGATCCTGCCAGATGGCAAGGTGGAGTACAGTGGTTGTGTGCTGAGCAATTGATAACGGAAGAGTAAGATTTTGAATTCTTGAATCAGATCTCAAAAGTCCTCCATCCTTTGGAAGGAATCATCAAATGGAATGCCGCCGAAGCTGGTGTGATCTTCATGGATATAGCCGAATTCTACCACGAAGGTTGGAGTGAAGAGCTACTAGGGCAAGCAATTCGAGACATGAGAATTCCTAGTTAGAATTCAGTGATCACAACAAAAGTTCTTGGATGCATGCGGTCGGGTATCAATGACATGGAATTGACTCGGGTGCACATGCATCATGAAGTGGATACCTCCATAGGAAGCTGGGCTTGAAGCACATTAATCTCTACCAAATTCACGTACTGGATCTACTGACAACCATTGATGAGACCTTGTGGGCCTTGGATGGCTCTAGTATTTAGTGGCGAGGTGTGCCATATCGGAATTTTAATTCAGGCAGCCTAGCAAGTTGCAAAAGCCAATCATTGGAACCGGTTCGAGTCCGTTCAAACTATACCTTGGTGGGACGTGACTTGGAACGTGAGGTCTTGCCTATTTGTAAGGAATCAATCGGAGTAATGGTTTGGAGACTCCTTGCTGGAAGTTTGCTCAGTGCCGATTTCCTAGGGAATAGTGACAGCCCAGGAGGAGCCTGACGCACTAGCTTTGATTTTCCACCGGTGGATTGAGGACGCGCATTCAGCCTCGTCGATGCAAGGCGGCTGGTTGCCGAGGCCCGTGATCGCAGTGGCAAGGGTGGCCTAGCCTTGGTTCCTTCAACAAACAGGCATCACGAGCATTGTCATTGGAGCTAATACGAGGGAGCAGCTAGAAGATAACCCGTAGGTTGCTAGGCTCACTCCGACTTCAGTGGAACTGGAAATTCTTGACTCTGTCATTGCGCTACCCGTTGAGTACTCCAGTCGGATGGAGACACTCCGGAACCAGGGCCGAATGGTGCTTCCAGATCAAAGGAGGTGAACTGGTTTGCCAACTGTAAGTTGGTCAAGAAATGCCCACATCTCTAGCACTCCTTAACCAAGCAGTGACTTTAGAAGCCTCTGCCAACGAATCTTGCCATAAGGCAGTCCAATCAAGCGAGCCAGCCAATTCGGTCGCTCCTCTGGAGACAGTGAAGCAATCTCTTGCTGAGCAATTGAGACCCGAATCGGTAGCCGCAGTTTGTCCAAGTTGAACGCCATTGCCTGACGGTGTTGGATTAGGAACTTCCAGGAAGGTTGAAGTTTACGAAGTGTAGCCAATCTAGTAAACTGGAGATGAATTGCGGATCCTTCGCCGACAAGAACCAACTGATCCTTTTCACTCCCAACGATTTCGACCCGACCTTCAAACTCCAGGCGACTCATTGCTTTACGTCGCGGGTGCGGATCTTTAGAGTTCCGTTGATTTTCCAGTGTCCATGCTCCGCATCTTGACCTACTCCGCTGGGAGCCCAGACTTCCATATTTTCGAATTCATAGGTGATTTCCGCATTGCGACCAGTCAATTTATCGTAAAGATCAATCGCCAGTTCTGCCCAGGATTGAGTGTGTTTCGATTCTGCCATGAGATTTCCTTGCTTTTAGGTAAATAGGTTGGGGTCTTTGATGATCTGAGCCACCGGCTTCACACTATGTACCAGTTATGGTGCGTAAAGCCCTGAAGTGGTGCTTGCCAAGAAATGATAGCGAGCAAGATAATTTTTTCAATCTTCAGTCGCTGTAGACCCTTCAGAAAAATGATGGACTACTTGCTCCGGAAGAAATTTGACACCGCCGAGTAGCAAGAAATAAGATGTATTTCTCTATTTTATTATCTACTTCTTTCAGTATTGCTTCAGAATTTATCTTGTTCTCTGAAAAACGATCAGACTACACTTTTTGCAAATTAACTATCTATTTTGTGTCTCATGTCCAAGATTTATGTTGGACATTGTATCGATAAGAATAAGCCCCAGTAATTTGAACCCTCATTCTCAAGCTTTACATGAGTTACGCAGCTGCCAAAACGATCACAATTGATGAAATTCCAGTGATTGACGTATATACATTGCGCTCTGGTGACTATAAGTTGAAGCAGGAGGTTGCTCGAAAACTTCGCCAAGCAGCAGAGGGAATTGGCTTTTTCTACATAATCAATCATCGTATCCCATCACAGTTGATCCAGCAAGCGTATGTAGCCACACAAAAATTTTTTCAGCAACCGCTGGGTTGGAAAAACCAGCTAAAGATCAATCCCAATCACCACGGTTTCCTAGCCGTTGGCCAGGCCAAGATGGAAAAGGCCAAAAGAGTAGATCTGAAAGAGAGTTTTGTTTGGGGACTGGATCTACCAGAGGGACACCCTGATATAACTGAGGAAAATCCATTTTTGGGAAGAAACCAATGGCCTTCACAAATGCCGGAATTCAGAGCAGCAGTTTATCCTTTTTTTGAAGCAGGCCTGGAATGTGGGAGAGACATGATGCGGGCTTTTGCCCTCAGCCTTGATCTGCCCGAAGAAACGTTTCTGCAGGCAACCAATCAGCCCATCGCCCGTAGTTCTGTGATTTACTATCCGCCTCACCCGTCTGACCTTGGTGAAACTCAATTTGGTGTGGCACCACATACAGATTACGGATGTCTGACCTTACTCTGGCAGGATTCAGTGGGTGGTTTGGAAGTCCAGACTAGGCAGGGCGAATGGGTCACAGCTCATCCATTAGAGAATACTTTGGTAGTCAACGTAGGAGACCTACTTTCTCGTTGGACGAACAACGCTTTTCAGTCCACTCTGCATCGCGTGATCAACCGAAAAAGTATAGAGCGCTATTCAATGGTAATTGCCTGGGATCCTAACTTCGAAACGTGGGTTGATCCAGCAGAGGTTTTTCCAGAAGCAGAGTCAGTGCAGTATGCACCTGTACAATGTGGAGAGTATGTTTTGTCACGATTCGATGCTTCATTCAGCTATCGAAAGGCAGCGCAGTCAGCATGAGTGAACTTCGCAAGCCGCCCTCCCGCCCTGTCAAATGGTGGAATTCTCGTTGGTTGGATGTCAGTCAGTTAGTTATATTCTTTGGTGCTCTGATCTGGTTTACGCTCAATGGTGCTGCCCAGATGGGATACAACTGGCAGTGGTACCGACTTCCCAAGTATTTTTGGAATGTTATTGACGGCGAGTTGATCTGGGGGCCTCTGATGGATGGTCTTTTCGTAACCTTGGAGATTGGGCTCTACGGAATCATCATTACCTTGCTGATTGGATTAACGACCGCAATGTTACGCATGTCCCAATCCTGGATAGGGAATGTGGTTGCACAAGTCTATCTGGAAGCAATTCGTAACACGCCGTTGCTTGTGCAGATGTATGTTTTCTACTTTGTCTTTGCTCCGATTCTTGAAATTCCCAGATTCTGGGTTGGAGTTCTCTGCATATCTTTTTTCGAGGGAACCTTCGCTTCAGAAATCATCCGAGCGGGTATCCTGAGTGTGCAAAGAGGACAATGGGAGGCTGGTACCAGCATTGGACTATCCCGCTGGAACATCTATCGATACATTGTACTGCCACAAGCGGTACCATTGATGTTGCCGCCGTTGACAGGGGTTTTGATCAACCTGATCAAACATTCAGCGATTGTCAGCGTGATTGCTGTCTTTGATTTGACGACACAGGGACTGGACATCATCGCAGACACCTTCATGAGCTTTGAGATTTGGCTAACAGTAGCTGCGATGTATCTAGGTATCACGATAGCGCTTTCTCTGTTGGTGAGCATTCTTGAATGGAAAGTTCGCGGCCGTCACTGAACCCAGGAGACTTGGAGTTTGACAAGTTTCCTGTTGAGCTTTCGCAACTGGCGAAAGCTTTTTTATAGCAGGCTTCCCGGGGAGAGTAGCCTATCTCCAGATTCGTTGTCTGGTTTCTTGACAACGGGTCAACAACTCTTTCTGAAAAGAGGACGTATGAAAGTCATCAAAACTTCGCTAACCCTCCTGCTAGGTCTGTTGCTGATACTTCCCGCATACACAGGTGCTTTGGCTGGGGAGACTCAACAACAACTGACCTCTGAAAGTGTCATCGAGACAATCAAGAAGCGAGGTAAGTTAATGGTTGGCATGTCAACCTTTGTGCCCTGGGCTATGCGCAACAAGCAGGGTGAATTGATCGGTTTTGAGATTGATGTTGCAAAGAAGGTTGCCGAAGATATGAGTGTTGACATTGAGTTTGTACCCACACAGTGGTCCGGTATCATTCCCGCACTAATTGCTGGAAAATTTGATGTGATCATTGGTGGAATGAGCGTTACCCCACAACGCAATCTGACTATCAGTTTCACAGCACCGTACGCCCATTCCGGGCTAGGAATTGCTGCTAATAAGAAACTGGCTGGTGATTTTGCTTGGCCAGAAGGATTTAATCGCTCAGATGTGATCTTCGTTTGTCGACGTGGGGTTACTCCCTGTACGGATGCAGTCGCAAAAATATGGCCAAAAGCTAAAGTTCGTCAGTTTGATGATGATACGATGGCGTTCCAAGAGGTCGTGAATGGTAATGCTCACGCAACTCTTTCGAGTCACCCAAAGCCTGTCAGTTTCACTTACCGGTATCCAGATGCGCTCTACATGCCGACAACGGAAAATCTGTCCCGGGGGGACGAGGCATTTGGGATCCGCAAAGGTGATCCAGATGCGCTGAATTTCTTCTCCAACTGGATCATGATCAACACCAGCAACGGATGGCTCGAAAAGCGCCATCACTACTGGTTTAAGACAATGGACTGGGCAGATCAGGTCGATCAGCAGTAATTCTTCAATTTCTGGTTGGAGAAGATTCCAATGGGAACTTCTCCAACCAGTAGTGTTATCATATGTTTCGATCTACCTTGCGCTATCGCTGGTCTTGGGTAGACTCAGTTGTCCTTATAGGAATTATTGGTTTCTTTGGCTTCATCAGCTATCGGGTTGACACTGTCTTGGTTTACCAATGGGACTGGGGCTTCCTACCTGGTTACTTGTTCCGCTGGGACGAAGAAACTCAATCACTGCTGCCAAATCTCTTGGTTAAAGGCTTGCTGACAACACTTCGGTTGGCCTTCTGGAGCATCATCCTGGCGACATTGATCGGCTTCGTCATTGGTATGATGCGAACCAGCCGCCGGCTTTTTCCTAAGGCTTTCAGTCGACTCTACGTTGAGTTGATTCGTAATGTTCCTCCCATCGTTTTCATCTTCGTCTTTTACTTCTTCATCAGTAGCCAGATCATCCCACTACTTGGTCTAGATACCATTGATCAAAGACTGGGTCCAACCGGTCAAAGTGTTGTGGAGCTTTTCTTTGGTCCGGTTTCTTTGCTCTCAAATACTTTTTCAGGAATTTTCTGTCTCGCTCTCTTTGAAGCAGCCTACATCACAGAGATTGTACGCTCTGGGATTCAATCCATCTCATCTGGCCAACGAGAGGCTGCGATGAGCATTGGACTGAGTCGTTGGCAACAGATGCGCTACGTTGTCTTACCCCAGGCCGTTCAACGTGTAATCCCTCCCTTAGCAGGTCAGTTTATCATCCTGATCAAGGATTCTTCGATTGTCTCATTGATTTCCATCCAGGAGCTCACTTTTTTGACGCTGGAAGTGGCCAATTCTACACAACGTGTCTTTGAGGTTTGGGTTTTTGTAGCTGGGGTTTACTTTGTTTTGTGCTACTCCTGCGCACTGATCTTTCGTCGTCTTGAAATGAAACTTGACTCATCGCGTATTTAGAACTAGGGGTTCACGACGACATGAAGGAGAATATTTCAAATCCAATCATAGAGATGTCTGGGGTCAGTAAGTGGTTTGGTGACTTTCAGGTACTCAAAGATGTTAGTTTGCGAGTTTTCTCTGGAGAGCGGGTTGTTGTCTGCGGACCTTCTGGCTCTGGCAAGTCTACACTGATTCGTTGTATCAATCGGTTGGAGGAGCACCAAGAGGGACGGATTATTGTTGATGGTATTGAGCTGGATCAGGATACTCAGCACATCAACAAGGTTCGTAGCGAAGTAGGAATGGTCTTCCAGCAGTTCAATCTCTTTCCTCATTTGACGGTGCTGGAAAACTGCGCGCTGGGTCCTGTGAAAGTTCGCGGTCATAGTAAAAAAGATGCCGAGGCCTTGGCGATGGAATATCTGCAGCGGGTTCGAATTCCAGAGCAAGCCGCTAAATATCCGGGATCACTCTCCGGAGGGCAGCAGCAAAGGGTAGCGATTGCCCGATCCCTCTGCATGCAGCCGCGGATCATGCTTTTTGATGAACCGACCTCTGCTCTTGATCCAGAGATGATCAAGGAAGTACTCGACGTGATGATCGATCTTGCCGAGAGTGGTATGACGATGATTTGTGTCACTCACGAAATGGGTTTTGCTCGCACAGTGGCACATCAGATGGTGTTTATGGATGAAGGGCGGATTATTGAGCGGTCGCCACCAGCCCAGTTTTTTTCAGAACCAGAACACGAGAGGACTAAGCTGTTTCTGAGTCAGATCCTTTCACACTGAGTTGAATTTGTACAATTCGATTTTGTTTTGGAGACTATGGAACCGAAATTCGATGAATTTCTAGATTCTTCAAGTATTTCCAAGAATGTGAGTTTTCTGCAATCAGACGGACTCTTGCATCAACCTTCCCAAGTTTTACCAGCTTACGAGCATTTGTCAGAGAGTCGAACTGCCATGGAAGAGTTGACCCCAGGGGAATGGAATAGTCTGAATCTATACCGAGCTCGTTACAACCAAGAACAGCAGGCAAGACAGGCTTTGGACATGCTTGCCGCTTCCAAAGACTCTCCTAGTTATGGATTCCGTGTAAACAATTATCGCCACTGTCTGCAGTGTGCAACGATGCTGTATCAGGATGGAGCAGACGAAGAAACGATTGTCTGTGGATTATTTCATGATTTGGGCTTCATCGTCTGTCCTGATAATCATGGTGAATTCTCAGCAACGTTACTCGCTAATTACATTTCTGAAAAGAATCTCTGGATGCTTCGACACCACGCCTTGTTTCTCGACCATCATGCCAGTGGAAATTTGCTGCTGGATACTAATGCACGTGAGAGTTATCGAGGGCATCCCTATTTTGAATACACTGCAGATTGGGTCGCCCGTTATGATCAGACTGCCATCCAGACCCAACACGAAACTGCTCCCTTAGAGTTCTTTGAGCCAATGGTTTATCGAGTCTTCACTCGCCTTTCTAAGGGTGTCAAGCTCCATTACTGAGTTACCTCAATGAGTGCATGGATTCATATGGTTCCTCTGGAGGAAGCGACAGGGTCCGTCAAGGATGCCTACGATCTTGCGAAGACCCCCAGTGGGACTGTTGACAACGTGATGCGGGCTCACAGTCTGCGTCCTCACACTATGGTAGGGCATCTCAAACTCTATCGGAGTGTTCTGCACCATTCTGAAAACAGTTTGCCCCTTTGGTTTCTTGAGGCTGTTGGTGTATATACCAGCCTACTCAACGAATGTGTCTATAGCTACACCCACCACTTTGCCAACATGCAGCGCCTGTTGGAAGATCCCCAGCGTTCCAAGGCGATTGAAGAAGCACTCCGTGATCAGGCGCCGGAGAAAGCTTTCTCCGGTAAGGAACTAGCGTTGATCTACTACACCGGCAAGTTGACTCTCTCACCTGGAAAAGTAAGTGAGCAAGATCTACTGGATGCACGTGAAGCGGGAGCTTCTGATGGAGAAATTCTGGAAGTTAACCAAGTTTGTGCCTACTTTTGTTACTCCAACCGAACTCTCAATGGCTTGGGTATACAGCTTGGTGAAGATGCGATTGGCTTCTACAAGGAATAAGCAGATGGCCAAAGATTTCCAAAAAGATATAGACTGTTAGAGACCCAACACACCAAAGACTCTCCTCGTCAATACTTCACTTTTGAGACATTTTCCTTCAGTCTGCTCCCCTGTATCTCCTCTGATTTTTCCTTCTGATAGCCTATATTGAAAGCACTCAACACAATCGTCGGTTTGAAAAATTGCTGTAGAATCCAGTGTTATCTGAGCCATGACTTACTAATCAGCTTTCAGAGGCAGGAATGAATCCAGATGACTTGAAAAAACTTAAGGTGACTGGCAGTTGTACCATGGGAAACTTGCAGGATGCAGTTCTGCGAGGAATAGATTTGCGGAGTGTGAATTTGTTGGCCGCCAATTTGAGTGGGGCGAACCTAAGTGGCGTAGATCTCAGAAATGCCAACCTCAGAGGAGCCAATTTATGCAATACCAATCTGAGTGGGGCAAACTTGTCAGAGGTAAATTTGCGGGTCGGCATCTTCCGTCATGAATACATGATGGGCGGTGAACTCTGCGCCGATTGGATTTATCATGAAGCCAATCTGTGCGGTGCCAATTTAACAGGTGCCCTCCTAAATGAGGCGAATTTGATCGGAGCGAACTTGCGGGATGCTCACTTGACGAGAACAGACTTCAGTGAAGCGATTCTGAACGAAGCTAACTTGGAAGAAGCCTTCTTAGTTGGTACTATCTTTGAGGATCCAAAAGTGCTAAGGTGTGAAGTCCTTTAAGTAGTTTGAGTTAGATTTCGGTGTAAGGAAAAGACCTTACTCTACAACCTCATTTGAGGAAAAAGTTTTGGAGGCAGAGAAAGTCTTGCGCATTCACTCATGTGATAACGATTCATCAGTTCATTTTGATCTTTAGTGAAAACTTTCAACCAACCTCCACTTTTCCCGTGACGGATGTGATTTGTTTTCACCTGATCTGCCTTACCAATTGCAACCATCTTGGCATCTTCCTCAGCAGCAGTCTGCTTCATTGATTCAAATTTACTTGCTTCCAAAACTCCCTCCATAGCTTTCAAAGTAGGCTTGAATTGAATAAATTCAGCAATTTTTCGAAATAGCTCTTTCGGTTTCTGGAGGAGATCTTCGTAGCTCACCCACAACAGATTAACAGAAGCTGATTGATAGATGTTCCACCAGGACTGGTGCCACTCCCAGAAGGAACCAGACTCTACTTTGCCTGGAATCCAAAGGTTTGTCAGAAAATGATCCCAGCTGCCGTTATACTGGAAGATGTGAGGCAAGTCGATAGTATGGTAGTAGTGGCTGACAGCTACATCTTTTGGGTTGCGTGTAACAACAATGATCCGCGCGCCATTCATCCCATTATGCTCGGCTCCACCAACCCAAGGAGCCAGTTGAGAAGGCGCGTGGGTTTTCAGTACTCGTCTGGATGGACACCAGCTTGGGTTGAGGTCACCGGAATTCTCAAGACCGTTCCAACCGGTCTTTTCAGGATGCCACTCTTCAAAAGCTGCTAATCCTTGGCTAGAAACCCATGCTTCTAGCCAAGGAGACATGTCCATTGGTCGGCGCACCTTTGAACCATCCCCATCCGCCAGCAAAGTGAGCACGATCTGTTGCATCCAAGTGGTTCCGCATTTTGGGTAGGCTGCAATGACAATATCGTTAGATCGCAGGGTGTGCTGCTTTCTCAGTTGGGCTAGAGCTTCTGGCTTGATAAACTGCGGATAAACAACTCCTTCATACATTATGGATTGATAATTCAGACTGAGGTTTCCCAGATTGTCTGAACCCATAATCTTTGACCAGTGGTTTGAGATGGTTTGAATATCGAATGTTTTAGGTAGTTGATGGTAGTCCATGCATCTTGGTTTCCATTTTTTCCAGATCAATGTTGACAACTGTATTGGCTTTAAATTCCTCAGATGAATGTGTCAATCAATAGCTATCACTTGAGTTTCCAATCCTTTTGCAGAATAACAAACATGAAATCCTATGCTCATTCAAAGCGCTGTGTTCTCAATTTCTACACTGCTCTTGAACAGGCAAATTTAAAATCAGTAAAATCGATCTTGAGCTCTCATCTGGCCCCCGATTTTCACTGGTATGGTGTCTACCCTTTCAATGAACGGGATGGACCTGAAGCGGTAGCAGAAGCCTTCTGGGTTCCCTTTCTCAATTCATGGACGAGTGTGCAACGTCGTCAGGATATTTTTTTGGCAGGAACTAGTGAGATTGATGACACCGACTGGGTGATCAGTATGGGGCATCTGATGGGGTTACTGGATAAAGACTGGCTAGGGATGAAAGCTTCACGAAAGCTAGCTTTTTTACGTTATGCCGATTTTTTTTGTGTTCAGGAAAGACAGCTGGTGCAAGGGGCTTTCTTTTGTGACCTGATCGGGGTGATGCACCAGTTGGGAATCTCACCACTCCCATTGCAAACCGGTGCTTCTTTTGTGTACCCAGGACCACGCACTCATAGTGGGCTGCTGTTCGAAGATCAAGATGCTGGAGAATCCAAAGAGACCCTTGATTTGGTCAACCGAATGATGGCAGATCTTTCTGCACTAAATATTTCTGGGGATGATCTGCCTCCACCAGAGTACCTCGCTAGAACCTGGCACGAAGACATGACATGGTACGGTCCCGCTGGAATTGGAGCTACCTACACGATTCCACGCTACCAGGAACAGCATCAATACCCGTTTCGAACCGGACTGCAAGGCAAGTGCTTCAATGGCCATCTTTGCAGGTTTGCAGAAGGAAACTATGCTGGTTTTTTTGGATGGCCCAATTTGACGAATACAGCGGTAGGAGGATTCTTGGGGCTCCCAGCGAGTGATCGAGCAGCAGATATGAGAGTTGTTGATATTTATCGCAGAGAGGGAGACAAGCTAGCTGAAAACTGGGTCCTAATTGATTTGCCCTGGTGGCTCAAGCAACAAGGCATTGATATCTTAAAGAGAACAGAACAGATTATTGCGCCTGAGAAATTTTACCAATTAAGCTAGGTGTGTCTTCTGCTGACATTAAGTTTCAACTGGTCCTATCTATTTGGGTAGCATAAAAATCTTAAAAATTACTCTAGTAGCAAAATTCATCAGAACGCTTCCACCTCCTTTATATTTGGTTTGATCTAAGTCTATATTTACTGAAATGAGAACTAAATCCATCAAAGCATCAGGCGCTAGCTCAGAAATTTTTTTGGAATTGGGGTATTTAAATGCTATTCCAGTTCTTTCCCAACACGCAGCACAAGAAATTTGGGCAATGGTGAGCGGATCTTTGGAACTAAATGGTCCCAGGCGTTTTAAAACACACTTGCTTCTGCCTATCTTAGACAAGTTGGTAAGAAATGCTAAAATTTTACGTGTGGTCTGTAGCGCACTGGGATCTGAAAATATCCTTGTCTGGTCTTCAGACTGGTGTATTAAGCAGGCTCATTCGCAAGGTTTTTACAGTTGGCATCAGGATTCTACTTACGCAGGTATGACTGAGCCAGAAAAAGCACTCACAGTATGGTTGGCATTGACACCATCGATGCCAAAGTCAGGATGCTTGCACGTTGTGCCTAGATCACACAAGTGGGGTCAATTTGCACATGAACCTAGACCATCAGATGAAAATATGTTGAGTCGAGGACAGCAAATCGTTGTTGATGAAAAAATCGCTGATTTCACACATGAAGCAGTTGATTTAAGATTGCAACCCGGTGAAATGAGCCTGCATAGCTTTCGATCTATTCATGCTAGTGGCTCAAATCAGACTGATTATCCAAGAGTTGGATTTGCCATTCGATATTGCACCGCTGACCTACAACGTGAAATTCGAATCACTGAGAAAGAATCTGCAATGCTAGTTGCTGGTGTTGAACCAGAAAACTGTTCATTCATCATGGAGTCTGCTCCAAATCAATCAATGGGCGTTGAAGAAGTTTTAGAATGGAAACGGGCGGTTGATCGTGAAAATAAGAATTACTTTCAAGATAATCCTGTACGCCAAACGTACCACAGTTGAGCAGGTAAGATTTAAATTTTTATATACTTTTAAATCTAACTATTTCCCTTGTAGGCTACGAGTAACTAGATCATGGGTAAGGAAACCAAAACTTTGTCTCATATAAAATTAAGTGAAACTCTCCACTCTTACTCTTCAATATCTTCTTTTGTTGGTAACACAATAAGGATTCCCAAAGCTGCTACTGAGCCTGTGATTAGCAACGTGTTAAGATCAATTGTTGCACCTCCCAAGAACAGCAAAACAATAATTGCAAACAAAAAGTATATTAGAATTTTGTACTTTGAATTCATGTTAATTTTTCAAGTAAATATCTTTTTAATCCCTCAAATAAATTACAAATCCAACTGTTGAACCACTCATCTGCAATCCACATCCAGACATGCTGAGTTCCATGATTCAAAAATTTGCTGGCAATTTCATTGATACGTTCTCCCGGGTCAATCCGTAAATATTGTTTGAAAACTCTTATCGGGTTCAATGCACCAAAGTATCTGACCAAAATAACTTCCATACTTCGGAGTAAATTTTTTGCTGAACACGAGGTATGACGAATTTTTGATTGAGAATCACATCATCTCGAGTGGCTAACCCTCTCCTATGGAGCCATTTTGAAGAATGATCACGAGCCAGCTGGCTTACGAACATATCTTGAGGAAATTAGCGAGCAAGACCGCGCGAGCCTTTATCCCTACATGGCTCCTGCGGGCGGGTATGTGTTAGTTCGGGGACAGTTGTTTTCGTTGGATCAGCAAAGGCTGGAAGAAAGTGATGCAGTTCACCTGCTTTTTGGAAGGAAACCGGTGTTAGCAGTTGGTTCAAACCGAGCCCCCTATCAACTTTTGCGAAAATTTGGCTCACAAGCAATCGTACCTGTTACACCCGCTCGTTTGCATGACTGTGATGTGGTGCACACGGCCCTGGTCAGTTACTACGGAGCAATTCCCTGCACGGCTTTTCCCTCATCTGGAACAATCACGGAGCTTAAGGTAGTTTGGCTGGATGAAGAACAACTCCTCCAAATGCATAAAACCGAGGGAATCGGGGTTGCGTACGATTATGTAGAAATGCAGGGTGTGGAACACCAATTTGAGGTACCTGCTGGCCCTGTCTTTGGCTACGCTGCCCGCGCTGGGGTATTGGATTGGGAGAGCTGCCTGCCTGCTAGCCTGCCAGCAATTCACGCTCAGTTGCGAAGATTCAGGGTAATCAGCCAAAGACAAGCAGCTCAGCGCGTCTGCCAAATCGCCAAGCTTGAGAAAGCTTACTCAGGGGAGCAGTTCATCTCTGCTATGCAGGCTGATAAGACCTTACGTGCGGAAGTGAATGATCAACTTCGGACACATTCTATTCAACCAAACCAACCACCTTGGCAGGTGATTCCAGTTTCTATGAATGGAATTGATGATTATCTATGAGGTTTGAGAGTAAAAGTGGATACTCAAATGTGGAAAAATGTTGGTTTATGCCGGGTAAGCAGCAATTTTTTTCTCTCGAACCGGAGATCCGTAATTTTTTCTGAATCTTTTGACCATCATGCTGACTTCATCCAGATGACTTGTGAACTTGACACCAATTCCTTGTGGAATTTTTGCATCCCCGGTTGAGACCCAAACGACTTGAGCCGTGAGATTGATCGGTTCAAGAAGTTTAAGATTTAACTCCAGTTGCTGTCCCGCCTCGTAAGGTCGATCCGTGATCAGGAAACATCCGGAGACAGAGATATCGAAGGTCTTGGAACTGATTTGCTCTGTACCGCCTTTGTGCTGAATTTGAGCATCCAACTGGAATGGGAAGCGCTCCGCCTTACTGTACTTCTTTTTGAACCTATCAACCTGGGCAGCAATCTCTTTGAGGTTGCTGGTAAATCGGATGCCAATCCCTTTTGGCACATTCTCATTGCCAGGACAAACCCAGACTACTTCAGCTTTGAGGTCAACTGGATCCAGGAGATTAATCTTCAGTTCAATTGTCTGACCTGACTGATACTCTAAATCTGTCGTCAAGAAGCATCCAGAAACAGAGATATCGAAGGTTCTAGAACTGATTTTTTCCTCCCCACGATCACTTTTTAAAAGAATATCCAGCTTGAATGGAAATCGCTCTGCAGATTCCCACCAGCGAAGTTGGGGATTGAAATAGGGAGCCATGATTTCTTTTCTAACCACATACACTAAGATAGCGAGTACCCCGGTAAGCGAATATAGGCTTGCTGATAGGTTGGTCACGCCCTCCGTTGTGTAGGCGATATAGAAGTTTACGAAGATCGTTGCCCCACAATAGAGCATGAAGCTGATCCAGCCAATTTGCTTAACGGAAAGCACTGTAAGACCAACCAGTGGCGAAGCTACAATTACTGATAGCTTGAGGGGACCGTGAGGCAAAAGCATCAACTGCTCAACCATATCTGCCAAGGACCAATGGCTCCACTGTAAAGCTGTAGTTACGTAATATCCAAGGGGGGCCGAGATCAACGCCCAGCCCACCAATTGAATGATCAACGGTTTCTTTACCTTGTTTCTGGTCATGGCTGGTTTTTGTTCAATGGTTGAAACAAATAATAAATTTTGAATTATCGCAGACTAGATTTTTGTTGAAAATATTCAAGGATTAAACATTCAAAATGAAACATTTGTGGCACTATTTCCTTGTTTGGGAAAACAAGTGTTATTGATCTGGACTCAGATATTTTTAGGAAAATCGTTGTGAGAGAGCTAACTTTCAGCAGGGGTGGGTAGGACAGTCTGGATTACTACTTTCAATGTACGAAAGTATCCTATCTAACAGCGAAACTGTATAATCAAGTCAGTGAGGGACTTGCCGTCAATAAAGACTTTCGTTGCATGGTTGCCTTTGAATTTGCCATTGATTTCTAGGCGCAGTGATTTGGCGCCTTGGAGTTGGTTCTTGGCGAATTCCCACTTGATTTGCCTTGAAACATCTCGACAAGCAAATTGGTCGGCCCCATTTATGTCCAGAATGCGAATGCGTAGGATCGGCTGGCTGAGTTGTCTTTCTCGCCAGCCTCTTGGGATTTCACTGGGATCCATGATCTGTACGTCACAATATCCCAGGATAAAGCAGTCCTTGATTTTTGCAGAGTCAAGTTTCACGCTTTTCGCTGCAAGCGGTGTCTGGCTAGCCGTAAGGACCAATGTGATACCAAGAAACAGCACTTTCATTTTCTGCATTTGTGACTCAAGGAATTCCCTTCATCATCGACACCGCTGCTAATTTCCTAATGATCAGGAGTTCATCGCTTTCCAGAGAGCTTGAGGCCGAATTGGTAATTGCTCAAAGCGCACTCCTGTGACTTCTTTGACAGCGTTAGCAATGGCGGCGGCTCCTGGAACAATTGGTGGTTCTCCCACACCACGAATTCCCAATGGACCTTGCGGAGAAGGATTTTCCACCAGCACAGCATCGACAAATACAGAATCGTCTGCCCTAGGCATAGCATAATCTAAAAAGTTTGAGGCCAATAATTGGCCTTGTGCGTCGTAAGGCATTTCTTCCCAAAGCCCCCAGCCAAGCCCTTGCAACACACCCCCTTGAATTTGCCCCTCAACCAACATCGGATTTATCGCAAAACCCACATCTTGGACAGCAATATAGTTTTTTGGTGCAACCTTACCAGTTTCCAAATCTACAGCTACTTTGACTGCATGCACTGCTACAGCAGGAGCATTGTCCTCAATAGAGTTGCTTGCAGTAGCGATTACTGGTCCTGATCCACCCTTTCTAGATTCGGCTTCTTCAGCTAATTTTTCCAGCTTGATCTTACGACTTGGTAGTCCAGCGACGTGCACTGAACCTTCATCGAAAACGAGATCGTTTTCTGAGGCCTCGAAGAGATCAGCTGCCAGTTTTGTTAGTTGTTTTTTTACATTTTGCGTAGCTTCTGAAATTGCTCCAATGAGACTGTAACTCACTTGGCTACCGCCACTAGGTGGTGCATAAGGTGCTGCGTGTGAATTACCCTGAACAATCTGAACACAATCTGGGTCCACAGAGAGTATCTCAGCCACAACCTGTGTGAAGCCACTGTTGATTCCTGAAATATCTACAGAGCCCAACTGTACTTGAACTTTACCATTTCGAAGCATTTGGCAGATCGCTGAGGCCGGAGAAACTCCGCATGGCCAAAGTCCTACGGCTAAGCCCCATCCTTCATTTTCTGCGGAATCTCGGTTTTTCCAAGCAGTACTTTCCTTGAGCGCAGAAAGACATTCTTTCAAACCAAGACTTGGCCAAGGTTTGCCGTTCACCATTGGGTCTCCAGCACTAGCTGCATTTTTAATTCTGAACTCTATCGGATCCAGATTCAGACTACGGGCAAGATCGTCCATATGTGATTCCATGGCAAAACTTGCTGTTTGTGCTGTCGGTGCGCGATATGGTCCTGCCATTGGTTTGTGGGTTAAAACTTCACGGCAATCAATTTTAAGATTTGGTGTCTTGTAGCCACTAGCCAATAAGCGTGCCAGGAGTTCGCACCATGAAGCTGCTGCATATACGCCATTGTCGATATCGATCTCAGCCTGGATAGCACAAATAGCCCCGTCTTTCTTAACTCCCATTTTAAGCCATACTCTTGCAGCAGGGGCGGGCATAGATGTCATAAAATCTTCCGTGCGTGACAGCTCTAATTTAACCGGTGCTTTCATCTCCAATGCTACCGCCACAGCTAAAGGCTCCAAAAGGCCATGCTTTCCCCCAAATCCTCCACCAACTGTCATTGGAACAACACTAATACTGCTATGAGGTAGATCTAGTAGTCGTGCTACGTCTTTGTGGATTGTTCTTGGGCCTTGGGTACTTGTGTAGATTGTCATACCGCCCATTGGCTCTGGACTGGCTAAGCAAACTTGAGGCTCTAGATAACCTTGGTGAACTATTCCTGTGTGATAACAACGCTCTAACACTAAATCTGCCTCAGCGAATCCTTTCTCAATATCTCCACGTGAACATTTTCCCCCACTATGGACGTTAGGTGGAAGAAATTCTAACTCTTCGTACATTCCCTCTTCCGCTCCATGGTCAGAGCTCACGTCAGACTCGTCTTCGGGTATACCATTCGGCCAGACCAGGGGAGCGTCAGGCCTGAGAGCTGTTGCAATGTCAGGGACAACATCCATCTCTTCATAGTCTATGTCAATAGCTGAAGCACCGTCCCAGGCAGCCTGTGGTGTCTCGCCAACTACGACAACAACAGGGTGGCCTTGGAACATCACTTCATCGCGAGCTAGTAGGGCTCCTACCCGAGAGGCTGCTTTTTTTCTCCAGTGAGTCAAGTCGCTTGCATCGAGCACAGCTCGAACTCCCGGCATCGCAAGAGCAGCTTCCTTATTAATTGAAATTACACGTGCGTGGGCATGCTGACTGAGGACTGGCCGCAGATGCAGCATACCGGGTAGCTGCAGATCTGCTGTGTAACGGGCCTGCCCCTTAAGCTTTTCAGGAGCGTCAATTGTTCCACGAGGCTTGCCGATGTACTTGAACTGAGAAGGTGCACTCTCACCAGTGATGGGTTTGCTCATAATTTGAACCTGTTGAAATTAATTAAGGAATGCAACTGTATACTTAGTATGAACAGCGGTGGATTGGGATGCAAGCAGAGAATCACGCCTCAATTACTCTCAGGCATAACAAAGAGAAGTTTTCTCTCCCCCGGCTCTCCTCCCCAAATACAATCGGCTCTGATAAACCATTGACCATTGCACGAGGCGACGTTCTTATAGCCCCTCACCAGTAAAATTAAATCATTCCTAGGAGGATCCAATGGCCACAACGAAAAAACATGCTCCAAAGTTCAGCACATTCAACTTATTCTTGGCGAATTTTCGTAAAATTGTTCAAGAGAAAGTACGTCTGAATCCAAACACTGCGGGGCAACAGTCCGTTAGCTGATCATCAACCTTTCTCTCAAAGCAGCTGGACCAGACTATTTCTCTGGCTCCAGAGCTGCCTCTCCTCGAGTCTTCTCACTTCTCAAAAATCAATTTAAAAAATAGTTTCTCCAATCCCATATTTTTGTGGTGCTTTTTCATAGAGTGACTTGGTTTCAGAAAGCCATTGAGAGAGTCTTTGCTTGCGATTTTTGCTGCTGGGATGGGTAGACATAAATTCTGGACCGCCTCCGTCGCCTGTCGCCTGTGCCATTCGTTCCCAGACCGCGAT
>JACLAC010008305.1_pt1 | contig 26456 bp, 19 predicted proteins | sample 8027881 | NCBI WGS metagenome assembly JACLAC01 (sample SAMN15725517, study PRJNA655200) | protist metagenome | isolation source: fluorescence activated cell sorting (FACS) single amplified genomes of... | place: Spain: Blaines Bay Microbial Observatory, Mediterranean Sea | collected 2016-01-19 | reverse complement strand
ACACTTCATTAAATCTTTCTAGACTTAATTTTACAATCTTGTTGGAAAAAAACATTATGTATCAATCGGGACTAAGGTGGAATTCATTTCTCCACTCCATGTTACTGACCTTTTTAATCTTAGGCAGTTTCGCATCCACTCTATTTGCTCAGAAAAATATTCTTTTTCTCGCAGGGCAACCTTCTCATGGATACGGTAAACACGAACACCGTGCTGGGTGTCTTTTATTAGCAGAGGCTCTTAATAACAGTGGCTTAGATATCAAAGCTAAAGTTATCTCTGGTTGGCCAGAGGATCTCTCTGTTTTTGACAATGTCGATGCCATCGTCGCTTATACAGATGGAAATAGCAAACACATTTTGTCTAAACACGAAGCCGACATCCAAAAAGTTATGGATCGCGGTGTAGGCTTAACTTTACTACACTATGCCGTAGAAATGGGCAAAAGCGAAGGCGGATTAGAGCTTCAAAATTGGGTCGGCGGATTCTTCGAAGTTCACTGGTCTGTTAACCCTCACTGGCAACCAAGGTTCAAAAAATTACCTGAACACGAAATCACTCAAGGCGTACGTCCTTTTACCATTAGAGACGAATGGTACTTCAACATGCGCTTTAAAGACAAAATGGAAGGCGTCACACCTATTCTAAGTGCCCTCCCTCCTCAAGAAACCATGGACAGAGCGGATGGTCACCACTCTGGCAACCCAGCGGTTAGAAAGATGGTAAAAGATGGTTTCGTTCAGCACGTAGGTTGGGCTTACGAAAGAAAAGATGGCGGACGTGGCTTTGGCTTCACTGGTGGTCACTACCACGATAACTGGGCTCACGATGACTACCGTAAATTAGTTCTCAATGCGATTTTATGGACCGCCAAAGGAAACGTTCCAAAAGAAGGTGTACCTTCAAGAACGCCTACCTTTAAAGACTTAGAAAAAAATCAAGACTATGCAAAAGGCGAAGTTAAAAAGAACAAAAAAGCTCCTGCTCCTAAAAAAGACGATGGCCCTCACGAAAGTGTAGCCCTAGATACTTTCAAACTTCCCGATGATCTAGAAATTTCCGTTTACGCAAAATCACCCTTATTTTACAACCCAACGAATATCGATGTCGACGAAGAAGGCAATGTTTGGGTCGCAGAAGGGGTTCAGTACAGAAAGTTTAAAAACTTAGACTTCAGAATAGAACACCCAAAAGGCGACCGCATCATGGTTTTAAAAGATACCAATGGCGATGGCAAAGCAGATAAGTCTCACGTATTCGTTCAAGATATCGACCTCATGGCCCCTCTAGGTGTAGCAGTATTTGGCAATAGAGTTGTGGTTTCACAACCTCCTTACCTTTTCGTTTATACCGACAACAATAGAAATAAAATTTTCGACCGAGGTGAGCAAAAATCAACCATCCTCACAGGTTTTGGAGGTTGGGATCACGACCATAGTTTACACTCTGTCACTGCAGGTCCGGATGGAAAATGGTACTTCAATACAGGCAATGCTGGTACGCATCTTGTCCAAGATATGTCAGGTATGAATCTAAAAATCAGTAGCTCCTATAAAGGCGGTGCACCTTCTGTAAGCGACGAAGGCCCCTACCAAGGTGGTAAGTACAACCTCATCAGTAGCGATGGTAGAACTTACGTTGGCGGTGCTTCATTCAGGCTAGACCCTTTAGGCTACGGCATTGAAGTCGTCGGTCAAAACTATCGTAACCCATACGAACAAACCATCACCTCTTTTGGTGATATGTACATGAACGATAACGATGACCCTCCGGCTTGTCGTACAACTTGGCTGATGGAATACGGCAACTTAGGTTTTAAATCTTTTGATGGCCAGAACTCATGGCAAGCCGACGTTAAGCCTTCTGAGGGCACTGATAGTGCTCATTGGCGTCAAACCATCCCTGGCACCATTCCAGCTGGAGATGTTTACGGCAGTGGCTCACCAACAGGTATCACTTATTACGAAAATGGTGCCTTAGGCAAAAAGCACGAAAGCTTATTATTAAGCTGTGAAGCCCTACACAATGTTATTTTTGGCTACTACCCAAAACCAAATGGTGCTGGTTTCGACCTAAAGCGTTTCGACTTCTTAAAGTCGAGCGATTCTATGTTTCGTCCTTCTGATGTTTGTGTTGCACCTGATGGTTCTATTTTAGTAGCCGACTGGTATGACCCTGGTGTAGGCGGTCACAGAATGGCAGATAAAAACTGTAGTGGCACAATTTACAGAATCACTAAAAAAGGTGCGACTCATAAAACACCTAAAATTGATTTAGCGACAACAGAAGGTCAGGTAAAAGCTCTAAAAAGCCCTAGTATCAATGTTAGGTTTTCTGGTTTTGAAGGTTTAAAAGCGGATGGTCAAGAAAGTATTTCTGAACTGAAAAAACTTCTCAATGACAAAAGCTCTTATATCCAAGCTAGAGCTTTATTTCTACTGGCTCAATTGGGAGAAAAAGGTCAAACCATTGTTAAGAGTTATTTAACTCAAAATGATCAGCAAACCAAAGTTGCTGCCTTTCGTGCCTTAAGAGCAGCTGGCATGGATGTTGTTGCATTAGCCATGATCATGATCAAAGACAATAACCCTGCTATTCAAAGAGAAATCTCTATCGCCTTACGCAATGTCGAATACAGCAAAAAGCAAGATCTTATCATTGAACTGATCAAAGGACATATCGCAGGCGACCGTTGGTCCGTTGAAGCTATTGGTATGGCATGTGAAGGCAACGAAAGTGCTGTTTTCGTTAATATGAAAAAACACTTCGGTTCGGATGCAACAAAATGGTCAAAAGCTCTTAAACAAGTTCTATGGAGACTTCACCCTCCTGAAGGTTTAGATGTTTACGCTAAAGTTGTAAACGACCCAAAAACAGATTCTGCGACTCGTGAAGACTACGTGACCATTATCGGAATGAACCCAAGTAAAGCTGCACATACATGGATGACTAAATTTTCTAAAAAGAAATGGAAGGATAGTACGCTACTTATGGCCAACTATTATCTCGACGTCAATAGAACACGTGATTGGGAAGCTTTTTACAAAAAAGGTGATGCCAATGCCATTCCAGAAACAGATACCATGATTGTTTCAAATTTTCCAGAGATCACCAAATTACCTTCTGTAAGTGAAATTGAAAAGCTTTCTGGAAACTGGAGAAACGGAAAAATGTTAGCTGCACGCTGTAATATGTGTCATCAAGTCAGCAATAAAGTCGGTATCGACTTTGGTCCTAAATTCTTAACAAAATGGGCGAAAGGTCAATCCAAGTCAGCTGTCATCGATGCTATTGTTAACCCATCATCAGGTATTTCACTTGGTTTTGATGGAACTGAAGTAAAGCTTAAAAACGGCGCTACCATTCAAGGTATTTTAATCGAAGATGGTAAGTATCTAAAAATCAAAGCTATTGGTGGTCAAATACTAACCATTCCTAGCGCTGAAATTAAAGCTCGTAAAGTTCTTAAAACATCGCTGATGATGTCTGCATCACAAATGGGTATGAGCGCTCAAAATGTTGCTGACTTAACAGCTTATTTGAAAAAGTAAACTTAAAAAATAGTTTCACTTTATATAGGTTAGGGTTAATAAATAACCCTAACCTATTTTTTTATCTAAACATATAAAAAGTAAAAGAAGGTAGAGATACAAAAAGCAGCTAAAATATTTAAAGCAAATCCTTCTCTCATCATATCGCTAATAGACAGTTTTTCTGAGCCATAAATAATAGCATTGGGTGCAGTAGCCACAGGTAACATAAAAGCACAAGAAGCTGAAATAGTCGCTGGAATCATCAAAATTTTGGGGTCAATGTTGGACGCCAAAGCCGTTTCTGCCAAAATAGGTAATAATAATAATGTCGAAGCCGTATTACTTGTGACCTCAGTTAAAAAAGTCACCGCTAAACAAACACATAGTATTAGAATAAATGGGTGAAACTGAATCAAGGTTGCTAACTGTTTTGCTAAAGCTGTACTAAGTCCCACATCTTTAAAAGCCGAAGCTATCACTAAACCACCACTAAAGAGTAACAATACTCCCCAAGGAATTTTCACGGCACTGGCCCAATCTAGTAACCTTTCCCCTTTCACATCCCCATTTGGAATAAGAAATAACATAACAACACCCATTAAAGCTACATCTGCATCTGATGCTGTGGTTAAACCTGTTAGTTCTGACCAACCTCCAAAAGGAGCTTTTCTAAAAACCCAAGCTGAAGCAATGAGACCAAACACGATCAAGGTTCTTATCTCTGCATTTCTCCATGTCCCACAGTGTGGAAGTTTGACTTCCACTTTAGAAGTCATTTTTCTAGTTAACCAAAAACCTATTAAAGGAATGAGTATTAAAACTAAAGGAAGACCGATTTTCATCCATTCAAAAAAGCTCATCTCCAATCCAATCGATTCTTTATACTCTTTGATAAAAACCACATTGGGGGGCGTTCCAATCGGAGTACCCATTCCACCAACACTGGCAGCATAACAAATTCCCAATAAAAGAGGAATGGTTAAGTTTTTGTCTTTCGCTTGTGCTAAAACAGCTAAGGCTATAGGTAATAACATCAAGGTCGTAGCTGTATTGGATATCCACATACTCAATAAAGCCGAGGCTGCCATAAAGCCAAAAACAATGTTTTTGCCTTTTCCACCAAATAATTTAATCATAGAAAAAGCTATTCGTTTATGGGTTCCACTTTTTTCCATCGCCTGTGAAATAATAAAACCACCCATGAGTAAAATAATTAAATAGTGCCCATAAGCCATCGCCACTTTTTCTTTAGCCAATGCTCCTGTCATAGGAAATACTGCTACTGGAATCAATGATGTGACCGGGATAGGGATTGGCTCAAACATCCACCAAATAGCACAAAGAACCGTGACTCCTGCAACTATTTGCGGTTCAGTTCCCCAACCATAATTGTTTAAGGAAAAAGCCACGATGCATGCCAATATTGGCCCTAACCAAACAGATAATTGCTTCAAGGGATTCTCTATAAATATAAAATTCGGAATGAAGGATAATCTTTACTCAACGTCCTCAAATTCCTTTTGCATCCTTTCCCTAATAACTGTCTCTACTTTTTAATTAGAGGACAAATAAAACACCTTACTAACAACCTCCTATTTTCTTAGCCATCCCTGGGAAAATAAACATATGTAAAGGAGCCACTGCATACCAATACAATCTACCCATCAAACCTCGTGGCCGAAATGTTGCTATTTGGACCAATTTATAAACACTTTCCTCTTTCACAATTTTAAACTCTAGCCATGCCTCTCCAGGTATTTTCATTTCAGCATACAGTAACAAACGACGACTTTCTCGATTTACAAATAAAACTCTCCAAAAATCAATAATATCACCAGGTTGTAATTCATTTTGATTTCTTCGACCTCTTCTAAGTCCAGCTCCCCCCACAATTTTATCAAGATATCCTCTTAGTTCCCATAAAAAATTTCCATGATACCATCCATTTACTCCACCAATACTCCAGATTTTTTGTAATGATTTTTCTGGGTTTTCTATTGAAATAACCCTAATATCTTTGAAACAACCTTTGAATGGAACATACAGCTCTCTCAAATCTCTAGTACTTTCACTTACATCATCAGACCATTTTGAAAAAACATTATCACTTTGCACTCTATCAAAAGCCCTATCTAGAGCTTCTTCATAACTTAAACACTTTCTTGTACTAACCTTCTTTATCTCATTATTAACAACGACCATATCGTGAACCAGACTTTCCACCAAGCTCTTTGCTAAGCTATAGGGCACAGCAGTCACAAAGGTTAACCAAAAGGAAGAGAGCTTAGGTGTTAGCAAAGGCACTGTAAGAATCCACCTATTCAAATTTCTTTTTTCAGCAAATACGTTTAACAACTCTTTATAAGTATAAACATTAGGCCCAGCTATGTCATACTCTTTATTATAACAATCCCTATTCCCCAAGACATCTAGCATATAACCAATACAATCTAATACTGCTATTGGTTGGCATTTTGAGTTTAACCATTTTGGTGCGATCATAACGGGAAGTTTCTCTACTAAATCGCGCATAATCTCAAAAGAGGCGCTACCTGCTCCAACCACAATAGCCGATTTCAAGACTGTTGTAGCGATCTCTGAAGACATCAGTATCTCTTCTACATGTTGACGAGCTTCTAAATGCTCACTCAAAGGCTCTTTCGGCGTCATACCACTAAGGTAAATAATTTGTTTACATTTGGTATGTTCACATATTTTTAAAAAGCTTTTAGCAGAAAATGCCTCCCTCTCCTGAAGTTTTTCGCTACTACCTGTAGACATGCTATGAACTAAAAAATAAGCAACGTCGAACTCTAAATCAAAATTTTGAAGTTGAGGCTCTTTTGAAAGGTCACCTTCTAAAACATTAAAATTGGTGTCATTTTCAATACTTATATGACGTGATTTTGATAAATTTCTAACTAAACCGTATACCTGATGCCCCTCTTTGACTAGTGTATCACATAACCTTCGACCAATATATCCATTTGCACCTGTTACTAAAACTCTCAAGAAGATGATTCACGTAATTCTTCAATTTTTTTGAGCATTGCTTCTGCTTCTGCTGTTTTTCTTGCGTATTCAGGAATTTTCCCATTCCTTTGCAAATGCATAGCTTGCTCTAAAAGGTCTTCATACTCTTGCTGTAATTTCTTAACAGGATCTTTTTTAAAAAACCACATATTTTACCCTCTAAAGTCAAACCTATTTTATAACTGCATTTTAAAATAACAACTATCTTACATTCCATTTATGCATGAATTTATCAATAAAACTAAATTTAAATAAACTTCATTTCCTTCATTAGTTTCTTTAAGACTGTTATCGTTGGCACCTTATTAAAGTTCACAACACTCTCATTCTCATGAACGCTTTTAATTTCTTTTAAATCTTTCTCTATTAGCAAAATAGTTTTAATAGAGTTCTCTTCATTCACTACCCTATTCAATAACATCGATTTTTGGTGCTTTTCATAAATATGTAAATGTAATCTCTCTCCATTTTGATTTAATAAGCAATAATCAGGAACATGATCTTTCATGAGGTCTGCCATAGAACATTCAGGATGAATAAGATCACACTTATTCTTTACCAACCATTCACAAAGCTTCGTTTCAAACTGTTCTCGTTCAGGACTTTGATACTCAAAAAATGGACGATAATGACTCTTTACTTTATCTTGATCTGACCATACAAAAACTTGCTTAGAAATATTTTTATCTAACTTGGCTCTCAGCTCAAATGAGCCCAACTGCGGTAATATCCCTGCCACGGCAGCCATTTTTAATCGATAACGCTTTGAACCAGAAAATATTTCTAAAGGCCCTTCTATTCTGATCACAAGACTGGCCTCTTCTTGTTCTATCACTCTAAAATATAGCCCAAAAAACTTAAGATAACGAAACAAATAACGTAACTTCTCCAGCGTTATTTCCTTCAAATGCCAATCCATTACAGTTGCATTCAAAAGAAACCCTTGAGCTAAGCCTAAATTATAACGCTGAATCCATTGCTTAGGTTGCCAATCGGGAACTTCCAGCAATTTTCTATACTGAGGTAAATCACCATACAATGAAGGAATCCCAGACTCTTCTATATGCGCCTTGTCCAACTGTAGTTGAGTTTGTATAGCCTCTAGGGACTCACTTTTTCTCCACATCTCAGCTGATTGCTCTAGTATACTAAAGCGCTTTCCTTCCCAGCTTGAGGCTTCTATGTCTTCCCAAACCATCTTCTTTTGCAAAGTTTGTAGGAGACCACGTCGACACATGACACCCCCTTCTCCTTTTGAAATCCATCCTTTAAATATTTCATCACAGGCCTGTTGTGTTTGACCTATACACGTTTGCTGTTCTTCTAAAAAAGATTTGCAACGTTCCAACCAAACCCCTTTATCACTGATAAATCTCGCCTTCAGCCCTTCTTTTTTATCACGAGAAACTAAATAATCTTTAGAGATCATTTTTCTGATTTCCCATAAGCTTCATGCTGGCGACGGCGACGACTTTGCCACTGTTCTCCACTTTCTTTAGAAATCATTTCATATAAAATGGCTATTTGCTCTCCCTGTTTACGTAATACTCGTCCTAACCTTTGCACATGTTCTCTCACGCTAGCAGAACCCGAAACAATGATGGCCACTTTTACAGCAGGTATATCAACCCCTTCATTTAAAACCTTGCTCGTCACTAAAAAAGGAAACTTTTTCTGTTTGAATAATTCTAAGAATAACTGACGTTCTTTAATTTTAGTATGATGCGTGATCACAGGCAAGCGCAGTTTTTCACCTATCCGATAGGCTGTTTCGTTGTCATCTGTAAAAACTAAAGCCTGCTCATGACGGTGCTTAAACAATAAATCTTCTAAACATTTAAGTTTAGCTCGTGAACCTTTGGCCAATTTTTTCTGTGTTAAATAAGCTCGATAAGCTCGTTTACCTTGAGGGGTTTTAAAGCACGACTGCAAAAATATGGACCACCCCATCGGGTGTGACATGTCTATTTGCGCGTCTTTTATAAAGTTGGTATAAAGAGCCCGTTCCGTTTGGAAAAGAGCTTTCTCATCCTCCTCCATCTCAATTTCTAACTGTATCGTCTCATAATCGCTTAGGTAATTCCCTTTCAATTCTTGGACTCGAGCTCTATAAACCTCAGAACCGATCAATTCCATCAACAGTAAATCACCACCATCATTTCTCTCTGGAGTTGCCGACAAACCTAACCTAAATGGTGCACAGCTCATTTTGGCTATCCACTGATAGCTCGCACTCGGTAAATGGTGACATTCATCAAAAACTATCAGTCCAAACTGATGCCCCAAGTTTTCCATGTGAATGTGAGCCGAGTCATAAGTACTTACGGTAATAGGCTTAACAGAGTACTCCCCACCACCTAACTGACCGATCTCCATTTCAAAAGCTCGCTCTAAATCTGTCATCCACTGAACCATCAGATCTAAGGTGGGCACAATAATCAAGGTATCTAAACCTGTTTTATAAATCGCATTCAGAGCAAGTAACGATTTACCGGCACCTGTCGGCAAAACTACAAAACCTTTACCCCAAGCACGACGCCAAGCTTCTAAAGCTTCACTTTGGTAAGGCCTTAAAGTTCGTTCTTCCTTCCAGTTCCAAGTTTGTTTATCAAAACTTTTAACATGATCTGTGAAGGTTTCTTCAGGGAACGACTTTATCACTTGGGAATAGTTCATCCCCAAGGTTCTATAAGTTTCTGTTCTATCGTCCCAAACCCAACAAGGCCCAGGGTGTTCTTTTATGACATCCTTTTCTGCTTTTAAAATTAAAGAGCCTTTATCAAAGTGAAGCTCTATATTTTTATCTAGCTTACTCATTCAACGATTCAAATTCAGCTTTCTTGAATTCGAATAATTTTTCCATCAAAGGTTCAGGGCCATCGACGTCACTATATTTTGTGAAGGCTCTAAAGCAAGGGTCGTGTAAACCCAGTAAGTTTTTAGAAAGCTCCATCAAGTAACGATGACTCCAATAACGGTCTTTATGGTCCTGACAAAGGTTGAGTATTTGCTCTAAAAAGTCATAAGCTTGTGCTCGCTGTTGAGAATCACCTTCATGCTTTCTTTCTGGGTCAGCCAAAGCCTCCCTCACCTCTGCGATGAGCAATGGTTTGCGGATCAGCCCACGAGCGATCATGACCCCCTCACAGCAACCACTTTTCTCTAGAGAAAGAACATCGTCTACTCCAAAAATATCACCGCTGGCAAATAAAGGCTTATCGCCCCATGCTTTCTTTGCCCGCTCTAGCCTCTCTTCACGAGTGATGCCTTTGCCATAGCCCTCCTTAACAGTTCTATGGTGTACCGCCACGAAGTCACAGCCTAAATCGCGTAACATGGGGAGTATTCTTTCACATTCTAATTCACTCTCAAAACCCGTTCGTGTTTTGGCACTCACTGAAACACCTGGGCAAGCTTTCATGGTTTTCTCAACGATCTCCTGCATCAAAACTGGGTTTTGCATACACGCACCACCAGCCCCGCGCAACATCACCCTTTTACTAGGGCAGGCAAAATTAAAGTTTAAACCTATCACGCCTTCAATTGTCATAAACCTTTCAGCTACTTCAGCAATTAAGTCTGCATTGGTACCCATCAATTGAACGACCACTGGTAACTTTGTATCTAGTAAATGACGGATCTCTCTTTCTAGTTTTTTAAGTTTAGGGACACCCCCAGTTGAGACTCGATAAAAAGGAGAAATCCAAGACCTAACATAACCTTTTTCGGCTAAAGCATGACAAAATAAGGGACTTAAAACGCCCTCCATAGGTGCCGGAAAAACTCTATCCGGTAACGCACGTCCGCTATTCAGATAAAATGGGTCGAGAAACTTTGACCGACCAGATGTGCTTAATGAATCCACCCTAAGCTTTGTCCTGGTAACCAACAGCGCTGACCATTGCTAAGCTGAACATAAACCCAGTCGGAGCGTTCTTCAAGTTTAATAACTTCTGTACCTTCATGTAGTGGATGCGTAAAAGCTGGGGCGAAAATTAAACCATTCCCTTTTCTAGCAATGATCTCAACATCTAAAATTACACCATCGCTCTTTTGGCTGCCCAACCATATAAAACCCAACCAAACCACCGAAGCGGCAACAAAGAAAACAGCTCGACTTTTTAACTGTTGCTTCAACAAATTCTTCTTAGCATAAGAGCCAATCCCCCAAAGAAAGTAAGCAAAACTGACATAAAAAACAAGGAATATATAAGTTTCACACTTAACTAAAATATCGCCATAAGGAACCCACGAGGGCAAAAAGTTCTCAGGCAAAGCATCTAAGCGTTCTTTTAAAACGATATTGATATTGTGATTCAGCATTTTCGAATTTGGATAATCGTTTTCTGCTTTTCTATACCACAATAAACTCTTACCCAAATCACCCGAATGATACCATAAATTACCCAAGTTATAATATAAATGAGAGTCATGAGTTGAGTTTGCTTCAATTTCTGCCTCTAATTTTAAAGCCATCTCTCGATGCATCTTCTTCGCTTTATCAGGATGATACTGAGCCATTTCTAAAGCTCGATGACTTTGGGCTTCATAAGCCTTTAAGTTAACCTCATCTGCTTTTAAACTGAATGTCAGCAAACAACTGATCATGAACATACAGAACATTCTCATACGAACTCCCTCCTCAAAATATGGAGGACCAGGGTTTCAATATCCCCTTCTTGGTTCTTACCCATTTCGTGATGAAACTCTTTCTCTTGTTCATACAACCAATCTTTTAAAGCTTCTACCGTTTCTGTTTGAACACCTTTTTTTAATAAAAAGTCTAACAGCACCTCTTCGTTATATCGTGCTTTAGGTAGCTTTGTATGCTGTGATAAATGATCTAACACCAAAGATCTCAAACGTTGTTTATCTAATGATTTCGCACGCCATTGTTGTAGGTCTCTTAAAAACCGTTTCACTTTCTGAGATGAACTATCGTAATGCCAAATACAGAAGTTCTTCCAAAGTGTAGGGCCAAATTGTGCCGCTAAAACTAAAATAGAAATAATAATGAGTAAACTGCGCCATACATGTGGAGATGTATTCACAAACTCTGGATGATGATCTAAGCTCCAAACATGGTGCCAAATGCCTTCAGGGTCAGCTTCTACAGAACTTTTAATCACAATATTTCCTGCAAATTCTGCCATTTCAAGAGCCGTACCCTCCCCTCCTAAAACTTCAATCTCAACAGAATTAGAAACACTCTCCCTATAAAAACCAGACTCTGGATCAAAGCAATGTAAAACCAGAGGCGGAACCATGCTTAAATTAGAACGTTTCGGCCAAAGGGTTTGCCGATAAACTTTAGTCCCATTTTTTTCATAGATAGCTGGGGAACGGTCGTCTGGTGTTCTAAAGTTTCTATCAAAGGCTTCTAAACTGCTCAATAGAGGCAACTCAAATACTTCTGGCATGGCATGCTCTACAACAATTTCTAAATGTAAGGGATCCCCTACTTTTAGCCTTTTGGGTTCTGCACTAATTTTTAAATTAGGAAAGCCGACTTCTACTTCACCTTTCAAATGCTTGGGCGGTGTAGGCAAAGCTTTCACAATAAGGGTCTGTGGCTTAGAAAGGCAAATCGTTCTTTTCATGCCTTCTTTATCTTGCGTCGCTTCGAAAAAGTTATTATTAAAATAAGACGGATAACGGTTTCCTCGCCATTTTCTATTTTTGTATTTGCTTAAATCTCGTTCGACTGAATTCACTAAAAAAGAAGGTCGTAAGTTATAAGTTCCAGCCTTTTTTGGCTGAACTAAAATTTCAAACGAAAGCGATCGTGCCTCGATATCTTTTAATTTTGAGGTAGTCCAAGTTCCAATCAAACGCCTTTGACCGATAGGCAGACCAATACTTTTAGATTCATCTGGTTCTTTTAACTGCCTTACTTCAATCACTCTGAAGTCTGGATGTTCTAGTACGGGTATCACCCACTTTAAAGCTTTGATGGCTTCTAATGGCAATGTCGTCGTCCATTTTGCTTTTAACTTTAAAGCTTCTCTTTCATAAACCTCTGTTTTTGAAAAAGATAATTCAATGGAGCTTCCTTGGTGTATCTCAGGACTCTTAACCGTTAATGTATGTGCAGGTACATTCAAACGCCCCTGATGTGAAGTCACTTCCATTTTAGGCAATGGAACATCACCAGCTATCAAAGCAATGCAGTTTAACCTAAATGCCGTAACAGGCTTACCTCCATTGACGCTTTGAACCCTTTGCTCTTCTATTTTCCAATCTCGCGAAGGTTCAACCTCCAAGTTTATATCTTGTGGGCCATTCACTGAAATAACCGTGAGAATGTGAGGTAACCCTAACCATGCAGAGCTTTCGTCCTTCTCCCAACTGACTTTCCAGTCGTTACTATCATCTGCAATAACGACAGGACTGATCAATAGACCTATCAAACACAGTAGCCAAGGAAATACTCTCACCAGTCTTTCTCCACTTTTGCTCTTTCTCCGCTTTTGCCTTTTTCGCGTTTCAATTGATTCTGTTGTTCTTGTGCCAATATCTCTTCAGGGGATGCCGCAGGAGGTGGCAAAGACAAGGAAGACATTTTTAAACTGCGATCTCCAGATGGGTTTTGATCACTAGGCTTGCCCTCTTCATCACTTTCTCCTTCTTGTTGTTCATCAGATTCTTCATTATCCCCTTCTGACTCATCATCTGAATTCTCTTGCTCACCCTCTTGCTGACGTTGTTGCTGCTGCGAATTTTGGTCGTCGTTGTTTTCATCATCGCTATACAAATATCGCATAAGCCATTCCAAGTTCCAAGCTGCATTTTTATGATGAGCGTCTTCCCACAAAATCGATCGATAAAACTCTATCGCTCTATAAAAAACTTCTTCTGGAGTCATCATTTCTTCTAACTCCTCTTCATCGATATCCGGGTCTAGCCATAACTCTTCTAACACAAAGCCCCATTCAATCATGGCACAACCGGCATTATAACGAGACCTGATTACAAGATCTCGCTCATCGCTATTTCGACTCGCCAACTCAAAATGATGAGCAGCTGCTTCATAGTTTTCACTTTGATATAGAGCATAGCCCAAATGAAAATCATGACGCGCATGAGACTCTTTCTCTATCAAAGCCTGAAAATGACGTTGAGCTAACTTCCAATCTTCTTGCTTTAAAGCTTCAAAACCCAACTTCTCTGAAACCTCTTTTAGTGAAGGTTCTTCTATGGAAGCTTCCGTCACTTGAACATTCGCTTGAATATTTGTTGCCTCAAGCCTGCTAGGTTTAGCGGTTCCTAAAGCGAATACCATTAAAACAGCAAGAGCTTTAGGAGCAGATTTCCATTTAAGTTCTAAACAAATCGATAAAAACCATAAACATAAAGCCACTGCCAGTAAATAAGGGTAACCTTCCGTATAGACCGTTCTTTCCGCTTCTTCGCGAGATTGCCCCGGCCAAGTATGCCTTAATTGCTCCAAAATAGCCTCTAAATTTAAAGCACCTGTGCCAACCGGAAAGAACACTCCTTGTGTCGATAAATTTGTTAAAGCTCTCAAAGCATCTGGTCGATGTCTCGTCCAAACTTCTTTACCTTTATATACGATAAAGCCATCTCCTTTTTCGTTTGGAATTCTCTCACCATAGTCAGCATCCCCCAAACCAATCACCAACATTCTTACGCCTAAGGCATTTAACTTGTTCACAGAACGTTCTGGCTGTGAGCCCAAGTCTTCTCCATCGCTGATTAAAATTAAATCTCTCGCTGTAGATTCACTGTCGTCTAGCAATAATTTATCGACCACTTTTGTTAGGGCATCCTCAATTCTTGTACCCCCTTGAGCTACCGACTCTGGCCCGATCTCTCTTAACATTTTTCTAAAAAAACGTTGATCTCTCGTTAAAGGGCATCGAATTGAAGCAGACCCAGCAAAAGCCATTAAAGCATAGCGGTCACCTCGCTTTGTTTTTAAACATTGTTCTATCGCCGCCTTAGCTACCTCTAACCGATTAGGTCGGCTATCTTTAGCTAACATACTTCGGGATACATCTAAAACAAAAATAAGGTCTCGCCCATTTTGTTCTACTCCCACTTTAACAGGGTCCCAAACAGGTCGCATCAAGGCCCCGCATAAAAAGATAAAACCCAGAAACTTAAAAGCTTGACTCCAAGCCAACCTTGTTCCCTGCTCTTTTAAACGTTGATCTAAGTTTCCACCTTTTTCAAAAACATCTGATAATTGACGTCGACGACTTCTCGATCTCCACCACCAAAGCAACCCAATCGCAACAGTGACGAATATCCATAAAACGGGAAAAGGCGATAAAAAGGTGAAACTCTTCAAAAGCTTCTCCTCAAAAAGGTTTGCTTTAAACCCACCGAGCAAAACATAAAAAACAGAGCCGCATGAACACTAAACTCGTACATTGGGTCTTTGTGTTCGTAAGCTAAAGTTTGGATTTCGCTTTTTTCTAGTTCGTCTATCTCTTTGTATACACCCTGCAATGAATCATAATTATGAGCCCTTCTAAATAGCCCACCCGTACTCGCGGCCATTTGCTGAAGCGTCCACTCAGCCTCTGTAAACGACCCTTCCATCTCCATCGTTTCAGAGCCAACTTCAATCGACTCTTTATCTGGCCTCGCGCCTAAACTGATACAGTATATTTTTATATCCCACTCCTTTGCCATAGCTGCGGCCTGTAAAGGTAGATATCTACCGCAATTATTTTCTCCATCTGTCAGCAAGACCATGATCTTACTTTTAATATTCATCGACTCTGAAGCTAAGCCTTCTTCTTGTAACTGTTTCTCAAAATGACTCAATCTAGCGGCCGCCAAAGCTGCTGCATCACCATAAGCGGTACCATCTTCATTTGGTCTTTCATTCACCGTGATATCTCTTGCCATCGAAGCCAAAGCTTGATGTCCCATTGTCAAAGGGCAAATCGTATCCGCGTAACGCGCAAATGTAATGATGCCAATTAAATCATTCGGGCGTCCCTGTAATGTTTCTCCATCTCCTAAAACAAACTCTTCCAAAACTCGTTTGGCGACATCCATTCTCGTTTTGCGACTACCCTGTAAGTCCATATGAATATCCATCGAACTAGACACATCCAACAACACCTCAATCGCAATCCCCTGCTCATGGTCTTGAGTCTCTAAATGAATTTTCATAGGCTTTGTCATAGCAAAAATCAACAAGCCTAATGCCACAATCAAAAACAATCTTGGCAAAACCTCTAAATACTGACGCCAACTTTTCGACATGCCCTCAAAGTGAGTGCTGTTATAAATAGGCAGCGTATTCAAATGAGGTTTTATTAATAAACGCAACGCCAGTGGCACTAACAAAGCATATAGCCAAAGCCATTGTGGTTCGTCTAATATCATTTAACCTTGCTCCAATTCACGACATTGGCGACAAAGTTGACTTAGTTCATTCTTATCAGCACTTTGACTGAAACGCAAGCTTTCCCATTGCTCAATAATTGAAAGCCAAATATCTCGCTGTTGGGCTTTCGATAAACTGTGGTGTATTTTTCGATTTAGCTCTTCTTTTTCAGAAAGAGTCAAATGACCTTTTGATTCAACCCTTGATATAAAAGTCTCATAACTTGGCAACTCTTTTTTAATCACTTCCATTAAAGCTTCTTTAGGTTCTTTAATTAAACACAATCTCCACAATGCAAAAATAAACAAACCAATCAAAGGTATCAATTCATATTGTATAGATTCTGACTTTTCATCTTTTAATTCGACCCCTTTCAAACTATCCTTGATCATCGTTTTAGACTTCATCAAGCTATTCACGTTCAATGTTTTCTGAGGACTTGTAATACTTTGCGTTACCAGGCCTTTCTCTAAGTAAATCGTTTGAGTTGGAAACTCATAATCTCCTGGTAATCGAGTTGATAACTTCACGTTCATTTCATGAACCCAATAAGGGGCTTCCCAACGTAAATCTAAGTAATCCACCGAATGAACCTGAAAGTCTCCATCTTTTAGTTCACCAGATAGATTTGCTTTTATTCCATCCCTCACTTTAAACTGGATATTCAACTCGGTTTCCATTCCCGAGGTCAAATAACTCGGACTAATTTCCCATTGCCATTGATAATCTGGATGACTCTGCTTGAAAACCACCTTCTCACTAGCTAGCAGCGAGAAGCAAAGTAATAGAAAACATAACGCAAATTTCAACTAGGCTCCACCTGTTTCATTCGCAGCTAAATGTTCGCGATGTTTATAAAACGACATCAAATGATCGACAATGTCATCTTCGGTACTCATCGACATGAGAGAGATGCCCATTTCAGCAAAACGCAAATTTAAGTGCGATAACCACTTTGAAGTTTGCTCTGTAAAATTTTTCTTAGCGGCTTTAGATGTCACATCCATTTGAAGAGGCGTACCCTTCTCTATATCGTTAAAACTAGATAAACCTAAGTTTGGCTCCTTCTGTTCAAAGGGGTCAAAAATTCGAACGGCCACGACTTCGTGTAACTGGGATAATATCTCTAATTCTGGCCATTCAGCTTCGTCATGAAAATCAGATATCACAAAAAAGACACTGCGTTTTAATTTAAGTTGAGCTAAAAATTCGATCGCATGCACTAAATCATTGGGCTTATTACTTTTAGGCTCTTCTAGTACCTGCTGTAATAAATGAAGGTACTGATGCCGGCTACGAGAAGGTGGTAAGTAAGCTTCAATTTCATCTGTGTATAACACTTGGCCGACACGATCGTGGTTCTTCAAAGCCACCTGCCCCACCATGGCACAAAACTCGGCCACTTGTTCACGTCGTTCGCGTTTACGACTGGTCCATTGAAAAGAAGAAGATCTGTCCACAACAAATATCACGTTTAACTCTCGTTCTTCATGAAACCTTTTGATAAAAGGTTGGGTTGTTCTAGCCGTCACATTCCAATCAATAAACCTTACATCGTCACCATGCGTATAGGGACGAACTTCATCAAATTCTAAACCACGACCTTTAAAAACTGACTGGTAGTGTCCGCTCAAAATATGATCGACACGATGTCGACATTTAAGCTCTAAGTTGAGAACCTGCTGATCAATCGAATCTAGCATGAAGTTTAAGGTAGGTCGACTTTCTCTAAAACTCGATCGACTAAATCGTCTGAGGTCAATCCTTTTGCTTCGGCTCGGTAAGTTAAAGCTAAACGATGACGCATAACATCATGGCATAAATCGGCAACATCTTGTGGCACAACATAGTCACGACCTTGCATTAGTGCACGACCTTTTGAAGCTAAGGCTAAATTAATCGTCGCTCTAGGCGATGCGCCAAAACGCAGGTGCTCTTGTATATCGATGCCGTATTTTTGAGGGTCGCGAGTGGCGTGAACTAAATGAAGAATGTATTTCTCTAAACTTTCATCCATGTGAATATCTTTCATTTTACTGCGAATGCTCATCAATTCTTCACCACTCATGGCTTCGTTGACTTCAATATTCGATTCCGGCTTTGACATTCTTTTTAAAACTTCATGCTCATCGTTAAATGTTGGGTAATCCACTTTTAACTTAAACATAAAACGATCCACTTGAGCTTCAGGTAAAGGATAGGTTCCCTCTTGCTCAACAGGGTTTTGAGTAGCTAACACCAAAAAAGGCTTGGGCAATAAATGCACTTCGCCCCCTAAACTCACCTGTCTTTCTTGCATGGCTTCTAATAAGGCACTTTGTACTTTAGCTGGCGATCGGTTGATCTCGTCTGCTAAAACAATATTCGTAAAAATAGGACCTTTATGAGCATCGAATTTTCCTGAACCAGGATGATAAATCATCGTTCCAGTTAAATCACCAGGTAATAAATCAGGCGTGAACTGAATACGGGAAAAAGTCACACCCATAGCTTTAGCTAACGTATTTATGGTCAGCGTTTTTGCTAAACCAGGGATTCCTTCAATTAAAACATGTCCATTACACAACATCGCCAAAATTAAACGGTCGACCAAATCTGTTTGTCCGACGACCACTTTTGAGATCTCTGTTCTCAATTTAGTGAATTGATCTTGTTTTTGGGGTGTTCCAGCTGTCATAAAATATCTTTTTTACTTATTGAAATAGGCAAAAGTTCAGAAAAAACAAGGGTTAATGGCTTTTTTACAGAAAAAAGATCATAACCCTTTTTAAGATTTATCAGCCTAGTTTGATATATAATTAAGCCCCACTTTTCTACACTATTTTGTATCAAAAATTTTAAGAGGCTATATTTCTTATAGTTAACTATATTACCTTTTTTATAACCATCTTCGTTTGACAAGTCACTCAGTTTTCCTATCATTCGTAAACAACTTCGTCGAATCCCGTGAGAATCGGGAGCGGTCGCGCCACTGTAAGGATTTATCCTAAGCCAGATAGTCGAAGCTCTGTTATTTTTTACTCCGCGTCAGAGTTAGCAAAATGAAAACCAAACTAGAGTTTCCTCCTCATCACTGGGATATCCATACGAGATGAGGTTTAATAAATCCATCCTTTTTAGCTTAAGCATCGCGATTTTTTCGTCTATCAACTACGGATTTACGGAAAATAAGGATGAAACACCCGTTTTAGAACCCATCACTCTTGTAGCTGAGAAGTCTCCAGCTTCAGAAGATCTCCAGCGTGATGTATTTCCCTATCACGTTTCCGTTATTGAGTTAAAACCTGAAGATATTCAAAATATCAGCCTTCAAAACCTACTCGAACAACAGGTTTCTCTTCAAGTGAGCAGTTTTGGTGGTAGAGCAAACTACAGCACCGTCAGTATTCGAGGTTCAACGGCCTCCCAAGTAACCGTTTTTATTGATGGTATCGAAGTCAACCGTGGTGACCGCCAAACTGTCGACTTATCTACCTTGCCCATTGAACAATTTGAGAGAGTCGAGATTTACCGTTCACATGCACCAGCCAGGTTTGGCACAGGTACGATAGGTGGAGTGATCAATTTAATCAGTCGTAAAGCTCATGATCATAAGTCAGGTAGTCTCAAATTAGGCATTGGCTCATTTGGTTTTTATGAGTCGGCCATTCAATCAAGTGTTCAACACCAAAACACTCAACATCGTTTTAGTTTATCACACGAACAAGCAGAAGGCGACTTTGATTATGTTGATGATAACCTAACCACTCATAATCCTAACGACGATGTAAACAGGACGAGAATCAACAACGATTACAAAGCTTACCGACTGGGTTGGTTTGGTCAAAAAAACCTTAACTCTGAACAAGAACTTACTTGGTCCCTCACTTATTTTGATCGAAATAAAGGATTAGCTGGACAAGCTAGATTCCAATCACCAGATACACGCTACTTAGAAAAACACTTTGGAGGAAAGTTTGGCTATCATACTCGAGGACTCATCTCTGAAGATAGCCATACACATATAAACATCGGCCTTCAATACAACAAAGATCAGTACATCGATAGAAATAGTAATATTGGCTTAGGTTCACAAGATAATAAATACCCTGTACAAAGCCAGAGTATTGGTCTGGTTCACCAATTGAATACCTACCCTTTAAATCACACATTCAACCTGACCTTTAAAAATGACCGACAACAAACACAAGATATCCTCAATAATAGTTATACGCCTGCCAATAAGAGAAACAAATGGGACTTTGGCTATGAATCTGGTTTATTCTTATTCAAGGACCTTTTAGAGATCACAGCCTCTCTTAAGTCTATTATCTTAAATGATCAGTTAAAATCTGCGATCACGCCCACTAATAGATCTGAACGCCATTGGGCATGGAGTTTCGCCGCAAGATACGAACTGCATTCAACCTTACATATCAAATCTTCTATCTCAAAAGGCTTTAGAATCCCTTCCTTCAGTGAATTATTTGGAGACCGTGGTTCATTAGATGGAAATGACCAATTGGTCTCAGAAAAATCTACTAATGTAGATCTAGGTTTTCATTTCAAAAAAGATGAACTTGGTTTTTTGAAAAACTTTGAATCTGAAGTTTCCATCTTTCAATCAAAACGTGATGATTTAATTGCAATGTTTTTCGATTCACGTGGAGTAGCTAGGCCATTTAATTTAGGTGATGGCATCATAAAAGGCTTGGAATGGGACACAAAAACAGACTTGCCTTTCTATTTTAGTTTGGGACAAAGTTTCACTTGGTTAGATACTGAACTAGCTCGAAGTAATTTGGCTGGAGGCAAAGGCAAACAAGTACCAGGAATTTTCGAACAAACTTGGTCTCCTTATATTAAATGGCATAAGTATAACACGACAATCACATATCGAGTCTCCGTAGAGAAAGATAAATTTTATGATGTTCCAAACCTTGTAAAAGCCCCAGATAAAGAAATCCATCATTTATCACTTCAGTACAAACTAAACAAAGCTAACTTAGCTTTAGATATTCACAACTTAACCAACGAACAATTTGAAGACTTCAATAAATGGCCTAATTCAGGCCGCTTGATTATTTTCTCCACCCTCGTACATTTTTAATAAGGAGCCTGAATGTATTCCCAAAAAATCATTTCTTTCATAGCTATCGTTAGTTTAATGGTCTTTGCCATAGCATGTGGAGGAGGCGGAGGTGGATCTTCTAGTTTAGGCGATGCAACAGTATCCGGAACTTTAGATTTTTCTGACACAAGCCTTAGTAAACCACGTTCTGCAAGTAGCACGTCAGGCAATATCACTTTAATCAATTTAAGCACAAATGAAACCACCATTGTTTCATTCACAGGCAACACTTTTACTGCCAATGTCGCTTCGGGAGATTATGAAGTTCAGGCTCTACGAAACGACAATCAACAATTAAAACTATTGATCTCTAACGTAACTCCTTTACAAACAAACAGTGTTATTGTCGACATAGACTCTACTGTTGTTGCTCAATGGATTGATTTATATGATCTAGAAATCAACGACTTAAGCGACGTCGAAACTCTACTAAATGGAAGCAGTAACACACTCACCTCCAGCTCAAATACCTATGAAGATGCCGACAGACAATCTGCTCTTATCATTTTAGCTCTAAAAAAACAACTACAAAATGATATCACACAAAGTGTAAACATTCTATCAAGCACTTACTCTCCAAGTGAAGACTCCATTACCACTTTCTCAACAAATGTTGTTTCTGATATTTTATCATCAGGTAATCAAGTTGTTCTAGCAGGAAACACAACCATTATTGGCTCTGCTAATTTAAGCTCATTCGACTCTTCAACGGTCAACTTTGATGCTGTTAACACTCAAGAGACCATTGTGGTTGTCGGTGGACTAAGCTCATCAGGCTCACTATCCAGTGTTAATTCTACAACTGGAGCCTTAAACCAAGACCAATCTGTTTATGAAGTTTCAGATCTTGCAGTCTTTGGATATAAAAGAAAAGTGCATGTCCTTGGTCGATTTTCAGCAGACTTCGTAGAAAGATATGACATCGATTCATTAAATTCAAGCAAGTATTCTGCTCCATATTCAACACTAGAATCAAGCGAAACGAATTCCTTGAATCCACACAACTTGATTTTTGGTTCAAAATCACAGGCTTTATTAACTAGATATGGTTCAGCATTTCAAAAATTTATCGACCCAACAGTCACTTCTTCATCTGACTTTTTAACTCAATCCATAGACCTTAGTGATTACGATACCAATGATGGCATTCCAGAATTTTCTGCTGGTACTTATGTTGGAGGAAATTATTTCATCGCAGCTCAACGCTTAGATAGAAACAATAATTGGATTGCTTCTAGCAATGCTTACTTAGCTGTTTTAGGAACAGATGGAAACGAAGTCAACACAGGTAAAGCAGCTACAGGAAGCAATTTATTAGGTATTGAACTACCTGCTAGAAACCCTTTAAATGTTGTTTATAGTGAAGATTTAGACAAAATTTTTGTTCAATGTATCGGTCAATATGGATCTAGCTACTCCGGTACAAATAGAGAGTTTACAGGTGGCATATTGACTGTGGACCCAACCACGTTTGAAGTAAACATGCTCGTCGACGACGATGCAGGAGTCAATTTATCAACAAACACCTACACAGGTGGTGGCACTTATGGTGGATTGATCAGTAATGTTGCTGTTGTATCTGCCACAAAAGGCTACATTGTTATTTATAGTGGCTGGCAAGATAATGATCTGAGATCCTTCAACCCAACAACTGGTGCAGTTGGTGATGTCATCGAAAATTTCGAAGGCATCGATATTGCTGACTTAAAAGTTGATAGCCAGAATAGATTATGGATCATTGCTAATACGACTTCAGCATCTCAAATTCATGTCTTGAATACATCGACAGACACGATAGACATGACCGTGGATGGGTTTAATGTTCCTCCTAAGTCATTAGACGTGATTCAACACTAAAACTTCCCTTTCCTTATTTGAGCAAGACTATGCTACATTTTAGATTATTATTTTTAACGATATTAATCCTAATATCCCCAGCATCCCTTCTTGCTCAAATAACGATAAAGTATTCTGAAAAGTTTACTTTAGAACAAGATGATTATGGATGGATCATGACTGTCAGGGAGCCCTACAAAGGGAGCCCTGAAGTCTTGAAAACTAGACTGATCCAAAAAGGCAAAACGGCTCCTGAGGAAGATTTCCCAAAAATTGAACTGCCCATTAAAAAGGTTATTTCACTTAGCACAGTTAATCTTCCTCACTTAGTGGTTTTAAATAAGCTTTCAACCCTCATTGGGGTGGATAACTTTAAATACATCAATACCCCTGAGGTGAGAGAGGTCATCGATCAAAATAAACTTTCTGAGGTCGGTGAGTTTCAAAACTTAAACATCGAGAAAGTTTTAGAACTTAGCCCAGAGCTGGTTTTAACCTACACAACAGGACAAGCCAAATATGACACGCATCATCGTTTACGAAAAGCGGGTATTCAAACTTTAGTTCTAGCCAGTTATTTAGAATCTTCTCCTCTAGGAAGAGCTGAGTGGATCAAACTATTTGGATTACTATTTGGAGAAATTGAGCTAGCCAATAAAACTTTTGAAGGTATCGAACAAAGATACCTCAATATGAAAAAACTTGCACAAGGTATTCAGCAAAAGCCTAAAGTTTTCTGTAATGCTCCCTTCGGTGATACCTGGTATATGCCTGGTGGCGATAGCTACAAAGCAAAACTCATAGCTGATGCAGGTGGAGACTACTTATGGCATTCCAATAAAGAAACGGGAGCACTACCTTTAGCTTTTGAGAAAGTTTTTGAAATTGCCATCAATGCAGATATTTGGCTGGTGAGCAGTCATTTACCTTGGAATAACTATGAAGATGTTCTCAAATCAGACACACGCTATAAACACTTTAAAGCTTTTAAAGATCATCGCTTAGTGTCGAATGATAAACGCAGAAACCCACAAGGTGGAAATGATATTTATGAAGCCGGAACTCTCAATCCAGACTTAATACTAAAAGATTTCATTCAAATTTTCCATCCACAACTTTTAAAAGATAGTTCACTTTATTTTCATCGCCCTTTGCAGGTTAAGAATTAAATAGAACCTACCCCATGTCTTAAGCCACTTTAAAAATGCGCTTCATTTTAATCACAACCTTACTCATCGTCACAGTCCTGGTTTTGATTTTTTTAAACTTAGCTTTAGGTTCATCAAAGATACCGCTAACAGAAGTGTTAAATGCCGTTTTGGGTTTAGAAACACATAAACCTATCTGGCAAACCATTGTATTAGAGTTTAGGTTACCTCGTTCTATCACCGCATGCTTGGCTGGCTCAGCCCTCTCTATTTCTGGCTTGATCATGCAAACCTTGTTCAGAAACCCACTAGCTGGACCAGGGGTTTTGGGAGTATCCTCTGGAGCTGGCCTTGGTGTAGCAGTTGTTTTGTTAGGTGGCTTGGATGTTACGACATCTATGATGAATCTTTTTGGTAGCTTAAGTTTAGCTGGAGCAGCTTTCATTGGCTCCTTTTTTATCTTAGGCATTGTCATTTTAATTTCTCGCAAAGTGAAGTCTGCCGTATCCTTACTTATTATAGGCTTGATGATGGGCTATTTATCATCAGCCCTCGTTAACTTACTCACCTACTTCAGTTCAGCCGAGCAAATTAGAAATTATGCCATTTGGAGTTTAGGGAGCTTTGGGGATGCGACTTGGAGCAATATTCAAATTCTAACGATGACAGGTGCTATATCTATTTTCATAGCTATCTTTTTTTCCAATCGTTTAGATATTCTATTACTAGGTGAAAACTATGCTCAAAGCATGGGGCTAAAAGTTAAACAAACTCGCATAGGCCTTATTTTGGCGGCCTCTCTCTCTGCTGGCAGTGTTACCGCTTTTTGTGGACCCATTGCTTTTTTAGGCCTAGCCGTCCCTCACTTAAGTCGACGTTTACTTGGCAACACAAAACATATTCAATTAATTCCTACAGCAGTTTTTATGGGCATGGCTGTGGCTCTTGCTTCAGACCTTCTAGCTAAGCTTCCAGGTTCTGATCAAACCTTACCTCTCAATACCATTACAGCTCTCATTGGTGCACCCATCGTTATTGGAATGGTTTTAAAAAGACAGGGGTGGTCTTACTAAATGTCTGAGTATCTATTAGAATTAGAAAACCTAAGTATAGGCTACCACAAAAATAAAGTTTTAGTTAAAGACTTAAACTTAAAGATTGAAGCTGGAGAATTCATCTGTTTACTTGGCCCTAATGGTGCAGGAAAATCCACCTTACTTAAAACCTTATTAGGTTTAATGCCAGCCCTCCAAGGACAAGTGCAACTCGTTGGAAAAAGCTTTGATAGTTATAACCCCATCGAACGTGCACAAACTCTCAGCGCCATGTTAACCGACCGAGTCAAAACAGATCATTTAAAAGTGATCGACCTTGTTTTACTCGGACGTTTCCCTTACCGTAAAGGTTTTCAAAAACTCAGTGACTCAGACTATCAAATAGCTAAAGCTGCCCTACAGTGTGTAAACGCAGCCGCATTTTCAGAACGTAACATCGATTCTCTCAGTGATGGTGAGCGACAAAGAGTCTTTATTGCCAGGTCCTTAACCCAAGATCCACAACTCCTATTCTTAGATGAACCCACCTCTTTTCTCGATTACCCTCACCGAGTAGAAACCTTTCATCTCATGCGCCAATGGGCACACCATAAACAACGCTCCGTTCTCATGACAAGCCACGATATAGATCTATCCCTTTGTTTCGCCGATAGAATCATCCTCCTCAACGAACGAGGTCGAGTTTACGAAGGTGCACCTGAAGATCTTATTTTAGATGGAACCTTTCACGATATATTCCACTCTAAACACCTTCATGTCGATGAAGACGAAGGCCGATTTGAAGTGACGATGGATACAGATAAGAAAATTCATTTTTATGGTTCAGGCAGAGAATTTGCTTGGACTGTTAGAGCTTTAAATAGAGCTGGTTTTGAAGTAGATGAAAATTCTGAACTTAAGTGTGAATTAAAAAATGGTAGTTGGTTTGTTTCTCGTGAAGGAAACCAAAAACAATATCAAAATATAGCTAGTCTTATAAAAAGCTTAAAAAACTAGCTATACTTCAGAAGCATCATTCTTTCGTTTTAGATAAATCAAAACGCATCACACGACCATATTTATTGTACTCCGTCATTAAAAGGTTACCTTCTTTATCGTAAGTGATTCCATGAGGAGATCCAACGATTCCATCTTCCCATTCTTCGGGTTTCCATCTATTTCCTTTATACTTTGAGTCATTAAGACTAACGACAGAGATCACATCTCCTTGTTTATCTAGAATGGAAATTCTTCCTTCAATTTCAGCTACAGCCATTTCGTCTCCTTTGAAACTGATCGCACTTGGACGACGTAAATTTTTTGCATGAACCCCTATCATCTCACCACTTAAACTTAAATGAACGAGATTTCTTTTTGCTCTATTTGTACATAAAA
>JACLAC010006003.1_pt1 | contig 26460 bp, 18 predicted proteins | sample 8027881 | NCBI WGS metagenome assembly JACLAC01 (sample SAMN15725517, study PRJNA655200) | protist metagenome | isolation source: fluorescence activated cell sorting (FACS) single amplified genomes of... | place: Spain: Blaines Bay Microbial Observatory, Mediterranean Sea | collected 2016-01-19 | reverse complement strand
ATTTCACGAAGGCCATCTTCGCCTTGGCGCCGCCTCCCTTCTTCTTAGCGCCATCCGTGAGCTTCTTCTTTGGTGCGGCCGCAGCGAAGCCGCTCGCCTTCGGAGGTGCCACAGATAAGCAGACCTGATCCTTCCACACCTCACCTCCAGTAGTAGCGGAGGCCTCCTTCTTGACAGGTGGCTTCTTTGGAGCAGGCTCAGGCTCAGAGTAGGATAGAGTGTTCCTCCGCTCAGAAGGCTTGAACGGCGAACCAACACCAGCAGGCGATGCTCCGCCAAGGCCGCCGGGCGACGCTCCAAGGCCTCCAGGCGAAGCTCCGCCAAGCCCTCCTCCCGGCGAGTGCGAGAGCCCGGGCGACTTGTTGTTGTTGCCCGGCGAGTTGCGCGGCGGCGTGCGCTTGATCGGGCGCTGCACCGCATTCTCCTTTTCGAATGGAGATGATTTGTCGGAGACCTCGACGGGCTCAGGGCGCTCCATCTCCTCCTCCACGAGATGCTGCTGCGACTGTGGCGAACGCGGCGGTGAGGGAATGTCGGCGTACATCTCATCAAGCGTCGGCTTGCTCCGCTCCGCCTCCGTATCATCGCCATCAGCGGCGGCGGCGGCCGCCGGCGCCTTGCTGCTCGCCATCTTACGCCTCGCAGCGAGCTTCTCCGCGAGCGTGAGCTCCTCCTCCTCCTCCGACACCTCCGCCTCCTGAGGCGGCGGAGGCGGCGCCGGCGTCTTCGCCTTCGGTGTGGCTTTGGGCTTTTTCACCCTTGGCTGCTTTGGCGTCTTGCCTTTAGCGAGAAGCTTCCCCTCTTCATCCTCCTCCTGCAGCGCCGCCGCCGCAACCGCCTCATCCTCGCTCTCAGACAGCGCCTCCTGACGCAGCGACACCGCCGCAGCCTCCTCCTCATCATCGACGTCATTCTCCTCCTCATTCCACATGCCCTTGTCGACAGCCTTCGCCTTCATCTCGATGAGGCTCGGCATGTAGTTGCCAAGATCCGATCGGAGCCGCTCGACCAGCACCTCCTCTGCAGTAGGCCCTTCCTTGCCGCCCTTAAGAGACGAGACATAGAGCTTCACATCGACCTTACGCTCGTTCTCAGGCAGCATCGAGTGGCCCATGAAGCGGACAGCACGGCCGACACGCTGCATCAGATCCTCGGCAATCGAGGGCACGTCCGCCAGTATGAGCTGCGTTTGGGCGCAATCGGAGGGAGGGAGAAGGTGAATGTGGGGAGAGAGAGAGCGTCGGGGTTGTGGCTGCTTGCTGCTGCGTACCGTGCGCACGCCGAGGAAGGAGACGCCCTCACCGCACTCCTTCGCATCGGCGACCATCACTCTCGCTTGGCCGTCGCCACGGTTGAAGGAGGACAGCGCGTCCTCACCGAGAAGAGACACGATCGCAGTGTCCTTCTTCTCGGCCGCTGTGCGTGCGGGTGGGAAGCCGCGGACTGCACCGAACGGTAAGCGCTTGGCGAGCATTCGTAGTAGGAGCTTGTACCCAGCATAGCGGTGGCAGATGACCAGAGTCTTCATGTTAGGTAGACCTGCCTCCTTGCACGCGCTGTCGGCGCTCACGACATCCTCCACGATTTGAAAGAGCTTGCTCGCATAGCCTCGTGCACGCATCAGCTGCTCGTTCGAGCCGTACTCAACCTGCGTCACCTCGCGCTTGAGGAGCTTGCCGTGAGAGCCATGGATGATCTTGCTGACGTCCTCACGCCCAGCATAGCCAAAGGTCTGAGAGACCGAGCATAGCCGCGCGAGCGTGCCCAGACGAATGTGATCGAGGGATCGGACGCCGGTGCCGTCCTCCTCATGGCCCACTCCATCGGCTGACAGTCTCATCTCGTACTCCTTCCGGTTGCCCGCAGGCCCACGCCGGCGCTTCTCGTCGGCGCTGAGCGGCAGGTTGCGAAGCGGCACGGTACGAACGCATGCGTCCGGTAGAGTCGTAAGGACGTGATTCGGCCGGAGCGTCGGGAAGACGGATTTGGGCGTCGCCATGTAGTACTGTGTGTTTGGCAGAGAGAGAGAGAAGGTGTGTTCAGTGGAGGAATGGAGGGTGAAGAGAGCAAGAGAGCACGCACCGAGACGAAGCCCTCGTCGTTGAGCTGATGATGCAGCTTTCCTTTGATGAGGTTCTGCAAAGCAGCGGCCTCCGCAGGCACGTCAGCCAACGGCGTGCCGCTGAGGCCGATGATGACGGCGTTCTCGGCCGTACGAAGCAGCTGGCGGAGCCGCTGTAACATGAGCATACGCTGATCGTTGCGTAGGATCTCTGGTGACGGGCGGACTAAATTGTGCACCTGGAGGGTGAGGAAGGGAGGGAGGTGTGATAGAGAGAGACGAGCGGCATGAAGCCTTGTCAGACTCACCTCGTCCATCAGGACGATCTTATTCGAGAAGGGGTTGCACGCAGGGTTCCTAAAGTCGTGGTAGCCGCCCTGAGGCGGTAGCCTCTCCGGGTACGAGCCCGCGTAGCCATCCGGGCACTTGAAGACCGCATTCGGACGCTGGCCGCAGGAGGACGCGCCGCCAGCCATTGTGTAGGAGAATGCGCGTAGAGGGGCTGAGGGCATCTCTGGATGAGCGATGAACTCGGGGGCGACGACACCTGCACACCAACGCGAGAGAGGATCGACGACGTGTGAGCGTGTGAGGTGGTCACGAGAGGTTTTGATCGCTCTTTGTTTGCGCATACCGTTGCGTAGGATCCCAGTGAGCTCGAGCGCCTTCTTCGCGTCGGTGAAGCCGCCGCGTTTGAGGTAGTCGGCGTAGCGGTTGGGGAAGTGAGGGTTGCGGAGCTCACGGTAGAAGGAAGAGCAGACCTGTAGAGAACACGCATAAGAAGGGAGAGGAGGGTCAGCAGAGAAGCGGTCCACACTGCGCTGCTGCTGCCGTGTGCTTTCGAAGGGCGCCTCTCTCCACACACTCACCGCGTTGGTCGGGAAGACGACAATCTTCGGGCGCCGATCCTTAAAGTAGTTATCCGCGATCTGGATCATCGTCGCCGTCTTGCCGGCGCCCGTACGGTGCACCACGAGCATTCTCGGGTTGGTGAGGCTTCGTGGGCGGCACATGTACGCGACGGTCTCCTGATAGGGCTGGAGCTTTGGCTTGTTTGGCTGGCAGACCCACTGCGCCGGGCAGAGGTCGGACGCGGGGAGGACTCTGTCATTCGACGGCACGCCCGCCTTGCGCATCTGCGCGCGCGCAAATTCGTTGAAGCCCTCGTGGCCGGGCGGCACGTAGTCGGGCAGCTCCTCCCATTTGGGCTCCGCCGGCTGCTCGTCCTCCTCCTCGCAGCGGAGCGAGTCGCCGCGCACCGCGTCGAGGACGCGCGCGGCAGCCGCGTCGAGCTCGAAATCGTCGCCGCCCGCGGCCGCCGGCTCGTACTCGTCGTCGCTGCCGTCGGCCGTCGCCGACCAGTCGAGGCTCTCAAAGTCCTCCTGCGCGCCGGCGAGGAACTGCGCACGGCGGGCCGCGAGCTCACGCTCCTCGCGTTCAATCGGGTCGAGCGTCGCCGCGTCCTGGATCGGCTGGATCGTCGGCGCCGCCGGACGTGGGAGCGTCATCAGATTTACTGACGGTGTGGACGGCGGCCGCGCGGCGGAAGTGGTCGCAGGCCGCTTGCGTCGGGCGAGCGCCGAGCAATTGCGCAGGATACCGCGCGCCTCCTGCAGCATGAGGAGCATCTCCGGCGGGATGTCCGAGAGCGAGAGGGCGCTGTCGAAGGAGGCGGCGAGGTCGTCGACGGTGGTGGTGAGCTTGCAGTCGGGCGCGTCTGTCATATTTGAGGGTGAAGTGAGGTGTGAGGCGCGAGAGAAGCGATTTGAAGTGGGTCGCGCGAAGCAGGCGCCGCGCCTCTCAAAGTTCGTACGCTCACACGCTCACACGCTCACACGCCCTCGGGCAGGCCGTGCTCCGCCGCGACGCGCCGCGCCTCCTCGAGCGAGATCTCCTCTTGATCCTGCCCATCGAGCAGCCTCACCGCCGTCTGGCGGTCGGCGCTCCACTTCACGCCCTCGCCCACGAGAGTGCCCGCGTTGATCGAGCAGCCGGAGACTATAAAAGCCCTCGAAGCAGATTCCCTAAAGAAGCCGACCACAATACTGCCGTCGGCAGCCCTTAACGTGCCCGGTCCATCCATCTTGTTTACCTTGAACTCGCCTTCGAAAACGCCGCCGTCGGCATAACGGTAGGTGCCGCGCCCGTGGATGCACTCCTTAAACTCGCCCTCGTAGACGTGGCCTTCGGCATGCCGATACGTGCCGCGCCTCTCTTCCTTACCTCCCTTATACTCTCCCTCATACACGTCGCCATTGGCAAAACGATACGTGCCGCGCCCCTCTTGCTTACCTCCCTTCCACTGCCCCTCATAAACGCTGCCGGTGGCAAACCGCATCGTGCCATAGCCCTCCCTCTCCCCCGCCGCGTTGTACTTACCCTCATACACCTGCTTCACCGTCTCGCCCGAGCCGGCCATCGCGGTGCTAATCTTCACAATGTACACGTTATACAGCCCCACCACCACCTTATCATCCCCCTTGCCGGTGAATTTCGCCGCCTTGATCGACGCGCGCACGCGCTCAATACGCGGGCCGCGGCCCTCGTCGCCGCCGCCCACCTCGTCCGCGTCCGCCACGCGCGGCCCGTCGCCGTCAATCTCGATGATCTTTGGCGGCAGCCGCTTCAGCACGGCGTCGAGACCCTTGTAGTACTGCGCGTAAGCAATCGCCTCGCCGCTCACGCCGGTCTCCAGGCAGCACCAGCCCCGGTTCTCGTAGTCCCGATCATTGTAGACGCCCTCGTGCCCTTCTGGCCGCTTCGGGATCGTGCGGTGGCGGACGACCGTCGTGCCCATCGCCGACGCGTACACATCGCCCATACAACCGAGCGCCTGGTTAAAGAGCTTCTTCTCGGCGTCGGTCCGTGGCCGCTGCGGGAGAGAGCCGAAATCCCAAAAACAGCCCCCAATATGCGCGCCGAGCGGGTGGTTTAGGAAGCGGCGGACGTTGGCGAGGTACTCGTCGGTCACATCCGGGTGGTCGGGCGTCACCCAGCCGTATGTGAGGGCGGCGATGGCGCGGTTGTTGGATCGGAGGAGGGCGACCGCCTCGTCCGGTTCGAGGAAGACGGCGATCTGCTCGTCGCGCTCCAAGGCCTCGAGGTCCTGCCGGCGGAGGAGGTGCGGCTGTGTGCTCTGCTTCATAAAGTCGGCGCCAATGAGCTTGATGGCGCCGGAGGCGAGGACTTCGGCGAGCTCGTCGTCGAGCGCCATGAGGAGCGGTACTGCCTTGTGGTGGCGCCGTTTGACAAGTTGCTTTGGCACCTTCACAGCCTGCTGCTGCTTCTTCGCGGCCGGCAGTCCGAGCTCTCTCGGCTCCGTCGCCACTGGTGTTGAGTTGCCGCAGCCCATTTTTGTCCGCGACACGAGATGGAAAAGCACGCGATGCACAGCGAGAATCGGCGCGCGATGTAAACGCCGAAATTGATCGGTTACGTAACGGCTCACTACGGCCTCAACTTACGATGCGCCTAGCGCCTACCCCATCCACCTCCCCTACAACTACGCAGCCGGCGCAAGATCGCCCGCCATCGGCGCGCTTCCACCTCTCTCACTATCACCGCCGCTCCTCTTCTCAATCACCAGCCGGATCGCATCGAGGTCCGCGTCGACCACGACCGTGTCGCCCTCGTTAAACGCGCCCGAGATGATACCTCTTGCGATCGGCGTCTCGAGCTCCTTCTGCACGACGCGCTTCAGCGGCCTCGCGCCGTACTCGGGCGAGTAGCCTAAGTCCGTCAGCACATCAAGCGCGCGGTCGCTCACCTCGAGGGTAATGTCCTTCAGGGTGAGCCGCTGCGTGAGCGCGGTGAGCGTGAGCCGCGCAATCGCCCTTAGGTCCGCCTTTCTTAGAGGGTTGAAGATGACGATCTCGTCAAGGCGGTTCAAAAACTCGGGTCGGTACGTGCCGCGCAGCTGGTCGAGCACTTTCAGCCGCACCTCCTCCTCTTTGGTCGGATCACCGCCGGCCTCCACAATCGTCGCCGCTCCGATGTTGCTCGTTAAGATGATGATTGTGTTCTTGAAGTTGACGGTTCGGCCCTGGCCGTCGGTGATACGGCCGTCATCGAGCACCTGGAGCAAGACGTTGAAGACCTCTGGATCGGCCTTGTCAACCTGCAGCAGCACACGGGCAGCGGTGTGTGTCAGAGAAATGGCCAATTGCAGTGCTTGCTCGCTCGGAGTGGTGTGTGTGTGAGCCCTCCACCTCATCGAAGAGAACAACAGAGTACGGACGCCGTCGGATCGCCTCAGTCAGCTGCCCACCCGATTCGTAGCCAACGTAACCCGGAGGCGCGCCCACGAGGCGTGAGACGCTCTCTTTGCTCATGTACTCGGACATGTCGATGCGCACCTGAACGGAGAGATAACCCACAAACAGAGAGTGGCGTGTCAGAGATTGTACGGCATTGGCAGTGCTGACGGGAAGAGGGCTCTTATGTATGTGAGTGGTTGCGCACCATCGCTTCCTCCGAGTCGAACAGCGAATGCGCCAACGCCTTCGCCAGCTCAGTCTTACCGACCCCAGTCGGCCCAAGGAACAGGAACGACGCGATAGGCTGAGAGGGGTCGGCCAGACCCGCGCGAGAGCGAAGGATGGCGTCGGCGACTGTCTCGGTGGCCGTCTCTTGCCCGGCGACTTTATCGCTAAGTGTCGTTGGCAGCGCCATCAGCTTTTGGCCTTCGGATGCGAGCACTGTGCACACGAGAGGCGAAGGGATGAGGTGGTTGTTAGAGTGGCGGCACACTGTGAGGCTGCTCTTGTAAGGAGCTGTGCAGGGCGTGTGGCGGTGCTGCTGCTGCGTACTGCGTGTAACAGGCACGCCCGTCCACTGCGAGACGATCGATGCAATCTCTTCATCCCCAACAATCGTACGCAGCAGCGGCGGTGCGTCATCACTCTCAGCATTGCTGCTCCCTTCACCATCATCATTATCAGCACTAGAAGGGATCTTGGCATCCTCGCCGCGTGCCCTCTCCTCCGCCTCTACAAGCTCCTGCTGCAGTTTGGGCAGTATCGAGTATTTGAGCTCCGCAGCTTTCGAGAGCTCGTAGTTCTGCTCAGCCTGTTCGATCTCGATGTTCGTCTCTTCGATTTGCGATTTGAGGCTCCGGATGCTCTCGAGCATCGCCTTCTCCCCCTCCCATCTCGCCGCCAATTCCTGCTGCTCCTCCTGCAGCCTCGACGACTCTAACTGCAGGTTCGCCAAGCGTGCGGCCGCTCTCGGATCGCTCTGAGCGTCTTGCTTTAAAGAGATCTCTTCCATTTGGACTTGCAGCAAGCGGCGCGTGACCTGGTCGAGCAGCTGCGGCCGTGACGTCGCGTCGATGCGGAGCTTCGCCGCTGCTTCGTCGACGAGATCAATGGCTTTATCAGGCAGGAAGCGGTCGGTGATGTAACGATCGGAGAGCATGGCCGCCGCGACGAGAGCGCCGTCCGAAATCGACACGCCGTGATGTAACTCGTATCGTTCCTTCAGGCCGCGAAGGATTGCAGTCGTTGCCTCCACAGTTGGTTGATCGACGTATACCTGCTGAAAGCGCCGCTCCAAGGCCGCGTCCTTCTCGATGTACTCTCGATACTCGTCCAGCGTCGTCGCACCAATGCACCGCAGCTGACCACGCGCAAGCGCGGGCTTCAAGAGGTTTCCTGCGTCCATGGCGCCGTCTCCCTTGCCCGCGCCGACCACAGTGTGGATCTCGTCAATGAACAAAACGATCTCTCCATCCGCCTCTTGCACTTCGTTCAGGACGGACTTCAATCGCTCCTCAAACTCGCCGCGGTATTTTGCGCCGGCGATCAGAGCGCCCATGTCCAAGGCGAGCAGCTTGCAGTTCAAGAGCGACTCGGGCACGTCGCCACTCGCAATCCGCTGCGCCAAACCCTCAGCGATCGCCGTCTTGCCGACCCCAGGCTCACCAATCAGGATCGGATTATTCTTTGTGCGCCTTGATAGCACCGTCATCGCACGCCTTACCTCATCGTCCCTGCCGATCACCGGATCGAGCAGACCTTCTTTGGCGGACGCCGTTAAATCCCTTGCGTACTTCTCGAGAGCCTCGTATGTCTCCTCCGCGCTGCGGCTCGTGATCCGCTTATTGTTGCGCACCTGATCGATGGCGGCGCGTAGAGTCGCCGTGTTGAGATCGGGCTGAACCTTCTTGAGAACCTCCTTGCCGCAGCGTGCGTCGTTGAGCAGGGCAAGTAAAACATGCTCCGCCGACAGAAAGTCGTCCGTCAGCAGAGCCTTCTGCGCATTGGCCGCCTGAAGCAAGGTGACCAGCGAGCTGCCGACATTCAATGAGCCCTCCGGCACTTTGGAATTGGAATTAAAGACCTTTGGCTGCCGCTGCGCGAACTCCTCAAAGGCAGCACGTGCCTCCGATGGCGACGCGCCAGCGGCGGCGAGGACCTTGCTCGCCATGCCCTTGTCGCCGTTTTGCTCGAGCAAGGTGATGGCGAGATGCTCGGCCTCGGCCGCCTGCTGGTTGAGCCTCGAGGTTGTGGCCGGCAATTTCTGCAGCGCGGCAAAGCCGGACTCGACCCACGCCTGCTCGGAAAACAGCTCCTGCTGCGACGCTTGCATCAGGACGGAAGCGGCACGGCGAGAGAATGGTGCCGCGACGCGTGGTGTTGTCATCGCCGCGACGCGTGGTGTCATCGCGACGCGTGGGCATGTTGGAAGGGAATATGCCGCGACGCCGTCGAGGAGGAGCAATGGAAGCAGCGTGGCGCGCATGATGGACGAGCGTCTGGACTGAGCCGCGTGGCGTGTGCTCGCCGTGGTCCACGCCTTCGGCGACTTTTCTGGGAGCTGCTCGATCTGGCGCTCGAGCTCACTTTCTTTGCCGACCAAAGCGAACGTAGAAAGCTCTCACAACAATACAGCACCTCTCCAATATCATCTGATATAAGACCCAGAACAATAGAATACCGCAAAACAAATAAAACAGACCCGGATCTCTCTCACCTCACATCTCTCGAGCATCACTCACTCTCACCTCTTGGGGCGCGCGCGGGTCTTTGCTCGCTCTCCTCTCATTGTATAATCATCAGGCGCTCTTAAGCGTCATCACGACGCCAAGGACGCCCAAGAACGCGCCCAAAGGCACAAGCAGATAGATGAGCACCTCCGTGAACGAGACCAGCCCCACCTCCTCGTCCTTGTCAAAATGATGCGTCACGCTGTAGCTGCCGTCCGGATCGCCTCCATCCACATGCGTCTTGCCCTCCTCCTCCTCGCGCTTTTTCCGCTTCTTCTTTGCGAGCTTCGCCTCGTGCTGCCGCAACGCCGAGCCATAGATGAGAGCTGGGAAGATGTAGACGATGGCAGCTCCGAGTAGCGCACCGCTAATACCGACGACCAAACCAATATCAGTCACGAGGATCGCGACCGTCGCGACGCACGCCAATAGTAATAGCGTCGCCGGCTTCATTAAGGTGTCTGGCAGTGTCAGGAGCGAGAAGAGCGAGTCCTTGAGGCCGAGCATTGCGAGTGGGAAGCCAAAGAGGATCGATGCGAACGTCGCCGCCCTGCCCAAGACAGCCAACGGATCTCTCTCCGCGTAGTTTCGCAGTATGTTCGCAGCGGTGACGTCGCCAAACGTCCTGTGGCCTAATAGCATGATGGCGAGGTAGAGGAGCGATAGGACGCCAAAGGCCATCGCACAGACCTTGCCGAAGCGCTTGGTTGACGGCCGGTCGAGCGAGCGGTAAAAGGTCGGCGCGTTGTAGTGAGCGATGTACGCGAGGCCTAAATTCGAGACGAGTATGAGGGATTTGGCGTCCATCTTCCAGCGGCTCGCCTTGCTGAATGACGGGATCAGCGCCTTTGGCAGGCTGTGAATAAATTGGCCGCCTGTTGTTGAGGAGGCGGCGCCGTTGGCAGCTATGGATGGGAGAGCATACGCGCCGTCGAGAGCGCGGTAGGCGATAAAGAGGGCAGTGTAAAGGACGGCGACGACGCCGAGGAGCGAGGTGAATGATAACGCGGAGAGATCGTCGAGGAGCGATAACGGCGTGAGCGCGAAGATCGAGAGCAGTCCGATGTTGATTGCTCGCACGTTGAGCTGCGCAGGTAGGCCCACGAGGTTTAAAAGCTGCGTCGCGGTGTCGCCTAGGATTCCCGCGTAGATGATGGCGGCGGAGAGGCACATGAGCGCAATAGAGAGGTCGACGAGCCACGCGGAGCCCTCTCCTAACGTCGCGTCCCATAACCCTTTAAATGTCGTCTCGCCCGTCATCTCGCACGCCGCGCCTATCAGGTGGAAGGTGATGCCGGAGATCGCGCCGAGCGTTATGCATAAACAGCTCGCCGGCACCCACCCGACGCCGGCGGCCATGCCGGCGGATAACGTCAGAATGCCGGCGCCGGCGACGTTGTTGACGATCTGCAGCACGAGGTCCTGCATCGTGCAGCCCGCAGAGACCGCCTTCTTTTTTCCGGCGACGAGCGACGTGAGCGGCGGATGCGTATGCTGCTGCTGCCGTTGAAGCGACGGTCGCGGTGGCGGCGTCGACGCGAGCGAGGCGGCAAGTAGGCCGGTGAGGGCCAGAAGAAGGGCGGCTCGCGGCCGTATTGAGGAGACCATGCCAGGCGCTGCGTCCGGCGTCGTCGCACGAATCTCCAGCGTCGGGGAACGTTGGATTCGTCAAGGCGGGCGCGCAACGCGCCGCGCGGCCAGGAGGCAGGAGCTCTCGGTCGCGGCCGTGGATGCGCGGGTCGTAGTGCCGAGTGCGTCGAGGTGCCCATCGCGGCGCAAAGCTACGAGCAACGACAAGCAGAGGAGTGTTCCTTCGCCTTGTCGAGCACCACTCGCTCCACTCCTCCACACACCAAACTCCAACAACAACATGCTCGGCTCCCGCGGCATCTGGCGCAAGATCAAATCCATCGGCAAGGGCAGCTTCGGCCAGGTCTACCTCGTCCGCCGCAATAATGACACGTCGTCGAAGATGTTCGTGATGAAGGAGGTGCGACTCGCCGGCCTGCCGCCAAAAGAGTTGTCGGCCGCCAAGGCCGAGGTCGCCGCGCTCAAGAAGGTCTCGCACCCGCACATCATCAAGTACGAGGACTCGCTCGTCCAGGACGAGACGTTGTGCATCGTGATGGAGTACGCGGCCGGCAAGGATGTATCCGCTCTCATCGCGAAGCGCAAGCAGGAGAATAAGCCGCTCGAGGAGAAGGAGGTGCTCAAGATTTTCTATCAGGTCTGCTCGGCCTTATCATACTGCCACCACGACCTCAAGATGCTCCACCGCGATCTCAAACCGCAAAACATCTTCCTCACCGCCGACGGCGACGTCAAGCTCGGCGACTTCGGTTTGGCCAAATGCGTCGAGGCGACCTGCGCGTTGGCCCAAACGCAATGCGGCACGCCCGTCTACATGAGCCCCGAGCTCTGCATGGGCGACTCGTACAACCGCGCCGCGGACGTCTGGGCGTTCGGATGCGTTCTCTACGAGCTCATGACTCTATCCTGCCCGTGGCACGACATCCAGTATAATAAGGCCGGAGGCATGGCCGCCCTTCTCAAGCGCATCGCCACGTCGACGCTCGATCTAAGCGTGTGCTACAAGCGCTACTCGTCCGAGCTGTGCTCGCTGTTAGGCTCGCTGTTACACAAGAAAGGCGTGTGCAGACCGGCTCTCAACAATGTGTTGCTGCTCGACGTCATGGCCAGTGTTGCTCCTCCCGAGCAGCAGGAGGACTCAGACGACGAGGACGAGCCGGCAGGGAGCGAGCAGCCGCACGAGCGCAAGCTGCCGCCCAACTGGCGCAAGGTGCCGTCAACGAGCCGCAAAGGAGAGTACTCGTACGTCCACCTCCCTACCGGCTTCAAGCAAGCCGACTTCCCTCTAACGGACGAGCCGAGCGCGGAGGATCTCGAGGCCGCACGCACGGCCGCGGCGCAGCTCAAAGACGCGACGCCGAAGAACACGGCAGCGGCGGCGGCGATGGCCGCACGGCATGCGGCGGCGGCGGCTCGTTGGGGCGCCTTCCCAAAAGACTTTGCGCCGCCTCCTTCTACTCCTTCCGCAGCTGTAGCCGCCAAGCCGGAGGTTGTGCAGACCTACCAGCCTCTACCCGCCAACTGGAAGCGCGTGCCGTCGCAGTCGCGGCCAGGAGAGTTCAGTTACTTGCACGTGCCGACTGGCTTCAAGCAGACGGCCGTGCCGACGAGCGAGCATCCCGATCCAGAGATGTACATGCAATGGCAGAAGGCGATGGCGAGCCGCAACATCAAACCGCCGCCAACCGCAGAGCAGCAGCCTGCGGCCGGCCAGAAGAACAACTTCAGACCGTGGGCGGCGGGCCCGCAGCGCCCTGCGCTCGAGCCTGTCGTTGAGATCTCGGATGCTCCTCCTTCGGCCTCGCCGCGTCCGCCGTCCTCTGCTGCCGAGAGGAAGCGGCCGGCCTCTGGAGGCGCCGACGAGAATCGGAACAAGCTCAACGTCATCAAGCCGCCGCCATCGCAGCTGCCGCCGGTGGTCAACCTTCAGGCGCAGGCGCACGCGGCACAGTACGCGGCGGCGGCACAGGCGGTCAACGGAGGGCTGCGTAAGATCTTCACTCCGAACCAAGCGGTGGACGGCCGACCGACGCAAGCGGCGGCAGGACGGCCGAGCCACCAATGGCGGATGAATCTGATCACGCCGCCTGGTCAGGCGGCGCAGGCGCCGCTAATGAGGGCGGGTAGGCAGAATGTGTTGGCTCAGCCAAAGGGGTCGGAGGCGTATCAGCACGCAAGGAGGGCGGGTGTGCTCTACTGAGGTATGGATGGTGAGAGAGATGATTGATGGGAGGTGTGGCGAGTTGAGAAGGTTGGCTTGTGCGATGTGCGTGCGTGTGTGATGTCTATGCGTGGGCCTCTGAACCTGGCTGGTGTCGTTTGTGCTGTTTTCGAGCTGCGCTCAGATCTCATCAGCTCAAAACGGCGCGCCATCTTGGGCGCTATCTGCAACTTTGCGACACCCCCGACACCCTCAATTGGACTGACCCGACGTGAGCGCTCGGAGCGCGCGATGGTGCCACGCGACGGCACCGTGCGCACGCGCAACCTGATATCCTTTGCGATACTGGGCGTGCTCAACAATCTCGTCTTCGCGCTCTCCAACGCCTCCGCCGGCGGCGTCCTTCCCGGCGCGATCGGCCTCGTGTACATTATTAACACGGCGCCGGGCCTTCTGATCAAGATTATCGCGCCGCTGTGGATCACGCTCGGCTCGTACGATTTTAAGATCTCGCTGATAGGCCTCTCGCTCGCCGTCAACCTCTGCGTGCTGCTCATTCCCGGCGTGCCCACATGGCTCGCGCTGCTCGGCATCGCGCTCGGCGACACGGGCTCGTCCGCCGGCGAGGCAACCTGCATGGCGCTTACGCAGTTCTACGCGCAGCCGCAGCGGCACATCTCGTTCTTTGCGCTCGGCACCGGCTTCGCGGGCGTATGCGGCTACGGCATCAAAATGTATGTGCTGCCGCTCTGCGGCTCGGCCGGTCAGCTGGCCCTCGGCGTGGTGCTCATTCTCGCATACTGGATGACTTATTTCCTACTCTTGGACACTCCGTGGGTCGACGCAAAGGAGGCGAGCAGCACTGCAGTCAGCAGCGCGGTGCAGGCACGCTGTGGCGGCGGTGGTGCGGAGGCAGGAGGAGGAGGAGGCGAGCGATGCAGTATCCTCAGCGCGGCGTCCTACTCCCTCCTGGAGCCCGGCGGCGCCGCGATCGCAGGAGGCCCAATGGCAAACCTCAACAGCGCCGGCGCTGGCGGTGGCGGTGGTGGTGGTGGTGGAAGCCGCCGGTCGAGTCATGATGGCGAGGGTGATTCGAGCCACGACTCCGCTACTGAGGACGAGGGCGATACGATTATTTTGCATTTGGGACATGGAGGGTCGCGGCCGGTGGTAGGGTACACTCGGCTGCGAGGCGAGGCGCACAGTGCGAACGGCGGCGCTGCTGCTGGTGGAAGCATGGGCGCGCGAGAGGCGTTGGCTGCGCAGCCGCCGTCGATCTCCGGCCGCCTTGGTCTTATCGCAGCAACAGGTAATGGCATTGCGTCCTCCGCTCCCGCAGAGTCGTTGGCAACGATCCCAGGCTCACCATCCACACATTCACGCCGTGACGACACCAATAATAGTGCTGGTAGTGGCGCTCAGCAGGCCGTGGCAATGCCGAGGCGGCTTACTTGGCCGCCACCATCGTCCACAGCAGCTCCAGCTCCAGCGCCGTCTCAACCGCAGCCGCCGCAGCAGCCACCACCCGCGCCGCCTCCGCCTTCACCACCACCACCACCTCCTCCTCCTCTCACCAACAATAGTGGCGACAGCGCCAAACCGCCTTTACGCCCACCTCCTCCACCAGCTGACTTTGGTGGCGGAGGAGGAGGTGGCGATCCTGCGGCAACTCCAGAGATCCTTCGGCCCGTCCGCCAGCGATTAAACAGTGACGGCATGACGCGGCGCACGATTAGCGATGCGACCCTCGCCGCGAATGCCACATCTACCAAGCTGCCTCGCATCGTTAGCGGCCATCGCCTTGCCGTCAGCGACTCGTCCTTGCCGGCGTTCCTCTCCGCGTCGTCGCAGAGCTCCTCGCCATACGCACAGCGATTGGGCGTGCCGCTCGTCAACTCGCTCTCAAACAACGTGCAGCGCATCAAGAGTTCGGTCTTTGGCGCTTCGCAGTCGTCGCTCATTTCATTCGCGTCCTCCGAAAAAGAGCTCTCTCGCGCAGACGATGTCCTTCAAGGCCGCGGCGGCCTTCGTATCGCAGGGCCGTGCGAGCGGATGCGCATCGCCTACGAGCTGAGAAAGTACATGCTGCCCTTATCATTGGTCTTCTGGTCGGAATACGCGTGCCAATCGGGCGCGTGGACGGCCTTTGCCTTGCCGATGGTGAAGGAGCTCGATGACCCCGAGGCACGCAACAGAGCGTACCAATTCTTCAACTTGATGTACCAGGTCGGCGTATTGCTCTCGAGAGCCTCCGGGCTGTGCTTCACCATCCCCAGGCCCGTCCTCCTCTCGCTCGTCGCATTACAAATCGCTCTACTCGCCGCGTTCGTCTCAGACGCTGCTACGCAAATTTGGGTCGGCTATACTCTGGGCGCTCCGGCTCTTCTTGTTGGGTTGATCGGCGGAGCTCTTTACGTGCAGACATTCCTTGCTGTTGACCGCGAGCTGCCCGCCGAGAAGCGAGAGGCCGCGTTGGCAACGTGCACGTGTGGCGACACGGCGGGAGTCCTCGCGGGTGAGTTCACCGGCTTGTTGATGCAGTGGTGCTTATTTGAGCGGCTAAGCCTGCCGGCGAGCGGCCAGTGTCCAATGCCCATCACGCCTGTGAGCGGGATGAGGTGAGATCAACACAAGTGTTTACTATTCTATTATACTGCCTGTATTACTGGGCGCACGCGAGAGAGGACGCTCACGCGGCGCGCACAGTCCCCTGATGAAAGTACCATGTGATGATGTGATGTGTTTTGATAGAGTCATGTGCGAGGGTGTTCACAATGAGTTTGTGGTGATTGATGGTTGATGCGAGGCGAGCGGACGAGTGAGCGAGCGGTGTTGAGAGGTTTCATGTTGATTGTTGACTAAAGCTCTCACTTCAATCCGTCGCATTGTGCAGCCTCTGTTGCCGCTGCCTCGGCCTGCACGGCGCCGTATGCAGCCGCCCGGCCGCCACCTCGCGCGAGAGCCAATCGCGCTCCATCTCCATGTCGTGGAAGGCCGACTGCCTTACGTAGTCTTCCATCCGATAGAGCGGGTTGTCGGCTGAGCCGCAGTACAGGAGGCTCTCGTTGAGTTTAAATCCATCGTAGTGGGAGCACGCGGGAGGATCGTTTGGCCGCGCGCAGTCAAACGAGCCGTTTCCAAAGCCAAAGATGGTCACGCGGCTGCACAAACGTAGCGCGACCATCACCGCGATGATGCCAGTCGATGGGTAGGTGCCGACCGTCGTGCGGTTCGTCTCGGCGCGCAGCCGCGTGCGCACCGCCTCCCACATGAGTGGGCTGATCCGCGGGAATGGCCGCTCCGGTATCGTCGTCCAGCATTGCGAGAGCCAGCTGGCCGGCTGGCAATAGATGAGCAGTGAAGCGGCTTCGCTCGCATTCCAATCGGTTCGCCGCCACGGCAATGGCATTGCACCCCAAACGCGGATGGCCGTGAGCGCGCCAACGTAGCGCTCATAACCAGCTACCTGCGCATCATTGATTCGAAATACGGCCTCGTGCGAATCAATTAGGCGACCACGCGGTCGAAGCAGTAGCGAGCCGGAGCTGCCGACGACGGCGCAGGTTGAATATGTCCGCAGCGGATTGTCGCTCGAGCGCTGTTGTTGCGAAGAACGAATGGCATTCTGCCAGCCGCGAAGAGTGTCAAAATTGCAGTGTCGTCGGAAGAGCGGCTTCGACGAATTTGCGAGCACGGATGAAGCGTCGTCGTCGTGGAGGAAGAGGCCGCGAGTGGTGTTGCGCATGGCGCGGCCGTCCATTTCGAGATCGCGGGCAATCTCGGCTGTGCGTCGCCAGTGCGGCGTGTCGTCGGCAAATGGCCGCGCCTCCACGAGCCGCGACGAATGCCGCCGAGGCCGCTTCCAATTTCGCTCGAGACGGCCTCTTTTGGATGCGTGACGTATTATCGCCGTCCGAGACCGACTTATTAAAAGCGGCGGCCGCCGAGAACTTTGCCGAGATTGCGCGCACACTTTTGCTTCAACAGGCATTGTCCGCAGTCACGCCGACAATAAAATATGCCGAAGTCATGGCTCGCGACGGTGCACGCTTCGACTGCCGTCAAGGAGCAAATGAAGAGCCAATGTCGACGCTGCTGCGGCCGGGTGGCGCCGCTTCCAAATTGATATCGGTGCTTCAGCGTGTTTTGTCGCCCGATTCATCGGTGGTCGCGCTCGGCCAAATCGTGGCTTGCCCTCACGATTCGTGGGCCGATTTAATGGGCGATCATTTGGAGGACAAGAATGACGATTCTGCCGAATTTGGAGTCCAGCGTTGGCATACCGACGGCCCGCCATCATCGTTTGCTGGTGGTCCTGGTGATGCTCTCACGCTCTTTATACCTCTCGTCGACCTCACGCTGGAGAATGGACCAACCGAATACATCCTCGGCTCGCACAGAGATGGAGAGGAGGCCCAAGCTGCCAGTGGCAAACGAAAGAGCCGCTCGCAAAACCGTCGGAATGTGACCATTCTCGCTCCGGCCGGTTCTGTGATTGCGTTTGACTTTAAGCTCTTGCACCGCGGCTTGGTGAATACACTGCAAAATGACGATCGGCCGATGCTCTACGCGGTCGTTGGGAAGCCGATTTGGACGGAAGATGGGCGATGCATGCTGCCGCAGCTCGACGGCGGTGGATTGAGCCTGTTTACGGGTGAGGCGGTGCCGCCGATTCATGAGCGGTTCGTTCTTGGAGAGAGCGTGGAGGCGTCGGCGGCGAGAGCGGCGGCGGAGGCGGCCGCGGAGGAGCAGCCTGCAAGTGAAGAAGAGACTGGGCGGCGGGGTGGGCGCAAGCGAAGGAGATGACAGCCAAGCGCCCGCCACGGCGCCACTCAGCGATTTCCATTCACGCGCGCCGTTGCCGCCGATCCCATGCCGGCCGAGGCGCTAGAACCCTACAAGGGAAAATGTATAGTCATGTGGACATCGTACGTGTCCAACCAGCTCTTTGAGGTGAACTGGCGCAAACTCGAGACGACGCTGCAGAACAAGCACGTGGACGCGACGAAGGTTGACGGCGCCGATCCGGAGATGAAAGCAGTACGGTCGGCGCTGTGGGATATTTCCGGCAAGCGCGAATATCCTCTCGTATTCGTGTGGTCAGACGCGAGTGATAATTTTGACTGCATCGGAGGCGCCGATGAGATCCAGCTGGTGAGCGCACGCACTCTTTTTATTCTGCCTTTTTATTCTGCTATGGCTTGCTGACAGCCGCGCATTGTCCGTGTGCCCAACGCGCAGCTCCTGGATTGCGGCGGCTTCAACGATAAATTGGGCGCCTGGGTAAGTCCTTGATCGGACAGTGGCGCCTATGATGCGGTCAGCACAGGCGGAAGCGGCCTCTTCTCGCGCTCAGGTTAAAACCGGCGGCTCGCGTGAGCGTGCGCAGGCGTGCGCAGCAGCCGAAGAGGCGCTGCGTGCTGTCGGCGCGTCTGTTGTACTTTTGTCAGCCCGAAAATCACATAGCGCCCACGACGGCGCTCGGCGACGCGGCTCGATCGACCGCGGCAGCGACGCGGCCTTGCACACGATGGAGATGCTCGAAGCCGTCTATCAACAAATACCAACGCCCGTGCTGCTGGCGTTCGTCGTCTTCATCGCGCACATCATCGTCATCACCGACACGGGCGCCGGCGTGCCCATCTTTTTCCCCATCTTCAAACGCTGCATGCGGCCGTTCAAGCCGACGGTGGCGTACGAGCGGCTCAAGTCCAAGTACCTGATCTCTTGATATTATTTACGGTGCGTGGCCACCGCGCTGCCTTTGATCTGCACGCACGCAAGAGCTGCTGGCTTGTGATGATGAAACAACTACACGTCTTCCTTAGCGATGAGCGAATTCTTTCGCCCGCGGCACTCCTCGTGGCGGCGCGTACTCTCCTGAGAACTCGCTGCCAGCCCGCGGCGGCCGGAACGCCTTATGCGCGCCTCGACCGCGGAAACGCCGAGGGGCAGTGCTTGAGGTCGGAACGCCGCCCGGGTCATGAGGGTGTCGTGGGTGTCGGTGCTGACGTAAATAGCGGAGCGCCATCCATTTCTTGAGCAAGCCTTACATATCTGCTCCTGCGCGTGCTGCGTTTGCTTTTGCCTGTGTGTTTCTCTTTGCGCCGCTGGCGATGCCTCACGCGTCTGCTGTTCTGTGCGTGTGCGCAGGAGCGGCTGAGGACTTATCTCTTTCGAGTGCATAGAGAGTGTGTGGGGCCTCGTTTTGTGGGAGCGCGTGGAGCTTTCCCATCGCGGCCTTAGGTTATTCTGTTTGGCTCTAAAACCCTTTTGATACACTCGCCTCTCTACACTCAGTCCTTATGGTAGCCGCTGCCTTTTCGTATCTCTGACGAGCGATAGATCTGCTCGACGAGCAGCAGTCGCGCGACCTGGTGCGGGAAGGTCAGCGAGCTGAGGCTGAGCAATCGTTCACGCTTTTCTGATTTGAGCGAAGGCGGAAGGCCGTCGGCGCCGCCAATAAAGAAGGAGAGCCGGCTGCCTCCGGCCTCGAGGCCATCGTAGAGTCGATCGGCAAATTGCGTCGACGTGCAGGTTGGCCCGCGCTCGTCAAGCACGATGGCCGTTTCGCTCGCGTCCGCTGATTTTCGTACTGAAGCGAGCAGCGCCGCATCGTCGCGCACCCATACGCACTCGACCTCGAGCGTGCCGCGCAATCGTTTGGTATACTCGTTTATTGCCGTCGTAATCCACGGTTCGTCGCGTCCCTCCTTTCCAACAGAATAAATTTTCACACGTGGTCCACAACGGATGGCAGCGTGCCTTTGAGCATTTTGTGGCGCTGATGCAGCGTGCGGCGAGAGCTGGAAGGCGGCCGAGCAGGCCGCGACGCAGAGCAACAAAGAAGACATCATGCGCGCGTGGCGTCGTGGCGGGCACTTATCACTTTTAATAAGTGTACCCCCACAGCTCTGCCGCCAACGGATAAAGCACGAAGAAGACCTGCGCCAAGATCCGCTTCTGCGAGTCGTATTTCGTCGTCTGCAGCGTCTTGTTGCCCTGCTTGTAGCCAGTGAGCCGCCCATCACTCGTGTACTCGTACGACTGCAGCGTCAGATCTTCGGTGAGGCTCTTGACGCGCGGGCCGTATGCAGCATCATCCTCCCATGTATACGCCCACGTCGTGTTGTCGATCACGCTACACCTAGGCACTGCAAAGCAGTATGCTGGAGCCTTCGAGCCGTTTGATAGGCGCAGGACAGGCCGGCAGCAGCTGGAACCCTTTCCACAAGGCGATGGGCAGATGCCCATCTCGTACGACGAAGAGACTATAGCGATGACCTTTCCGTCTTTGTCCTTAGTCCAGTTGTACGCAGACGCAGTGACACCAAAATCTGGATCGTGCGACTCGTGGTACGACGCAAAGAGAGGGTGCTCCTTGCTCTCGTATGCATAGCGCTCCTCGTAAATGCCCGGTGTGGTCAGCCGTGGCCGGCGCGTCGTGCGACCGAGCGCTCCAGCCAGCAAGCCGCTGGCAGATGATGCCCTCGAGAATAAATCCACAGATGGGCTTGAACGCCGCTTGATCATTGTCGAATTGGAGAGCTGGCGCGTGATGCGGCCTTGATCGTCATATTCAAAGCTCACGACTTGCTTGACGCCATCGCCGCTCACGTGCACGCTCGCGGGCCGCACTTTTATCTGCGGACCGCCAAAGTATGCAGCTGTCTGAGGCTCCCAACTAATGTTGAACGAGGCGACCGCCGAGGCGTTAGACGTCGCTTTCGTCACGAGCGGAATGTCGCCGGCGTCCGCCGCGTACTCGAATGTTATCTGGGCCGGCGGCTGCGTGTTGTCGTACTCGTAAAAGCCATGCGATGGCTTGCAGCCCGTAAGTATTGGGACTCCGATTGTGAAGAATGCGGTCGGTACGCCCCAGAGCAGGGCGGAAGCTGCCGTCTGACCTGAATTGAGGTCGAACGCGGGGCAGTATTGTCCGCACGAGAGCGCGGCTGCAGCCGACGCGACGGACGGAGAAGCCGACATGGGGTGCGCAACCCTTTTTCTGTCGTCTCGAGCACTACCCGCCCACGCCGAGCTCCCCCAGCGCCGCTTCGAGTCCTTCTCGGACGGCGGTTGCCGCATGCTCCTCCACGAGCGCCTTCAACAACGTGCTGAACGCGCGGCTCAACAAACGCCACACCGGAGCGATGCTGCCAAGCTGCTCCTCCGCCTCGTCTTCACCCTCGGCTGACTCGACCTGAACGACCACATCGTCGCAGCGCACCGTCACATTGGCAACTCCAATATCGAGTGCCGACGACAAATCATTATTGCCGAGCGGGTTTGTTGCCGCCACCGCAGAGAAAACACTCGAGATTTTCACGTCCTTGCGCAGGCAGCAGCGCCAAGTAATATCGAGCGACACATTCGAGAGCGAGGCGCGCAGCCGCAGCTTTTGTGAGATGTACTGGCCGAATGGGCCGTGCAGCCGCGCCGAAAGCAGGGCCTCCGCGTCGATTGTCTCGAAGGAGGAGCTCGCAGCGACGAGCTCCGTGCCTGACGCCGTCAATGATGGAAATGGCGAAAGCGAGTGCAGCCCGTCGATCCGCAATCGTGTTAAATTGGCGTCAATACTCCGCGCGAGCATACCACCTTCCAGATCAATTTTCGGTTCGACCGGTATCAAATCGACGCCGCGTACAGCCTCCGAAATGGTGATGAATGCGGGACGGAGCAATAACACCGTCGCCAAATGCAGCACGGCTTTTCCGAGCGGTGCGTCCCACGACATCACGACACCAGTGCGCGGAAGAAGCTCATCGGCGGCGAGAGAGAGTAGAGCGTTGCGTCGAGATGTGGGTGGTGGCGTGGGAGAGGGCGTGGCGGCCAGAGCTAAAACTAAATAACAAGCACACGCCATCTGAGCAAGCCAAGCACAGACGCGATGCGCGCGCCGATCGCGAGCGCCGTCACAAGCACCTTTGGTTCGCTAGTCAAAATCTACCAAATCGCTCGCTCGCTTCGACTCCGGCTCGCTGCCATTCGCAGGCGGCGGCGGCAGCTTTGGCGCTCGTGATGCCGGAGGAGGTGCTGCGACCGCCCCCTCCTTCGCGACGAGCCGCAGCTCACGCGCCGCCAGCAGCTGCTGCGTCGCCATCTTCTCCGTCACCGTCCGCGCCACGCCATCCGCCTCGATCACCTGCATGACGAGCTCGCCCAGACGATCCTGCTCACTTGCTGGGAGATCGCGCTCGCACGCGTCGGCCACCGCGTCCTGCAGCTTGGCCATCGAGTTCACCTTGCGCGTCTCGAGCGCGAGGTCGCGGAACTCGCCGCTCGCCAGCTGTATGCGCAACCGCGGCCCCGTCTGGCTCCTCGCTGCCGGAGCACTGCTCTCGTCGCCTCCGCCGCTATTCGGTGCTGCCGCCGCAGTAGCAGCGGCCGCGGGCTTCGCGCCGCCCTTTTTATCGGGCGCCTTGCTGCTGCTGCGTCCTCCAAATTGGACGCCACCGTCGCTTGCTGCCGTCCGCGGCCCTGCTGGCACGAGCGCCGTAGATACGCCGTCTCCGCCGCCCGCCTCGTCAGGATCCTCCAACGGCAGCTGCGCATGCTTGGTCTGCTTGCCGCCGCCCCATGGCACGGCCGCCATCAGCGCGCCGAGCTTGCCGCCTCCTCCCGACGAGGCATCGGGCGCGCTCTTCATCATGAGCGCACGCAGCGGCGCCTCGCGCTTCGCCTGCGCCTTTTGCTTGACGCGCTCCTGCCGGTGGCGTATCTCGAGGACGACGATGCCGAGCAGCACCGCCAGCGTCGCCGCGCCGAGCGTGACCGTCCCCTTGTCGTGGCCGACGGTGAAGCCCGCAGGCGGCGCGCTCGGCGCGGGCGGTGGCTTTGGCGGGCTCGGCCTGCCGTGGCCGACAATCTCGCGGGCGATCACTCCCGGCGACGGCGGCGGCAACGGCGGTGAGGGCGGCGGCGGTGGCGGCGGCGGCGCGAGCGGGAAGTGGCGCGGCGGCGGCGGCGGGTTGGGCGGCGACGGCGGCGGCGCGTCGCAGCAGCAGTTGAGCTCGCGCATGCCCTCTACCGCTCCCGAGCCGGTCACCTCAAAGGCCGCAACCGGGCTCGCGAGCAGGTTGAGCACGAGCGAGTGCTTCGTGAGCGAGGAGCGCTCCCACTGCACGGCGTGGCTCGGGTCGATCTTGAGGATCTTGAGCGGGTGCGTGTTGAGCCCGCGCCCATTAAAGTCGAGGACGATCTCCGTGCCGACGATCCACCGCTGCAGCTTCACCGAGACCGTCCACGGGTGCATCCACCCGCTGACCGGGTCGAGGTTGGGCGCGTGCGTAAACTCGGCGCCGCCGCCCAGGAAGCACGCGCGCTGCGAGGCCGTGTAGTATGGCGGCACGGCCGGCGGTGGCGTGGGCGGCGACGGCGGCGGCGGCGTCGGCAGCGGCGCCTTCACCTTGCACGAGATCTTCGGCAGCCGGCCTATGCTGCCGTCGGCCGAGAAGCCGAAGGACTGCTTGCGCTCGCCGTACCACGAGCCGACCTGCTTCTTGAGCCGCAGAACGACCATCCGGCTCTGGACGCCGCCGTCGACGATGAAGGCGTTCCACACGTCGCGCAGGATCAGCTCTCGGTCGAAGCTGAGCGTCACGTCCGTCGGCTCGACCCAGGTCGTCACGTGCGCCTGCGCGTTGAAGGCGCCGTCCTCGCCGCCGCCGTCCTCGCCGGGACGCATGAGCGACACGATGTGGAACTGGACGCCGAGGTCGCACGACGAGAGCTCGTCCTGCGTGAGCAGCCCGCTGCACGAGAGCTCCGGGTCACCCGACGGCTGGCCGGTCCCGGAGATCTCGAAGCAATTCTCGCAGCCGCCGCCTCCGATCGCGTTGAGCTCGACCGTCGTGTGGTCGCCGCCGACCTGGCCCTTGCCGCCGTAGATGTGGTCGATTTGCATCTTGACGCCGTGTAGCTTGACGGTCACATGCGCGAATACCGTCCACGGCTCGACGCGGATCTTGTAGTCCCAGTTGTGGACGTCGTCCTCGTCGAGCCACTTTTGCGTGTGGAAGAGCGCGGCGCACTGGCCCTGCATGTCGAAGGGCAGCATCTCGCGGCGGTGCGCGACGGCCGAGGAGGTGTTATTTATCGCAGGGACGGGCGCCGCGTGCGCGGCGGCCCGCAGAATGAGCAGCAGCGCCGCGCGTGTGTTGCGCGCATGCGACGGCATGCTGGACTGGCCAACACGCGCTTTTTATGCCCGCCGTCCGACGTCGGGAGGGCTGGAGGTTGCCGTATTTGGCAGGCGGGCGGGATCTTGGGCTTGTTTGGCGCCGGTGAGCACCTCAAGTTCAATATTCTGTTTCGACGATCTCTTTTTGTGCACGCGCCGCCTTTGCGCGCTGCCTCTCGCTCGTTTGGTCGCTTGCGCTGCCTCTCGCTCGCTCGCCACGCTGCAAAAATGCCCAAGGGCAAGGGCGCCAAGGAGCCGGCGCCTCCGCCAAAGCCCTATGTGTGGCCGAGCTTTTACACGCAGCCTCCGATCTTCGTCTACCCTCGCAACCATGAGAATCTGACGCTCGTCGAGTACGAGAAGGAGAGGAGGAAGATCCCATGGGCCTTCCGACCGCCCATGAAGCACGAGGACTTTCAGATCGAGCTGCTGAGCATGCGCACGCACGTGGATGCGATGATGGAGAGCATACAGAAGCGGCTGGAGCAGCAGCGCTTGGACGAGCTCAACAGCAAAAAGGCAAAGGGGCGGCCGGGCAGCGGCGGCTTGAAGGGCAAGAAGGAGGGGAAGAGGCCGGCGAGCGCAAAGTGATCGCTGCACGTCGAGGCAGCGGCCTGTCCGCGTCTTGAACGTGCTTGGTTGGATGGATGGCGAAAGCGAGTCGCCTCCACCATCTTGTTTAGTTGTCTACTTCCTGCTTGGTGTGCGCTGTGTGCTTATTCCGGTCGACCATAGTACGATGTATGAAGGCAGTGAGCCTCGAGCCGCTGCGAAAGAAGACGTTTCAAAACTGCCCGCCGTGGACGGTCGCTCGCTGGGCTTACGCGCGAACAGCATCCATTGTCATGACGCAGCAAGGAGCGACCCTGCAGAACTACAACTCGGAGCTCGTCTCGTGCATCGAGGAGGTGCGCATGCTTTGCACCGACACCACATGTTTTTCGAGCGCTCACGAGACGACGCTTGCGTGTGCCGTTTGCAGTTGCGCGAGAAGCGCGAGGAGCTGAACAAATCGATCGCGGCCGATGAGGAGGAGAAGGGTACGCACGCAACGCCGCTGCAATTGCGCTGCTTTTATTCTGCTGATGGCACTCTCACCGTATATTGCCGCCACCGCGCGCCCGCAGCCAAGATCCAGAACGATCTCCGCATTCTGACCGAGCGGCTGGCTCGCATCAACGACAACCTCGCGCGGAAGGTGTCGTCGCGCACCGAGTACGACAAAACGATCACGGAGGTGCGTTCTACGCTGCTTCTACTGCGTCACGTGGTCATCCTTCGCCAGCTGCCGCTCACTTGTTGCTGTTTCTGTTGCTATGCGTGTGTGCTGCAGACGGAGGCCGCCTACTCGAAGATCATGGAGTCGTCGCAGACGCTGTTGCACGTGCTCAAGCGCGAGTCGGTCAACCTCACGAAAAAGAAGCAGGCGTCGGATGGCGTTTGAGCTGCTGGCGGCGCGAGGTTTGTTATCAATGTGGGGTGGGTGTGCGGAGGTTGGGATGCCGTGAGCTGTATGGTGTGGAGAGAGACGCGCGAAGCCGGCTTTTCTCGGCACTGCGCACAGCAGCACGGCTCAAATTGTGCTAATTTAGTGGAGAGCGATTGTGGTGTTCCTGTTTCGAAAGAACAGAAATCAGGAAGTGCCCATGACGGCGCGCAGAGAACACGTCGCAACGCCTTTTGCCATGCTGTCGGCGAAATTGTGGCTGCTGCTGGCGGCCTTGGAGGTCGCGCGTGCTCCGTTTGAGCACGCGCCGCTCGACGGCATCGTCAAACACCCCGACGTGAAGATAGGAAAGGGCCACGGAAAGGGCCACGGAAAGAAGCAGAAGCTCGAAGGTCCCGGCAGCGACGAGGATGCCGCAGTGGAATCGCCGAGCGCCATCTTCCACAAGCGGAAGGTCGCGCTCGTCACCGGCATCACCGGCCAGGACGGCAGCTACCTCGCCGAGCTGCTGCTGGCGAAAGGATGTGCGTGCACGCATTGCATTCTTCTCTCCGCATGCGTATTTTTTTATTCTCACTCTCTCTCGCATCTATTCTCAGATACGGTGCACGGCATCGTCCGCCGCACGAGCTCGTTCAACACGAAACGCATCACCGGCCTCAACACGCAGAACCTCTACCTCCACTACGGCGACCTCACCGACGCGACGTCGTGCCTTCAGATCGTAACCGACGTGCAGCCTTCTGAGGTGTACAACCTCGGCGCGCAGTACTGCACCACGAAGCGGCTCGAATAACCCTGCACTAACAACACCCTTCTCCCGTGCCTGCCGCTAATCCTCTGTGTTCAAACACCCTCGTCGTGTGGGCAGGTCGCATGTGAAGACGTCCTTCGAGACGTCCGAATACACGGCCGATGTCGACGGCTTGGGCGTGCTGCGTTTATTAAATGCCATCCGCTCGGCGGGCCTCGAGCGCAAGACGCGCTTCTACCAGGCGTCGACCTCTGAATTATTCGGCCGCGTGCGCGAGGT
>JACLAC010003050.1_pt1 | contig 26471 bp, 11 predicted proteins | sample 8027881 | NCBI WGS metagenome assembly JACLAC01 (sample SAMN15725517, study PRJNA655200) | protist metagenome | isolation source: fluorescence activated cell sorting (FACS) single amplified genomes of... | place: Spain: Blaines Bay Microbial Observatory, Mediterranean Sea | collected 2016-01-19 | reverse complement strand
TCGTTACGGTTAGCCACCGGCGACCCCACGACCAGATCATTTTGGCCGGTGTAGCGCTGGAGCAAAATATAAAAGGCCGACAGCAACGTCATAAAAACGGTGGCCCCTTGCTGGCGGGTTAATTGCCTGACTTGTGCATACAAGACCTTAGGGACGGTAAATTCAAAGGTATTCCCACGAAAGGTTTGCACTGCCGGGCGTGTATAATCAATGGGCAGATTCAATAACGAAGGTAAGCCGTGTAATTGTTCTTTCCAGTAATCCAGTTGAGCGTCCAGTACCTCGCCCACCAACCAGCGGCGTTGCCATTGGGCGTAGTCGGCGTATTGCAAGGCGAGTGCTGGGAGATCTGGCGTTTTGTCGACGGCATAGTCGCGATAAAACGTACATAATTCACGAAAGATAATCATCGTCGACCAAGCATCGGTCACAATGTGATGCATAGTGATTAATAATACGTGCTCTTCATGGGACAGGGAGAGTAACTTAAAGCGAATCAGCCTATCCTGGCGCAAGTCAAATGACCGACGGGCCTCTTCATCACATACGCGTTTTAAGTGAACCTCCCCCACATCCTCGGTGGCCAAGCTAAACTCGCCCAGGGCATCGATGATTTGAACAGGGGTGCCCTCGGTTTCATCGTAGCGGGTTCTTAAGATTTCGTGGCGTTGCACTAGGGCTTTTAAACTTTGAGTAAGGGCATCTATGTGTAGGGTGCCCGCCAGTTTTATGGCGAAGGGCACGTTGTAAGTGGCGCTCGGGCCTTCGAACTCCGATAAAAACCATAGCCGCTGCTGAGCAAACGACAACACCAAAGGGGCCGAGGGGCTTCGTGCGGTAATATGGCGGACCACACTATGGCGTCCATTCATTTTGGTTTTTTCGATCACACCGGCCAGTTCGGCCAGGGTGTGGGTTTCAAAAATAGCCCGTACAGGAATATCCACCCCAAACACGTCGGTGATTTTTGAAATAAGTTTAATGGCCAGTAACGAGTGCCCTCCCAGCGAGAAAAAATTATCGCCAGGGTGAATGACTTCTAGATTTAATAGACGGCTCCATAAAGCACTTAATAGCTCTTCGATCACCGAGCCGCTTTTGGCGACGGTATCCCCCTGCTGGGTAATTTTCTCGGGTAAGGGGAAGGCCTTGCGATCCACTTTACCATTGGGCGTTAAGGGGAATTGGGGCATGACCATATACGCATAGGGGATTTCATGCTGTGGAATAGTGCTGGCCAAATACCGTTTAATCTCGCTTAACCAATCGGCTTCTCCCTGGTGCAACGGCGACAGTGTAGTCTCGGGAATTAAATAGGCGATTAGTTGTTTATTACCGGGGGTTAACTCTCGGGCTAAGACAATGGCTTCTTTTACGGTGTTATGGCGCAGCAGCACGGCTTCGACCTCACCCAACTCGATCCTAAAGCCATGCACTTTCACTTGGTTATCGCGTCGGCCTCTAAACTCGATATTACCGTCGGCCATAAAACGCCCCAGGTCACCGGTGCGATACATGCGCTTGCCCGGTTCTTGGCTGTAGGGGCTGGGCTGGTATTTTTCGGCGGTTAATCGGGGTTTATCGAGGTAACCACGTGACAAGCCGTCCCCTTCGACCACAATCTCTCCTTCGACGCCAATGGGCACTAAATTGCCGTAGGGGTCTAAAATGTACACATTCGCGTTCGATAGGGATTTGCCCACGTAAATACTGCTGCCTGTAAACCCTTTGGGAATGTTAAAATACGTACTGGAAAAGGTGTTTTCGGTGGGGCCGTAGGTGTTAATAATCTTAAGCTCTGGCAAGCCCTGCATGGCTTTTTGCACAGCAGATACCGACAACACGTCACCGCCGAGCAGTAATTGCTCTGGCCCAGCCAAGTAATCAACCGTGTCGTCCACTAAGGTTTTAAATAAGTTAGGGCCAATAAACACCACATTAATATCATGCTTGGTAATCACTTGTTTAAGGGCTTTGCCAGAGGGGAAACTCTCGGGGAAGCAAATACACCGCCCGCCATGCAACAAGGTGCCCCAGCATTCAAATAAAAAACAGTCGAACGAGACCGAGCTAATTAATAACATTACGGTGTTTTTATCAAAGTGAACGTAGTTGGTGTTCATCACCAAACTGATTACACAAAGATGGGTAATTACCGCGCCTTTGGGCTCGCCGGTCGAGCCGGAGGTATACAACACGGTAAAGGCGGTGTCGGGTTGAATGGCCACGGGGTTTAGCGGGGAAGCACAGGCGCTAATCTCGGGCCAATCACGATCGATGCAGATAGCGGTGGGGCCGATTTGCTCAATAAAACCAATTAAGGAGGCCTGCGTTAAAATTAAGTTGGCCGAGGCGTTATCCAGCATATAGGCCAGTCGTTCTTTAGGGTATTGGGTGTCGAGCGGTACATAAACACCGCCCGCTTTTATTACGCCCAAAATACCTACCAGCATCGTGATCGTGCGCTCTAAACATAAACCTACCCGTACTTCCAGGCCCACCCCTTGGGTTTGTAAATAGGCGGCTAACTGGTCAGTTTTTGCATCCAGTTCGCCATAGCTCATACGTTCATCTTCAAACGCTACGGCAATAGCTTGGGGGTTTCGCCGCACCATTTTGTCAAATAATGCCACCACGGAGACATCCCTGGGGTAGTGCCTTGGCTGGTTATTCCACTCGTATAAAATCTGTTGCTTTTCGTGGGGGCTTAAATAACAATAAGCTTGGGTATTTTTTTCCGGGTCGGCCACAATGGCCAACAACAACTGCCGGAAGTGTTCAGACATCCGTTCAATGCTGGGCGCTTCGTACAAGTCGGTGCTGTACACCATGGCGGCCGCCAGGCCTTGGTCGGTTTCGCGCACAGACAGGGTTAAATCGAATTTGGTGGTGTAGTTTTCAAAGGCTAAGGAGCTTAAGCTTAAATCCTTCAGTTCAATATCGGCCTGTTGGTTATTTTGTAAAACGAACATCACCTGAAATAAGGGCGAATAACTTAAGCTTCTGCGAGGGTTAATGTGTTCGACCAGTTTTTCGAAGGGGATGTCTTGGTGGTCGTAAGCTTGCAGGGCGATTTCTTTGGTTTGTTTTAATAAATCCGAAAAACGATGAGCTTGGGACACGTCGTTGGCGATCATCAGGGTGTTAACAAACATCCCGACAATGTTTTCGGTGTCTTTGGTTTTGCGATTGGCCACTGGGGTGCCCACCACCACCTTGGGCTGGTTGGCATAGCGGGACAATAATAATTGAAAAGCCGCTAGTAAAGTCATAAACAAAGTAGCACCGTTTTGCCGAGCTACGCCGTTTAAGCGGGTTAATAGTGCGGTATCCAACTCGAAATCCACACGGGCACCGTGAAAGCTTTGCACGGCGGGGCGGGCTTTGTCGGTGGGCAGCTCTAATAAAGCGGGAAACCCCGACAGGTGGTTTTTCCAGTACGCTTGCTGGCTTTGCAACACATCACCGGCCATCCATTGGTTTTGCCAGTGGGCATAATCGACGTATTGCATCGGTAGGGCCTCAATGTGCGCGGTGTTTTGCTCACAATACGCGTTATAAAAAATACTGAACTCGCGCCCTAAAATACCAATCGACCAACCGTCGGTCACGATGTGATGCAAAGTTAACATCACCACATGTTCATGCTCGGCCAAAGTCACCCGATGCATTCTTATGGGTAAATCATGACTTAAGTCAAAAGGGGATAACAGATTGGTTTTAACCAACTGCTCAATCGTGCTCGTATGCTCACTGGGGTCGTCGTCGCTTAGGTTCAAGGTTTGTATATCGAGTTCTGCATGTGCCCGAATTCGCTGGCGAGGCGCACCAGCGAGCACATCAAAATGGGTGCGCAAGACCTCGTGGCGAGCCAGTATACTTTGCACAGCTCGGTCAAGGGCTTGAGGATGAAGCGTGCCACGTAGAGTAAAAGCATATAAAGTGTTGTATTGGGCACTGCCCTGTTCCAGTTGATCCAAAAACCACAGCCGCTGCTGGGCAAACGATAAGGGTAAATCCTGGTCGCGGTTTATCGGCTCAATGGGGGGCAGTGTGTGCGCTTGGGCAGGGGCGTCCAAATAACGGGCAAACTCAAACAGTGTGGGGTGTTCAAATAAGGCCCGCACAGAAAGCTCGCGATCCAGGGCTTTTCTTACCCGGCTCACCACCCGCGTGGCTAATAAAGAGTGCCCGCCCAAGTCGAAAAAATCATCAAAAACACCCACTTTTTTTAGCCCCAGCACCTCTTGCCACACCGTGCTCACGGTAATTTCCGAGGGGCTTCGTGGGGCCACATATTGGGTTTTGTTTAAATGGCTGTCGTTAGGTTCGGGCAAAGCTTTGCGGTCTATTTTGCCATTGGGGGTTAAGGGCAAGGCGTCCATCAGCACAAAAATATCGGGCACCATGTAACGGGGTAAATGCTGCCCTAAGCTGTGTTTTATGGCGGTGATTTCGGCGCTTGGGGATACGATGTAGGCCACTAGCTGATCGGCGCCCTCCCCTTGCCGGGCCACCACTACCGCGTCGTTTATTTCGGGCAGTTGGGCTAATTGATATTCGATCTCGCGTAGTTCTATGCGATGCCCTCGGATTTTTACCTGGTTATCGCGTCGCCCGATAAATTCCAGATCACCCTCGGCATTCCAACAAGCCAGATCGCCGGTTTTAAACAGTTTGCCTTTGCCAGTGGCGGGAATAAAAGGGTTGTCGATAAACCGTTCGGCGGTCATGCCCTCATCGCCCCAATACCCCAGGGCAGGATAATCCCGATAAACATAAAGCTCGCCGGTAACTCCGGTGGGCACGGGAGCAAGCTCGGTGTCTAGTACATAGAGTTTCACATTGCTTAGCGGCTTACCAATGGGGATGCTTCTTTCCAGGCGGTTTTGGGGGCCTGTTATGGGAAACAAACAACAGCCCACTATGGCTTCGGTACTGCCATAATGGTTAAAAATGGTGGCCTTGGGAAAATAGTGGCGCAGTTGGGCTAACTCGTGGTATTTAAAAACGTCGCCACCGATCACAAAAGCGTGCGCTTCGGTGTTAGGGCTTTGCTGCTCGTCTACCAAGTGCGCAAGCGATTTAATGTGTGAGGGGGTAATTCGCACCAAGCGCGGGGCTTCGCTAGTCAGCAGTTTTTGCCACAACGCTTGCAATATATTCTCATGGTCTAACAGTTCGACCGTTTTGCCGGTGATTAAGGGGATGAATAAACCGGGCACGGTCACGCCAAAGCTTAAACTGGTGGCAATGTAAGACCCTGCTAAGCCTTCGTGATAATAATGATCGAGCCCGGAGCATAAATAGGAGATCACCCCTTCATGGCTGAGTTTAACCCCTTTGGGTTTGCCGGTAGAACCGGAGGTATATAACACGTAAAGTAAACTGGCGGCATGTATGGCCTGCGAGCTAAGCTCGGGGTTACGGGTGTTGTTCTGGGAGGCCAGGGCCTGGTCTATATGAATAACATGGCAATCACCCAAATCGGCGTTGGGGGTATCGGACAACACAAATTTGGCGCCGGAGTCTTGCAGCATATAATGCACGCGTGGTGCAGGGTAGGCGGGGTCGATGGGGATGTAGGCCCCCCCGGCTTTGACCAAACCCAAAATCCCTACCATTAATTCCACGGAAGGGTGCAGGTGCAAAGCCACAAACTCGCCCGGTTGTAAACCCTGCGCTATTAGTTCGTGGGCCAGACGGTTGGCATAGTCGTTGAGTTGCTGATACGTGAGTTTATCCTTTTTATACCGAACGGCAACAGCTTCGGGGGTTTGTAACGTTTGGTGCTCGAACAAAGTATGCAGGCAAGTATCTTTAAAAAAGTTGGCCTCGGTCGCATTGAAGGTGTCGAGTAATTGATGCTTTTCATGACTGTGCAATAAAGGCAAGCTTTGTAAGCTGTGATCCGGCCCCGCAATGATCCCTTCTACTAAAGTGATAAAGTTCTGGCTTAAACGGCTTAGTGTAGCCTCAAGGAATATATCTTTGTTGGCCCGCCAGTTAAGTTCCAACTTTCCTTCGCGCTCGTTAATATACAAGCCTAGGTCGGATTGATAACGCTGGATGTCTACGTCGATGGGCTCCACATCCAGGCCAGACAAACGCAAGGTTTCTTGGGCATAATTTTGCAACGAAAACCGTAATTGCACTACGGGGTTGTAACTTAAGCTGCGTTTGTGCTTAAGCGCGGCCACTATTAATTCGTAGGGTAGGTATTGGTTGGCAAAGTCGCTGAGTATTCGGCTTTTATTTTCTTGTAAATAGGCTTGAAAATTCTGGGTGCCGTCTACCCGACAGCGCAGCACCAAAGTGTTAGCAAACAAGCCAATGGAATGCTCCAGCGCTTTATGCACCCGCCCAGCCGTGGGCGTGCCAATCACGATATCCGATTCGTTGCTGTAGCGGCTAAGTAAAACAGAATAGGCCGACAACAAAAACATAAACAGGGTGACATCCTGCGCTTGGCAATATCGGGTGATTTTTTCGCTCAGCTCGGGGCCAAGAGTTTGCGTAAACGAGATTCGGGTAAAACTTTGCGCTTCTGGCCGAGGGTGATCCAGCGGAAAACTGTGTACACTGGGAATGTAGGCCAAACGTTCTGTCCAATAATGCAAAGCTTTGTCTAAGTGTTGCCCGCTCAACCAATCGCGTTGCCACATGGCGTAGTCGATATACTGGTAAGCTAAGTCCGGCAATAGCATGGGCGTCTGGTCGATAAGCGCGTTATAGGCGATGGCAAACTCTTGGGTTAACAAACCGCCCGACCAACCGTCGGAGGCGATATGGTGCAGGGTAAAGTAAACCCAGCGTTCCTGCTCGGACAAGATAATGCACACCACCTTAAAAGGCAGCTCGGTGCTTAAATCAAACTCTGTCGTTTCGGCGGCGACCTCGGCCACTTGGGTTTGTTGCTGCGCGGGGGATATGCCCTTTAGGTCTTTTTCGATAATAGGGAGATCATACTCGTCTTGTATGGTTTGAACGGGTTCACCATCAACCACACTAAAGCGCGTGCGCAACACTTCATGACGATCAATAACATGCCGAATGGCTTTCGCGAACACCTCCCTATGAAACTCGCCTTTTAAGCGATAAGCATTCACCGCATTAAACTGGGCGCTGCCGGTTTCCAGCTGGTCGATAAACCATAAGCTGTGCTGGGAAAAAGACAAGGGGATCGGCTGGGTACGATCAGCCAAGGTAAGCGCAGGAATATCGTGCTGCTGGGGGGTAAAATACTTGGTTAAAAACGTTTTAATTTCGGCTTTTTTCTGCCTTAAGGTGGCGACTCTTTCTGGGGTAAGGTTTTCTTTTTGGCCAGAGATTTTCACCTCTTCCCCGTCCAGGTAGATGTTCACCCCGATGGCCGAGTATTCATTTAAAAGCGCTGCAATGCTCATAAGGTTATCTCGATATCGTTGGCCTTGGGTGGGCAGGCCTGGTTAACAGATAAGCTCACTAATGAGGCCAGATCTTGGATCTGGGTATGCTCAAAGATCGACAGTAAAGCGATGTCGATCTGATATTTTTGCCGGATCATACTCACCATGCGGGTGGCGATCAGGGAGTCGCCCCCCACGTGAAAAAAATTGTCCTGCGTGCCGACTTTATCCAAGTGCAGTAGTTCGCACCATATGTCGGCCAGGTCTTTTTCGATTTGGGTTTTAGGCGCGACGTAAGGGGTGGGTTCTGGACCGGCGATGTCGTTGGCCTGCAAGGTTTTACGGTCCACTTTGCCATTGGCGGTTAGGGGCAATGCGGGCAGGGTTAAAAACTGGGCAGGTACCATGTATGCGGGTAGTTTTTCCTGTAAATAATGGTGCAATTCGGTGGACACATCGAAGGCACCTGGTACACTTTGCACGGGCCATTGACGGGTTTGAGCTTCACTAATCTTCCCGCCTTCCAGGCAATACAACACCTGCTCGGTGCCCTCTAGGGTAATAGCGTTATCCACAATGTCGAGGCTGGGCGTGCCTAATGGGCACAGCCCTAAGCCCAGGCCTGGGGCTTGATGCATTAGCGTTTGGGCCATGGCCCCCACGCTAAATAGGGCCTGCTGATTCGCCGGGTCACCCACAAAGTAAATGGCGAAACTTGCGCCATTAAAATAAGCTTTAAAATCGTTACCGGCCCCTAGGGAGGCGCAATGATGACGATCCCGTAATTGCCCTTGAGTAAAAGAATAATAAAAGACATTGTCACGGCCCTGCGATTTAACATGGCAATATAACAAGATATCTTCCTGCGGTTGGCTGACATGGGCCAGTAGGGGTTCCAGCTCTTGTGGCAAAGCCGGTTCCTCCAGGTATTGCCGGTAACTCTGTCGTGCTAGGGGGTTTAAGGGCGGGATGTCTGGCAACGCTTGCACCACTTGGGCATTAAAATACCGCATGACTCGATGGTGGTCGGGGTTAAGTTTAAAGCGCTGTTGGCACTGGGTACGATTTAATGGGCGGTTTTCTTGGGCAAGTGCCATGCCCATCGCTCTCGCGCAGCCCACTAATAACTCGCTCATGTGCCCGACTTCCAATGCACAAAAACGATAACTTAATTCGCCGTAAAGGGGCACTATGGCCGATTTGTCGGCGATGAAAAAAATCGTTATGTCTGGGGTGTTGGATATTGGCTCGTCGTGGGTTTTCACCAGGGCATGGTGGGCGGGGTCATAATAATAACATCCGTTGGTCATGCTAAGGTAAGTTTGTATGGGGTAAAGCGACCCTGCCGAAGGGTAAAACCGCTTAGCAATGGGGTGATCGGGATAGGCCATTTGTGCTAGGCAGGTTAAAAAATGCCCCGGCTCCCCTTGGCCCGACCAGGACAGATCGGTGTTGACATCGGGTTTATAGGGTAGCTCCTGTCGAGGACATTCGGATAAATCCTGACGTAACCCGCGTTGCTGCATTTTAAAGGCGGCTTTTTCCGCCGCTTCGTTAATACGGGCAATGGCAGCATCCTCTTCACTATGAAAATCCGCATCGACGATTTCTTTTGAGTTGTGTAATTCATGTAACACCACGTAGCCAATCAAGCGCTTGGACGCCTGGGTTTCCCCTACGGCCACCACCACGGCGTCGTCGATAAAGTGGCACTGACTTAAAACGGATTCGATCTGCTCTAGCTCGATACGGTGGCCGTTCACTTTGACTTGATTATCAATGCGGCCCATAAACTCTATGTTGCCATCGGCCAGATACCGCCCTGTGTCCCCGGTACGGTAAAGGGCTTCACCGGTGTGGGGGTGTTTAAAAAAACTGGCCTCGGTTTTGTTGGTATCGCGCCAGTAGCCTTTGGCCAGCCCGCGCCCGCCAATATATAAATCCCCCTGTACGTATTCGGGGCACAGTTGCAGGTGGCTATCTAACACGTAAAACCGTTGGTTGCCTAAGGGTTTACCATAAGGCACACTTTTCCATTCGGAAGATGGTGTTTTTATTGGGTAGTAAATCGACCAAATCGAAGCTTCGGTGGCACCGCCTAAACTCACCACTTCGACCCTTTGGCTAATGGGTTTAATTTGGTCGGGCAGTTCGACGGGAATCCAGTCGCCACTCATTAATACCAAGCGTAAACTGGGGGTGGTGGGAGCCTGCGGGTGGTGGCGTAATTCATCCACGTATAACTGGGTTAAGGCCGGTACGCTATTCCAAATAGTCACGTTTTCTGCACGAACTAAGCCTAACCAATGGGCCGGGTCTTTTTCCTGGTGGGCATCAGGCATCACAATAGTGCCCCCCGCGGCCAGGGTGCCAAAAATATCGTATACCGATAAATCAAAGCTTAACGATGATAAGGCTAATACCTTATCGCTTTGGGTTACGTTGAATTTTTGATTAATGTCCAATACGGTATTCAACGCCCCTTGGTGGTCGATCATTACACCTTTAGGTTGGCCGGTGGAGCCCGAGGTGAAAATCACGTAGGCAAGATCGGTGGGGCTTTGCACGGGCGCAGGGGGGGCGGTATTAAATTCGCATTCGGCTTGCACCGCCATGAGGGTAGCATGGGTGATGTTGCCCAATAGGGGGATAAACTGTGGCTGGGTAATAATATGAGCCACCTCCCCTTGCACTAATAATTGGGCGATCCAATCCTGGGGGCTGTGGGCATCGATAGGTAAATAGGCCGCGCCGGAGTACAACACGCTTAATACGCCGACCACTTGCTCCCAGCCTTTTTCCATGACCACGGCCACCAGGGTATTGGCTTGGGCACCTTTTTGGCGTAACCGTGTTCCATATTCGCAGGCCAGGGCGTCTAGAGTGCGGTAGTCCAAGCGTTTATCTTGGGACACCACCGCTAGGGCATCACCATTTAATGCCACTTGGGCTTGGAATGCACTTTGGAGCAAACACTCAGGTATATCCACTTGCGTCTGAGCCTCGGCGGCTCGTCGTTCGGCTTGTGCCGGGGGGAGCGCCACGGGAAAGGTTTCGCACAATTTCAGGTGGCGGTCGATCAGTTGGTTCAAGGTGTTAATGTACATAGTAAAGGCGTCGTCCAGCAGGCCACTTGGGAACAATTCCTCTACCCCATCCCAGGATAAAATCAGTTCGCCGTGATGCTCTCTTACTTGATGATCTAACCACACTTGGGGGGTTTGGGTAATAGCGAATTGCTCTTCACCAAAGGCCGCTTCATGTTCTTGTGCGACGCCCTCTTTCACTACCCCCAAAGCACTGGTAAATACCACGGGCATGGTTCGATTGAGTTCCCGTAACACTTCGGTGCCGCCAAAGGTGCGGTGCTCGATATCCTCCCATAAGCGGGCCTGCACTTGGCGAGCATTGCTAAGTAAGCTTTGCTCATAAGCGTTATGGACTTCTAATAAGGTTAACGAGGTAAAATCGCCAGCGATGTCGTTCACTTGGTCGTGCAGGGGTAAACGGTTAAATAAAGTTAAATTTAAGGTAAATACCGGGTTATGGCACCAGCGGCCTAAAACCTGTGAAAATAAGCTTAATAATAAAACGGTGGGGGTAATGCCGTTGTCGTTCGCCAGGGTTCTAAGCGTGTGCCATGGCCCTTTAGAGATGCGAACTTCTCGGCGTTTAAAGTGTGGGGTTTTTACCTCGCTAGGGGCTTTGGCTAAGGGTAGCTCAGGGGCCATGGGCAAGGTGGGTATGCGAGCCAACCAGTAATCGCGGGCTTGTTGATAAAGCGGGAGGCCTCGAATACGTTTTTTCGCCAGCATATAATCGCGAAAGCTTAGGGTGAGTGGTTTTAAAGGCTGTTCGGGTGTTTGATAAACCTGACGTAATTCCTCCAGTAATATCATCAAACTGGACGCGTCGGTAATTAATATGTCAATGCTGACATGCAACCGACAGGTGTGTTCGTTTATTTGCGTTAAGCGCAGCTCGAATAAAGGCCAGGTGTCCACCTCAAACATTTGGTGCGATAACACGTCACGAATCTGCTTTAATTGGGCGTCTTTATCGGTTTGAGAGGCTTGCCGTAAATCTGAATACGCCACATCGTATTGCGGAACGCTAGCCAATATCTGTTGGTGATTCAAATCGGGAAAGACACAACGCAACATACCGTGACGCTGGATCAGGTGATTCCAGGCAGCGCTAAAACGGGCAGGTGCCAAATCCACAAAATCCAATTCTACATAAGAGTGGGTGGAAATATTGCCCAATTCGAACAAAGCCGAGCGCCCTAACATATATGCCTGCTGCACACCGCTTAGGGGAAACGGTTCAAACGCGTTGAGGGTATCTTCGATGGCTTGAGGTAAGGGGGTTTCCAGCGTGGTCGTTTTTTCGGATAGATATGATGCAATACCGCCTACGGTCGGGGTTAAAAATAGCTGTTTAAGTGATAGGTTAAGTTGGGTACGCGCCTGTATTTTTATATTCGCCTGCACCGCCAGTAAAGAGTTCCCCCCCAAACGAAAAAAATCGTCCGTGACCCCTACCCGTTCAATATTCAGCAGGTCGGCCCAAATACAACACAACTGCTTTTCCAGATCTGTTTTGGGGGCCACGTATTCGCGCCGCGACATTACTTGGTCGATTTTTGGTAAGGCTTTACGGTTAATTTTACCATTGGGGGTAATGGGCATTGCATGTAACACAACAAACGCCGAAGGCACCATGTATTGCGGTAAAGCGCGTGCGGCATGATGATGCAAATGGTCGAACAGTTCTCCGGTGGCAGCGCCCTCGGACACTTGCTTCCCACTTAACACTACATAGGCAATGAGCTGCTTCTCTTCGGTGCTGCCCCCTTCTACCAGCCCTTCTGCTAGGATCACCGCCTGTTTGACTAAGACGTGTTCCAGCATCACATTTTCTATTTCCCCCAGCTCGATGCGAAACCCGCGCACTTTTACCTGGTGGTCGGTGCGGCCCACATATTCCAACTCGCCGTTATCACACCAGCGCAATAAATCCCCGCTGTCATAAATTTTTTGGTCGTCGGCGTTGGTGGCATAAGGGTTGGCGATATATTTTTCGGCGGTGAGTTCAGGGTTGTTCCAATACTGGCGTGCCACCCCGTGACCACTAATGTACAAGGTGCCTGCAACCCCAACAGGCACAGGGTTTAAGTGGTTATCGAGCACATAAAATTTAACATTGTCAATAGGCTTGCCGACATTAATGCTGTTCACAATACGTTTGCAACTGGACCATACTGTGGTTTCGGTAGGGCCGTACATATTCCACACTTCGGTGCAATGCTCGTTTAAACGCTGCGCCAAATCCGGTTGCAGGGGCTCCCCTCCACACCAAGCACGAAAGCCTTTTTTAAAAGCAATGTGATCAGGCACCGACATTAACATGCGCCACGTGGGGGGGGTGGCTTCGAGCACATCGATGTGTTTATCACGCAAGTAGGTTAACATGTTTACCGGATCTAACGATAAATCCGAGGAGGCCAGATGGGTACAGCCGCCGACTACTAAGGGCAAGAATATTTCCAAGCCCGAAATATCGAAACTTAATGGTGAGATGGATAAAATCGACTCGCCCGCTTTTAAACCTGGGCGTTTGGCCATGGAGAACAGCTGGTTGTGGAAGGAGCGGTGCTCGATGCATACCCCTTTGGGGTGCCCGGTGGAGCCGGAGGTGTAAATAATATACATCAGGTGGCGAGCGTTCAAGGCTGGAACGCGGGGGTTCTCTGCCGAGGCTTTTTTTAAAGGCGTTTGCAATGGCGGCGCGTCCAGGCACAGGATGGGGCCGGTGTCTTCGGGGAGTTGTTCCAGTAAGGACTGTTGGGTAATCAGCACTACTGGGCGGGCGTCGTTGAGCATATAGGCCAAACGGTCTTTAGGGTAATGGGGGTCTAGCGGCACATACGCGGCACCGGCTTTTATTATCGCCAACATCGCGACCACCACATTCAGTGAACGCTCCAGGAAAACCCCCACTAAGCTATCCGGGGCGATGTCCAAATTCGGCTCGGCTAACAGATAATGGGCTAGGCGATTAGCCGATTGATTCAAAGCGTCATAACTGAGTGACTGCTCTTGGAACACCAGCGCGGTGGCCGTGGGGGTTTTGCGCACGTGTTCTTCAAATAAATGATGCACACATTGCTCTTGCGGATAAGCCGCCTGGGTAGCGTTCCATTGTGTCAGCTGTTGCTGCACTTGCTGCTCGCTTAAAAAGCTTAATTCTCCTAAGTTGACCTCGGGGTGTGCTAAGACTTGTTGCGCCAAACTAAAAAAGTGATGTGCCATACGAACAATGTCGGCTTTGTCGAACAAGGCCCGGCTGTAGCGCCACTCCAACTGCATGCCTTTTGGCTTATTTACACAATTTAATTCCAGGTCGTATTTAACTAAATCCGACGCTAAAGGCACGATGCTGGTGGTGATGTTCGGTAACGATATTGTGTCGTTTTCACCGTCTCGCATAGAAAAAAAGACTTGAAACAACGGACTATAACTTAAACTACGTGAAGGATTAAGCTCCTCGACCAAGGTGTCAAAGGGCATGTGCTGGTGGGCAAAGCCTTCCAGTATTATTTTCCGGTTTTTCTCTAATTGTTGAACAAAATTGAGTTTGCCAGAAATCTCACTTCGCAGCACCAGGGTATTGACAAAAAATCCGATGAGATTTTCCACCTCACGATGCTCCCTTCCGGCCACCGGAGAGCCCATCACAATATCGCTCTCGTGACTATAACGGCTAATTAAGGTGGCGAAAACCGTTTGCATCCACATAAACAGGGTAACATGGTGCTTTAAACAAAAGGCTTTTAGACGATAAACAAAATCTTCATCCAAGGTAGTACAGTAACTGCCCCCTTCAAACGACTGTTGCGCAGGGCGCAAATTGCACGGTAAATCGTGCACTAAGGGCAGGCCTTCGAGCTGCCCTCGCCAATAGTTCAAACACGAGTTTAATACCGGGCCTTGCAACCATTGGCGCTGCCAAGCGGCAAAGTCGAGGTACTGCACCCTTAACGGCGACAGAGGTTCGGCTTGGTACAGGTGGGTCAGCTCTTTTAGCATCACCCCCATGGACAGGCCATCGGTCATGATATGGTGGATGTTAATGCACAGCACATAATCGTTGGGGCTGTTTTCCAGTAAGACGGCTCGGATCAAACGGTCGCGGCTCAGGTCAAAGGGGTAATGCGCCTCTTCGTTTAAACGCTTTTCCAGTTGCTTGGGGCTGTCGATTTTTTGTGGACTTACGTTTAATTCAAACGCCTCCCCCAGCATTTGGTAGGGTTTACCTTCTTGTTCAATAAAACGTGTTCGAAAAACTTCATGGCGGCTCACAATGGTTTGCAGGCTTTGCGTGAGAGTGGGCACCGATATTTTTCCGGTCAAGCGTAGCATCCGGCATTCGTTGTAAAGGGCATTTGCCCCTTCTAGCTTCCAAATAAACCATAAACGGGTTTGGGAGAACGACAAGGGCTGGGGAGCGTTTCTTTGCGAGGGAGGAATAAGCCCCTTCAATGAAGATTTATGGCTGGCATTTAACCGACTTTGTTGCTCGACTAAATAAGTATGTAAGGTTTCAATAGTTGGGTAGTCAAACAGTAAACTTACCGGTAATTCAATATTCATACTTTCTTCAATACGTACCGCAGCTTGGGTGAGCGTAATGGAATCTGCACCCAGCCGTAAATAATTCTGGTCAACGGCGATATCGGGTAATGTTAAAACATCGCAAAATATATCGGCCAGTTGCTGTTCGAGTGGTGCTTTCTTGATAGGTGGCTTTTTGTCAACAAGGTCGCCTTGTTGTCGAAAACTAGCGACCGCCACCAACGCTTGCTGCTGATACTGTTGTTTACAGGCTTGCCTCTGTACTTTACCACTGGTGGTCTTAGGCAAGCGGCCCGGTTTCATTAACACGATATCATAAATGCTCAGCTCGAACTCCCGCACTAAAGCCTCGGCGATAGCGGCGTAAATGGGCGGAGGGTTCAGGCGCCGTAGAGCGGTACGCTCAACTTCCTGTACGACCACTAGGCGCTCTTGCCCGTCGACATCAATCGAAAACGCGGCACTGGCACCGGCGTTAAGGGCTTTGTCGCAAGCCACCACGATTTGTTCTATATCGGTGGGGTAATAATTTATGCCGTTAAGAATAATCAGCTCTTTTAAACGCCCGGTGATAAATAACTCGCCGTCTTGAACAAAGCCCAAGTCACCGGTGCGCAGCCAAGGTTTAGCACAGTCTTGCAATTGCGCAGCAAAAACCTCGACACTTTTCTCTGGCATGCCCCAGTAGCCCTGCGCGATGCTAGGACCTGTGACCCAGACCTCCCCCACCTCACCGGTTTGGACTGGCTTAAGGCTTTTGCTGTTTACAATGGCTATGTCATGCTCAGAGGAGGGGGTACCGCAAGAGACCGTCTTATGAGCGATCACCGGTTTGTTACTGGCGCTCCCGCCAGTAACAAATACGGTAGCTTCGGCCATGCCGTAACAGGGATAAAACGCCGTTTCTTTAAACCCTGCACCGAGAAAGGCGGTGCTAAAATGCGTAAGCGTTTTGGGGTTCACCGCTTCGGCGGCATTAAAGGCGATGCGCCAAGAGCTTAAGTCCAAGCCTTCGATGGCCTCGGGGTGGATTTTCTTTAAACACAAGTCATAAGCAAAATTCGGCGCACCGCCTATGGTCCCTTTATAATATGAGAGGGCTTCCAGCCAACACTGCGGGTTTTGAATGAAACGTTTAGGTGACATAATGACCGAATGTACTCCCAAGTACACCGGCAACATAAGGGTGTTGACCAAGCCCATGTCGTGAAACAATGGCAACCAATTGACAAAAACATCTTGTGCATGACAACCTGTGGCTTCTTCCAAGGCACGCACGTTGGCTAAAATGTTGCTGTGTGTAACCATCACCCCTTTGGGGTCACCCGTGGAGCCGGAGGTATATTGCAAAAAGGCCAGGGTGTTTGGGGTGATATCGGGGCTGGGTTCCAGGGGTAATGCAACCTCAAGCGGTAGTGTATCGGTTGCCAATATGCGTGTATCGTCTAGGCCTATGGCGTTGATGCAATCGTTTAACAAGGCAGTGTGTTCGCTACGGGTAAGCACTAAAGTTGCTTGCGCATCCAATACAACCTTGGTCACACGATCGGTTCGGTTTCTCGATTGCAATGGAAATAACGGAACAGCAATTAAGCCAGCATATAAACAAGCATAAAACGCTTGAATGTAATCCACGCTGGTAGGGTAACATAATACTACACGGCTGCCTAGGGCGGTGTCTTGGCGTAATCGACGAGCCAGTGTTCTGGCGGTTTGCTCAAGCTCGGCGTAACCGATAACGTCTTGTTGACCGGTAAGGTCATTAAATACAGTAAAGGCCGTTTTATCCGGGTTGGCTTTAGCATGCAGAGATAAAATGGTTAACAGGGTTTTATCATGATTAGTCATGCGCACTCCTAACAACAGGCGTTACATTTAGCATTAAAGTGTCCAATCGTATACATTGCATGCAATATGTCCACTGTATGTATTGTATGCGATACATACATCGTATATACCCTTTTTATTGTGGTAGTATAATGTATATTGGGCCGGATTATATCATATAGCCTCTTTCTACAATAGACGCCATTTGACGAATCAGCTATGATTGTTGTAATACAAGTCACCCCATGAGTTTAGGACGCAGATAATGAATGTTGTATTGATTTCCACTTATGAATTAGGACGGCAGCCTTTTGGTCTGGCGTCCCCTAGCGCCTGGCTGAATGAGGCCGGTTTTAATGTTGTTTGCCAGGACCTTTCTCAGCAACGCTTATCAGAACCCGAAATAAAAACCGCTCAGCTCATCGCGATTTATGTGCCCATGCACACGGCAACGCGTATGGCGGTGGCAGTGACGAACAAAGTGAAAGAGATTAACCCGAGCGCCCATTTATGTTTTTTTGGTCTTTATGCCCCCATGAATGAGGATTATCTTAAATCCCTTGGTGGCCATACCGTACTGGGGGGCGAATTCGAAGACTCTCTGGTGAGTTTAGCTAAACGTTTACAGGGGGCTAGCCCAAGTGCACAAGACGCCGTGCAGGCCGAGCCGGTGGTTTCGGTAGAGAAGTTAAAGTTTGTGACCCCCAAACGGGACGATTTACCCGCTTTAAGCAAATATGCCCATGTACTGGTTGACGAAAACACCGAACTGGTGGCCGGGTATACCGAGACTACTCGCGGCTGCAAGCACTTGTGCCGCCACTGCCCGATTGTGCCGGTGTACAATGGCCGTTTTACCATTGTGCAAAAAGACGTGGTACTGGACGATATCGCGCAGCAAGTGCAAGCCGGTGCCCAACACATTACCTTTGGTGATCCGGACTTTCTCAATGGCCCCACGCACGGCATGAAAATTGTTAAGGAATTCCACCAGCGTTTCCCTAACATCACCTACGATGCCACCATTAAGGTGGAGCACTTGTATAAATACAAAGAGCACTTGCCTACGTTAAAAGAGACGGGGTGTTTGTTTATTACCACAGCGGTCGAGGGTATCTCGCCAGAGATATTAGAGATTCTAGATAAAGGCCATACCAAAGAAGAGTTTATCGATGTGATCCACACCTTAAACGACGTTGGCTTAACGATGAACCCAACCTTTGTCACGTTCACACCCTGGACCACATCTAAGGATTATCTCGATTTGCTTAACTTTTTGCTGGAATATGACTTAGTCAATCATGTCAGCCCTATTCAATATGCGATTCGTTTATTAATCCCTAAAGGCTCGCGCTTAATGGAGCTGGAAAGTACGCAAAACATTGTAGGCGAATATGATCAAGAGTCTTTAGCCTTCCCCTGGGAGCACCCCGACCCTAAAATGGATGAGTTATATCATAAGGTGTTTGATATTATTCAAAAGGCCGACGACAATGCCCCCAGGAAGGATATTTTTATGAGTGTATGGGCGCTCGCCAGCGAGACACACCAAAAAAATGTGCTAGCCTCAATGGAAGATACACTTAACAAAAAACTAGCCGATGCTAAACCCACGCCACAAATGAGCGAACCCTGGTACTGTTGTGCTGAGCCTTCGGAGGAGCAGTTTTCTTCTGTTGTATAAAAAGGCTTCTGTGGTATAAAAAATCAAGAGGTAGAACACCATGAATGTGAAAGAAATTAGCGATCAATTAAAAGAACTCCTCCTTTTAGAGCAAGCCCCTATCGCCTTGAGTTTTGTCGATAGCGCCCCAGAAAGTTTGGCGACGTTTAACGAAGCCGTGCCCTCGGCGTGTTCCTTATGGCGTGTGGCCGAAGAACGTGCCTTTTACGCCCCCGCAGACGCCCACTACAATTGCCCTATTGGTACCATGACGATGGGGTTTGATATGGATGAGGAGTTAGGAGCCACACTCCAGGGCTTTATGGAGAAAATGTGTGGTTGTGACTATCTCGATGCCGCCGAAGCCAACGGCGTGCCTATTATCGCCAAGTCTAGCCAGGGAGTGATTTACGGCCCTTTGCACAACTACGAGTACCAGCCTGATCTGATACTCATCTGGCTCGACCCGCGCCAAGCCATGCTATTTAGCGAAGCCAAAGGCAATGCGGCCTGGACTGCCGAGCCCAAAACCCACGCTTATGGTCGACCCGCGTGTGCCGCCTTACCCGCTGCGCTTAATCACGAGACCCAAAGCCTCTCTTATGGCTGTGCGGGTATGCGCACCTTTACCGAAGTTAACAACGACAAGATGCTCGCCGTGATCTCTTATGCCAACATTACGGACTTTATGGAGCACCTGCAAATTGTGATACGCGCCAATACGGCGATGCAGGAATTTTACGATGAGCATAAACAGGCATTTTCCGGTCGGACCTAAAAAGCCGATCCAAACCGGTGAAAGTTATTTGAATAAAATTTTCACTATCCCAGAAGCAAGCCACTCCACGCTGGGGCAAATCGAGCAGAGCATTTCACAGAATCTGGACGGCTTTTTGCGCGAGAATATTGTCACCACGGAAAAAGCCCTCTCGGCGTTGGAGCGCGACTTTAGCGAATCGAAAATGCCCGAAAGCCCGGTCTTTGTCTCGGAGCAGGCCGAGTTTTTACTGGACAAGCTGGTGGCACAATCGGTGCATACGGCGTCCCCCAACTTTGTGGGGCACATGACTTCTGCTCTGCCGTATTTTATGCTGCCCTTGTCTAAGATCATGATGGCGCTCAACCAAAATCTGGTCAAGATTGAAACTTCCAAAGCCTTTACCCCTATGGAACGCCAAGTGCTGGGCATGATGCACCGGCTGGTGTATCACCAAGAGGATGCCTTTTACGAGCAGTATATGCATAACAGTGAGCATGGCTTAGGCGCTTTTTGTTCCGGGGGCACCTTGGCCAATTTAACCGCTATGTGGGTAGCACGCAATCATCAGTTTCCGCCCTGCGAGGGGTTTACCGGTATCGAAAACGAAGGGGTGTTTGCCGCGTTTAAACATTACGGTAAAGAAGGCGCGGCCATTGTGGTCTCTAACCGTGGTCATTATTCGCTTAAAAAATCGGCCAGTGTGTTGGGTTTGGGGAAAAACGCCATTGTGAGCATTCCTACCTGTTCCAATGGGCGCATCAATACCGAGCGACTGTGCCAGGCCTGCGAGCAATTACATGAGCAAAATATCCAGATCATCGCCATTGTGGGGATTGCCGGTTCCACCGAAACCGGCAGTGTGGACCCGTTAAATCCTCTGGCAGATATCGCCGCACAATGGGGGGTGCATTTTCATGTGGATGCGGCCTGGGGCGGCCCCACTTTGTTCTCTAAAAAATATGCGGGTCTTCTGGCGGGCATTGAGCGGGCGGACTCGGTCACCATCGATGCCCATAAACAGATGTATGTCCCTATGGGCGCAGGCATGGTGGTGTTTAAAAACCCAGCAAGCATGAGCCATATCGAGCACCACGCGCAATACGTGATTCGCAAGGGCTCCAAAGATCTAGGGTGTCATTCACTGGAAGGCTCACGTGGCGGTATGTCGATGCTGGTGCTGTCGGGCTTGAAGATTATTGGCCAGCAAGGGTATGAGCTACTGATTAACCAGGGGATTGACAAAGCCAAAGCCTTTGCCCAGATGGTACAACAGCGCGAGAATTTCGAGTTGCTCACCCCGCCCCAACTTAATATTTTAACGTATCGTTATGTCCCTGAGGTGGCAAAAAGCGCGCTGGCGCAGGCCGATCCGAACGCGGCCTTTGTGCATCAAATGAATACCCAGCTGGATGAACTCACCCAGTTTTTACAAAAGATCCAGCGTGCTAATGGGAAATCGTTTGTGTCCAGAACCCGTATATGGGTGGATCAGTACCCCGGCGAGCCGGTGACGGTCTTGCGGGTAGTTTTGGCCAATCCCTTGACCACATTGGCGATACTTAGCGATATACTAGACGAACAATCCCATATTATTAGCGATAAGGGGAGTGCTTATATTGATGCGATACATGCACTGTTAGAGCCTCCCCATTGAGAGCAAGTGTATGACCCGAACCATCAGCAAAGTCGCCGAGGCGCTGGATATTAATATAGAGTCTGTCCGTTTTTATGAGCGCCAGGGGCTTATCGAGCAACCTCCCAAGCCTAAACAGGGGTATCGCCACTACCCCGATACCACCCTGGCCCGTTTGCGCTTTATTATTCGTGCTAAAGCCCTGGGCTTTACCCTAAGTGAGATTGCCAGCCTGCTGACCTTAAACGATGCCCCCTGCGACGAGGTACAAACCTTAGCCGAGCACAAACTCGCCACGGTGAAAGCCAAAATCCAGGATTTACGCAAACTGGAAAAGGCCCTTAAAACGCTGGTGGTTCAATGCAAAACCAATGATAATACCAAGCAATGTCCGGTGCTGGGTTCGTTGAATATCTAGTCAGTTGACTCCGTACCATGGTACGGAGTATATGCTAACGGTGATTTAGCTTATAAAAATAGTGTGTCGACACAGCTTATGGAAACCCTTTATGTCTTTTAAAACAACCAACTTACCTATTATCGGGGGTATTATTGCCGCAATTGGTGCAGGCTTGTGCTGCGTGGGCCCTTTGGTGCTTTTGCTGTTGGGCATTAGTGGCGCATGGATTGCCAATTTAACTAAATTAACACCCTATACCCCCTATTTTGCGGCGGGGGTTTTGGTATTATTTGGCTATGCCGGTTGGCAGGTACACCGCCCCGTAGAGCATTGTTCCCCCGGCACAGCTTGTGCCACAGCACCGGTGCGTAGGCGTCGACAGATCATCTTTTGGTTGGCAGCGGTACTGGCGACCATTTTTGTCACCAGCAAGTATTGGATAATATGGCTGGTGTAATAACTAATAAGGAAAACACATGAAACACTCTATGATAAAAAGTCTTTGTCTTGTGGCTGCTGTGCTCAGCTTTTCTAGCGTGGGCACTTGGGCCGCCCCCCAAACGGTGACCCTTGAGATTCCCACCATGAACTGCGCGGCCTGCCCTATTACTATAAAGAAGGCCTTGGAGCGCGTTGATGGGGTTAGCACGGCAAACGTGAGCTATGAGACTAGGCTGGCGAAAGTGACCTTTGATGATGCAAAAACCAACCCCAAGGCGTTGGTCGCGGCCACCACCAACGCTGGTTACCCCTCTACTACCAAAGAGCAATAAATCCTTGACTCCATACTTACGTACGAAAATAACCCCGGGCTTGTGCCAATTCACAGTGCCCATTAGCCTATTTTAGCCTGTAGGGCGATGTTTATAGGGTGGGCCAAGTGCGCCAAACGATAGATCTAAAAGGCCTAACAAACGCTCGTCTCATCTGTTATTGCTTTGGGATTGCCGCCGAATACAAGGAGCTCGGAGAAAGCCTGTCTAAGCGCTTTGTGATCGAGCAAACTAAGGCTAAGCGCTGTGCTTGTAATAGACTGCTAGTCGGGTAAAATACTAGGCACTCTAACTTGAACTACCATGAGATTAGGAAACATTTAAAATGGATGAAAACAAAAAAACGGCGGCCACCGCAGGAGGCGCCATTGGGCTTAGCGCGCTGGGTTCTATCGTGGGCTTATGTTGCATTGGCCCTTGGGCGGTGGCCTTGTTTGGGGTTACCGGTGCGGTTACCGTTGCCCGTTGGCAACCGTTAAGGCCTTATATACTGTCGGTTGCAGCGCTAATGCTGGTTTGGGCTTTTTGGAAGGTGTATCGGCGCCCGACCGTTTGCCAAGACGGGAGCTGTGCCAAAGGCCCTTCTGTTTGGTTAAAGGCCACCTTATGGTTGGCTGGACTATTATTGGTGGGCGCTTTTTTTGCCGAGTACTTGCAAGCGTTAGTGGACCCTACTCCCGGAGGCACATATTCATGAAAAGCATAAAAGGTATTTCTCGTTATTTTCTGTGTTGCGCAGTGGTGCTGGCATCGCTGCCTTTTACCTCATCGGCCTTCGCCCAAGTGGAAAAGCCCCGTTATTATGTTTTGGATAAAACCTTAAGCCGTTTTAAATCCGATTTTAATGCTTTAAAAGATAAAACCCGTTTGGTGTTTATTGTAGGCCCTTCTTGTGGGAATTGTTTGCGCGGTATGGACGACCTTAATCGCCATGTGGTGCAAGCTTTACAAAAGGATGCGCGCGTACACACTTTGGTATTGCATGTGCCTGCGCTTAATGCGACCGAAAAACATGCCTCGGCGGCGGTAGCGTTAATGTTAGGCCCGAATGTCACACATTATTGGGACCCTTTAGCGGAAAGCTCTTATGCGTTTGGGCGAGCCTTGGGGCCAGAAATCAAAAAACAGCCTAAGGGCTTTGCCTGGGATGTGTGGATGGCTTTTGCGCCGGGCGATACTTGGGGGGAGCAAAATACCCCGCCTGCCCCGGATTTTTGGCATCATCAGTTATGGCGTTTATCGAAAACCAATTATCTTGACACTAAAAAGTTCTCGGCCTCTTTAAAGGCGCTTTTGGGTAAGGCCGCCAAAGCCAAGCAGGCGGCTTTTAAACGGGCGGCAGAGCATACTACGGGGATTCTTAAGGTGGATCACACCTCGGATCTTATGGTGGATGAATTTCATGAAAGCCGTGGCGGGGTGGATAAGCTCAAGGGCATTCAAACGATGCGATATGAGGGACGAGCTGCGTTTAATGGCCAGTCGTATCCGTTGGTGATTACCCATCAACGACCCCATGAGTATAAGCGTTTGGTCAAACATCCTCAGGGGGATGCTTTAGTTCGCTGGGACGGTAAAACGATTCTACGCCAGGGGCCGGTGGTGGGGTTAAGTGCGCCGGTACACGATAAAGTGATTAGGGCGCAAGAGATTGACCACTGGTTTACCGACTGGCAGGCTAAGGGGCACAAGGTTACGCCTATTGGTATGAAAAGCGTGGATAACCACTTACCGTGGTTAATGCAAACCGATCTGGCTAACGGGCAAACTTGGTATACGTATATGGATAGCCATAAGGGGGATGCTTATCGGGATGTGCTTATTTCGCCGGAGGGGGCGGAAACGGTGGTGATTGAATATGGGGATTATCAAGCGGTGCAAGGGTTGCGTTTGGCGCACCAAGCCAAGTATTATGTGGATGGGGCTTTGGTATTGACCGATACATTTAATAAAATTCACATGACTTATAATAACCCTTAACTACAGAAGGAATTCATGTGCCTCAATTAGCTCTTAGCAAATCGACCAACCGCTTTTTACAAGAAGCGCTATTAAAGTTAGAACAAAACAAAACCATATCGCCCTATAACGATATGGAAGATTTTCTCGCCACGATTTATCCTATTTTTGCGCAAATGGACAAAGATGTATTAAAAAAACTATTTGCCTTTCGAAGTGATCCCGCCAGCCGTGGGCTGTTGCTGATGGAGAACTTCCCGATTGATGACCATATTCCCAGCACCCCCACCGATGGCATGAGGACAAAAGAGAAGCAAACCTATATTACCGAAGCTTGTATATTAGGGATTGGTCATATGCTTGGGGAACCTATAGGGTATAAAAATGAAAAAGACGGGGATGTGATTCAAAACATTTCCCCCATTAAAAAAGAGTCCAAGAGCTCCTCTAACGAAAGCTCTGATGCCGATCTAGGGTTTCATGTGGATTTTGCCCTAGACGAGCGCAACCCCGAAGGGCCTTATGACCATATAAGCTCAGACTACACCCTATTATACTGTTTACGGCAAGACCCCAAAAAAGAAGCCACTACTAAGTATATTGAAGCCCGTGATATTTGCGACAAAATGAGCGATGAGCAAATCGCATTAATGCGTAGCCCCATTTTTGAATGTGCTGCACCTTATACCTTTACACGAAGACCAAGGGATAACCGCCTTTGGTCTAAACCGACCAGTATTATCAAAGGCCCCCAAAGCTTCCCAGAAATAAGTGTGGATACCAGTTGTGGAGTGCGAGGTATCAACGAGCAGGCGACACAAATTTTGGAAGTACTCAAGGAGGTGTGCGCGTTGCCCGATATTGCTTATGAAATACACCTTAAACCGGGAGATATATTAATTTTAAATGGGCGTAAGGGAGTTCATGCGCGCTCTCCTTTTAAAGCTTTTTATGACGGCAACGACCGCTGGCTACATCGGGTGTATGTAAGGCGCAGTTTGTGGGAATTGCGCAAAGACGACAGCCCTTCCCACCGAGTATTTTGAGTTTTTTTTAAAAATCGAAACTCACGCCAGCCTCAACGGTATAGTCCGCAGCCACTTGCCCCACATTGGTAGAGCGGCGCCCATTCCAATCTTCGTCTAAGGGGTACTCCACACTCAAATTAAACGATAAGGTTTTGGTGGCGTTCACGTCGACCCCCAACGTTAGGTTAGTAAAGTCCCCTCCGGTATTGAGCACCACATCCCCTTCACGCACTCTGCCCGGCGCTAAGCCGTTAGGGTCTTCGTCTCGGTTGACTTCAACGCGATTAAGATGGGAGAACAACGAGACGCGTTTGCCTGCGGTAAAAGACACCCCAAAGTTATAATTATATTCTTCGCCAAACCTATAACCCTCGTCGTTGCTTTCTGTCGGGAGCCGATAATAAGCCCCCGTAAAGAAAGTCACGCGGCCGTAGTTTTTACTAAAGTTAATGGTCGGTAATACATCTAATGCATCCGAGCCGGTTTGAAACGCCGGAGGTAATCGATTGGTAGGGCCTGGGTCGTCGGTATCGCCGGTTGGAAATTTCACCCCTAAACCCACAGCAAGCGATGAATGGGATATTCCAAAGAGATCATTAAATTGATACCGCCCAAACACGGAGGCATCCCCCAAACCGGTGGCCTCGCGCTCACCAAAACGCCGAGTATTTTGCACCTTTCTCACGTAGGGCAGATACAAGCTCAGTGTCCATCGTTTGCTTGGCCGGTAGTCCAATACCACATTGGTAAATTGAATAATAGCACGCGCCTGCCCTGGGTTGGTCACGGTATCATCACCTTCTCGATAGTCGTCTCGGTCGGAGAACTCCGTGACCAGCGACAAAGTGAATGGGCTCGTGCTAGAGGATGTGCCATCTAAGGTGGTACGTAAGGTAGGCAGGTGCTGTGATCCGCACCCCCCACCCGCATTGGCAAATGGCGCCGCCAACAGGCATAGTGGGAACGACAAACAGCGAAGCAGTATAGGGGTTGAGCTTAATGAGGGATAAGGCATTCGTGAACTCCTTTATTATCAACTCAAGTGGTAAATGATAACGGAGCGGCATAACAGCCACTTAATGTCAGTAAGTAGATATTATTACACTTTAGGTGGCTTGTGATGAACTTCTTAGGTGACTTGTGATGAACTTCCACAAAAAAATCAAAAAAAGACCACAAAAAGATCAAAAAACAACCAGGCCCAAATCACAAATTCACCCTAGAAGAAAACTTTACATAACGAACGAATAAGGATAGGTTGCGTGGCTGAGCCGCAACCTATCCTATTGTTGAACAAGCCCGATCAACATGGCGGCACTTTATATAGGAAATAAATAACATTTCTCGATGGGGTTTGATGGTGCTTCATTGCACCATCAACTTATTCGAGGCGAACTAGTGCA
>JACLAC010000801.1_pt1 | contig 26505 bp, 18 predicted proteins | sample 8027881 | NCBI WGS metagenome assembly JACLAC01 (sample SAMN15725517, study PRJNA655200) | protist metagenome | isolation source: fluorescence activated cell sorting (FACS) single amplified genomes of... | place: Spain: Blaines Bay Microbial Observatory, Mediterranean Sea | collected 2016-01-19 | reverse complement strand
TCAATGTTGTCGCTGACGGTTCCGGCTGGTGCCGCACAGGCGTATTGTGGATTAAAGTTTGATCCTTCCCCATCGCCATCGGAATCGGGATAATAAGGAGAAGCATCGACTGCGGTGGCATCGTCGATCTGTCCATCACAATTGTCATCATAGCCATTGCAGCGTTCATCGGCACCTGGGAAGATGTTCTGGTCATTGTCGTTGCAATCGCTGTCGTCAAGCACAAAGCCAGTTGGTTGTTCACAGGCGCGCTGCGATACACTTAGACTGCCATATTGATCGCCATCGTCATCGGCAAACCAAACCATGGCATCACTGGCCAGTGATTCGTCGATTTGCCCGTCGCAATTGTCGTCTTGGTCATTGCAGACTTCAATGGCATTGGGGTAGATCGCCGGGTTGCTGTCATCACAATCACCGTAGACACGGGTAAAGCCAACCGGATCAAATTCCGTCCATTCATCGCTGCCGTCAATCAGCTCAATTCGCGGACAGGAATGCTCGGAATTTGTGTAATCGCCAAAGCCGTCGCCATCCGAGTCAAGGTACCACAGCGGTGCATTGATGCCATCGTATTCGTCAATTTCGAGGTTGCAATCGTTGTCCCGACCATCACAGACCTCACTGGCATCGGGATGGATGCTGATTCGGGTGTCGTCACAATCAAAGACCAAGGTGGGGACATTGTTGTCATTCAGTCTTTCTTTGCCTTCAATGTAGCCTTCCGGCTTGTCGGAGGGACAGGCCAGCACGCTGTCGGACTCAATGCCAAAGCCATCGCCATCGCTGTCTCGGTAATAATTTTGCTTGAAGCCAACATTGGGATCAGCATCATTGCAGTCTTCGGCGTCCAACAATCGATCCCCATCGTAATCATCTCTGGGGTTTTCCACAAAATCATCAGCCAGCTCGGTGGGATACTCTGGAAAACACGCCGATAGCAACAGAACCATTATCATTCTCAAACCTCATCTTTGGCTTATTGTATCAAAAGATTGGTACCCGCTACACAATATTCTTGGAGATGGGGTTGGTTACTCCGACCCCACCAAGGCTTCGATTTCATTGATCTCTTTCGGAATCATTTTGGTCAAGACATCGGGTCCATCTTTGGTGCAGTGAACATCGTCTTCAATCCGAATGCCACCAAAGCCAAACCATTTTTCGACGCGGTCGAAATGAATCGCATCTTTGAAGCGCTCTCGCAAGGTGGCATTGTTGATGATTTCAGGGGCGATGTAGAACCCCGGCTCAATGGTCACCACCATATTTTCCAGTAAATCCATATCCAATCGCAAATAGGCGGTGCCAAACTGGCTGGACCGTTGTCGTCCGGGTGGATAGGTAGCCCGATCGCCAAACACTTCCATATCGTGAACATCGAGGGCAATGATGTGGCCAACACCGTGGGGGAAGAACAGGGCATGGGCACCAATTTCGACGGCTTCATCGGCTGAGACCTTCAACAGCCCTTCGTCTTTCAAGAATGATGCGATGATCCGCGATGATTGGTCGTGAATGTGCCGATATCGGGCTCCAACCCGGACCATGTCGATTGATTTTTTCTCAGCTTCCAATACCGCAGCGTACACCGCCGCTTGTCGATCTGTAAATCGTCCATTGACTGGCCAGGTTCGTGTGACATCGGTGGCGTATCCGGCTTTCGATTCAGCGCCGCCATCGAGCAGCAACAATTGGCCAGACTTGAGGGTGTTTACGTGGTGGAAATTGTGCAAAATGTGCCCATCCACTGTGACGATGCTACCATAGGCGTTGGTTAACCCAGCCCGGGCGATCGTTGAGTCAAAGGTCACGGCGACATCACGTTCATGCCCACCGACAACGGTGGCTTTCATGGCATTGACATGGGCGGCGTGGGTGACCTTCGCGGTCTCTCGCATATTCTCGATCTCTTCTGGCTGCAGCTGGCGTCGCATTTGGATCACGGCGTCGATCAATTGATCCGACCCATTGCGCTCCCCAAAGGTAAGAGAACATCCACAAATCTGTTGAATTACTCGATTTTTGTTGGGATCGGATACCGCAAGACAGTGGATAGGATCCTTAATTTGTTCACAGTGCTTGGTGATCTCAGAAAAGGGAAGAACAGTGTCAAAGCCATGGGTCTTTCCAATTTCGTCGATTGATGGGCTTGGGCCATGCCACAATTCATCTCCTTCCGGTACTTCTTGTAGAAAGAAGGTGGTGGTTCCATTGTGGAGCAATACAGCTGCATCAGGAAGGGTACATCCTGTGTAGTACAGAAATGTTGAATCTTGACGAAAGGGGAGATGGTTGGGAACATTTCTATACAAAAGCCCATTTCCCATCAGTAAAATGGGGCCTGAAACTTTTTGGGTTAGAATTGAACGACGTTGGTCATGGAATGTTGGCGTGATCATCGGCTTCCCTCAGAGATTGGATACTCTAATCTCTCGAAGGAGGAACCACAAATTATTTAACCGTTACAAACACCCATCATGTTCTGCTGTATCCAGCAGCGTGTTTGTCTTATAGTAGAGGTTGTTTTCTGTTTCCATCCAAAGAGCGAATTGGGTGAGGTGCGCTTCTTTTGAGAGACTTCCACTATTGTGAGCGATGGTCTTTTCCTGCATTTCATCCATCAAGGTATTTCTTCTGTTTTGAACATCAATAATTTGTTTGAGTACCAAGCTACATCGTTGGGCTGTCTGAAATATATTTTCTTGGGTGTTACAGGCAAAAAGTATGGACAACAAAATAAGCATAATTTAAATACGGACTTATCTGAAATTTAGTTAACTAAAATGATTTTTCATCTCTGTGACACAACAAAAATTTTGTTGTGCTAATGTGTCTTTATGCTTCTTCTTTCCTCGATAGCGATTGCAGCTACAGTCCAAGTTCCCTCGGGGATCTATAAAATGGGATCGAACCTTCTGCCTGATGAACAGCCTGTTCACTCCGTTCGTATCGCCCATGAATTAATTGTGTTTACGACCGAGATTAATCAGGATCTTTATCTCGAAGTCATGAAAACCAACCCCAGTCGCTTTGCTTTTTGTGGTAAGGAATGTCCCGTTGAAATGGTTTCATGGGTGGATGCGTTGGTATTTGCCAATTCCTTGTCTAGAAGGGATACTCTTCCAGAATGCTATGAGATTGGTGAGAAACATGTGGTTTTGAAAGATGGACTACAATGTCAAGGCTGGCGCTTACCCACTGAAGAAGAATGGGGCTGGCTTGCTCGTGGAAATCAGTCTCACCTCTATTCAGGATCAGATGATCCCAGTGATGTGAGCTGGTATTGGGATAATGGATCAGTACAAACCCATCGCGGTGCGAAAAAAAAACCGAATCAATTTGGGCTATACGACATGAGTGGTAATGTCTGGGAATGGACTTGGGCTGACTACAAACCCTATGATAATGAGATGGGTCCCCTGCGAACCGAACTCGATCTGACATCCCCGAAAGTACTCCGAGGTGGTGCTTGGTCTGTGGCGGCAGAAGAAACGCGAGTCACAATAAGGCACAGTGCTTTACCCACGCAAAAGATGGGGAACACTGGTTTTCGTTTGGTTCGGACTGTACTGAAAGAGTCCTTACAATAGCTCACTCTTTGTGGTCAGTGCAATATAAGGATAGCCTGCATTCTCAATTCGTTGACGAGCCCCTTCTTCTCGATCGACAACAGTAATGCATTGGACAATGTTGTAGCCGATATCTTCCAGCTTTTGAATCGCTCTCAAGAGTGAACCGCCAGTTGTTACGGTGTCTTCAATCACACACAATTGTGATCCCTCTGGTAGGTTTTCTCTTCCTTCCACCCAATTGTTTGCACCGTGACCTTTCGGCTCCTTTCGAACCATAAACCCATGCAGATCTCTCCCGCGTTGTGCAGAAAGAAGTGCGACGGCTCCAGCGATCGGATCGGCTCCGGTAACAGGGCCACCAACACCTTTTACACTCGGATCCACCAAGTTGAGAATCAATTCTGAAATCAACAGGGCTCCTTTGGCATTCAACGTTGTTTGACGAGCATCAACATAAAAATCACTCTGCTTTCCACTGGCAAGGGTGAAGAGACCTGTTTTGACAGATTTTTCTTTCAAAAGTGTGATCAGCTGTTCTTTTTGAGTCATTGGGATTTAATCTCCAAAATTTTGCTGTAACCATTGATCGGCTTCAGCCAGAATTTCATATTTCTCAGGTTCGTTGAATAATTCATGAAAACACTGATCATAGACAACGGTTTCAATCTTTCCACCATAGTTTTGCGCAAATTCTTTACTAGAACTTGGATCGCATATTTTATCAGCCCCTCCCAGCATCAATCGGACATTGTGTTGATACTTTGGGGCGTATGAAAACACACTTGGAATTGCTTTCATCATTTCAGCGCCCCACCTGGTTGAGATTTTACTAAAGACCATAGGATCATTAATGTAGGCTTGAACGACTTCTGGATCACGTGAGATATCTTCACAATTGAGATCGTTGGGAACGGTTAACGAAGGGGCTATTTTTGAAACAACTCGACCAAGCAAAACCTTCAATGCAGGTGGTTGAGTAAATAAGCCGAGAAGAGGGTTGCTGAGGGCGACGCAGCGAACTTCTGGTGTAAGTGGGTGCATCATTGACCAAAGGGTAATCAATCCCCCCATTGAGTGAGCAACAATAGCCATTGGTTTTCCGACAACACTCATCGCTGCCTGAAGGTCTTCAAAGTATCGATGCCATCGTTCTGTGTGGCCTCGTTTACCACCGCTTTCTCCATGTCCCCTAAATTCGAGGGCGGTTACACGCCAGCCCTTTTCAGCGAAAAATTGACCAATGTGTTCGTATCGACCTAAATGTTCGGCTAGACCATGGACGAGCAGTATGTCTTTATCACCCTCGTCATTCCAGCGAGCCAGTCGTAGTTCTGTTCCATCATCGGAACGAGTCGTTAAAATTTTCATACTTCACCTTATATAAGTGCCAGCGAAAGGAACGGAAAGAAGACAATTACAGCCAAACAGAACAGCATTAATAATAGGAAGGGAAATGCTCCTTTCATGACTTCAATAACAGGTCGATCAAATTTCGTCGCCGCAACGAAGAGATTAATACCGAGTGGTGGTGTTAAATATCCAAGCTCGAGGTTTACAATAAACATTATGCCGAAATGCAGTGGGTCAATACCATAGGACATTGCGATTGGAGCCAACAAGGGAGCAACGATCAGTATCGCTGAGATAATGTCCATGACACAGCCCAGACCAAGCAGGAAGATATTTACAAGGATTAAAAACTGCCATTTGGCATTCACATGGGCTTGCATCCAAGCCGCAGCATTTTGAGGGATATATTGCTCGGCAAGAAATTTATTGAAGGCAATTGCCAGAACGATGATCAAGAACAAACTACCCATCATGACCCCTGAGTCACTCAGAACTTTGGGTAGTTTGGTTATCTTTAGCTCACGATGGAAGACCAGTTCTACAATAAGAGCATAGACAACGGCAACGGCAGCAGCCTCTGTTACAGTGAACTTGAGTGGACCAAGTATTCCATAAATACCACCCAAAACCAAGACGGGGAGCATGATGCTCAGGGCACTCTTTTTGAGTTCAACGAATAAATTATTCCAATATGAGCCTTCGTATTCTGGAATAACGATATCGATATCTTCTCTCGTTGGACGGGTTTGATAAAGAGTGTAAAGAGAGAGCATCAAGGCAATAAACAATCCTGGTAGAACACCAGCAACAAAAAGGTCGTTTGGAGAGACCTGCTGGTCTTGGTTACTAACCATGATGGCATAGATGATCATTGGAACCGATGGAGGGATAATAATCCCCAATGATCCGGCTGATGTTAGAACACCCAAAGAATACTTTTCAGGATATCGGTCTTTCACCAACATGGGGAACATGATTGAACCAACAGCGATAACCGTTACTGGTGATGATCCTGAAATTGCTGCAAAGATGACGCAAGCGAAAATTGATGCCAAGCCAAGTCCACCAGGTGTTTTACCCATAAAGGCTCTGGCTACGTTCACCAAGCGTTTGGCGATACTTCCTTGAGTCATCAATTCGCCGGCTAAAATAAAGAAAGGTATGGCCAGGAGTTCTTCTTTTTTAACGGCCTCATACATATCTTTGGCGATGTTAAATGCCGAAATTTCTTGGATCAACGTAACACAGCCCAATGAGGCAACTCCAATCGCCAAGAATAGTGGAGAACCAATTAAGACCAAGAGAACCGCGCCCAATAAAACAATCCATCCCAGTGAAACACCCCATGCCGCTAAAAGGCCAATTAGGATTCCTGGAAATAGTCCTGCAAAGATTAAATCTCTTCCCCCTCTTCCAGTTGATTGAATCCATTTCGTTGGGGGTGGGGGAGAGCTTATACTCTCAGCATCTTCCTCTTCTTCTTCTTTTGGTTTTTCAAAGCGTCCAGATAGTGCCAGGGCAAAGAATCGAAATGCTATTAGAATAAAGGACAATGGAATGATTGATTGAGCCAGCCACAATGGAAATTTTTCCCCGCCTGAGCTCCGTTCTAAAAAGGCTTCTAAATCAGCTGTATTCACAGATTTTTCAGTGTTTCCCCCAGAATTACCTGTGTCATCGTTAATTAAATTTTGAAGTTTTTCCAATTCAGACTTTGGTTTTTCGACAACCCCAGTATCATCTGAAATGAGATTGTTCAGATCAGCCAATTCTTTTTGGCTTTCTGTTTCCGATTGCTCTACTTCATCTACGGAACTGAATTGGTATTGTCTTCCATCTTCGTGTTTTGGTTGCCATTGCAAGGAGATAAAGGATAAGCCAAAAAGAAACAGAAGCGTTGCCCCGATCAATTCGAGAGCAAAAACGAAAGGTAATTTCTTCGACCGCATTGGTGGAAGAATATAGATCAATCCCATTAGCAGAATAGCTGACAGTGAACACAATAATAATGGCTGAGTTTCGCCCAATAGAAATCGACTTAGAGTGTTTATCGGTTCTTTTAAAACGTCCCATAAAGGAAGAGCATCTTGCCCGGAACCACTGAGCAATGATTGCTCAATTAATCCCATTGCATGTCCGGCAAAGATCCAACAAAAGCCAGCAGCAACTAATGCACTAAATCGTTTAGCGATTTGAGCAGCTTTGGGAGAAAGGATGCGGTCGGTTGCATCAACAGAAAGATGTTTCTTCCTGCGAGTGGCAAGAGATGCGCCTAAAAACCCAACCCAGACCATTAAAACGACTGCCATATTGGCGCCGCCTTCAATCTCGAACGTGAAAAATGAAACTTCTCTGCGTAAGTAATCTAAAAAAGACAACGCAACCATGATGAGAAGGGCGATTGAGATTAAGAACTTTTCAATTTTTTCAAGAAATCGATCCAATTCCTCACAAATTGACTCAATTATGACCACAATTCCTGTGATAAACAAAATCAAGTAAAAGAGAAAAGATTTTATCGGACCTTCTTTAAGCTTTTTCCATATATTACTCAGGAAATTAGAGATCCTCTCGATTTGCTGAGCAAAACTTTCCAGTACATTAAAGAAGAGTTTGGACACTATTGTCCTCTAAGTTCTTGTTTCTTCTTCTTTATATCCCCGTATAGCCCCTTCATTGATGGGTTGTCTTGTAAGAAGGCACCGTGTGTATTTTGACGTACAGCCTGACGGAAAGCCTTTTGCTGATCAGGAGTCAATGTGACCACTTCTTTTCCCATTGATGCAATTGTTTCAAGAAGTTCGTTTTCCAATTTTCTCACAGAAGAACGCCCTCTTTGAGCTTCACCTTTTGGATCGTTCAATATTACTTTTTGGAGGTCTGGAGGCAGACTATCGACAAACTTTTTGGCATACACAACAGCGGCAGGTTGGTAAATGTGTCTCGACAACGTGTAATGTGTTACCGGTCCGATCCATCCTGCTGCTAACGAGAAAAGAGGTGTATTGTCAAAACCAGTGACGATACCCGTATTCAATGATGGAAGTACTTCAGATACAGGCTTGGCAACGGCTTGAACCCCCATTGCTTTATACATGTTCAGATGAACCGGAGATTCTTGGGATCTCATCTTGTACTTTTTAAGCTCTTCGGGAGAAGTTGCAGCACCGCCCTTTGTCGCAAAGGAGCGCCATCCATTTTCAGTCCAAGCATAAAAAGTAACCCCTTTTGAATCGAGTGCTTTTTGAGTTGGTTCATAAAGGACGTCATCTAAAATAGCATCAGCTTGTTTCTCATCTTTGAATAAATAAGGCAATTCAACCATCTGTAGGATTGGAATATCAAGTGCTTCACCCACAGCTCCTGTTGAAAATCCGCCACCTTGTAATCTCTCTCCTCGTTGTACATCTTGGATCATTTCGATTTCTGAGCCTAGTGCTCCCCCAAGGAACAATTTTACCTTGATCTTACCAGCAGATTCAGTTTCAATACGTTTCTTAAGTTGCTGCAATTGATCAGACCAAGGGGTTCCCGTTGGTGCCACTGTTCCAAAGTTCATTGTAAATTGAGATTCGGCTTGAAGGGGATTGTTACTGATAAACATTATGGCTAGGGAGGTTACCAAACCAGCCATCATTGTACGGATTTTCATGAGAACTCCTTATTCGCTTTCTTGTTGTTCAGAACTCTCTTCAGTTGCTTTTTCTTCCCCTTCCACGCCCTGTACTTCAAAGGTTTCCGATTCTTCTTCGGCAGGTGCTTCTTCAGCAGGTGCTTCTTCGACAGGTGCTTCTTCGGCAGGTGCAGCAACAGGTGGTTGTTCTTTCAATGGAGTTGGCTCAGGTGCATCAAGGAATTTCTCTCCTCTTGCTGCCCAAAGTGCTTCTGCTTTTTTGATTTCGGAAATGTTTTCTGGGAGGATAGATATATCCAATGCATTGGGGTCTGATGCTTTAACATATTGAACCATCTCATCAAAAACAGCAATTTGGTCTTGGTTCTTTGTCGCCCAATAGTCAGCAAGGAGAATTCGAGTGCCCAAGTATTCAGGAGCGATCTCTAATGCTTTTTCAAACTCTGCTTTTGAGCGTTCAAGGTCTTGTCCAGCAAATGATGGTAAGCCTGCATAATAGGCTCCCCAATAACGATGAGGAGCACCATAAAAGAACGTGGGCTCTAACTCTTCTACTTTTGCGATAAAGGCTTTCGCTGCACCAATGTGCTTCAGGGTTGTTGCTAGTCCACTTGACTTTGCCCATTTTCCAAGAGCAGAGGCTGTCCAATATGTACAGGGGACATCTTCTTTTGTTAAAGCTGCAGCGGCTTCTTCTCTTTTCCCTTCTTTGTCTAAAATGGCTTTATATTCTGTATTGAGTGCCAAGCAAATTTGACCAAAGCTAATCGCTTTGTCCCAAGCTGCTTTTTTGTCTTCGATTTCACTTTCATGAGCATCTCCATAGAAGTACCAGCCTCGAACCAAGCGGGCTGCAAGTTCTTTGCTGTCTGGGCTTTGTGCGAAAAGTTGTTCGTAAGCAGCAAGCGCTTCTGATAATTTCTCTTTGTCGCCACGTTCAAGCCACAAGGCTTCAGCTTTTTCAGTTAATTGATCGGCTGCACTATTTTCTGCGGCACTTGATACTTCATAAGTTCCAGGTTTTTTACCGCAGCCAGATGTCAATAAAGCCAGTATCAAAAGATGTTTCATGATGTCTCCTAAATGTTGTCATAAAAAAGTCCAACAAATGTCATTGATGGTTACTGCCCTTTAACAAGTCTCATTTTGCTGCGCCAACGTCAATCCTGAAACAATCAAGATTCATACTTGATTACGAGTTGGAGTTGCGTGAATACAGATTTTAGGCTACTATTTTCAAAATTATTTGGAGATGAAAATGCTGACAACCAACGTTCCAATGGCCTTGACTTTTGATGATGTTTTGTTGCTACCAGCTCACTCAACTGTTTTACCAGATCAGGTCGATGTGTCAACTCGTTTGACGAAAGATATCAAGCTTAATATTCCGCTTTTATCTGCAGCCATGGATACTGTTACCGAAGCTCGAACAGCTATCGCAATGGCTCGAGATGGTGGTGTGGGGATCATCCATAAAAACATGAGTATTGAAGAGCAAGCCTTACAGGTTTCTCGGGTGAAGAGAGCGATGACAGGCGTGATTTTAGATCCTGTTACCGTTTCACCAACAACTGTGTTGAGTGATGTTCGTGGATTGATGAAGTATCATAATATATCTGGGCTGCCAGTGGTCGATGAAGGTCACCTCGTTGGGATCTTAACGGATCGAGATATGCGTTTTGAACGAAACTGGAGTCGGCTCGTCAAAGAGGTGATGACCAAGGAAAAAGATTTGGTGACTTGTCCTCCTGGAATTAGTTTGGAAGCGGCGAAAGATTTGATGCAAAAACACAAGATTGAAAAATTACTGGTTGTTGATCACCAAGGATTCCTTAAGGGGTTGATCACCTTCAAGGATATACAGGCTGCTGAACATCATCCGTTATCAATTCGAGATTCGAAAGGCCAATTGCTTTGTGGAGCAGCAATTGGTGTTGGGAGTGAATCTGTAGCTCGCGCAGAGGCTTTGATAAAAAGCGGTGTTGATATCTTGGTCGTTGACACTGCTCACGGGCATTCTCAAGGCGTATTGGAATCGGCAAAAGATATTCGTGAACGCTTCCCCGATGTTGCCATGATCATTGGAAATGTTGCAACTGCAGAGGCTACACAAGCTTGCATTGATGTTGGTGCTGATGCTGTTAAGGTTGGAATTGGCCCTGGGTCGATTTGTACCACCAGAATTGTTGCTGGGGTAGGCGTCCCACAATTGACAGCCATAGCGAACTGTGCTGCTGTTGCTCAGCAGCATAATATTCCGATTATTGCTGATGGTGGCATTAAATATTCTGGGGATGTTGCCAAGGCCATTGCGGCAGGTGCAGACGTTGTCATGATTGGATCGTTGTTTGCAGGTACTGATGAAGCTCCTGGGGAGCTGGTTCTCTATCAAGGAAGAACCTACAAGTCTTATCGTGGAATGGGATCCGTTGAGGCTATGAAAGCCGGATCCAGTGATCGATACTTTCAAGAAACCACACGAAAGTTGGTTCCTGAAGGCATTGTTGGCCGTGTTCCTTACAGAGGGGTACTTGCTGATAACATCTATCAAATGCTCGGTGGCTTAAAAGCATCTATGGGATACACAGGCTGTGCAAATATTGAAGCGATGAAGAGTGAATCACGTTTTGTAAGAATCACCTCTGCTGGATTAAAAGAGAGCCATGTCCACGATGTTATCATCACCAAAGAGAGCCCTAATTATAGATTGAAATAATTCATCTTCCAGAATCAAAAAAGGAGAGCCAAGCTCTCCTTTTTTGATTCTTAGGATCCGTTATTTAACGGCGTGACGAATCAAAACCAGACCCTTATTGGCTCCAGGTATTCCGCCTCGGATGAAGAGAAGATTTCTTTCTGTATCCATTTTCACAACAGTAAGGTTTTGAACTGTGACTCTTTCAGCACCCATATGTCCAGGCATTTTCTTACCTTTGATAACGTGTCCAGGTGTTAAACGGGTTCCAATGGAACCACCATGCCTGAAGTATTCGTGTGTACCGTGAGAACGAATGAAACCTTTAAAGTTATATTTTTTCATTACTCCAGCAAAACCACGTCCCTTACTCGTTCCAGTAATATCTACTTTTTGACCTTCTTTAAAGATCCCGACGTCAAGAGCTTGTCCCTGAGTAAAATTCTTAGCCTCTTTAGCACTAACCCTGATTTCTCGAATATCTCTTTTAGGAGATATTTCCAGATTCTTAAATACACCTTGCATTGGTTTACTGGTATGTTTTTCCTTTCGGTCTCCAATACCAACTTGAACAGCGTTGTAGCCGTCCTTACTGTCTTCAGTCTTTACTCGAAGAACGGTGTTGTTGCTCACGTCGATAACGGTGACTGGAACAACTGAATTTGATTTGTAGATTTGGGTCATACCTACTTTGTAGCCCAAAAGACCCATGTTTTCATTAGCCATATTAACCTCGCATTGGATGATCAAACTATTTTGACCAGCATACATGTTGCCCAGCAAAGGTATCCCATTTGTCTTCAGTTGGCAAGTCTTCAATACCGGTTGACTACTTATTTAGAGTCCAAATTTCTGAACTTAAAAGGTATATTTCATATACCCTGTGATATTGATACCCAAATCATAATTTAGTATGTAGAGGATATCGGTGTCCAATCCCACAGAAAAGTGAGATAATTTGGTGTAATATTCTACAGTAGGACCACCGCCGATTGGAATATATACTTTATTGTGGTTTGGAGATGCTGAAAGACCCCAAGCACTTCCGACAACCAAAGAATTATAAGTTTCTTCATGCATCAATACCGGCATTCCCATCACTCCCGCGAGAGCTCGGAATCCTATACCGAAACGTCTTGAAGGATATTTGGCTATTTTATAAGAGCCAAGGAGAGAAAATCCTCGAGTATCACCTTGAATATAGTTATTTGGGCTCAGGTTTCCTGGCTGATCAATATAAGATAGACCATTGTGGACTGTTTGAAGAAATGAAACTTCCCATGACATTGATGACTTTTCTCGATCTACAAAATCTTTTCCAATACTAAGTGCAACTGAGTGAACAGGAACAGAGTATGGAGATGGATGATTCAGTACATAGATCATCGCTCCGACGTTTGCTTTACTGTAAAGTCCACGCTCAATCTCACGAACATCTCTATCGATATCTATTTTCTTTGCTGATTTCTTTTTCTTCTTCTTTTCTTCAGTTTCATCAAAATCAACATCTTGTGCCATTGCTTCAGGAGCAACAGCGGATAAGGCAAACAAACTTAATCCAAACAGCAATGATCTCATGGTCTTCCTTCTCTTCATTAATGTGTACTCTATAACTGAATGCTCAGAAAAGATCGAGGTTAATTTTAAAAGTGAACAAAAAGCTTGGCTCCGCAGAGCCAAGCGTTCTTATTCTACTTACGAACTGAATATAAATGGGTAGGAAACAATAACGATACCACCACCCTTGGGTTCTGGGAATTTGAACCGTCGGAATCGACCAGTAATACAGGATTCGACTGATTTGGATCCCATACTAGAACTCTTGATGCTTGCTTTGGAAACTGAGCCATCGGCAGCAATAACAAACTTGACGACAATCTTTCCTTTCAAGCCTGGGTTTTTGGTGAGTTCACGTTGGTAGCAATATCGGATTTGATTCATATTCCGTTTGATAACAGCGTCGATTAACGACTTATCAAGCGCACCCAAGATTATAGGGTTCCCGCCAGATTTGATACTTCCACCAGATCTTTTCTTACCAACGGAGCCACCGCCCTTACCGTAACCACTTGAGCCACGACCAGAGCCTTTTGTTCCGAGTCCACCGATACCATCAGCAGTACCACCACCACCAAGTCCAGAACCACGAGAACCAAGGCCACCGGATCCAACTTGAGTACCTTTTGCACCAAGAATACCACCAAGACCACCTTGCATATCGGCATCTAGATTGGCAATGCCATTCATTCCATCAAGTTCTCCAGCGTCAGATTCAGCTCCGAAGTCCAAACCATCCATAAATTCATCGACAATTTCTTTGTCTTTTTGACGCTTGTCGATCTCTACTTTATCGCCTTTGGCTTCCTTCATCTTGGCGTCTTTCTTACCCGTTTTTCCTTCTTCTTTCTTTGCTTTAGCACCTTCACCAGCATCAGGATTTGAATCCTTCTTTTCTTCAGGTTCTGGTGGCTCCTCAAGTAACAATTCAGCAAATCGTTCTTCCATGTCCGAAGTATCGATTTCTGGTCTTGGTTTAACCGCAATAATATAATAGGTTAAGAACGAAAATAGAATCGCTAAGGTAGCGAGCAACCCGAGGAAAGGGTAATCAAAATCTGAAGTGACCCCACCTGTAATGGCTTTTCCTTTTGGCACTCGAGAAGCGACAAACATACTGTGTGGCGTTTCTATGATGATACAAGTTTCAGAATCGCTGAGTGTATATTCACAACCTTCACCAGTTTCCACGAGCATTTCTTGTTCTTTCAATTCCGCAAAGGAGATCGATTGTCCGTTGAATGCTGAAATACTCCAGTCTTTATGAATCTTACAAACAGGTGTATTGCCCTTCCAAGAAACCAAAGGTACGTTTTCATTGGTCGGTGTATGACCATAAAAATCACTTTTCCATTCTCGATTTGCTTCCGTAAACGGATACATTAACCATCCAAAATTAGCAAATAACTTTGGAACCCAAGCTACGGATCTTCCTAAAAACCGAAAGCGGTATCCGACATCACTGCCGACGGTAACATCTACTTCTGATGGGGCAAAATGTTTACAGTCCCAAATCTCTGGGCCAATAAGTTGGTAGACTTCTAAAAGATCGGTACCCTTTTTCTCTTCAACCTTTCGTTGAAGAATATATTCAAGGCCATGGGTTATGATGTAGCCTTCTTCTTCTTTTTCTTCAACGAATGGTAGGGGAGATGTACTTCCTGAGGATGCTATCGATTCCGGATTAAATTTGTCTGTCTCATCAGCATCAATAGCTACTTTCAACTTCAAAGATCCGATCTCTACCACATCTCCATTCTTTAATGTTTCACTTGAAACAAGTGAACTTCCATTTAGTAAAATTCCACCTGGACCAAGATCACTTATGGTTAAATCCCCGCAATTGACCAGGGCATGTCTTTCATGTAAACCGTCTGCTTCAGCATAGAGCAATGATTCAGAACCACTACCGATTATGAAAGCAGGAATGCTCTCATCAAACGCCTTGGTGTCTACGTGTTGACCATCAATGTAGACCTCAATCGTCATTGACCAATTATTTCCACTCATAATAAAACTCCTTACATCTCAATTTTCTGTGTGAGATGGATTAGACCACGATCGTGGAAAAAATTATTTTACATCGTTAACAGATTGCGACATTTCTGGATTGAAATCAGTTCGGAGTTTAATCAATGGATTAAATGAAGCCCGCTTTCTATCTAAGAGTAGTGCACCTTGGGGTTTTACGAGTTCTCCAGATACGTCAACGCCTTCAAAATCGATCTCTGTTCTGTCTTTATATTGAACACTTCTATCGTCATCTTGAGCCATTGCTGGAAAAGAAACGGTGAGTAAACTGAGTATGAGTATTTTACGCATGTTTTTTATCCTCTAATTGTCTGTGTATACATTATATTGTGGAATCGGAGTGCTGTAAGTCATAAGTCTGTCAAGCCTTTTACGATTCTATATATCTTTGACATTCAATCTTGAAAAATGTTTCAATAAAATCAATTGTATTAAAAAAAATCTTAGATTAGCTTGATTCAAAATTGAATAATTCACTCAGGAGCAGGAACTTCTTCAGGAGCAGGAGTTTCTTCAGGAGCAGGAACTTCTTCAGGCGCTGTGCCCTCTTCAGTTGCAGGAGCTTCGTCAGGTGCAGCACCTCCACCGGCGCAAGTTTCTTTCATCGCATCAAGACTAGACTGTGAGTCTTCTATAAATGGCATGACATCTCCAGCCATTTCAATCTCACCAGCTTCTACAACCATTTGTCCTTGTTCCAGAACCATTTGTGCCATTTCAACCGCGCCACTCTCAACTGCTTCTGCACAGCTTGCTAGCTCTTCGGAAGAAGCTTTTAACTGATTAACTTTCTGTGTGAGTTCAGCCATTTGTTCTTTTTGACGCTTGATTCTTTCTTCTTCCGCTTTCTTTTTGGCTTCTTCTTCCGCCTTTCGCCTTGCTTCTTCTGCTTGTAATTCAGAAATATTGGCCAATCGAGAATTGACTTCAGTATCTTCTGGGTTTTTTGTTTGGTAGGCTTCAAGTAGTTTTTGTGCTTCTTTATAATTCTTCAGGTACTTTGCTTGAAGAATAGATGCATTAAAATAGATTGTCTTTGACTGTGAGTCAGAGGATAGAATTTGCTTGTAGAGTTTTTGAGCACCCTCAAAATCTTGCACTCCACGTAATGCAACAGCTTTTCCAATCTTCGCATTTAAGTTTGCAGGATCAGAGACCAATGTGGCATCAAAACGCTCTAAGGCATAACCGTAATTTCCAGAATTCAAGGACAGGAAACCGAGATTTAGGTTTGCTTCAACATGGTTTGGCTCAATACTTATCGCTTCTTGGAAGATAGAAATAGCACTGGTCTCATCTTCTTTCGTTAGGTAAGTTACACCCATATTATTTAGAATACCAGCGTCTTTCTTCTCTGGATCACCCGTTTTTTTGGCTTTATCAACCAACATTTCATTGGCTTTCTCAGCACAGAGTAAACTCATGTCGAATTGCTCGTTTTGGTAGAAAGCTCTAGAGAGTAAGCGGTAAACCGTTATGTCTTCAGGGTTTTTGGTCAGGATTTCTGACGCTTCTGTTAACGCTTCATCTGGCTTTCCAGACTCTGTTAAAGCAGTAATTAAAGAGTATCGTACTTTGTAGTCTGTTGGGTTTTGTTCAATGTAGCTACGGTATAGTTCAACAGCTTCTTCTGCTTGCCCATTAGTGGTTAAGGCATCAGCGAGTGCGAACAGAAATTCATTATTCGGTTTTGCTTGATAGGCTTTTCGATAAAATTCTATTGAATCTTCCGTTTTTCCCATCTGTTCAGCTGTCCAAGCGGCATTGAAGGATGCGTGTGCAAAATCCGGCTTTAGATTTACGGCACTTCTAAAGTAGGCCAATGCAGTAGCGTAATCAACGGCTCCCGTTTTTTTGTCTACTTTTTGTAAGGTTTTCACACCTTGCACAAATTCTACTTGAGGATTGAGATTCTCACCTTCACCAGGCGTTGCTTGTTTCTTGGGACAACCCATAAGAAATACACTTCCTAATAACAGTGATAATGGAAAATGTTTTGAAAACATGTTGGGACTCCTCTTTATTCAGCGTCGATAAGGAATGTTCTGGTTTCTTTTTTAGATGTAAGATATTCTGCTTGCAGCAATAGTTCAGTGAGTTTTGGGTATTCATCTGGTCTTAATTCTCCCAGTCGTCTTGTCGCCTCAGCAGTTGCCTCAGTATAGACGTGATACTTGTTCGCAAACTCTAATGCTTGAATATAAGCTTGCGTTGCTTTCTCGTGGTATGGATAAGCTTGATCTTCCATTTTCATTCGGTATAATTCTGCTTGATCTTCATCCAAAAAGGAGGGGATATAAGAATTCTTTATCGTTTCTGCGTAGTTGTCATAGGCGTGACCAAGTTCAACAATTGCAGCAACGGTGTATTTACCAGAGACCATTTGAGCGACATCAACGAACTGCTTTTCTAATTCAGTGAGTGATTCCTTCTTAGCCTTAATTTGCTTGTTGAGAGTTTTCTTAATGTAATTCTTATTTGCTCGACCTGGACCAGGTCCTGTGATTTTTATATCGAAGTATTTACGAGTAGCATCGTACGCTAAGTCATACTTCACTTCTTCAATTACACGTTTTACGAATTTATCATTTTTGATTTCTTCATCTTCCAGTTTTTCGTACATAGATAGGGTGTTTTTCCAATGGCTGCTGACGTCTTTGTCAGCTTCTTTGGTTAATTCCCCGTATTTAAGCCTGGCGTAAAATAGACTTTGTTGAGAAGACTTTTCGTCTGGTTTAGAAAAATACTCATAGAAGGCTTTTCGAGCAGCGACTTTGTCGCCTTTCTTTTCCAAGATGTTTGCTATATCGATCGTAAGACCAATATTTCTTTCGTCATCAGGATAGGCTTTCTGGTAGTCTTGTTTATTTTTAATCGCTTGATCATACTCCCCAAGACTCTCACGGAAAATCGCCGCACGATGCATTGCATCTTTACTGGCCTTGTAGTCTAAGTCGTGGGTAAAGAGTTTTTCATACCAGTCGGCGGCCTCTCCAAAACGAGCGATGGTTTCATAGGCAAAACCCAATTCCGCGAGGTTCTCTGTGTACTTCTTTGATTTTGGGTAGTTTTCTATCAAATAAAGACGAGAAGCCATTGTTTTTTTGGTGTCTTTCAACTCATAGTAATAAACGGCAGCGTTATTTACTGCGCTATCTGCTTTGGTTGCCTTTGGAAAGTCTTTCACAAAGACCATGTAAGAATCTGCAGCTGTTCTTTTATCACCATCTCCTTTAGGAGATCCGTTGAATATTACTTCGATTTCTTTCAAGGTTGACATTTCAAGGATGCGATGCATTTCCTTTTTGAATTTTGAATTACCAAGACCTTCCTGTTCTTTGAATGCTTTGGCAGTATCCCTCAGTGAATGGAAATCTTTTGCTGCGCCCGCATAGTCTTCTTTCTTTTCTTTTGCTTGTGCGGATACATCAAGCGCTCCCAAGATCAAGTTGGCTGAATACATCGCTTGTTTTGATTTTGGGTTCATACTAATAACGGTTCGGAAACGTTCAGAAGCTTCATCCAAGTGATTTTTGTTGAACAACAATCTAGCCGATTCATAAATATGAGAAATTGTGTTTTTATTTGATGGGAACATACTGGCATATTGGTCCAGCGCTTTGAGCTTTTTATTTTCCCAATCGCTCAATTCAATCTTGTCTATGTCGGTTTTGTTCTTGCGCTCTTTGATCAATCCTTTCTTCTTCTCGATTTTGATCATTTCAGCGGAAGCAAAGATTGCTGCTTCAGCACAGAACTCTGAATATTTTCCTTTTGTGTCAACGGCAACAACTTGCATGTAGTTGTCATATGATTCTGCAAAATACTTTTCTGTTGTTTCTGCATCGAACCGACCTTTTTCCGCCAAGTAGTATATTAATTCACTGAATGCATATCTCATATCGTATGAGTTCTTTCCATCCGGGAATTCTTTTAAGTAAACGCGGTAGGCTTTCTCAGCCAATAAATAGGTCTTGGTTGCTCTTTTACCTGAACCTAACTTCTTCGCTTCGTTGTTGTAATTAACCGCTACACGCCTAAGGGAATCTTCAACGTAATTTTGCGCTCTTCGAACGGCATCTTGATTTGCTGAGTTTTTGGCGGCCCAAGTAGAGGTTTTACCATATTGTTGAAGCAACTTTTGAATCTCTATCAACGTTTGCTCTTTCTCTCCCATTTTTTGATAGGCGGTAATGATCTCATTTTGGTAATTGGGTGCTTCAGGGGAATCAGCATTTTCGGCAATTAACTTTCTGTATGTTACGATCGCTTGTTCAAACTTTCCTTGCTCAAAGTACATGGTTGCAAGGCGTTTAAGCATTTTGTTGTATAGTTCTTCTTTACCGAGGGAACGGAAGTAGTCTTCTGCTTCTTGCATATCTCCTGCATCAGCAAAGAACCGAACTAAATCCTTTAGGGCTTCATCTTGAAGCGTAAGCGCTTTCTTGTCTTCTCCTGATTGTTGTTTGGTTTGCGAATAACGAACAACCGTTTTCATACCTTCAATGGCATCATCATATTCACCAACGTTGTAGTAACACCAAGCAAGTTTGTAGACCGCAAAACCATAGTTTGAGAAATTCTTGTGTTTTGCAGCTTGCTGATAGGCTCGAAGTGCTTTGTAAGCGTTGTTTCGGTCAAAGAAGTATTCTCCGATTTGTACGTGTGCACTTGGAATGTATTCTGAGTTGCTGTATTCCTTCGTTAATCGAATAAAATGCTTTACCGCTTTGTCCGGCTCTTTGATTTCTTGATATGCTGATCCAAGATAGTATAATACCTCGTCAGCCCTCTGGTATTGGGGGTAATTCCTCAAGATATCGTCATACAGTCGTATAGCATTTTTCTGCCATTTCTGACTTTTGGAGTGATCTTCGTCCAGTGAGTTAACGTTACATCCTTGTGGGATTCCATTAAAACAGTCATCATATATTCTTTGGTACTCAACCATTTCATTGAAATAATAGTAACGACCTTCTTCGAAATACATCTCTGCAAGCCGAAATTGAACCTTCGCTTTGGCTTCACCAGTTAGTTTTCCAGACTTGAGAAGTTCTCTCGCCTTTTTCATTGATTCGAGTCTCTTTTCGTGCGCAGCCTGCCGATACGCTTCTGACATGGTTGTCATTGCGTCAACCTCTGACATTTTAAGCGCTCGTCTTTCTTCTCGATTTTTTCTTCCATCTTCCTGAGCATATGCAGGGACGGTAAATCCTAGAGCAAAGAGTATTAAACTTGATCGAATGAGTGAGTTCATTTGATTCTCCGTTTTGTTTTAATAGAGAGGGGTGAAGTGCATTTTTTCAATCTTTCTTGTTTAGAGCCGTATAGGCAAACATTTTGGATTGGTTATTTGCAGGATCCTTGTTCAGTATAGTTATAGTAACCAAGTTCATCGGACCAAAACTCACCGTTGAAAGGCCAGTAAATAAAGTCAGCGGATGTTGCAAAGTCAATGTTGAATTTACTTTGGTCATTAAGAGCTTCAAGGTTAGAAGCTTTGAATTCATAGTCTAGACGTTGAGCATCGACCACTTCAAAGGCAATGATCTGAGACTGACTCAACAACTCTGCAAGCATCATATTTTGACGTTCCATCTCAGCGATTAGTAGTCTTCCTGCTCGCTTCTGATATCTGGTTTGGTCTTTTTCTAGGATTTTCTTGAGGTGGTTTCCAATCGTGTCACGCCACTGCGGTTTCTGGCTATCAATTCTTAATGCTTCGGATTCCATGATGTCTAAATGCCGAACGATTCCTCCAAGGTCTGTGTTTCGAAGGACTTTTGCAAAGTATGATTGAGGAAGAACAGTTGTTCCACTTTTCTCATCACCAAAATACTGACGCCATGCTTGGTCAGCGAGCTTTCTTTGTTCGCGGGTTTCATATTCTGATAGGAAGGTGGTAATCTCATCTTTCATTGGTTCATATTTCATTTCGAACCCGGTGATGATCTGCTCTACTTGGTTGTATTCACACAAGTTGAAGTACGTCAGTGCTTTAAGGATTGTCGCTTCAGGAATGAATTCGGTATCAATAAAGAAAGGTGACTCAACTGTTAGGATTTTACCAAGTGTAACATTTAAATCACCCACCATGAAGTTTGTCCAAGCATCACGAAATAATGATTCGGCCCAGTAGCTAGAACGTCGGTCAACTTTTTGAAAATAGCTTGAAGACTCTTCAAAACGTTCAATACCATAATAGATTGATGCAATGTTTAAAAGAGAAAGGTCTTTGAGGTTGTTTACAGCTTTTAATTCTCTGGGATCGTTGTATATATCAATATCCTCTCGGTAAACATCTCTGAACGCTCTCACGGCACTTTTATATTTTTCTTGTTCGTTGAAAATGACACCTTCAATGTATCTTGACTTAAGGTAAAGACTTGATTTGGAAGAAACCTTCCCAAAATTTTCTCGAGCAAGAGATAATTCTTGATTATTGTAGTATTGAACACCCAGAAGATAGTGAAGGTGATTCTTGGCTTGCCTTGGAAAACGATCGGGCGGGAGTTTCGAAACGATTCGAGCCAAGTCACTATCGTCACCAGTGTATTTTGCAATGGCAACCATCTTCGGTAGAGCATAATTGAAGTATGCATCGCCAGGACCATTTTTTATCACTTGTAAATAATAATATTGGGCTGTGTGATACATTTCTAGGTCTGTTAATGCCCGTGCTAAATAATAATGTATTTTAGATTCTTGATCGGGGAATTTACCACCATCAAGCATCTTAAATAATTGATACGAGGCTGTTAAAGGCTTCTTGGCTCTGAGCAGTTTGATGGCTTGCTTTATCTCACTGGGGTCATTTGCAGTACTATCTTCACTAAGATCTTCGCCCCCCCGATCGGAACGCATGTCATCATCGTCTTCTTCTTCAACCCTAGAAGGGGTGTCCTCAACCTCAGTTGGTCGATTCGGGGCCGGTTCACTGGATGCAGACATTCTTTTTGCTTGTTCGACTACTTCACCTGGAGCACCTTTGTCTTCCAAACATGAAATGTCATCAGCTGAGAATTTACTTCCTGAACTTTTCATTGTGCTGACGATGATATCTGTTTGTATGTTGTATCCAACCATATTGATGATATCATCACAACTTAGAGCCATAGCATTGTTGCTGAAGCTGAATAATGTGGTAGCGAGCACGAATTGTGAAAACAATTTTTTCATTGCATTCTCCGCATTTAATTTAGTTTTTAATGTTAGGAACGAAGACTGAAACACTTCCTTGAACAATAAAGTTGTTCTTCATTTCCAACATGGTTGAATTAACTGTTTCAATGTAAGTAATAGAGCGACCTTCTAGACGAGCAGCGATGTTATCATTAAAGATTACACGAATACCGCCTCCAAAGGTTGTTGTGGGATGCCATTGGATTTGAGTTTGACAAAAGAGAGCAACCTCAGAACCACTATTCAATGTTGAGATTTCAGGACATTGGTTGTCTTCACCCTCAAGAATTCCACTAATGGTACCGTCATCTTTAGTCTGACCAATTCCCATTCCGAATTTGCCATAAACATCGAAATTTACAATCTTCCGACCGAGAATAGCTGCTTTTCCATAGATTGGTGAATAGACAAAGGAGACATCTCCAAAGGCCATCAACCTAGATATATCAGGTGCAACGTTGTTGTCTCCCTTAAGCTGCTGAGTCAGCGTCGTAAGGTCAGCGTCACCGAGAGGCAGACCGTAGTCAATCATACCTTCTATTGCGAATACCTCTGTCAGGTTGTAGGCTATTCCGGTACCGATAATTCTTCTTTTTAAGAAAGGATCATTGATCACAAATGCAAGGTGAGGTGAGACTTCCCATCGCTTAAGCTTGAGGAATGTCTTCCGTTGTAGCGTTTTAATGATTTGCTTGTTTCCATCATCTTGTTGAATTAAAGCGGTTGAGTCTGTATTTACAGATGCTTCAGCTTCGATCTCTTCTTTCTCTTCTTTGGTGGATCTGTCTTCATCTTCATCACCCCCAAGGATATCGTCTAGATCGTCACTTTCGTCATCCTGCGCATAAGCGTTAAGTGACAAGGAAAGCATTGAGAATATTAGTATTTGTTTAATCATTTTCATTTTCGCGCCCATGATTAGAAGTCCATAAGACGTGGTTTCATTTTTGGAATGAAGTAACTAACCCCAATTGAGGTTACGATATCATTGTAAATTCGCATTCGATTGAGTTGCTCCTGATCATCAGGATCATAAATTGGAGCAGGTGCTCTATATATGAATGATCGTGCATCCAGTTTTACTGCAACAGACTGGGTTACAAAGAAGTCCATTCCTAAACCAACGTTGACAGGAACGGTGACTTCATTTCCTTCAAATCGCAGTTGAATGGTATCATCCTCTGCGTAAGCGTAATATTTTTTAGAAGACAACATCCCTAAACCACCTACAAAATATAGATCAAAGTTTAAGACGCTTTCTCCGATTAGATTGATTTTGCCGTAAATAGGTGACCATCTTGCAACGAAGGTAGCTCCAAGCATCATTTTTTGAACAGGTTGCTCAAAATTACTCTGCCCACTTCGGTCTGAAGCAATGTTAACAAGTTCTTTGGTTAAACTTTTCAGGTCATTGCTCGAAAGGTCAGGGAAATACATCACCGCACCTTCTGCGGCAAATTTCTCACTGAGGTGATAAGCACCGAAGAAACCACCAGAAATTCGCTGAACCATAGGATTGTTTGGAACATATCCCCCAGCGCCAGCAATTTCAAAACGTCCGTCTTTTAGAAAGAATCGATTTTGAACGACATCTTGGACTGGATCGTTCCCTTTTTCCACTAGTGCCTTCTGGGCCGGTTCTTTACCGGCCTCTGCCGGCGATGACCAGATAGTCAAAAAGGCAACGAGTATCATTGTAAATATGCGCATGTGCTCTCTCCAGATTTAAGGCGCAGTTTACCACTCAAATATTGATTTGATAGTGATAAATTTCACTCTTGATTTAGAGTAACCTCTATGTAACCCATTTTGATAGAGTTTGTAGAGCAAAATTTTTTTCATTATTCAAAAGGAAAAGTCTGCTTCAAAACCCAATGAAGGAATGAAAGGTAAACCTCTGATGTATGTGCTCTCTGTATAATCATAATTATTGAGGATAAATTCAGGGTTTTCTCCTCGTATTGTGTTGAGCATATCGACGTAGGTTTCTAATTGCCATTTTTTAAACGTGAAGGTTTTATCTACTCTTAAATCCAGTGAAACAAATCCAGGAAGTCGCTCGGAGTTGTATTCAGCGGTAGAGTATCCAATATAGAAATCTTGATCTAAGTCCTGGATCCCACCGGAGTAAGGGGTGTAAGGGTTTCCTGTTACGTATTGGAACTTGCCCGATATACCGAGGTCTTTGGGGAGTTGGTATCCAGCGACGGCGACAAGTATATGGGTTTGATCTAAATCAAATAGATACCAGTCTCCACTGGATGGTGACCCGGCTACTTCATCTTCGGAAAGCTCTGTGGTTCGGTCGGGATAGTTGTTTCTTTCTGAACGGGAAAGTGTATATGAGATCCATCCAAAGAAGTTGTTAACAGGAGCCTGTTTTACTATCAGTTCTAGTCCGTAAACTCGGCCGATTCCATCATTCACATAAAAGAGATCGTCTGAAGATTCTAAATTTGGATTGGAAACGATGAGATCGTACAGTTTTTTTCCAAAAATTGACAAATCACTTTGCAATGCAGGTGTGAATTGATGCTCCCATCCGATCTCAGCAGAGGCAACTTTCTCTAAATCTAACTGAGTGGATCCCTCTGGCCGCCAAGTTTCAAACGGTTGGGGTGTTTGCGTGTATATTCCAACCCCGCCTTTGAAAGCCGTTTTTTCGAGGGAAAATCTAGTTGATATCCTAGGGTCTAGGCTCCAGGTTTGGGCAAGGGGGTCACTGTTCTCTTTATCCCGAACATAGACTGTACTCAGCCGTACACCAGGATAGATTATCCATTTCTCTTTGCTTTTAAGTGGGTGGATCTCTGCTTCAAGATAGGCATCTGGAGAGACGTAATAGCCTTCTCCCCCAAATCCAACGGGGTCACGTTCGGCCAGTGGATCGAAGTCACTGGCATTTGAAACGGAAAAGGGGAGTTGGGCATCAAATTTGAAAAGACCACCAATAAAATCAGCCCCAGCGAGCAATGAAAAACTCTCAGAAAAATCCCATTCGCTTTCACTTCGAAGTTCTATTGACGGCAGGGATTGATCGATTCGAATACCACCTCCTGCATTAAATGAGGTCTTATCTGTACCAAAGGACGGATATAGCCGAAATTGCCATTTTTCGTTGATATTGTAGATCCAACTAATATAGGCGCGGTGAGTAGAATATTCAGTGCCAAAATCACCCTGGGCATCAGGATCTGTTCCTTGGGCAAAATCATCAGGTGTACTGGCGAGAAGCTTGTCGTTAAAACCAAAAAGAAAGAAGGACAATTTACCTTTCGAATAATCAGCGTGATCCAATTTTAATTGGTAGTCATACCAGACCGGCTTTACCGTAAAACTACTATTTTGAGTGAAATATGGAATAAACGCATCGATATAGGATCTTCGAGCAGCAGCAGCAATTCCAACCTTGCCAATTTGCCCTTGGACCATTCCACCGCTGTCCAACACGTCTGTGCTCCAAGAGAGCTTCCCTGTCTCAGAGATGTCTCTCTTTGTTTTTACATCAACGACACCACCAAGACTTCGACCGTATTTGACACCGTAACTACCCGGGAGATAGTCAACACTGTCGATAAGATCTGAGTTTAGAATCGAAACATACCCACCCAAGTGGTAGATGAGTGGAATTCGGATTCCATCAACATACACAGCCGAATCTTCTGGGTTTGCTCCACGAATAATTAAAAAACCGCTTCCGAAGGGTGATCGCGCTGCACCGGGTAGATTTTGAATGACCCGAACGGGGTCACCAAAAGTCCCTGGAACTCTTCTTATCTCTTCAACGGAGAGGGTTCGCCTTGAAACATCGGCACTTGGTTTTCGATAGACGCCAACCAATTCGTCTTCTCGATAATTGAGGTTTTTCATCCATAACCTCACCGTTGTCCGTTGATTCTCATAGACCTCAATTTCTTTTGATAATGGTTGAAATTCAGGGAAATTAGATGATAGCTTAACAAGACCAACTGGATAGACTCTTAGCTCATAGTAACCGTTCGAATCTGTCGTGGCCTCTGTCGTTGAACCATCTGGTGCCGTTGCTTGAATGGTAAAATCAGAAAGAGGCTTTTTGGTTCCCATTTCCAATAGCGTTCCGTCTAGATTGACAGGTAAGATGACCTCTTCCTTTGCGACTTCATCTTCAACAGCACCCTCTACCGATGATGCATCCAAGACAAATCCATATTCAAATTCAATCTGAACTGGTGTAGGGCCTTCGGCATCCTCAGCAGGAGAGAATACAAAGTTCCAAGAAGCTTCGATAGCAGCGGCATCAAAATCTTCTCCAGCAGAAGAGAGAACTTCAACATAGGAGACATCTCCAATTTCATCGATCTCGATCAAGAGTAGCACTGTTCCTTCCCGACCCTCTTCTTTGGCTTTTTCAGGATAAGGAGCTTGAACATATTCAAGTAATTCTGGGTTTTTAACCAAGGGGGGAATGTCTGCTTCTTCAATAGGATCCGATGATTCTATGG
>JACLAC010008043.1_pt1 | contig 26507 bp, 21 predicted proteins | sample 8027881 | NCBI WGS metagenome assembly JACLAC01 (sample SAMN15725517, study PRJNA655200) | protist metagenome | isolation source: fluorescence activated cell sorting (FACS) single amplified genomes of... | place: Spain: Blaines Bay Microbial Observatory, Mediterranean Sea | collected 2016-01-19 | reverse complement strand
GTGTTCCAAATTGAAATTACTACTGGTGGAGAAACTACGGTCTTACGTCAGTCAGGAACACAATGGTTAGTGTCCAATATGAATGATTATCCTGCGGACCAGGAGGAAGTTAAGACACTTTTGGAAAAAGTAGATAATCAGAAAGCACTTGATCTGGTTTCTAAGAATCCGGGTAAGCAAACTGAATTTGAGGTGGCTGCTGGGTCGGATGAATCCCCTTTAATTGGCGTTGAAGTCAAGCTAAAAGGAGAAGGAGAAAAACTATTAGCTCATTTCTTCGTCGGTAAAAACACACCCGATTTTTTCAATGCTTATATTCGTCAGCAGGGATCAGAGAAAGTTTATATTGCCTCTGATTTAAGTAAATCGAACTTTGATAAAGGTACTCGAACTTGGCGAAATCGAAAAATCTTTAGCTTTAACAAAGGGGATATTACTAATGTCTTAATAGAATTAGCAAACGAGGTCACTGAGATGAAAAGTGGGGATGATAACAAGTGGCAAATGATTCAGCCAGCAACCTCAGCAGTGAAACAAAACACACTGGATACCATCCTCGATAATATCAGTAAATTTGAGACTGATGATTTCGTTTCTGATGATTCAGATAGTTCATTTGAAGCAAAAGAAAAAATTACAGTGACGTTGAATGATGGCTCCAAGCGTATTCTGTTGGCTGCAACTGAAGTTGACGGCAAGCATTGGGTTAAGCGGTCCGACCAGGAGCAGCTATTCTCGATCTACAAATACAAATACAATCAACTATTCAAGCCCGCAGATGAACTAAAAGATGATTCTCCTCCTCCAACTTCCGATGAAGAAAAAATTACGCCCGGAGCAGGAGAAAGCGACGATAATGAATAGTTCGTCTGATGATTATTAAGGCCAAGCTGGTTGTTCCAGATAGCCGCACCGTTATCAAAAACGGTGCGGTTTTTTTTAGCCAATCCGAAGTGAAGCAAGTTGACACTTGGGAGAAAATATCGGCGAATGGTCCTACAAATAACATTTTAGACTTTGGGAATGCAGTTGTTTTACCAGGCTGGGTTAATGCTCATACTCACTTAGAATTAACCAATTTAAGAAATATTGTTCAACGTAAAAAAAAATTTGTTGACTGGATTTGGCAAGTCGCAACTTCCAAAAAGCAAGAATCGTCTAGTTGGATATTGAAATCAATTCAAGACGGTTTAAAAATGAGTTGGAAATCTGGAACCACAACAATTGGTAATATTCATCAATCTTTGTACGGTTTGCAAGCTTTCAAATCTACGCCTTTGCGAACGACTGTTTTTTACGAAACACTCGGGTTTAATACGAAATTAGAAACAACGTACATAGATCGATTAGAAAATTTGATTAATCAATCTTCACCAGCTACAAAACTGTACCAACCAGCTATTTCTCCGCACGCTCCTTACTCAACGAGTCCTTATCGTTATAGGCATAGCTTGGATGTTGCCCAAAAATATGGGTTTCATTTATCGACACATATTTCAGAGACTCAGGCTGAAATAGAGTTTCTGAAAACAGGGAGAGGAGATTTTGCTCACCTGCTGGAAAAGCTTGGTATTCCTTATCATGCTTGGCAGCCACCGAAAGTAACACCAATTAGTTATTTAGATCAGTTGGGGATTTTAAAGATGGGACCTCAGCTGGTACATTGTAACTATCTTTCAGACGAGGATATTAGTTACATAGCCCAAACAGGTTCGAGTGTTGTGTTCTGCCCGGGAAGCCACCAATACTTTTTTCATACTAATTACCCTCTGGAACAGCTGATTAGAGCAGGCATTAGCATTGCAATTGGAACTGACAGCTTAGCTAGTAATTGGTCCCTGGATATGCGAGATGAACTCCGTAGGCTGTTAGGATTTGGGGCTAATTACTTATCAGGTGAATCTATCCTTGATATGCTAACAATCAATGGTGCTAAATCCTTGGGATGGTCAAAAGTTGGACGATTAAAGAAGGGGTGGCAAGCGGATTTAGTTGCTATCAGTTTGCCATCAACTACGATTGAAACAATTGATGATATTTTAAGACAAATAGCGCAACCCAACGCACAAACTTTACTCACTGTGGTCGCCGGTGAGATTATCTACCAGCACAATTAGGTCGAAACCATAGTCTTTTGGGTAATGGTATGTCGGAAATCTTCTGTTGAATTACGAGCGAGCCTAACCGAATTAAGATGACCTCGCAATTAGGTGTTTCTGAAAGGCACCCGCTGTTTTACAGTTTCTATCTTAAACGAATAGAAATTCAATCTGAACAGGATTGATAGTAAGAGCTAGTGAGGTGTCAATCAACATTATTTGGTCGAAGTAGATCATATTTATCACTAAAAGTATAACTACAGTGATGTGGTGGATTAAAATCATACCACCAATGACGTAAACCTAATCCCTTCAAACTATCGTTAGTTTTCGCCTCAACGATAGTTTGAAGAAGGTATCATCGAGGCAATTATTTATTGGTTGCAGAGTAAGTAGTTTTCAGTTATATTAACCTTTAACCGGCATCCCCACCTGGGGGTTGGGAATTTTGGCAAACAAACACACACACACACAGACTAAAGGCGTTATTAACCGGCTAGCACGAGTCGAAGGTCATGTCCGTAGCATTAAAGAAATGGTCATAAGTGGGCGTGATTGCTCAGAAATTTTAATTCAGTTAGCTGCAGTTGAGTCTGCTTTGCGGAGAACAGGAAAACTAATCCTTGAGGATCATCTAGAGCATTGCATCACAGATGCAATTAATGACGGAGATCAAAAAGAGGCATTGGCTAATTTCAAGGATGCGTTAACTAAATTTATTCGGTAGATAAGTCAAACCACTAAACTGACGCGTAGACAGAGGAAGTAGAATGATCCACGATCACGATCACGATCACGACCATGATCACGATCACGACCATGATGACCGAACAACCAAAATCGTTTCGGCTATCATTGTCACCTTGTTGATTTTAGGGTTTGTTACTTGGAAGTATGGTCTTTTTTAATTTGAGGAGATCGCTCAATGCACGAAGGCGGACACGGAATTCTTGATAACCAGAATAAGCCAAAGACACTATTCCAAACTGTTAGTAAATTTATTCCTCCCCTATTTCTACTAATCTTCATTATTTTGTCGATAGTTCAGAATTGGTCCCTAATCCAAGCGGATCTTCTTCATCATGGCCAAGATGAGGATGGGTCAGGACGCTCAGTAAGAAAATGGTTTCAATTAGATTTAGCCTTGATTCCTATGTTGCTTGGAGGAAGTATGATTACCTATACAACACTAGTTTCCATGATTGGAAAGCGACAAATTACTGCAGGTTTGTTGGTTGTAATAGCTCTTGTTGCCTCTGCACTCACAGAGGAATATCTGGCTGGTGCTATTGCCGCTTTCATTATGATTAGCGGTGAATTTTTGGAAGATTTAACGCTAGCTAAGACACGTAATGCAGTTCAGTCTCTCATCAAGTTAGTTCCAGAAACTGCTTGGTGTCAGTCAACAGCTGATGGAAATAACGATTGGGTACAAGTTCCACTTAAAAAAGTCAAACTTTCTGATCGGATTTTGGTAAAGGCTGGTGAGCGTATCCCCGTCGATGGTGAGATACTATCTGGTGAAGCTGCCATTGATGAATCTAGCTTAACAGGTGAATCCTTGCCGGTTGATAAGAGTTCTGCCGACTTAGTTTTTGCTGGAACTATTAACCGTGACGGTGCTATCGAGGTAAAAGTCACTAAAATTGGTCGCAACACAACAATTGGTCGTATCATCCAAGTGGTCTTTCAAGCTCAACAAAACAAGGGAGAAACCCAAAGAGTGGCTGACGAATTTGCCCGTTATTTCACTCCGCTAATTCTGGCCATTGCTACCATCGTCTGGTTTTTGACTGATGGTAATGTCACCAATGTGACCGCAGTTTTGTTAATTGCTTGTCCCTGTGCGTTAGTTTTGGCCACACCAACCGCCGTTGTAGCTAGTGTGGGTAATGCTGCAAAAAAAGGCATTTTGATTAAAGGCGGCACCATGGTTGAGGCGGTAGGTCAAGTCGATACCGTCTGTCTGGACAAAACAGGTACATTGACAAAAGGGCAACCGGCTGTTGTAGCTTTAGAAACATTTGGTCTAGTCAGTGAAGAAGAGGTCTTACAGCTTGCACTGTCAGCTGAAATGCGTTCTGAGCACCCGATAGCTCAGGCAATTACAAGTTTTAGTCGGCAAGCGGGGGCTGAGTATCAGGCTGAAGGTAATAACAGCCAACCACTTCCCGTAACTGAATTTGAAATAATATTTGGCCTTGGAATCAAAGTGAAATTAGAATCAGGAGACGACGTATGGGTGGGAAATTGGCGACTACTGGCTCAAGAAGGTATTCAATCTCATCCTTTGGCTGACAAGTTCTTGTCTCAGCAAGAATCAGCTGGTCGGACAGCGTTATTGGTTGCTAAGAATGAGCTCATTTTGGGAGGTGTCGCAGTTGCTGACACGCTGAGAACAGAAGCTAAGGAGATGGTTACCAGTCTTCGTCAGAGCGGGATTCAAAACATTGTGATGTTGACCGGGGATAACCAGACTACAGCTAATACAATTGCAGAAGAAGTTGGCATCGATTCAGATTCAGTACGCGCACAACTTTTACCAGAGGAAAAATTAGACTATATTCGTCAGTTGCAATCCGAGAATCAGAAAGTGGCAATGATTGGTGATGGTGTTAACGATGCCCCAGCTCTAATGGTAGCTGAGGTTGGTGTTGCCATGGGAGCTATTGGTACTGATGTTGCAATAGAATCAGCTGGTATTGTGCTGATGGGAAATGATTTACGTTTGTTGAATCATGTTATTGGTTTAAGTCGAAAATCACTTCGTTTAATCAAGCAAAACATTATTCTTTTTGCTGTTGGCATGAATATCGTTGGTATCGCACTAGCAGGTAGTGGATGGCTTAATCCTATCATGGCTGCAGTAGTTCATAATATTTCGTCTGCGTTTGTCGTCATTAATTCTTCACGTTTATTGGGATTTGGTCGGACTGGAAACAGTGCTGTCAGTCAAGAGAATTAGTGATAGATATCAGCGGCAGGCTGTCGATGTCCTATCATCCTTGCTCCGTTTTAGAACAGTGGGGGACAGCTCAACTGTCTATCATGAGGCCGTTTCTTATTTAGATAAAACTGCCAGGCAAATGGGGTTAACATCTCAAATTATGTATCCCTCCACTAGCCGGCCATTACTGGTTATTAAACTTGATGGACAATCAAAAGAAACATTGTTGTTGTTAAGCCATTTAGATGTAGCACCAGTCAGTAACGCTAGTCATTGGCAATACCCACCTTTTGGTGGGTATTTGGCTCAAGGTGCAATTTGGGGCCGTGGCGCTGTCGATTGTAAAGGTTTAGTGGTTGTTTGGTTGACTATTCTAAGGTGGTTGCAAGAGTATCGAAAAAGACTAAAGACGAGCATTATTTTTTTGGTCACAACTGATGAAGAATTAGGTACAGGCGATAGTCTTCGATGGGTGATTGAACGTCTATCTACTAAAAAGTATATAAGTTGTGCTTTGAACGAAGGGGGTGGTTATCCTATCCAATTTGGCCAGAAGAGTTTTTTAACCTGTCAGGTTGGTGAAAAAGGCCATTCTTTATTTTTCACTACTGAACAAGATAAAATTAAGAAAATTGAGCCAAAGAAAAGAGATAAAGTAATTCATCTTTCTCAGCCGTTATCCGCAGTATCTCATCACTTAGTAAAGATACTGCTCCCACCATTATTTACTCAATTCAGTCCTAGGTTACTGACAGCAATACTATCTTGGCAACAGAGGAACTCTCCTCAGCAGTTGGATCTCACACAATTATTTTTCCATCAGGCAACTATTCATTCTGGCCAAGACTCATTATCTCTCGACTTCAGATTTTTACCAGACAATATACGATCCATTGAAGAAACCCACCAAAACTTGCAAAACCGGCTACGCTTGCAAGGTATCCGATGGATACTACAACACTGTTCTCCTAGCACGTCATCTCCGATTCACCATTCACTGTACCATTGCATACGCACGACAATAAAGTCTATCTGCCCTCAGTTTAATGTGATTCCGCATATAACCCCAGGCTATTCGGACAGTCGAGTTCTAAGACTAATGGGAATTCCAGTTTTTGGCTTTTTTCCCCTGATTACAGGAACTCCAATTACCAATATTCACTCTGATGATGAACATCTGAAAACTTCCGATCTTTATTATGCTATCGAAATTTTATTGGAAATTATTTTGCGCGTAACGTCAACTCCTACTGTGGGTTTGCTTTAGCTCTACCGTTTTGGTTATAATTCACACAAGGATTGTATGGTTGAACTAATAAATTTTGTTTAGATCGACGTGTTCTCCATAAAAAAACAGACCTCCGCAGCCGTTCGCTTCTTGGTTACTTACTTCCTATTAGGTGTATTAATACTACTCTTAGCATTCTTCTACTACACTAGACAAGTACTGAAACTCAACCAAGATTTAGAGGCACAAGTAGAGTCTCTGGCTAGTTTGGCCGCAGAAATACCAGAACTTAGTGACAGTGGATTGCAAAGCAGACTTAACCAGATTGTGAAGCAATCAACTCAGGTGGGTCGTTTATCCTTCGTTATTACCGATGCTGAAGAGCAAAAAGTGGTTATTGCTAAGGGAATAGATCCAGAAATTGAACGAAAGTTACAAGCTGAGCCTCCGATTATACTCAATTCAGAGGAACTGCTCCTAATTGAGTATACAGTGGAGCGTATGCGACGGAAAGGTATTCGCCGTTCGATACGGTATCTTGTGGAAGATCGGGAAATCTACGGTTACTTGTATCACGGTGTGTCGGATTCTGCGGCAATTGAGCAGATCCCCTTCGTTTTTACTGATGCAAACAATAAGCCGAAGAAATGGCAACGTTGGGAGGGATTAGTAACTTCCGCCAGTTCGTCAGAAGATCAGCTGTCCCAAGCTAAGATGTTGGTTCGTAGCGCGACTGCACAGAACCATGTTATTCCCTTGCAAACAACGCCGAATTGGCAAAAAGGCTATTTTTACTACGAAAAAAAGCCATATTATGGTCTAATGGTTATGCCAGTCGTTTTGGTTACGGTGTTTTTGACCTTTTCTCTGGTTGGATTTATATCTTATCGCAGAATTAAAACATATGAGCAATCTGCAATTTGGACGGGGCTCGCAAAAGAAACGGCACACCAACTAGGAACTCCTATTTCTTCATTGATCGGTTGGGTCGACTTTATTATTGACCGTGAAGGTAATAAATCAGATCCACTTCTGGGTAGAACTTATAAAAATATGCAGAAGGACCTCAATCGTTTACAGCAGATCGCCCGTCGATTTAGTAAGATAGGTTCACTCCCTCAGAAAGAATGGGTTGATGTCAACTGGGTAGTCAGCGAGGTCGTTACCTACTTTAGGGCCCGTCTGCCAAAAAGCAGGGAAGTTAACCTAAATGTTGACTATGGAGGATTACCACAAATTAAAGCCAATTCGGAATTACTACAGTGGGTCTTTGAGAATCTGATCCGGAATTCCATTGACGCAATGGATAAAACGGTAGGTCAGATAAATCTAAGACTGGCGTATGATTCAACAAAGCGTCTTATTAATATCTTATACAGCGATAATGGTAAAGGTATTGGGCGTAAGGATCGACGGAAAATCTTTAACCCTGGTATGACGACTAAAAACCATGGCTGGGGACTGGGTCTTACATTAGCAAAGCGAATAATTGAAGAGTATCATAATGGTCGAATTCGTTTATTACATACCAGTACCAGTGGTACCACTTTTGAAATCCAGATTCCAGTTTCTCAGTCGAAATAACACTCATTCCCTAGGTGAATTGCCCAATCGAAATGAAAGTGGACAACATTAGAAATATTAACCATAGTACTTCAGCGCCAATTCATAACATCTTATGGGTTGATGATGAGATTGACGTTCTCGAGCCACATATTCTCTATCTCAGAGAGAAATCTTTTCAAGTCACCCCCGTAACAAATGGTTCTGATGCTCTTACTTTGCTTGACCAATACCACTACGATGCGGTCATCTTGGACCAGATGATGCCCGGCTTAGATGGTATTTCTACGCTTGACCGATTGAGACAAATTGACACTACAATTCCCGTCATTATGTTGACGCAAATCCAAGATGAACCATTAGTTGATGAGGCTTTATCAAAGCGCGTGGCTGACTTCCTTATTAAGCCGATTGGCGGAGTACAGATTGCCTCAACGCTAAAGCGAATCTTACATCGTACGAAAATTATTGAAGAACAAATCCCTCAGTCTTATACCGATGATTTCAATGATATTCATAATTTAATTAACAATCAGCCTGATTGGAAAGAGTGGGTAAAGGTTTACCAAAAAATCACTACTTGGGATCTCGAGTTCGATCCTCTTAGCAGAACCGGATTAGAAGAGACCCATCAGGCTCTCAAAAAAGAGATTAACACCAAATTTTCTGACTACGTAGAAAACAATTACCCGAAGTGGTTAAAAGGAAAAGATGGGCCGTTATTATCAGTCGATGTCTTAGACCATTATGTTCTTCCTTACTTAAGAGAGGAAAAACCTGTTCACTTTATCGTCGTCGACTGCTTACGCTTGGATCATTGGTTGACTATTGAATCCTTGCTTCAACCCTACTTTTACATTGACCTTAACTGCTATTATTCAATTTTACCAAGTGCTACACTCTACTCGAGAAATGCACTGTTTAGTGGGCTTTTCCCTTCCCAATTGGCGGATCGTTTCCCTGAATTTTGGCAAGAGGGGGCTGATGGCGAGACCAGTACCAATCGTTATGAGCGACAACTCTTACAGTGGAAAATCCAAGAGGAAGGACTTCAACTTAAACCTGGATTAAGATATTTCAAAATTTTTGATGCCAAAGGTGGCAACGAGTTTATTCGAAAAGCCACTACTTTTGATCAGATTACACTGTCTGCACTAGTAGTGAATTTTATCGATATTTTAACACATCAACGTTCTGAATCAGACTTGTTACAGCAAATTGCGCCTGACCAATCTGCTTTTTGCTCATTGGTCAAATCGTGGTTTTCGCATTCCGCGTTGTTTGAAATCCTGAAGATTATTGCAAAGCAGGACGCTGTCGTGATACTAACGTCTGACCATGGTTCTGTTCTCTGTAACCGGCCGGCACGTGCGTTTGGTAATCGGGAAACATCGACTAGTTTACGCTTCAAAGTTGGCAATAACCTAGGGTGTGATCGTAGTCAAAGTCTCTATATTGATGACCCAAAACAGTACAAATTGCCGACAGGAAATTTGGGGAAAAACTATATTATTGCAAAAGAAGATTACTACTTTGTATATCCGAATCAGTACAATGAATATACAAGGCAGTTTCGAGGTGGATTTCAACATGGTGGTATATCGCCAGGGGAGCTGATTATACCTATTGCGACCATGACACCTCGCGGAAACAGCTAACGAGACTTATCAGTTCAAACAAAATGGATCAGAAATTAATGTGTTCGTCAGACCGATGTAGATAACCGATTGACTACTCGTTGTCTCCAAGAAGCAACTGGAGGCTAAAATGGAAAAAGAAATCATTATTGCTGATGATGAGTATGAAATTCGATGTGCAATTTTGGAGGATGGTGTTCTAAATGAAATTCATATAGAGCGACACAACCAAGAGCTAGTTTTAGGCAATGTATATAAGGGGTCAGTTCGCAATGTTCTACCCGGAATGCAAATTGCCTTTGTCGAAATTGGCCTTGAGAAACATGCTTTTTTGCATGCTTCTGACCTGCATCATGACTTTGAGGAAGACTCTGAAGATAACAATAGTGATGACTCAGATAAAATTTATTTGAATAAGGGAACCACTGACCCACCGCCTGCACCCAAATCAAAACAGAATAGGGGGCGTCCACGGCGTAGGCATGTTGCGATTGGCGATGTTTTGTCTACTGGAAAGAATATTTTGGTTCAAGTCATCAAAGAAGCAATTGCTCATAAAGGATCTCGGATAACCACGGCTGTCTCTTTACCTGGTCGATATGTTGTCTTCGTTCCAAACGCCTCCCATATTGGTGTGTCGAGACGTATTCCATCAGTAGAGGAGCGAAACCGGCTGAAAACCATCGCGAGAGAACTACACGCTGAATTTGACGGTGGGTTAATCATCAGAACTGTAGCTGAAGGTCGTTCCCGTGAAGAATTATTCAACGAAGTTCAGCATCTAAAAAAAGAGTGGTTGGCAATCTGCGAAAATGCAGAAAAAGTGAAAGCACCGGCGGCAGTTCACATTGACCATGGTTTCGTAGGTCGCATTATTCGCGATTTTTTTGGCGATAATGTCTCAAAACTAGTCATTGATTCAAAGACGTTATATGACAAAACAATGGACTATCTGTCTTCTGCATTGCCAGAACTTCAACAGAAGGTCAAGTTTTACGATTCACCGATTTCGGTTTTCGAAGCCTATGGTATAGAGAAAGAACTTCGCAAAGCGATGCAGGAAAAAGTATGGCTCAAAAGTGGTGGCTACTTAGTGATTCAAGAAACCGAAGCTTTGGTTTCGGTTGATGTCAACACAGGCAAGTATGTCGGTGAAGACGACGCGATGAATACCATCCTCAATACTAACCTAGAAGCTGTTGAAGAGATCGTTCGACAAATGAGGTTGCGAGATTTAGGTGGAATTATAGTGATTGATTTCATTGATATGGATTGGCGGCAACATAGACAAATGGTCTATCGAAAATTCCAGAAGGAAATCCAGAAGGATCGAGCACGAACCAACATTCTTCATATATCAGAACTAGGTTTGGTCGAAATGACACGCCAACGCATGAGACCAAGCTTAGCTAGTCTGATGACAGACAAATGCCCTTACTGTGAAGGGCGCGGAACAATCTTGGCCACTGATACAATTTTGGTTAATTTACTTCGGAGTGTTAAATCAGCTTATCAGCGCACACGCCGTCGTAAGCTAAAGGTTATAGCAAATGACCAAATTATCAACAAATTGAGAAATGACTCACGTGTCAAAAGATTAGAACATAATCTGGATATACGACTTCGATTACAGAACAATGTTGATCTCCACCTGGAAGATTTCCATATTTACGACGATCGAGATAAGGAAATCTCGTTGAATTGGTAGAAGCAAACAGTATGAAAGGTGAGAAGTGCCGAAATCAGGAACCGAACGTACAGTTTAGAGAACCCGATTTAGTGCTAATCCGTTTTCCTGTACACCAGTGGTAATCACAATTGGTGCCGGATCAGAGCTAGAGTAAGGTGCCCGTTGTTGCCCATTAATTCTAGAGACTTGTTTCAAACTTTGAGTCAATTGTTGACCTGACATAGCTTGGTTAGCAACCCCTAGGTTGTCGGAAGACATTGAAGATACTGGAACTTGACCTGCTGTCCGTCGAGAACCATAGAACTCATTCGCCCAATCTCTGGCCTCTCTCAGGTTGCTTTCGACTTGCATTTGACGAGTCGCGTCAACAGGAACGAACCGAGTCGTGTCAACCCCTTGTTCTGCGGCTACTGATGTATCCTCGTTTGGATTGTTTTGTGGCCTATTTTGCCGCGATCGAACACTACGAGCCTGAGTATCCGAGATGAATTTCCGAGCTTCCTGAACGATGTTACGAGAAATATTAGCAATTAACATTACAAAAAACCGCCGTCTGGCTAAATTTTACCACAAAATATTAATAATAAAAATAAAAAAATCTTATTAAAAATAAGACCCCGATAACCAAACAACTAAGGTGATAAGATTCGTAGAAAATCGCCCCCACCTTATATAAACGAGTAGTGGGTGAAAAATATCTTTCAAGAATTTCAGAGATCGGCTTAGTTGACATGAAAGTTACGATGAGGCAAAATTCTCGACTGGATAATGGCTACGTTGACAGTATCACGAATGTACCTTTTCAACCTGGCAGGTATAACCGCTAAACCACCGAAATGCCAAATCACCGTCGAACTGGGAAAATGGTGAGTGGGATTATACTTTCTCATGAGAACCTATCAATCATGCAAAATCATGGTCCAAGCTACAGAATAATCGGTTCGGATCAATCTTTAAAAGAGGATAACTAAAGTGCAATATCGTAAATTAGGAAAGACTGGCCTAAGCGTTTCGGAAATCGGCTATGGTGGTGGCCGCATCAAAAAGGATCAAGGCCGCAAAGAATTAATTGATCTAATTCATAAGGCTTTAGACCAAGGAATTAATTATATCGATACAGCTCCAACCTATGGAGATGGTTTTAGTGAAACCACTATTGGTGAAGCCATTAAGGGACGCTCATGTATTGTAGCGACCAAAACAAAAGCATACAATGCCAATAACGTTACGGCATCGGTTGAATCTAGCCTAAAACGACTGAAGGTGGAAACTATCGATGTACTTCAATTTCATGGAGGTTGGTTCGACTCTAAAGAAACTGAGGAAATATTCAATCGAGGTGGACTGGAAACCTATCTCAAACTGAAGGAAAGTGGAAAAGTACGGCACCTTGGTTTTTCTGCCGATGGCCCATCAAGTGGTGTTGATAGATTAATTACTAGTGGCGAATTTGACATGATGCAAATTCACTACAATCTAATGTATCAAAGTACATGCGACCTCTTCAGTAATCGTGGAGTAATACCCGACGCGCACAAACATGAAATGGGAATTGTACTGATGCGTTCAACCACCAGTCACGCTTTTACTAAGTTGATGCGACAGTGTTTTCCTGAACAAACAAAAACGTTGGAACTTAATACATTTCTGTTAAACTATGTTCTCTCTAATCCTTTAGTTAACGTAGCTTTAATGAGTTTACAATCAATAGAGGATGTAGAATGGACAAATACTGTATCTGACCGTATCAGTGATCGGCTTGATCTGAAAGCTTTTCACTAATGTAAAAAGCCTGAATAGAATCAGGCCAAGTTGAGAAAATCGAATTCTAGAGATTGTAACCTCAATTCTTTGAGCTCAAGACACGTTTAGCATATTGGTGAATGCCTACTGCAATCGCTTCTGCTATTTGGTTTTGGTAAGAAGTTTCATTGAGTTTTATCGCTTCCACCGAATTAGAAATAAAACCAATCTCAACCAAAATAGCCGGTACTTTTGTGCCCGTTAGTACAACAAATGGAGCGTGTTTTACCCCTCTATTCTTAGCCATTGTTTTTTCGATCAGTTGCTGCTGTACCATTTCTGCCAATTGCTGGCTTTCTTGAGTTTTACTACCCTTCAGAATAGTAGAAATCAAGCTTTCCAACTCCTGTATGTTTTGTTCCATTCCTTCATTTTCGCGTAGGGCAACCATTCTGGAAGTTTCATCAGAGCCAAGAGCGAGATAATAGGTTTCAATACCCATTGCTTCCTCTTTTTTGCTAGCGTTGGCATGCAAGCTAATAAACAAGTCGGCTGACACCCGATTAGCTAATTCTGTTCTTTCTTTCAAGGATACAGTTTGATCTGATTCGCGTGTCAAGTGGGTTTGGTAACCCAAAACTTCCAAGTGAGATTTCAACATGCGCGCGACTTTCAACACTATGGATTTCTCAGAGTTAAATAAACCAACAGCCCCAGGGTCTCTACCACCATGTCCAACATCAATCACAACCGTTTTGACTCGTAAACCAAGTTGTTCAACCAAAGATGGTTTTTCTTGTAAATCAGGCAAATATGGTACTTTAATAATTGAAGATTCTGGTTCAACGACCACATCAGGAGACTCCAATGCGACTTTTTCTTTGGACTCGAATGTTTTCAGCTTTTGGCTTTGATTTGATTCTTTCGTTGTTAAATCTAGTTGGTGTGCCGAATTCATTTTGGTTGACTCAACCTGAATCAACGGTAAATCGACACGAGGTACGGACAGTTTTTTTCTGCTTTCTTCAGCCAAAAAAAGGATCTCAGATTCTTTTAAAGATTCATACAATTGAAAAGCGTCCGTCATATTTTTCTGCTGTATGTATATATCAATCAAGTCTTTTTTTACAAATGGTATTAGTCTGTGGTCAGGGAATTTTTGCAAAACAGTTTGGTAGTGTTGGATAGCTGCCGTTAGTTGGTTATATTGACGTGCATAGTAGCCCAATAAGCATTCGGCCTCTGTTCGATTAGGTGAATCCGGATAAGTCCTCGTATACTCCTGTAGGAGTTGTGTCGCTTTAGTAATGGCTGCCCTATTATTGTTTTGTTGGCTCATTGCTATCCAGCACATCGCAGTCGCCCAAAGGGACTCTTGTGACAATTTACTGCTTTGAGACTCAGCGATTTTTTGCCATTGCTGGATTAGAATGTGCCACTCACGCTCAGAAGAATTATCGTTGAGCAACATTTGTTGGTACTTGATGGATAAATTATTCATTTGGTATTTAGGATCAAGCCGTGAAACACAACTTGTTAAACCAAAATTCATCACCAAAAATAACCAGAAACAGGAAATACTAGGTATCTTTTTCATTAAATATTGTAGCCAGGGGTTAGGTAGCGTAAAGTTGTTGATGAATTGCATTAGTTAGAGCTACAAACTCAGAAATTGACAATGTTTCACCACGCCTATTGGAATCAATGGACACTTCTTTCAATGCTAAGTCGAGAACTTCCATGTCAATTTGAACGTTACTAGCTTTAACTGAGTTTCGCAACATCTTCCTTCTAGTATGAAAGCAACCTTTTACTATTTTTCGAAACAAAGATATATCAGAAACACAAAACTGAGGTTGAGTCTCAGATCGCGTTCTTAGCGAGACTAAGCTTGAATTGACTTTAGGTGCTGGGAAAAACTGTTGTGGTTTTAATGTAAGCTCAATTTGACACTCTGTGTGTAGACCTGACCAAACGGTTAATGAACCATATGCTTTACTTCTTGGGCTAGCTGATAGACGAGCAGCGACTTCCTCCTGAACCATCAAAACCAGACTTTGTAGTGGTGAATAACCTAACAATCGCCATAAAATGGGGCCCGAAATATTATAAGGCAAGTTAGCTACAACCTTGTTAATTCCACTAGATTGAATCAGTCCGTGTAAATCTAGCTTTAAAGCATCTCCATGAATCAAAGCTAGATTCTGAACTGTGGAAAATCGCCTCTCTAGCTCACTACACAAGTGAGAGTCTATCTCAATAGCTACTACTTGCTTGGCTTTCCCTAATAGTTCCTGCGTTAAAAAACCAAGACCTGGTCCAATTTCAAGGATAATATCGCTTGAAGACAGGTTGGCGACATCAGAAATTTTAGGCGGTATATTTGCATCAATTAGGAAATTTTGCCCAAGTTTCCTATTTGGTGAGCGTCCAGTACGGTGGATGAAATTTAGAATTTCTTCCGTCAGGCTACTCATAACTTATTCAGTAATTTCAATCGACTGGAGTTTAGGTTTGATAAAATCAAAAATATGTTCTGCCACTTTCTTTTTGGACATCACAGGTAATTGGTAACTATCTTCTTTATCGATTAGTGTGACAACATTAGTTTCGATATCAAACCCCGCTTCTGGATCCGTTATGTCGTTAGCAACAACTAAATCACAATTTTTAGATTTTAACTTCCGTTTGGCATTCTCAGTCAGGTTTTCAGTTTCGGCGGCAAAAGTGATTAATATTTGTTCTTTCTTCTTTTTTTGCCCCAAATCTGCAGCAATATCAATAGTCGGTTGGAGCAACAAAGTAAGTTCGTTGGTTGCGGGTGATTTCTTAATTTTCTGGTCAGCTACGCTTTTGGCTTGATAATCAGCAACAGCCGCAGCCATGATGATCACATCAACCGAATCCACTTTGGACATAACTGCTTGATATAATTCATTAGTCGTTTGGATAAAAATTGGGCTGATACCAGTAGGAGCTTCAATCGAAACCGGTCCACTAATTAGTATTACTTCTGCCCCTCGTTGGTGAGCTACTTCAGCAATCGCATAACCCATCTTTCCGCTTGATCGATTGGTGATAAATCGAACAGGGTCTAGGTACTCACGAGTGGGGCCAGCTGTTACAAGTACTTTTTTCCCTGCTAAATTATTACTACCAGTGGAGTGCTTCTTCATAAGTATATCTTCAATAGCAGATAAAATGACTTCTAACTCATTTAACCGGCCAACGCCTTCATAACCACAAGCCAACATACCAGAAGCTGGTTCCACCACTTTAAGCCCCTGTGGTTCCAGTTGTCGTTTTAATCTTTTCATATTAGCTCGCATCGCAGGATGTTGATACATGTGTCCATTCATTGCAGGTGCGACCAAAGTCGGACAATTAACCGAAATAGCAATAGTTGATAGAGCATCATCTGCTATTCCGTTTGCCATTTTTCCTATAATGTTTGCAGTTGCTGGTACAACTGCCAGTAGATCAGCTTGATCGGAGAGGTCAATATGATACGGTTTCCAATTCTCACTGAGATGAAAAAGGTCGACCAAAACTGGTTTTCGTGAGATAACTTGAAACTGAAGCGGTTGGATCATCTTGGTTGCGTTCTTGGTCATTACCACATGAACGTTGGCATCTCTCTTCACTAGCTGGCTGACTAAATCAAGTGACTTATGAATTGCTACGCCACCTGCTACACCCAGAACAATATTTTTTCCTTTCATATTAAGATACCACGGGTGGGATTTGTTGTTTAATGGATTGAACCAAATTTTCGTCGATTCTGAACTTATCCACTTCTATTATTTTTATCAACTGCTGAATCGCTAGTGGTATTTGATCGTTGACTACACAATAATCGTAGTATGCAACAAGATCAAACTCAGCTTTCGCTCTTTCTAGTCGCTGGTTTAATTCAGATTCTGTTTCAGTTTTTCTTTCTTCAAGCCGTTGTCGTAAAATTTGAACTGATGGTGGCAAAATGAAAATTAGCAAGCAAGAAAGTCCTAATTTTTTTAATTGAATAGCTCCATCAACGTCAATTGTCAGAACAATATCCTTACCAGCTTTTATAGTCGATTCAAGTGTAGACTTTAGGGTACCGTAGTAATTCTCTCCGTATTTTGTCCATTCAACTAAACCATTTTGTTCAATTAGCCGCTCGAATTCAGATTTAGGTAAAAAATGATAATCTACACCATCGGTTTCACCAATACGAGGTAACCGGGTAGTAGCCGAAACCGAACGGACGATACTTGACGAATGCTCTAGTATCGTCTCAACTAAAGTAGTTTTTCCGACACCGGAAGGCCCAGAAACTACGATGATTCTTCCTTGTTTTTGAAGTTCTTCTATCACCTAGCATTTCCCCTCATCGTATTCTGATTATAGCACGCTCCAAATTAGCAATTCAATCACTGCTTGACCCTTCTATCCCTGAGTGCTATCATTGTCCGATGCCTTCCTGCAATCCAAACGGTTCAATTACACCGAAGTCGCTCTATATCCATATACCATTTTGTGCTACCCTTTGTTACTATTGTGATTTTAATACCTATACTTTCCGTAAAAAGTTATCTGAAAATTATTTAATTGCTATAGAGAAAGAAATGAAACTGTATTCAACAGACACAGCCAATCGGCCTGATTTGGATACAGTTTTCATTGGTGGAGGAACTCCTTCGATCTTGTCTTCCTATGATTTAGAGATACTATTTAATTTGCTACACCAGTACTTTCAACTGACTGACGACACAGAATTAACAGTTGAATGTAACCCAGGAACAGTAGACAAACAAAAGTTGACGGCCATGCAATCATTCGGAGTTAATAGGTTGAGCTTCGGTGTCCAAGCTATGCAGGACATAGTTCTGGAACGAATTGGTCGTATCCATACTGTGGAGTCAGTTTATGACAGTTATGATCTGGCGAGAAAAATTGGTTTCGATAATATTAATTTGGACCTGATTTTTGCCCTGCCTGGCCAAACTATGCAGCAATGGCAAGAGTCGGTGCAAGAAGTGATAAAACTTTCACCTGAGCATATTTCGTCCTATAACCTAACATTGGAGCATGGCACTCCTTTTTACGATCAATGGAAACAAGGAAACTTGAAATTAGTCGATAACGAACTGGAAGCGAAAATGTATCAATTATGCATTGACCATTTGGCTAGTGCAGGTTATCAACATTACGAAATTTCCAACTTTGCCCAATCGGGACGAGAAGCCAAACACAATCTGGTCTACTGGTACAATGAAGCCTATTTTGGTTTAGGCGCTGGAGCGTGCGGATACATAAATGAGTATAGGTATACCAACATCAAAGGTATAAAGGAGTACATACTAGCAGTCGATAGAGGTAAACCCATTGCTAATCAGGAACGGCTGAAGGAACAACAACGAAAAGCAGAAACGATTATGTTAGGTTTGCGAAAACTGGCAGGAATCGACCAAGATCTGTACCAAAGTCAGTTCGGTGAATCCATTCAGACCGAATTCGGTTCTATTATTGAGCGTTTTCAAAATCTAGGTTTATTGCATTGGTCAAATAATCGACTCCAATTGACAACTGAAGGGCTAATGATGGCTGACGCGGTATTTGTGGAATTTATCTGATGGGGCATGTCAATTTTGTTTTAGTTGCTGGTATCATTTTCACTGGAGTCATTGGGCCGAGGCAACACGAAATAGCAATTAGTCTTGCTATAGTTAGTATTCTTTCGACCATGCTTATCCCTCCAATATTAGCCCATATTTATTGCAAGACATTTCTTTCGTTTTTGCCGAATGATCGCCAAAAACGGATTCAAAGATCTTATGATATAAAGAAATCCTTGATCCTTTTTGAAATACTCATACTAATAGGTTATGTACTGAATCTCTACTTTATAGGCTATCCCTATCGCTTGTTTAGCTCCAGTGTGTTATTTTCTTTCTTAATTACTGAGATCGTAATTTCGGTTTTACCATTGTTGATAGGCATAATCTTGATTCGCATAGTAGCATTTGAGTTCGACCAACAAGCGCAAATTGGTACAAGAAATAGTAATGAATTGTCAAAGAATCGGAACGAGATGTTTAATCTTCAGACTAAGTTGTTGCTATTACCGTTAGTACCGATGTGTTTGTATTATATTGTCCTTGATAGTCTCGTTTTGATGCCAAAATCAGTTCATCTTTTTTTGGAAGCCCATCCTTGGGTAGCCCTTTTCTTAATGGCTTCAACTATACTGGCTGTCTTTATTTACGCCCCTTTACTTCTTGGGTTACTTTGGCCTACATATCCTCTTGAAAACGACAAATTAGCAAATCGACTTAGGGAACTAGCACGCCAAAATGGAATTAAATATGGGGGTATTGTTGTCTGGCAAACCGGTTCCTTGAAGATCGCTAATGCGGCTGTTGCTGGACTTCTACCTAGGTCAAGAAAAATTTTTCTGACTGACACACTACTAGAGAATTTTTCTACAAGGGAAGTTGAAACAGTTGTGGCACACGAATTCGGCCACATTCACTATAAGCATATTTGGACCTACTTTGCTTTTTCACTAACTTATTTTTTTTCTTACCCTCTACTTTACATGGTGGTTGGCGAACCAATTTTAAAATTGTTTGATCATTCACCATTCGCACTGGCTTTTTATACCATAGCCTTCTTATTAATGTTTTTTGTTCTTATTTTTCCCTTTCTTTCTCGTCGTTTTGAACATCAAGCCGACTTGTATGCAATTAAAACTACTCAACAGCCAACATGGTTCAAGCAAGCCCTATGGCATTTGGGAGGAATTAATTTTGTTCCACCATCTGCTAGATGGTTTGTACGCCTTTTCTCTACACATCCATCCATCGAGAATCGACTAGAATTTATTGACCGAGCCTGCTCTGACGACCCGTCGACACATCGTTACGAGCGATATCTAATAGAAGCCAAAATCCTACTAATCTTACTTCCTCTGTTGATATGTCTAACTCAAATAATCAATTTAACTAGCATTTATTGAAGATTTGACTTAACAACTAATCAAGCAAAATTAACTCACCTTCTTATTCTTTCTTGCTGAATCTTTTTTGAAATTTTGCCTTCATATGGTATGATAATGAAGAGAAAGCTCGTGAGATTTTGCGGTTTTTTTCTAAGCTGGGATTGAGGTTGCCAGTTTTTTATAACTTAGCCAACTATTGCTTTAGTAGTTCTAGTCAAATGGAGCCGACATGTCGAAAAAGAAAATAGTAGTTTCAGCTAATGAACACCATAGGAACGGTTGTCCTGTAATTGCTAATATCGAACCGATCAGTGGTATGAATGATGGTCCGGTCATATTAACTGAACCAAACGGCCAGAAAATATTCGGTCAGTATGAACTGCTACAGGATGAAGGTGAGCTGTGCTGGGTTCTAGATGATTTGCCAGCTCATACCACGCGCACCTACCAATTAAGCCAACCGGATTCTAGTATAACTACTGCCGGTGTTTCTTTCACTGAGAAAGATCAGACAATCGTAGTTGACATTGACGACCGGCACTTCACTACATTTCGTTACGATACTAACCAATACCGACCTTATTTTTTTCCTGTTCTTGGACCAAATGGATGCCAGGTGACAAGAGGCGAAGTCAGCCATGAATCAAAAGATCACATACATCATCGATCGCTTTACGTTGCCTACGGAGAAGTTAATCACTCAGATTTATGGAGTGAAGGCCATCAGGCAGGACGTATTGTACACCAGTCTTTCAGTCAAAAGTTAGAAGGAGTAGTGTGTGGTAAAATTTACACCCGAAATAGTTGGCATGATAAAGATGGGATACCAATAATGTCGGACATTCAAAATTACCGACTTTATGCTCTGCCAGCTGGTCGTTCCATAATTGACTTAGACCTAACTTTTCTAGCAGATCAAGGCGACGTATTTTTTGGAGATACTAAGGAAGGCGGAATTATTACCGTCAGGGTTAACCCACAAATGAATGCATCCAATCCTAATGGAAAAATTGAGAACTCTTTTGGTGGTATTAATGAAGATGAAACTTGGGGAAAAAAAGCACACTGGTGTGACTACTCCGGTATTGTGGATGGTGTACCGGTTGGCGTGTCTCTTTTTGATCATTTGTCAAACCCCCGGTACCCAACCTACTGGCATGTTCGAAACTATGGGCTAATGGGAAGCAACATCTTTGGTGGTGGGACTTTTGAGTCAGACGAAAGAAGTGATGGTTCCTACACATTGCCTGAGGGTCAAGAAATGAATTTTCGATTCCGTGTGTATATACACTATGGAGATGCTAATGAAGGAAAAGTTGGACAGCATTACCATGACTTTATCAACCCACCGAGCGTCGTTATTGAATAACAATAGTCGTCGTAAACTATAGTGACCCGTTTATTTCGAATTGCATTGTTTCTTTTGATCGTTTCAGTGATAGGGTTGGTATATTATGTCTCCAAAAGCCCACAAGTACGTTTAGCAAAATCTAGATCGATTATCACCCACGAAATTCAATGTGCTGATGGTAGTCGTATGACTTTTATTCCAGCTGGTGAATTTTATATGGGATCAACTAAGACCGAAATAAATTCCATGCCGGAAGGTTTTCGGCCGAATATAGAACATTATGCTGATGAAATGCCCCAAATCAAAGTTTATGTAGATGATTTCTACATTGATAAATTCGAAGTCACCAACGCTCAATACAATGAGTTTGTGTCTCAAACTGGTTATCCCCCACCTTACTATACTCACGATTTAGCCAAACCCTACAATTGGTCAAGCGGTACTTTCCCAGCTGGAACTGCCAATCACCCAGTTGTTCTAGTCAGTTGGCAGGACGCTTATGCCTATGCACGGTGGGCGGGCAAACGTCTACCGACGGAAACCGAATGGGAAAAAGCCGCTCGCGGTACAGACGGCCGCATTTACCCTTGGGGTAACGAATGGAATGGCAGTAAATGTAACAATGCAGAAAGAGTTGCTGGCCGTCCTCTGAATTCCTATACCGCTTGGCAAGGTTTTGCAGAAATCCAACGAACAAAGCTGGAGGGAGCAGTTAGTGGCCCTTGGAATATCCTTAACTTTACTCCATCAGCGCAACCGATTACTGTTTATGCTGATGACACGCGGCTCAAACACTTACAACCAGTTGGTAGTTACCCCGAAGGCCGCAGTCCTTATGGGATTCATGACATGGCAGGTAACGCGATGGAATGGTGTGCTAACTGGTACGATCCTAAGCTGCTAACTCGAATTAAGTCGGATAGCCAGATCACTAATTATCAAGGTACTTATCGCTCGGTTAGGGGCGGATCTTGGATGAGACCACTTGATGATCAACGTGCTAGTGCACGCGACGCTTGTCCACCATCAGGCTATCTTAGTGTCAAAGAAAAAAATGAAAAAGGTAAAACGCAAACCTACAGTTGGCCAATTGTTGCGATTGGGTTTCGTTGTGCGATGGATATTGATGATGCAAAACGCATGGGATTAGGCCAAGATTTGCCCCAAATTATGGAGTGAAATATATATCATGATTATTGGTGTGTTTTCAGATAGCCACGACAATATCGAAAAAATTAAGAAAGCTGTATCGTTCTTTAATGACCAGAAAGTTAATTTGGTTATCCATGCTGGTGATTTTGTCGCTCCTTTCGCTATTGCTCCAATGGAGGAATTAAATTGCCAATTGGTTTGCGTATTTGGGAATAATGATGGAGAGCGAATTGGTCTATACAACCGCATTAAAGATATTGGTGAAGTCCACAACAATTTAGCGGATATTGGGATTGATGGACGAAGAATATGTGCCGTACACTACCCCGAGTTAGCTGAGTCTATTGCACTTAGTGGTCTATATGATCTCGTTATTTACGGCCATACTCACAAAATAGACATTAGAACTATTCGAACAAAAACCAACCAAAGCGCAACGGTCTTGCTTAATCCAGGTGAAACTGGTGGCTGGGTGACAGGTCGATCAACCTTAGCTACTGTAGATTTAAATTCTATGTCAGTCGAGATTTTCGATTTATGATTTCAGTCATTTGTGTCTAGAAATTGATTAGTTCGACGTCGTCTGCCTAAACCTAGAGCTTATTTCCCTTTACCCAGCAGAAATTCATCCGCTAGAGAGAGTGTAAATACTCACAAAATCGTCTCTGCTGAAACAGGATTCACCAAATAACGTTACTTTTCATTAGGAGTTCAACCTTATAACTCAAATTTTTAGTAATTATATTCTAAAACTTGGTTGATTGAACAAGGGGGAGTTAGTGCCAGAAGACGAAAAAACTGAAGAAGCAAGTCAAAGGCGGATTGACCAAGCCAGGGAAAAAGGTGATGTTCCCAAGAGTCGGGAATTAAACTCAGCCATTGCTTTGCTGTTGGGGTTACTAACGTTACGATTTTTTGCACAATTTTCTCTGGGTGGCTTGAAAGATATTAGTGTCTATGCCTTCTCCCGGCTTAATCATATTTCACCTGACCCACAGACTTTACAAACAGGATTTGTACAGGTGGTTTTGCGCATGTTGCTCATTGTGGCACCTATTCTAATGGCAATGGCAGTAACAGGAATCCTGACGAACTTCCTGCAGGTAGGAGCACTTTTTTCTCTCGAAGCACTATCTTTTCAATTTGACAAACTTAATCCACTGTCCGGACTAAAGCAGATTTTCTCACGCAATGGTCTTGTCGAAACACTGAAAGCAATCTTAAAGTTTACTATCATTGGCGTTGTTGTCGTAATAACAATTATGCAAGAGGCACCGAGTTTCCAGACAGCTGGTTCAAAATCGACTGATGAGTTACTAATCTACTTAGGTAGCCTAACATATAAGGTTGGTTTTCGAGTTGCACTTTCACTATTGTTTCTTAGCATAGTGGATTTCTTTTATCAACGGTGGAGCTATGCTCAAAAATTGAAAATGTCACACCAAGAAGTCAAAGAGGAACAAAAAGAATCCGAAGTCTCACAAGAAGTAAGGTCCCTGATTCGTCAACGACAAATGAATGCATCACGTCAGAGAATGATGCAAGATGTTCCAGAAGCTGATGTAGTTATTACGAATCCGACTCATATTTCTATAGCCGTCGTTTATGATCAAGATCGGTCACAAAGTCCATTAGTTGTGGCTAAAGGTGCGGGTAAAATTGCTCAACGGATTAAGGAGCTAGCATTCGAAAATGAGGTTCCTGTTGTAGAAGACAAACCCTTGGCTTGGGCGCTATACGAAGTTGAATTAGGCGAAAGTATTCCCCATGACTTATTCCAACCTGTGGCAGAAGTGTTGGCACGTATCTACCAAGCCCGAAATAAAAAGACCGCATAAAGAATACACTATGAGAGTTTAACCAACTTCTTCAAATGAAAAGATAACACCAATGAATAACGTTGGCACATTACAAGTCCCAGCTCTGTCTCGGTACGGCGATCTCTTCCTAGTTGCTGGTATCATCTCGATCTTGTTAGTAATCTTAATCCCGCTTCCTGCATTTTTGTTGGATATGTTACTAGCAATTAATATTTCTTTGTCTTTAATTGTCTTACTACTCGTTTTATATACGCTACAACCTGTTGATTTCTCGGTTTTTCCTTCTCTATTATTGGTTTTAACACTTTATCGTATTTCACTCAATGTAGCCTCAACTAAACTAATTCTGACAAAAGGTCATATTGGAGACCAGTCGGTTGGAAAAATTATTGCTGCTTTTGCCGGGATTGTTATCCGTGGTGATTATATAGTTGGGTTTGTAATTTTCGCTATTCTGACTATCATACAGTTTGTAGTGATTAATAAAGGTTCTGGTCGAATTGCAGAAGTAGCAGCGCGCTTTACATTAGATGCCATGCCAATGAAGCAGATGGCAATTGATACCGATTTAAATGCTGGTTTACTGACTGAAAGTGAAGCCAGTCAACGTCGTGTAGCAGTAACAACAGAAGCTAATTTTTATGGGGCCATGGATGGTGCTGCAAAGTTTGTTCAAGGTGATGCAATTGCCGGTCTGATTATCACTGCAGTCAATATCATTGCAGGCTTGATTGTCGGTGTAGTTCGGCATGGAATGGAGTTGACTGGTGCTAATGGTGCGGTTCAGCGCTATACGTTATTAACTATCGGAGACGGGCTAGTCAGCCAGTTACCTTCGTTGATTATTTCTATTGCCTCTGGGATTCTGATTAGCCGAAGTTCCGAGAGTAGTAACTTCGGTCGGTCTTTGGCCGCTCAGTTTTTACTTCAAACACGACCCCTCTATATTTCTTCTGGAGCTTTGGCTTTACTCGGTATCACACTCGGTTCCTCAGCTTTCTTTTTATTGTCTGTAGTTATTGGTGGGGCGGCATATGTTTCTAGCCGAGCCGAAACAGAAGAGCTAGAAGAACTACCACCAGCCCAAGATGAAGAAACCTCAGAGGAAGACTTAACGCCAATTGAACAGGCTTCGGACGATTTAGAGGTCGAGCCAATCCATCTTAATGTTGGCTATAATATAATTCCGCTCATCACCCCTTCTGAGGGTGGAGACATGCTAAACCGAATTAAGCAAATTCGTTCGACACTAGCTCAAGAACTTGGAATTGTACTACCACACATTCGCATTCGGGATCAGGTAGACTTGTCAGCTGGTGGTTATGTCATTATGATTCGAGAAGAGCCAATGGCCGAAGGTGAGTTGCGGGTCAACGACTTTTTGGCTATGGATGTCGGTTCAGTGGTCGAGGAAATTGATGGTATACCAACTGAAGAACCTGCAAATAATCAACCCGCATTATGGATTACTGAAGAGCAAAGAGAACAAGCACTTGTTGCCGGATATCTAGTTATTGAGCCCTCAACTATTCTTGCTACTCATTTACTTGAAACTATCAAAAAGCATGCGGATAAATTACTGACACGACAGGATGTTCGAAACTTACTGGATCGTGTCAAAGAAACAAATGAGGTTCTAGTAGAAGAAGTCACAACCTCTTCAATTGGATTAGGATTGATACAAAAGGTCTTACAGACTCTGTTAAAAGAAGGGGTTTCTATTCGAGATTTAGTACTGATTTTAGAAGCCGTTGCGGATCATGCAGCAACTTCACAAGATGTCGTTTTGTTGACTGAAGCTGTTAGGCAAAGAATTGGCTCTCAAATCTGCCGACAATATCAATCATCAGAAGGTGAGCTCGAATACGTAGGTTTGGATGAACAGGTTGACCAAATTATTCGATCAGCTATCACGCAAACCGAAACAGGCCAATTTGAGTTTATGCCACTAGATCCAAACCTAGCATTGGAACTAGTTAATGCCATTGCTAATACCGTAACACAAGTTTCGGGTCTACATGCTATCCCATTAATTCTCTGTTCTAGCTCAGTGGTACGCGCCTACTTGTCTCAATTCATTAGTATCCAGTTTCCGACACCAATTCCTGTATTATCCATTGAAGAAATTCCAGCTACCGTTCCATTAAACGAGATCGGTCGAGTTGAGTTGGGGATTTCGTAAACGAGATAGCAAATGGCAACCAGAATTCACAAAATATATGGCCGAACTCCTAAGGAAGTTCGGCAAAAAGCAAGGAAAGAATTTGGAGAAGACTTTAGTATTGTTAAAATGAA
>JACLAC010019037.1_pt1 | contig 26522 bp, 28 predicted proteins | sample 8027881 | NCBI WGS metagenome assembly JACLAC01 (sample SAMN15725517, study PRJNA655200) | protist metagenome | isolation source: fluorescence activated cell sorting (FACS) single amplified genomes of... | place: Spain: Blaines Bay Microbial Observatory, Mediterranean Sea | collected 2016-01-19 | reverse complement strand
GCAGGACGGGCTAGCTGATGCGGAGGGCGGTGCAAACCAGAACCGGTGGCATGGGTCAATCTCGGCGATTGGGTGTGACGGATTGGAGATGACGGACGCTCCGCAGCCGGATTTTCCCTTGGAAAGTGCCGCGCTGGAGAAAGTATTGCCATAGTCGCAGACGCAGTGGCATTTTTTCACGTATCTGCACCTTGTGACTCTCTGAGAACTCCGAATAGCGAAACAACCTGTACACTGCATCAGAGTGGAGTGCCTATTCGCATTTTCCATTTGGCCCTGCATACTAGCTACATCTCGCCCTGAAGAAAGATTGATCGGCGCCACGACGGCCGCATCAGTTTGCAGTGAAACCTGCATGAAACCTGCAGATGAATCTGCGTCGATGCTGCATGTGCGACGGCAACTTGATGTGTGAAAATGATCTTACACCTTGTAAAAACGCAGATGGCACTCCTGCAAGCGATGAATTGGAACCCTATCGAGGCAGACGCGCGAGCAACGTCAGCAGCTCAGTATCATCGCACTCGGCGCAACTCACATGCGCTTTTTGTTTCGCTACGGCAATCATGCTGCTGCGCATGTTGATGTTACGGGGAGCTTCGAATGTTTTGCAGGAGTGCAACACGTTCGAACAGTGTTTGACGTGATTGATGGCAGGGCCTACGAAGGCAAGTCGGCAGTTTTATTCTTACATGTTGTCTATTAGACGGACCGCTTCGTAGAGAGCCCGAGAATTATTTTTCACAGTCAATCATTGCGATCTGGGATTTATTCACTAATTTCTGAAGGGGTGAGACTGACGGTGACGATGGAGTAGCTCGAAGTCAGTGGTTCGAACGTCCCTATGTCACCGCGTACTACCTTGTTTCGGAGTTGCGGCGTCTTCGGACTAGATGGCGGACAACGCAGGTACTCGATTTTGCACAGCACGTTGAACCTTCTGCAAGTCATGCAGTACCATTATGAGTTGAAATTTTGACTTTAGAGCGATACTTACGCAACCCATACGGTTGGTGCCATGATCGAGGAACCGGCGTACTGGCAGCGTATGACATTGGACGTGGTGTCTGCACTGATACTGTTGTGACATCTGCGTGTGTCGTGTGTTGCTGAATTAAAATCATTCGTTGAAGTAGAAAACTCCTGGCACGCAGGCGGATCTAATGAAGCGCAATATGGAGCGGATGGAAAAGAGGCAGAAGGAAATGGAGGAGCTGATGAAAACCGCAATGTCTGGCGGCACAGTATCCGGGAGCGGCAATGGTGTTGCCTGGAAGACGATCAAGATCGAGCTCTAGTTCCTCTCACTCATGCTTCGCTGCGTACTAATGCAAAAAAAGAAGCGCGACGCGGCTCGGTGCGCCTCAGAGTGTCTCGCTTGGTGGGTGTAAAGGATTTTACGCTCATCAGTGAGGCATTGATAAGTGATCTTGCAGTCGCCGCCTCGTGGCGCACAGACAAGGGAATCGCTCACGCGGCAAACGAAAACGTAGATCGATGGATGGTCACTCATCTTGACTGGTGAATGGTGATCATTCTTATGTCGGTTGATCTCACAGAAGGCATCAGAGTCTTCTTCATGAAAAAAAGACCACATTGTTGCCGGACAGAGGCTCGGGAGACAGAAGAGTTTTTCGGCCAAGTAGTGCAAGCGCTTGCTACCAGCTCAGTATTGTCATCTGCGGAATGTTGCAAAGGCGTGGCTGGTAGCTTTCCCCGTGTTCTTCAGATGCGTCAAAGCGAGAGACATCCTATCTAGACAGTACCGGGAAACATTCGAAATACAGTATGGCAAGCTTACACTAGTCGACTCATCGGATGGAAATTCGGAATTACCAGTGAAAATTAGCGCCCGACGAGAGAGAGACTGAAGTAAAACAACTACGCTTCCCGGTCTTCAGATGCTTCACGCTAGTGGCCACTTAGGTGGAGCATGATTTCCGAAATTCGAATGGATATTAACGCAGAGGCCGAGAGCTAGCGTACAGCCGTCACTCACCTTAGTTTCTGGTGAAAAGAAAATTCAGAGGGATGCTGAAGTCTAGACGAGGAGAGAGGACAACTTGTATTGTCTTACCAGTTCGGCAACACACGAAGAGAAAAAGAAAGTCGTGGTTATTTATTGATTGCTGATTTAGATGAAGCACTGGAATTTTGAGACGAGCGATGGTAATTCTGAGAATCCCTGACGCCGCAATTATGCCTCCCAAGACATCATCCCGAGAGTGCTGCAAAACAGGAGTAACCCGATGGCACGTCCTTTATTGCCTTGTCAGTGCATCACAAAAATCAGACCTGTAGACACAACCATTGCGTGCCCACCCACTAGTGTTTGCTTACGTCGTGCCTGCCACATTCTTCTCTTGCTGTGCCTGCACCCGGCGCAGCCGACCGCCCCCGGTTGCTCGTCATTCAGTATTCTCCTTTCATCACCCAGTGAGCCAAGGACCCCTTTGCAGTGAGACATCGGAATACCGGCCGTGCGAACGGCAGTGCGCAAGCACGCGGCAGCGCAGCACTGAGCGCCCGAAACGGCTTTGCCTAGCGAGGTCAGAGTACGTAGTGACGTTGGTGTCCCGAGCTGCGGTGGTCGCGGCTCCTTGGCCAGTCGCCTCTCCGGTGGGCGCTTGGGGTCGGCCTCGTTTTCCTTCAGGCGCAGCGTGCGGCGTCGCAGGCTACGATACACCTTCGCGAAAAGATGGTGACCTCCCCCGCAGGATCGAAAAAGCAAATAAAACGGCCGCAGCTGGGCGACCGCCGTCCGAAGAGTTGCGGCCCGACTAAAAGTGCATCATCCAGCGCGGTACAATTCATGAAAAATCTCTCCATTGTGTAATCCTCTAGTACTAGCTACTAGTTTTTGCGGTTAGTTCTAGAGACGTTACCCTAGAATGTGCACTCCTAGTATTCTAGAGCCGAACTCTAAGGCAGAGAAAAATCCAAATTGGTCCTAGAGATAAATCCCTAGAACTCTAGAAAGCCATCTCTAGGATTGCGTGCCTAGAGTCGGCTTAAAATAATTGGTATTGGTTAAATCCGCATTGTTTAAATCGCTAGCAATTGTTAGTGGCTAAATCTCATTTCTGCAATTGCGAAATCCGGCCTGCGGATTTCGCCTACAAACTAAGATTACGAAATCCGGCCTGCGGATTTCGCCTACCAACTAAAATTGCGAAATCCGGTCTGCGGATTTCGCATACAAACTAAAATACCGAGTCCTAAAGCCCGAGTCCTAGAGTTGCATCCCTAGAACTCCAGTCCTAGAGCTCAATCCCTAGAGCTAAACTTCTAGGACCACACTTCTAGAGCGCCAGCAAACTAAAATTGCGAAATCCGGTCTGCGGATTTCGCCAACAAACTAAAATTGCGAAATCCGGTCTGCGGATTTCGCCTACAAACTAAATTTGCGAAATCCGGTCTGCGGATTTCGCTTCCAGTAGCGCACGACGCTTGCCGGCCTGGTCTTTGTGTATTTTTACGTGCTGTGCATGGCCCTAGGGCCAGATCCCTAAAGCTAAATCTCTAGTGCTCGACCCCTAGAATTAAAACTCTAGAGTTAGATCTCTAGAGCGCAATCCCTAGAGTTAAATTTCTAGAAGTAAATTGCTAGAGCTAAATTTCAAGACCTGTCTTGGTTCAATGGCCGTGACCAGTATTTCCAAGCCTGTTTTGGATCAATGGCCGTGACCACGTGACCAATCCGGTCTGCGGATTTCGCGTACAAACTAAAAAACCGCGTCCTGAGGCCCGATCTTTCGTTATTCGCGTCCTGTGGCCAGTGCCCAGTGGCCGTGACCAGGGGTCTTTGTGTATAACTATTTTTACATCAGTGGTCTTTGTGTATTTTTACATGCATGGCCCTAGAGCCAGATCCCTAGAGCTAAATCCCTAGAGCTACATTCCTAGAGTTAAATCCCTAGAGTTAAATTCCTAGAGTTAAATCCCTAGAGCTAAATCCCTAGAGCTGCCTTGGACCAGTGGCCGTGACCAGTGGCCAGTGCCCAGTGGCCAGTGCCCAGTGGCCGTGACCAGAAGAGTTGCGGCCCGACTAAAAGTGCATCATCCAGCGCGGTACAATTCATGAAAAATCTCTCCATTGTGTAATAGCGTTCCATCCTCAATGGAGGCACGGTGTCCTACGATGTCCTGGTAGGCGACCATGGTTGGCGGAATCTCTACGCTATCCAGACGCACCGAGACTGCTAAGTTCTCTTGCGACTGTGATGATATCGTGGCACCGCACGGGATAATCATTCGCATGATGGATTGGGTGATCAGTAATACTCGCTTGAGTAGTACTTGATACATTGAGACGCTCCTTGCGTCAGTAGTAAGTGGCGAGTGCTGGATCTGTCGCGCACGCGAATTCACACCGCACTCTGCTGCACATTGTCGCGTCGTCACTGTGACCACTCGCAAAAGCTGATCTGCTCACGACAGACTCACTGCGTTGGTGTCCACATGACATGTTCGCAACGCGTCCACGGTAAGAATGCATCGCTCACGAAGAGACTTTTAGCAAACCCCCTTCTACTGCGAAACTGTGAACATCGATGCCCAGAGGACTTACACGAACACTACGATGACGACGCCCTGAGGACTTACACGTGATGCCGTGGGCCCTTAGGCTTTGGCGGTCAGTGCACGAGGCCCTAGGGGCTTACACGTGACTGACGGGGGTGGCTGCCCTGAGGCTTGAATGCCGAACGATGCCCTGGGGACTTACACGTGATGTCCGAAGACAAGATACTGCTGCGATGCCCGGAGGACTTACACGAACTCGTTATGCTGCCCTGAGGCCTGAGCACTTTCCGCCGCCCTGAGGACTTACGCGATCTTCTGAGAACACACATATTCACACTCCGGACTTGACTATGGCCATACGCGAAAAACTCGATCTTTTCGCCACAAGAAATGGCAGCCTGCTGCCAATCTCACAAGGCCATCCTCAAGTTGGCCAGAGGAATTTAACTAGCTTTAAAATTCTCGTCAGAACTGATAGAACGAATTTTAAACCGGAACTAAAAGTGCATCATCCAGCGCGGTACAATTCATGAAAAATCTCTCCATTGTGTAATAGCGTTCTGCCAGGCGAAAGAAAACGTAGCCGCTGCTGACTCCCAAAACACTGCGTACAACAAAAAGTGCAGTATACAGCTTCTGTGAGTAGTTGTGAGACGTCTCAATGGACTTTGAGTATTAATTTGAGTATTGACAAGGATACTCCAGACAGTGGCGTAGGGTTCTCATGCGTGCAGCATTGAAAGACAGTACCAATCCTATTAGAAAGCCATACGAATCGTCAAATCTACTAGCTTCCGGGAGACGCACATCCTTTGTTGCCAGGGATCACATGTTGCAGTATCTGGGAATGCAGCATCTGCCGCGAGATGCTCGGCATATACGCCGCAAGCATGGTCAAAGGTAAAGCACTAGAGGATTTGAATTCTGCAATCGACCTTTGCAAACGAAAAAAAAGCATTTAAAAGGAAACACTGTGACACTGTCACGCAGACATTCAAGACGCTCGCGTGCATGATGTTCGGATGTTGAATGAGCAGTCCAGCTTTCTTCTCGAGTAATAGTACTGCATACACTCTAAGCGCCGACGGTGACCAGCAACATGAATTCGGCATCATGGCACTGGGCATTGCGCCCTAGTGCGCGAAGCACCTCTGGAAGTAGGCCATGCGACACTCTGAGACTAGGTCTTGGCTCTCGAAAGATTAGAAACATGCTTCGGATGTTAAGCTGCTGTGTACAATCAGCAATACGTGATCATGCATACAGACAAGGGCACGATCTCGCCGTTTGACCGGCTCGTCGCGCAAGACTTCATTCCAGCGGCAGAGCTTGCGGGCGGGACCAAATTCTGCCGTTTCCACTCACTCCAAAAGCGCCGCTTCGACATCCTCAGCTTTATTAACGCCGGGTTAAGGAGGAACGTATAAAGGAAGCTTTGCTTTGCGCCTACAAGCTGGCGAAGTAGCGCTGTGCAGTGGTGGCGTCACGCAATTCTAATATTCTATTGCGGAGACTTCTTGGTTTTTGCGTTCAAATGCGTGCCTCCTGAAAGATTGGGCGTCAGTTTTTGATTCTGTGTGTAGTTCTTCGGACTTCTGACATAAGAGTGTACAATCTTACAGCGGCAGTAGTGACTCAAAAGTTGGTCGCATAATGCATATTAGCAACTTGCAAAATTATGGTATGTAAATGACAACACAGATGCGGTACGAGGCTTTGTACGACGACCTTGGAAGGATGGACAAAGTGGCAGAGAAGGAAATGGAGCACTATCTGACTACTTTGAAGGAGGAGGTTGGCGAGAAGCAAAAAATCACCTGGGCAGAGGTGGATACGAATAGCAGATAGACTCTCTGATTTCTTTTTTTTTATCGCGGTGAGCTGGTACTGTTCTCAATTGGATTTTTGTTCTGCCGTTCTGATCAACGGGACTCGTTCAACGGAGCGATGGGTTGCTGCCCGTTTTTCAGACGCGATCGAGCCGCAAGCATGGTCTCCAAGATAGAATTGCAGTTCTCTTTTTCTTCAACAGGGAACATTGCCCACATTGTTGAGGTCCGAAACAGCCTAATCCGCGAGGCGAAGCGACTGACGGACTTGTGGGATGCGCAAGTATCTGATCTCGACTCGCAGATAGCACAGAGCATCGCAGCGTTGCAAAAGAGACAGACTCAAGTATGCGTAGTTTGTTTTGTCGTTCAGAAAGGAAGTGGGATTGCAAGGCAAGTGCGCGTTGCTCACTAAACATCGTCAGACAGTACACATGTCGGTAATACCCAGTAGACACATTTGTTTTCATACAGAGTGCGCTGATATCAAATAGAGTTTCAGCAGCCACTCTTCATTCTGACAATTTTACACACCGAATCGAAAAAAACAGGATCTCGCGATGGAGTTCAGCAATCTGGAGCAAAACTACGCAAAGAAGCGGCCCCATTTCAGTATTTCTTCACCTGCGTATTTCTGCTCCTGGTGACTTTTTCCATAACGTGGTTTCCTATGATGCACACATCGGGTGAGAAGATGCGGCCACTCTTATGCCGTGAGCACTCTTTCGCATCAGATTGTCGCACACTTCGGCACGACTCGCCGGGAGAGATTTTCTCTGCGCTCAAATCGGCGTTCAGCTTACAGTTGAGCGCCAACTGTTTAAGTCAAGACGAAATGATGCACTCCATCAAAACAAGCCGTGTGAACGCAGGTAGTAGCCTCCTAGAATTGTTTGCCCAAGAGCCACGGATGTGCCGAGCGCGGGCTTTCAACGAAGCGCTTCAGGTGGCGTTGATTGCGGGCATCTCGTTACTTCGGGAGTGCTTCGGGCTTTACATGCATCGTAGTGTAGTTCAGAATGAAGAACTGCAGGGCCTGGTTGAGCAGTCTGCAGCATCACACACACGCCAGCGTGACAGAAAAACTGTCAGGCCAGATCATGATAAATGCTCAGCGTGAATGTAATGCTTCGCAACGTGCGAACAGTCAACAGTGTAGCATGCCATCCGTGAGACATTCATCATGTTGCCGAGTGGTGCAAGAAGAGTAGAAAATATTGAGGGGCAGCTTATTTGGAGAGTTCGGTAGCTGAGCAGCAAAATTTGGGTGGAGACAAAAAATTTCCCTTGCGAACAAACACAGGTCGTCGATGCGGGCAAACGGTTGGAGCAAGTGCAGACGATGAAATTCGAGCGCGAAATCGAGCGCGAAAAGTCTCTGAAATTGTCTTGGAAAGTGTGTCAACAGACGCGACAGATCAACGGCATTGTGGACAAGATGCAGCGGCACAGACGCGGGGAAGAAGCGCAGCGGGAAACTGGTATAAGGCGTGCGGAATCGATGAGTCGCTCGATCATTTTCGAGAGCGAGATACTGCACAAAACCTGGTTTGAATGAAATTAGAAATTAGAACAGAAGCAGAAGACATGGAGGTTTGCTGGCATTGTGGGACAACGTGCAAAAAGCCAAAAACTAAAAACTAAAAAGTATTATCCCCCGTCAGACATGATACACAAGTCACACAAGATTCGAGGTTGACTGCACGATGCAGTATAAAGTGCAGAGGCAGCACTCTAGTACGAGATGAACGCGTGAGGCCCGCGCCTAGAACAAAAAATACTGTGCAGACCGAGTGCGACTGAAATGTCGTGTGAAGACAGCGCTCCAGCGACTCGAAAAGTGTCAGCGACAGGTTGCGACGAGAAAACAGTGTTATGTTCATACGTGGAAGACGTCGGAACAGTGAAGAGCGGACTCACGACGTGTCGCTCAGAAAGTTGATGTACAGAAGTGCTCGCGTTGTGGGCGCTGGTGCGATGTAGCTTTGGGTCTTTCACCAATGCAGACCTGGGTGTGCTATGGCACGGCAGATTGGCATTATGCTATGGTACGGACTACATCACGCGGCACGGAAGCATGGCACTGCGACGTGGAATTTTCAAATTTTTGTGTACAGGAACTGGTGAAGTTTCGGCAGCCGTTCATCCAGCACGTCTACCGGGTGAGGCATCTGGTCGAAGTTGCCTCCAAAAAGACAGAACTAGACGGCAACGTGAAGGCGCCCCGGCCCGCGCTGTACTTTATCTCTGCCAAACCGATCCAGCCCATAGATAAAGCTATTAATCACTCGCACTCTTCAATCTAAACTAATAACGTCGCGACGCCTCTCTCTCACGTCACGACTATCATCGAACACGAACTTTTTCTTGAACGCAGCAACACAAAACTTCAACGGCCAAACTACCCGATCTTTTTCAAACAACTGAGATGTGATGCTGCTCTCCAAACCGAATACGTTTGCTCATAAGCGAAAGTCTGAAACTGCATGTCCATGAAACTCCAATGTCAGAAAACGAACTGCAATGAAATGCGCATGCTACAGTATGGACTAAACTAATCCAACACATAAACTCCTCGATGATGACATGCGTACATCGCAGCATCGTAGACTGATAAATCACGAAACATGCCCGGCCTGAACTGCCGGCTACATAGACTTTCACTTTTCGTAACGATCACTGTCGCACATGCACACCAACTCCTCCACGCGTTATCCACGTGCGCGGGCGACGCAATCTGTAAGATTACCTCCAAGCGTCCCGAGCGACACGTGGCCCGCAGGGGCCGTAGTCAGCGACTTCGTGGCACTCGCGTGTGGATGGCGCACAGTGATCCCTCTTCCTTGACTTCATTGCAACGCACTTGCGCTGACACTGACTGACTACGAGCTCTTACATTGCCCACTCTGTTGGGCCTGATGCCTTGCTCGCCCACCCTAGCGAATATAGATGTCAAAGGCGGCGCCGAATCCCGCAAGAGACGGCTTTATGCTCGTATGAATCCGTATTTGCCTGGATAGTTGTTCTCACCAGCGCCACTCTCTGACCGACGCCAGGGTGGGCCTTGTTATATAGCTGCTCTCAGCCGAGCGGATTGCAACTTGCAGTCCGCTGGCGAACTAGAACTGGTCTTTCTTTCACTGTCTTCTAACAACGTCCCGCTTGGACGAGTTCATGCTGCTTGGACTTCCAAGCAACGACCGCGCTACAACTTGCAGCCCGGAATCTGTCGAATTGAGTCTTTCAATTTTGACAACGTCCACCTTGGCCGTGTCCTTGCTACTTGGACTTCCAAGCAACGACCTGGCTGCGACTTGCAGCCCGGAATCTACTGACTCTTTGCTACACTTGTAACAAAGGACTGGGGGAGGTGTGGTTGTCGACCCACTCACTATCCTTGAAAACTCAACTGACGACTTGTCAACTCAACTGACGACTTGTCAGCAGGATAGCCCCTTACCTCTAGACGGCAACGTGAAGGCGCCCCGGCCAGCGCTGTCCTTAAACTCGTTGAGACTGACTGTTGTTGCTGCGGTTTTCACTTTTCTCGGCATGGAAGGCGGTTTTCAATTTTCTCTGACAACTCATTGTAATGCAAAGCGGCCGGACGGTTGCAAAGCCCGAAAAGCGTGATAACTGATAGGTGAGGACGGGAAGCACAGTGTCCAATGTGAAAAATTTTGATTGGCTCAACTTCACGCAAATAGATACGACGTGCCAAACACACGGACTTTCGAGACTCGCGAGCGCGACGAGATGGATAGGGACACGCGAACTCTGCGAGACCATCCTAAGGCCCCGGCGGAGGCCTTCTACAAGATCATTATGGGTGCACAATGTCCAATTTGTTTCTTTCTGCCGGATTGCGGAATACATTTGAGTGCATGAGTGGCTACTTAGTACTTTGCGGAGTCGGACTACGCGGAGTGGAGAGGTCTTTCTAACAGTGCAAGGTGTGCGATGCAGTGATGCGCAAAGATCCAAGGAACTTCCAATAACTCTATGAGCCCAACGCAGCACGATTGGGAAAAGCCACGATTTTAGCCACTTCAACGCAGATGCACTTACGAGAATGACTAGAAAACATGTCTGAAAACAGGGACTGATGTGCCGAGTGCTACAGTGTCTACAGCGGCTCCGATAGAGGACGCGGCTGAGATGTTGAACGATGTTGCGCGTCCTGTCTCCCAGCAGGGTCCCAAGAAAGTTTCCGCGGTAGATTTTTCAGAGCGTCGAAGCGGCTCTTATGGCGTATTCGCAAGGAAGCCCACGAACATAATTACATTGCATGGTGCATTTCATGATTTCATGTCCTTGCATTTCTGTCAATAAACTTCTTCCGCGACCCGCGTGGTGTCAGTATTTAGTTGCGCGTTCTTGGTGAGTATTACCCGGTACTCGTCGTTCCATTAAAGAAACTGAAACTCGTACATGCAGTTGTCGGTGTGGCAGCGGAGCACTGTTGGGGCGAGGCTTTTCTCATTAACTTTTTCAGGCAGCTCTGTCGAAGAATCTTTCGGAAGGCGAGCTGCGACCGAAGTCGGCGCCAGGGGCGTCGCAGTTTTCGTTGGGACCCACGGGGCGTAGCGGCCAGCATTGCAACTGTGACTGGTACAGTCCTATGTTCGGCCACTTGATTATCGGCACGTGTGACTTAGATTCTTCCAAACATCTTACAGTCTCACTCCTAGTGTCCTCCTCTGAGTTGTTGTAGTTGTGAGTTATCTTTCATGTGAGTACTGCTTGAATGGCAAATTTCATGAGCGGAAAAGGGGTGGAGTTCATCGGACGATCGTACGAATGTCAGTGAGATTCGAGTAGAAACGCAACCTCAACTGAGACGCCAGTAACATGATGAATTAATGAATGAGGTGCGGTGCCATGAGTCGAGACCCGGTGATTTTGGAGCTGGAGAGGGATCTGCCTGCCTCACTGCAGCGTGCCCTGGACTCTACCGAGTTCGCCAATGTAGCGTTGCAGTGTCCCAGCGTCGACGCAATCGTGCCAGGGTTTGCTTAATGACATATACTGCGCTAGTGCAATTACAGGAAGACCCGGTGATTGGATATAGACTGCTAAGTGTTGAGTTTAAATACGTAAATGCCCTCAGATGCTTTTTCTTCGGCTCTTCGCCCAACACACCAGGCATCAGCATGCCGCTTCATACCGTGAAGTAACCAGTCTGACTGGAATCCCGCGCCGCCCAAAGCACCGTCGCACCGATGTGTTGAAATTGATGGCCCAGTAATTTTTTGTCACGCAGGGTGTTACATGGGCATGATCAAAGCCCATGCCGCTCGAGGATTTCGTTGGTTGTTGCCCGATTAACGGCACTTTCGTCCAGCACTGCATGCTGATAATACTCATGGTGCTCAAATCTGGAAAATTTGCAGACCGCGAGGAATCCCTGACGTTCCATCGGCATCATCAACAAAAGCGAAGAAGAACCGCGATGCCTCGATTGACAGGCTGAAGTCGCTCATTGTGAAAAATCCCGATGGAGGTAGCACAGTGAAAATCCGTGCACGCTTCAGTAATGCAGCGTGAACTCAACGGCGCTTTCACGTGCCGTGTCACAGTGTCCATGTGCAGTACCAAGTGCATTACGTGTTGTTGCTGCAAATCGCGATCTGCTTCCTAGCGTGTCACAAGGAAGTATTTCTTCACAGCTAGTGAGCTAGGTCAAAGAAAATCAAAAAGCTTCACTGGCTCTTGCAACTATCATGGTGAGTGCCAAGCTGAAGATTACAATCCTCTTTCGTGGCTAAGCTACTCAGAGTATTGTGAAGAAATGTATTCAGCGGAATTCTGCAGCAAGCCTTCATGCGGAGAGCTGTAGCACGGTGAAGTTGTTGAGACCTCAGGCACGAGCGATTGAGAGCACAAGTTTTGTGCAAGCTGAGTGTGGTCTCCTATCATACTTGGAACATTACCAGGAAAAATGCCTGGCGGGGTGGTGTCGGCTTCGGTGGCAAAGTGCTGCAGTTTCAAGTGCATTTATGCGTGGAACATGAAATACTCGCCCATTTACCTGCGCAGTCGCCGGCATCTTCAGATCGACCTCATGCAGCGCCAACGGAAGGAGGTATGCTGGAATGCATGAATGCACTGGCGACAAACACTGAATGTTTTTGGCAGGCGTAGTACAGTGGCAGTGGTTGAAAAAGTCTTGATCATGCAGTGTTGCCAGCAATTTGAGCAGCATGGCCGCGCAAGCCTTAATCGACAATGATCTCTATTATGGTATCTCCGAGTCATCCAAGCTAATGTATTGCTGACCCACGGTCCCACGAAGGCACGAATCCGTTTGCGTAGTGGAAATCTGTTCGTAGCGTAGTGACACAAAAGAGGAAATCTCTTCGATTCTTGTTGCGACAGCCAAGTCTGAAAAAAAAGCGGATCACACTCACAGGGCGACGCTCTTGTCTTCGATCACTAGACGAGTAGCAGATGACGAGCTGGGAGAGGGTATCTGGCGGTTCCGGGGCACGGTCCAGCATCACCAGGCGGTCCAAACATCGCTTTTGGTGTCTGCGCAATAGTGGAGCGCGACATTTTTTTGAGCAGGCGAGCTGCTCCGACTGATGCGACCATCGTGGCTCTTGCCTGCGGAGGGGAGATCATACAGGCTTTTTATCGTTGCTGTGAAGAAAAATATTCCGAACAAGACCTTTGTCGACCGTTTCAGTGCTGTTATTCTTTTCACCATCTTCCAAATCTATTTGGGTTACGACAGATGCCGATATTACCGTTCTCTTCGACGCAGACTACTTTGTCACGTGTTTTACCGTGTCGCGCGCTCAAGTGCGGCGAAAATGATGAGTGCAAGCAAGACAGTAGAAGATCTTTCGTCAAGTAATAGCGATAGTATATCAGAACCACAAAACAAGTTGATTCGAGTCTGATCTAGTAGTACAGTAGTAAACTAGTAGTAGAAAGTAGCATTCCTAGTGAAAGAAAGTGACAACAAAGCAATCTCCAGTATCGCGCGCACTCGTGGCGGCAGAGTGATATCATGCGTTCGTGCTAGTAGTGCCGTTGTTGCACCGCGTATCTTCCACGCGTAGTGGCTGAGTGGCATTCAGTCACTTCGTTCGGAGATCTGTGGTGCTTATTCTTGCGACAACTTACCGCGTCGAGGCCAGCAAAATTGCTGTAAGCAGTGAGACGTGAGTAACATTCTGTATCAGATACTTTTGTCTCTCTAAGAGATGACAGTGACCTTCGAATTCTTGTTTCCCTCCGTCAGAGCATCCTTCTTTGCGAAGCAAAAGCTGCTTGAGGGATGCAAAAAAGTTTGGATGTTGAACAGGAGTGGTGCATTGTAGCTTATGTTGAAGTACGAGGGATGTTGCGGTGATACCATAGGTCGATGGGTGCCTGTGAGCTGGTGAGCAGGACGTGTACTAAACTTGAAACAATGGTTGTGTTTTGAAACGTACGAATGGGAGTATAAGTACTGTGTGGACTTCAGGCTAGCCGTCGGAGTGATTTTCACCATACTTGGCGTCTTGGCATTGCTTAGCGTGCGCGAGTAAGTTCGTTTTGTCGTGTTCGATGGGGCGTCCACCCGCAGACTGACGATCGACTACAGCCTGTACAGTAATTTGACTACGGTCATGAGGACGGTATGCGCGTGCGGGAAAACGAGTAGACGTGATGTTTCGACTAGCAGTGTGATTTCCACTGAGGGACAAGAGATAGAAGAATTGCGGCGAAGAGATAAGAAGAATCTCGATGGTGAGGCGTCGGCGGCGTTTCATGCTACAAAAGGCGAGTGACAAAAGTTAAAACGCGAGGGACTGGGTGCCAAGTCGAGTGACCATTGAAACGAAGTCGAGTTGTGGCAAACTGGCAAAGAAAGGGGTGCCAAATACTCCAGGTGCCAGCTGTGATGATTGTGTATTGGCCAGTAAAGCTTCCATTGATGCACAGAAAACTGCGCTGTGCCACCACTAGTGCTGACCAATATCATCGCGACGCAGTGCTAGTAGATACCTCTGCGCAAAAGATGCCTGTAGCCGCTGGTAGGGCAAAGTCGGTGCAGCCGACCCGCGCGGGCCCGCACATGATGACCGGTGGCGCGCGCAGTGGTCCAGGCCGAGGTTTTTTTTTTTCGCGATTCATGGAAGACAAAAAATGATTGGATTTCAGTGACTGTTATTAAGATCGAATTACATTGAATTCAGGTGTTGTGGATGTCTCAACTTGTTGCATTCATGCGTCCCGTCGTTTGCTGTAGGACAGTGAGTTTGCTGCGAATGAAATTAAGAAAGAGGCTAAGAATGATGCCAGGCGTTCAGTATATGTTCGATGATCGGATCGAAGTACCAATTTCATCATGCATGTTCATGTAGGGCTCGTTTTGGGCGCATCCAGCTCCACTACCGCCTTGTCTGGCGAGCAGACCACGTCTGTGGCGGCAACGATGAAGCGCGCGCGTTCTGCGATGAAGCACCGCCCCGCGTTCCCGACGACTGCAAGCACAGGCGCCATCGTCACCACTGCGAAGTCCTCGGCATCTCTCGTGGCTGCGGGTACAGTGCAAAAAATATCTGCTGCAATCTGTCTCCCGAATACTCACTCGTAATTCTGAACAGAAACCATCGGCATTTTTTTACGACGCTTCGTCTTCGACATTTTGACGACATTATTTGAACCGATCAACCGACGTGGGTGAGAATTATATGCGGTATTTGAGTCCTCATAGTCTGGCTGCCCGAAGTATCACACATTCGACTATGACAAAGCACTAAGGAATGCATATCGGACCAGTGAGACGGTTTTTTTCTGGGATGAAGTCAGGGTCGACGTATCATTCGCAGAAGATTGTATGATACGAACTCAGCACTGAGGGAGCCGGTTGCTGAAGACGACGAAGATAATCGGGTCGTGCCGCGTGGATCAACGTCACAAAAAGTCCATACCGACAAGATGCAGCCGAAAAAGGCGCAGCAGAACGTGCAGCAGGTGTCGAAGAAAAACCAAGCGCATCCATCGAGCGGCGACAAAGTGAAACACTCTCTTCCAATGCCAGCGTCGCATAATTCGGTCGTGTATCAAATCGACGGTCGCGTGGCGTCGAGCCCCTGGCTGCGGCCGAAAAGCGCGCTGTCGGCCTTACTCGGTGGCGGCAGCGCGAAAGTGAACCAGTGGAATGGTGGAGGAGGAAAGCAGCAAGCGAAAGAAGCAAAACAGCATCATGCGGAGGACATGCGACATGCCCGGCCTTCAACGGCAGGTGCCAGGCCTGCGATCGCAACGTCATCGTCATCGTCTTCGCATGCTTTGGGTTCTAGCGGAGCTTCATCTTCCAATGCTAACCCTTCTCATATCGGCCAGCAGCAGCAGCCGGGGGTGAAGAAGCAGGGCGTTCGATTGGCTGCAGCTGCTGCCACGTCTGTTCAGCAGCTGCCACGCCCAACAACACACAAGCATGCGGGTTCCTCCAGTACGCAGATCGGCAGTAGTACGGGTTTTTCCACAGGTGAAAAGAAATCGGTTGGTGGAACACAGAGTCGCTCACCGGAACAGGTGGGTCATGAGCTCTCGTGTGAAGGAGGCGCTTCGACAGAGCAGAAAATGCCATCATACGTAGATGACGGGACACCGCCTTTTCCGCCACGTAGTTGTGCTGAAAAGTTCAAATCTCCCCGCGATGGTGGAAAGCCTGAAACAGATTCTACTGAGCCTGCAGTGGCAGAGCCTTACTCGCAGGTGGCAGATGTTCTTGGCCGTTTCGGTGCCACGGACGACGAGAGAACACCGCAGTATGCGATGGCGGATAACACGGGGAAGACAGGTGCCACCAGCAGCAGCGATAGGGTGGCAGAGTCAGTTGAACGCGGGAATGTACTCGCAGGGGCCTTGTTGACAGCGGCAGCTTCTGCGGCCGCAGCCACCGCCGCGGCCGCCAACCAGCACAGGCCCGTAAGCGCAGGAGGCGGCACGCGTGCACAGAAGTCAGTGGTGGCCCATGCGTCGTCGGCAAAGACCATGAAGCATGCCAGTGGTGTCGCCACGGGAAGTGGCCAGGGCGGCAAGGTGAAAGAAGTAAGTGCGGTGGGTAGAAGTCATGATCGCAGCAAAAAGCCGGTGGCGGGCACTGCTACTTCCGTAGGTGCCGTGGCTACGAAGCATGCGGGCATGCTTACAGTCCCTGCTACAAGTGGCGAAGTGGTGAAAGTAGCTTCGCCTGCTACTGCGAGTGGTCAGCCGCCCGCCACGAGCTCCAAGGTACCTGCTGCCACTAGCTCCAAGGGCAGGAGCAGCACGGAAAAACCCAATGGCTCGATGCTTGAGGCAAAAGGCGGCCTTCCCACCGAGCAGCACACTGACCGAGCGATAACGAAGAAAAAACACAGCGCCACGACAACTGCTACTGCTACGCAACAACAGACCCTGCTGGCACACTCGTCGTCGAATAACGAGAGAAAATCTGGCCCTGCGTCCGCGCAAGAGAAGACCACCCCGACGCCCGGCGTGCCGCGACACTATCAGAACCACACTCGGGGGCTCAAGACTGTATTAAGTGTGATAACATTCCGTCGTAAACAGACTTGTCACTTCTGCATTAGCCCCATTAGACTCCAAGACTCTGCTCTCTTGTCTGCAGCTCCGTGCGTGCGTGTACGGTACTGCAAAAATCGCATTTTAATTCGGGCAGTGTTTCTGCCAACTTCATCTACGTATCAGAGTCCGCTGAGACTGCAACTCAATTGCTGAATCGGAGGACTTAGAAGTATCAAGTATTCTGCTCATCCACTGCTAGGCTCCTGCACTCGGGACGGGGAATTCCTTCGCATCGTTGCCCGTTCCGACGCGGCCCCCCAATGCCAACTCTGCCAATAAGACGAATGCGGGTCAGGTGGCAGCGAACAAGAAGAGCTACACAGCGCCTACGACCAGCGGCGCAGCGCTCGCACCGGCCTCCCGTGTTGCCTCGGCTCAAAATTTGAGTCCACAGCTGTCGAAAAAGGTAGCACTGCCAAATTCCTTCAAAGAAGCGTTAGTGACACTACTGTGTGCAGTTTATATCAGCGCAGACAGTACTTCACTCATCATATGCTGAGCGTTTTCAAAATTTCAATCAGCTATGACTGGTGACGTTCAGAGCAGTTTTCAATCACTCAGACATCTATGCAGTGGAAATGAAATTACTAATTAGTACTGCGAACATATGCGAATGTCGAATGAAAGTAATCATAGTGGGCATGCTACAGTGTGAAAAAGTAGCGGCGTAGTGCTAGCGCAGCATCCCGAGGCCCAGGTATTGCGGGCCCAACAGACTCAGCATGAAAATAGTAGTGCAAATCAGACTGGGAGGCAGCTCAGCAGCCATCATTCATCAAATTATGTACATCCACTGTGTAGCTTCTGGATATGGAAAAATACAAGGGCTAAATGCTTCGCAGGTCTTTCGTGCTCATGGTGGTGTCGTTGGCATGCGCGACTCCTTGGAGCAGAAAGAGACACAGCATCATCGACAGCATCAATGTGACCGCAAGTTCACGGACAAGAAGCTGAAGATCTACAACGGTAGTGACAGCTTCCTGCGCAAGCTTATTTTTATACCACGAAGCCGGCTGCGGGTTGCACATGGCATCACCAAATCGGCCGGTCCCAATAATATGAAAGATGGTTCTGGACACTGGACAGCGCAGAGTCGCATAAGACCGCGCTATCAGTGCATGGAACAGAAGTTCATATCAGTTCATGCGTGTCAGAATCGAAAGTGGGTCTTCTTCACTTCACTCAGCGGCCTTGAATCAAATATTAAGAAAGTGTATACTGACTCTGTTTCGTTAAGTGTTTCGATCATAGTTTCACTACTCCCACAATCGTGCTGACGGATGCTTTCTGTTTTACAATCAACCTGTAGATTTGTTCGAAGAAGTGATTTCTCGTGACGCGGGTTTCGGTGGCCTGCTGCGGAAGATCAAGACGGCATATGAGGAAGCAATCAGCCACGCTGCGCACGAACAGCAAATGGCTGCAGCCCAAGAGACTGGCGAAGACACAGACGACGAAAATGCACATCTGCCTGCTGTACTAGTCAAGACGGACGTTTTTTCCATCTTCCAACATTTTCCCTCATCTGGATTATACTTCAGACCACAGAATGCATTTGAAAAGCGTGAGTGGAGCTTCGTTATCATGACCTGTCCATAAGTACTTGGTCATTACTGCATGTTTGACGACCCTACTACGAAGGTATACGAGAATGAATCGATGCATTACTCTACACAAAGTCACAAACTGACTTGTGACCGCTTGGTAGACATTTCACTGCTATTTTCGTGCGCGCACGGAGGTGGAGTATCCGGGAACGGTTGGTGCGAGGAATCGCTTTCGAGCAGAGAGTTGGTGCATTGTGACACTCTGTGACTTCAAAAAATATTTTGCGAAAAATTCGCAGGAGAACATGGAGCTGCGCCGTCGGATAGCGGCAATCGAGGCCGATACCGAAAAAATCGAGAAGGTAACGTCGTGCTTGATCTTAGAATCTCAGATTGCTCAGACGCTGCTCGTCATCTGCTCATCCGATTGTGTTCGGGCCAGATACTCGTGAGCAAGATTTCTGTTGTTGCGACAGTCACGCAGTGATGCATTCACAATCGCTGCTGCTTCGCAGTGTGAAGATCATAGAACATGATTCGGAAGATACAGCAGCAGCTCCAGACATCATTCGCGAATGTAAGACGACGATACTGTGCACTACAAGGTGGAGTACACAGCCATTACGGTGCGTGGGAACTGGCAGAGAAAAAAAAATGACAAAAGCGCTGCGCGAACATGCAAGCCCAGGTGTCGATCTTGGCGAACGAAAAGGCCACTCTGCACGCGCAGATCCAACTGGCGGCCGACGCTGCGTGTAATTGCTTGCAATTAAAACCGACACAAACGCTAAGTGTTTTCCTAATCTTTCCTGACGAAGTCCTTAGAATCCTCGTCTTTTGTAGTGTGGAAATGTAAGGTATCTGCAGCATCCTGGCTCCCCATCTTTATGCGGCCTTGTGTAGCGCTGTGTCGTACTACATTGTGCACCGAGTTTCTTCATCAAGTCTAGCTGTCGTGACTTGTGTGAGTGCGTATGGAGTGATTTTCAGTTTAACGATTTGCGGACGCATGATGTGGCAAATGTTTGCTAGTCTGGAAGACATGTTTGTCTCGCCATCCAGGTTTGTAGCGGCCACAGGATATGGCGGTAGATATGCGATCGGTTGAATCCGGGGCGCGTGCCAAACGTTGGATTTAACTGTAGAGGTTCCGCAGCGTCCATTCCGCGCGCGGTGTGCAGGAAACGTTAAGCAGTGTGTTCACCATGAGACCTACCACCTCTGGCTAGCGACGCTGGGACCATCTCTCGAAAACGGATGATGAGGGTGGAGCAGGTTGCCTCTCGCGTGAAGGCGACAGGAATGATTACTTGGAAGTCATGTAGCATTGGGGCGGCAGTACCATAGTCCCATGTTTTTGTGACAGCTGTCCGGCCTAGTGGCAGAGCTGTCAGCCCACTGTGTACCGATTCGCATTGTGGCACGCCCGCCCATCTCTCCTGTCTCATGATTGCTGAGCTTCAGAGCTTGTCTTTTCAATTTTCATATACTCTGAATTTCTGAAAATGTGTGAGCGGTTTGCGAGCACTAGCACATGTGTAGTCCCCTGCCGAGCTCGTGGGTCTTCTTGTTTATAGCCAGTACTGCCTTCGGCTGGTTTGGAAGGTCATGTCTACTAGAGTGGTCTTGCCGCAAGGCGGCAGCTGGGTGGTGATGAAAGTGATCGAGGTGTACCGTTGTGATGCATCGTCCGCTAGCAATCTGCACACTAGCCGTACATTAGCATGTTTTGAACTTTATTTTCAAGATCGGTAGGGTGGTATAAGGTGGTTGGTGTTGTAGAAAAGGTGCACTTATAACCTGCATATCCGCTGGAAGAAGACCCATCACGACAGGTGTAGTTATCACTGTCGACGCCTCACGCCAGAACTACGGGGCGTTGGCTGACGTCTGTTTCACTCTTCAGTCTTCAGGCATCATTTTCCTGTTCATGCTATATAACTATTGATTACAGGCAAACTGGTGGTTAGCTCGACGCTTGATAGTAATATCTCGGTAGCAAAAAAATTCTGCGTCGAGGCGACACTGCGACAGTGCAGCTGGAAAAAGAAAAAGATCGCTGATCAGTGATTTGTTTCTCGCTTGCTGGTTTTTCCGCCCGCCTATGCGAGTGTATGGCACGACATCGGTGCCCTGAAGGTCGGCGAAAGGACCCGGATCACCGTGTTCTTCCGCCGTAGTCATCAAGGTAGCACTCGATGCTGCGTGTTTGTACTGCGAATGGACCCCGTAGCGGAGGGAGCACTCGGAGTCGAGTATAGAGCAGTCGACATGAGACGCAGAGAGAAACAACGGCTGACATGAGAAGTTAGCGCTCACGCACAGAAGAGTGAGGTCGAATTATTGTCCGTTGATTGGGCCGATAGGTTCTCATACATTGATCCAGCAGCTTTCCGAGAATCGAGTATAGAGCTCTGTCGAAGCTTCCTGTGAAATGAAAATGGTATGATAACCAGAAGTGTCTAGCGTCAAGCGTACGACCTGATACAAAGTCGCGTGGACGTTTCTAGGAGCGCAGTGTCCTGCCAGGCCGGCGCCTGTGAGCGTACCATCTTCATCCGACGTGACGCATGCGGCAGTCTGCGGGTGCTTCTTGTTAGCCGATACGCATTGCGACAAAGAAGCCAATTTTCTTTCAACGGCGGTGTACAGACGCTCGCTTCGTATTGGCAGGGAAGGGACCGCAAATAATCTGTTTGAAGACCAACGAGCCGGTGAGGTCTCTGTCGGACAGTTCGTCTCCATCAGCGCGCCTGTAGTATCCCGTGAGTCGACCGCGCCTCCTTCGGGCGAAAATCCGAGTATACAAGACATCGAGCACCCATAGCTGCGTATCGCTTAAGGATTGCAAGATAGCGCTGGCCCAACACAAACTATACTGTCTCTGCGCGCACGCCAGGCGAGTATTCGACCGGTCGGAGGCTCAGGTTTGCCGTGTTGGAGAGTGGAGACCCACAGAGCAATCGACGTAAGCACGTTGCTTGTGACGAGGGGTGGTTTACTTGGCGTTTGCGACACAGGGCCAAGCACAAAGTGTGCAAGGCAAAACGGCTGATACTCAAGTTGGCCGACGTTGACGATCTTCCGAACGGTGAAGCCCGATATACATTCCAAAAAGATGGCGGCGATTTTATCAGATTTTAACAAGCCGCTGAGGCGCGGCAGCGATAGTCACGGTATACTATTTTTGCATCGGATCGCATTAAGTGCGTTCTACGTGAACTGCTTTTTCATGAAATCTTGAGTTTTGAAAAGTTGAACGAGATCTAGTGTTCAGGCAGAATGAGTTCTGAAATGATAGCCGCCCGTCACTCTGTGCAAGGAGACTGCACATGGTAAGGAAAGTCACTAATGCTGAAGAAAACGTTTCCAATGATATTCATTGTTGTGCATAACATGCGTCATGCCGATTGCCGGAGGAACATGTTGCATGAACATGAGGTGGGTCGCGCGCATCGTCGAGTCGGGGAACTTTGAGTCGGGCAACTTCGAGGACTGAGTCGCGGACTGCGTCGAAGGACGCACCGCCAGCCACGAAGACTATGAAGCCAGGCACTGGCGATGTGTCTGTCACCGACGAGATCAACGCGGAGATGAAGTTGCTGCACGAAGATCTCACGGAGGGGCTGCAGAAAGAGGTACTTGGTTTGCGGATCGAACTTCGTGTTCTACTTCTTTGGATGCGTATGGCCTCTTGAGGATGCAGTGCCTCTTTAGGATGCACCGCAAAACAATCGTGGTCATCATTCGGCCATTCTCAGACAACTAAAGCCATGCGAGTCAATGGCAGCCTTGCCAGCCAAACTTCGCATAGGTCTTCGCAGGCTATCCTTTCAATAAACTTGTCCGCACAGTACATCGTGAAAGATTGAAAGTGCGTGAGGAACCTGGTGCAATTTGTACTGTGCACGCGTTGCTGACTCGGTGACGAGATGTTTATCGTGCAATATCCAGTGCGTACTGTTCTCCCTGGTGATACAAGGTGTGTGCACAGAAGGAAGTGGTGATACTGCGGGAGGAGCTAGACAGACACGAAAAAGACTTGGAAGCCCTGGCGCAGCAAGTGCACGAAATTGTAGAAGAGAACAACAAGGTGGAACATATTATACGGAAAATGAGCATGATCTTGTAAACTGAGTATGACTCACATTGGAATCAGTAGTAGGTAGCACACTCACCGTGGCGGCGTCATCAAGTGTAGATGGAGGAAAGTCGGACTGATATACACAGAACCGACGCACAGCGTGCAATCAGCATTTCCCAGTGGCAGTTAGCAACCAATCAGCAGCGCAATCCACAATCGTGGTCCAAACGCGCCATGATTTTACCACAGGGACTTACGCCTTCTGCAGCAGCACATGGGTCGAGCCCTTTCGCAGCTACATTGGGCAGAGCGACAGATGCACCCACCCCGAGCGAGCCGTCATCACCGAAGGCGCCTTTCTCCCCCATGGGCGGCATACCACAGCGCACGTAGATTTCACATTTGTATTGGTAGGTGTAATACGACGTAGTCTTGCTACTATGTACCTATGAAGTTGTGCAATTCGTCGGCACACGATCCTAGCGGAGGCACGACGCCACGACTGAGAAACTTCTGAAAATTTTTGGTGAGCAGTTTCGCGGTACGAAATTGTTGCCATCAGAAGTTGCAGTCGTAATCGCGTCCATAGACTTGACGAAGCCGCGGATCTGGGGCGAAATCGAACTTTCGTGGCACTTCAACAAACTATCCTCGCTTCACTCAAAGACGGGCGTCAGCTAAAGAGGGCCAAAGAGGAGGTATAGTTTTCCTCAATAGAACTAGTTTTTCGACTACTTCGTGCGCCGAGATCGTGGCGTAGACACAGACTAAATGAATGAATCAGCGCGTTGTAATTCTGTTTTGTACGGTATTCGCGGTACATCGTTGCACGTCCTTCACACTGCAGTCGCAGCAAGTAATGACCGACGACCAGGGGGCGCCGTGACAATGATGCGAGTTGCTAGCATTTTGATGTAGGCCAGCGCGTGAAAATCAAAAACCGACCACAGTTGCAGGCGATGCGGAAAGAGAAAGAAATGAACGAGGAAGAGGCGATGCGAACTAAAGCGGAACTCGAAGCTAAGATCCAGAGTCTCACACATCTTTACTCGACGGTGAAAAAGCAGAAAGAGCAGGTACTGATTACGAAGTGATATTTTTTCGCACGTGCGACTAAATTCACATCGCCTCACTGCGGCAAGTTGTCCGTCGGTAGTTGCTATGAGTCGAGGTCGGATACTCTTCGATTGTAGCTTTGTCGTGACAAAAAGGATCCGGAGCAAAACCTCATGCTGCGTTGATGACAGAAAGTCGGGACATGACCAGAAATTGCCCCAAAGTGCTAGGAATGATGAGAAATTTTTAACACATGCGGACGTCAAGTTGCTGTGATTTTATCGCATCAAAGGTAATCGACTCGTCGTCGGATGGCGTGCGCGTAGCAAAGTTGGAGAACCAGCGTTTGCTTGACGAGTTGAAGGAAGCGCGGGATAACATCGATCTCCTGAATGTGTGGAACAGTGAAAACATGCGCATTATCGCCACACAGGAGGAAAAGATGGCTCAGGCGAAGTCAACGTATTATGCATTGGGCCATTGGCTTCATGCAATTAAATTGCATCGCGTCGCTAGCTTCAAATCCTTGCATGCCTAGGCCACTGAGGGCTAGTTCTGGCATGCCCCTCGACACCTCGAGTTTCGCAATCGTGCCCATGCCACACTGTCACGCACTGCACGAATGGATTTATGGATACGGTAGGACGTGAAATCGTGAATAACGTGTAGGTCCCAATTGTTGAAGGAGCAGGACGCAAAGTTCCAGAAAGAGTCCGATCGCATCGTGAAAAGTTGGCACGTACAAAAAGAGGGGTACGAGCATAACATGGCGGCGATGACGAAAATGGAGGCAGAAAACGACGAGCTGAAGAACGAGAACAAACTCATGAAGGAGCAGATCCTCGTCTTGAGAAAGGTTTTGTGCATAATTCTGACATGCACTCTGCCACGCACATTTTCTCTGCAGCTGCCCAAGATCTGACATCATCAATGTGCTTCACACTGTACTATGCATCGTCGTCGCCGCGTGCAGGTCATGTTCAGATACAACTGATAGTAGTGCGGTATCTGGTGCTCACAGTGTCAGCGTATGCAGCTTGCGCAGTGCCCACGGTCAGCGCATACGCAGTCAGTGCCCACGGTCAGCGCATACATTTGCGATGAGGGTGGACAGGCGCAGTACCGGGTAGCGCAAAGATTTGCTTCTGGGTGTCGTTTTGGGCGAGGATCACTAGAGTGCAAGCATCATACCCTGAAGTCGCGACTTGTGTGGCACGTTGCTAGCGCGCTAATACGCAATTGGCTACTGGTGGTCCCAGCTGTCTGGATGAATCGCAATGGAGCAACGAGACGTCGGTCGACTGCTAAAATCTGCATAGGGCCAGAAAGTGAAGGATTTCGAGAAGCTCGAGAAGAAGGTGGGGCGACTGAACTTACTCCTTGAGGACCGCGACAAAAAGATCGTCACACTCGAGGACAGACTGAAGAAAATATCGGGAAAGCTTGAGAAGGCAGGTGCGATGGGCGGCTTGAGCATCGACACGCTGGCCCATCTTCTGACGACAGACGATCCGCGCGTGCTAAAACATGCACCAGGTACTGAGCTTCTCGGGCAGCTTCTTGTTTTTCACCAGCCGGGCATCTGTGACACAAGGAGCCCGGGCGACTTCTCATGATTATGTGCATGTCCACAAAACTCTACGACCTCCAGCTCCAGCATTGAGCACTAGAAAACCAAACTTTTCAGTTCTGCCCAGTAGTACACGTTGGTCCAGCTGGCATATTGTGAAGGGATTGCAACCCCATTGGTGCAACAAACACGCATTAGGCGGGACAGCTGCAAGTAGTGGAGGGGTAAAGAAAATCGCGAGGCCGTCTTCTGCCGCTACCTTCAGGGGAACTAAAGACGTAAATACTAGATCGCTTCTGTCTTTTTCGCTCAACAGCGATTCGATCTCGTCATCATCTCGGTGTGTCTGGACTGAAGTGGCTAGTGTAAGCGTCTTTTACCTCGTCGTTTGATGCAAATAATTTTATAGATATCATGCAGCCCGCGCGCGTCATGTGACAACTGATATGGAATGTTTCTACTTGCTGTGCTGGGACTATCGCGACCATCTGAATTTCAGAATAAAGAAAAGTTAAACTAATACTCGCAGCCAGAGCTGAACATTTCAGAGGCAGGCTCAGCGGCCTTGCTAAAGGTAGTGTGTTTTTCAGTCATTGTGCATTTCAGTCATTGTGCAAAGATTGAGCATGTGCATTTCAGTCCCATTGAGCATGGTTGGCGAGTCCCATAGCGACTCGCGAACGAAAATTTAGCGGCGTACATCTTCGTCGTCGGTTTGCGTTGTGCAAATGATTTTGCGAGCAATCCAATGCGACAGTCAATGCGGCGTCAGAGCTGGCCATGTGGCGAACTACTTTGGTGTCTGTGCACGCAGCCATAAATTCATCAAAGTGCGCAGCTTTTCCGAATCAGATAAGCTCAGATAGCGTCAGATAAGCTCAGATAGCGTCAGCTAAGCTCAGATAGTGTCAGGCATGTCAGGCTACGCAGAGTCTTCTGGGTCCGCAAAGTGTTGATCTTCCGAGGTCATGGTTGCCGGCGCAGAGGCGTTTCTGGAAGTCATTGGTGCGGGTTCTGATGGTCTGTGCGGTTGGTCATTGGTCTCGGCAGCGTCACATCGATGGGTGCGTTTTGCGCCGGCACCTAAGCTTTTGTCCAGAGTGCAGGTGGGGCGGACTCACTCTCTGCCGCATTAGGCGGGTCAGTTTGGGCAGCGTTTTTTCGGTTTTGAGTATGTTGTGGCGTCGGAGTGTTGGAGCTAGGTACGGAAACCAGTTTTTTTCAGTTATTCTGAGTTTCTTTGCGCGTGTTTTGCGTTTTTTGGATTTAAGCTCAGAAAAAAGCGATGCAAAGTTTCGCTAAGCTCACATAAGCCCAGTCGCCCAGATAAGCTCAAATAA